>Ga0114984_1000024_pt1 | contig 60814 bp, 68 predicted proteins | sample Shrwel1BS1Day1_FD_96987 | JGI IMG/M metagenome (GOLD analysis project Ga0114984, IMG submission 96987) | Subsurface microbial communities from deep shales in Ohio, USA - Utica-3 well 1 S-1-Day1 | ecosystem: Environmental > Aquatic > Deep subsurface > Shale gas/oil reservoir > Produced water/Flow...
TCCGACCGCATTCCAGTTTGAACTACCTGACCCCGAATGAATTTGTGGCAGGATTGCAAAACGATTTACCAACCGAGACCAGAAAGTTAAGTTCTCAGTGGTAGGAAATTCCCGGGCAGGTCACAAGCCGGGTCACGCAGTTCAACGCTACGTTAGTATTTCCGAAGTCATCCTTGCCTCAATGTATCCGTTCGGATACAATTAGATTTATGAATTCTTTTCAACGCACATCAGAATTTGATGCGTGGCTTAAAGCATTGCGTGATCCGATTGGGAAAGCTCGAATAATTTCAAGAATTCGCTCAGCTGAAGCTGGAAACTTCGGCGACTGTGAACCCGTCGGTGAAGGTGTTTCTGAGATGAGAATTCATTACGGGCCGGGTTACCGCGTTTACTACTCCCGCAAAGGCGATGTGGTTTACCTGTTGCTTTGTGGTGGAAATAAATCGACACAGAATAGTGACATTAAACAGGCCAAAGCTTTGCTTAAAAGTTACGAGGGTTAAGGAATGAAGATGAAACTTGCGAAATTTGATGCAGCCGAATATCTCGATAACGAGGAAGTTATCGCAGCGTATCTGAACGCAGCGCTAGAAGATGAAAATCCAGATGTTTTTTTAATTGCCATTGGTGATGTGGCGAAAGCTCGAGGAATGACCCAACTTGCAAAAGACACGGGATTGGCGAGGGAAAGTTTGTACAAGGCTTTGGCTCCTGGTGCAAAACCAAGGTATGACACTGTTTTGAAATTGATCCGTGCATTAGGTGTTGAGCTACACACATCCCCTGCTCATAAGTGAATATCAACTTTAACTTGTCAATACAATAGACCCACCGAAGAACACCTACCACCAGGTGAGTTCTGAGCACTTCCGGCGTGCTTCGCAAAGGCCGTAACTGGTTTCTTGATCTCACTCAGCCAGCCATGCAAGTTGAGGGTCAACACAACGTTGGAACTGTTGTACCCCTCGCGCTACTCAAACTCTGATCCTTTAATTCAAACCCCACAATTTATTACCAGCGTCGCTTTTGGGCAAAGCGAATTACATGCACCAAGGAGCGGTGAAATTGAAATCGGCAGTGCGTCATGTTGAACAGGACAATTCCATGCCCCCTGAAGAAGTGGCGCTATTCTTCATCATGGCTTCAATGGGGCTGTCTGTTTACGGGGCATTGACAAGCTTTGTTCCCTCTACATTTTGGCTTCGCTGGGGTACTTACCTGTCTGTCACTGCAACATTACTTTTGACGACTTATCTTTATTGGGGGTTCGGCACCGGTCGCATGAAAACGCAAGAGGGAGCTTCTAAGTTGAAAAAAGTTCTTGCTTTGTCTTTTCTACCAATTGTCATCTTCGGAGCAATATGGATGGTCACCGTTCATGCGTTGGCAGATTTCTATACGCTTGCATTTGGAAGTCAAAACAGCGAATCAGTACTTTTGGTTAAGGAACGAGGTGGAGGTCGGTATACATGTCAATACCGGCTTAAAGGTCAATCGCTCGAGTCAGCGATTCCAAACCACATCTGCATCACTGATTCGGCCTATGAAGCTCTACCTTCTTACCCAACTACTTTTTTGCTTGACGGAAAAATTTCGATTCTTGGGTTCCATATCGGAGATGTGTACAGAAGCCTCAAGTCGGCCGGTAACTAGAACACGGGTTCGCATCTCTTGGAGGGGCGAAACCAACTTGAACTTTATCTTCACAAAATCATGCTACCGATATTTATTCGAATCGTGTCATCGATCATTTCAGTCTTGGCGCTCATCTCCCTCCTTCCTGCGGCAGGTGTATTGATGATGTCACCAATGATGTTTGATGCGCCCGGTTCTGAACGCAATGTTCTCCTGTGGCTATTCTTCTTTAGCATATTGGCGCATCCCATCGCTGTCATAACTGGTGCGAAAATCATCTTCAAAAATAAACTACGCGACAAGCGGCGCTATATGGTTGGCGTTGGTGTCACGCTTACACCTCTTACGCTCATATTCATTTTGTGTTTTTTGCTAAGCATATTTTGTGATGGTAATTTTGCTTGCTGAGTGTCGCCAACTACATACTTATTTCAGTGAACTGAGCAGTGAACAAGATTCAAAAAATAATAGTAAGCAGCGCTTGGGTATTGTTCGCAAACTCAAGCTGGGCAACTGAGGTGGAAGAATCAACTCTCTTGAACAACCTGGCGTACGGGCAGTTGATCGAATTGAATCAATACAGTCCTGGGCAACAGAAGGGCTTGATATTGCGCCTGTTTGCCACCCGAGCCAATCCAAATCTTCCCAAGAAATTGTTTCAGGTCAAATTAAAAATTTCTCAGCAAGGTATCGACGAAAACTGAGTAAGCACCCGCCAAAGTGTTATGTTTGCGTACTATTCGGTACTCAGTTGCGGTAACGCACTGGTGGTGTCAGGCCAAACAAATCTGGAGAAGGGTATGCAAACTGTGTTGGGTGCCAACGGGCAAATTGGCCAGGAGCTGGCACGGTGCCTGAAGCGCGATTTTACTGACAAAATTCGCCTGGTAAGCCGTAGCCCGCAGCAAGTCAATGGCACGGATGAGTTAATGCCCGCCAACCTGTTGAGCGCAGAGCAAACATCAAAGGCAGTGGCAGGTTCTGAGGTGGTGTACCTCACAGTGGGTCTGCCCATGAACACGCAAATGTGGATAGACCAGTGGCCGGTGATGATGAGCAATGTGCTTGCAGCTTGTGAGCAGCACAAGGCAAAGCTGGTTTTTTTCGACAACACTTACATGTACCCGCAAACCAGCGAAGTACAATCCGAGACTTGCCGTTTTGAACCCCACGGCTTGAAGGGCATGGTGAGGGCAGAAATCGCCAACGACCTGTTGGAAGCCATGAAACAAGGCAAGGTGGAGGCATTGATATGCCGGGCACCAGAATTTTATGGACCAGGCCTTACGCAAAGCATCACGAATTCCACCATCATTGAGCCCCTAAAAGCAGGAAAAAAAGCCAAGGTGTTTTTGCGTGACGATGTGCTGCGCACGCTCATTTACACGCCCGACGCGAGTCGGGCCATGGCATTGCTGGGCAATACTCCAGATGCATTCGGGCAAACCTGGCACCTGCCCTGTGATGACAACCGCTTAACGTATCGAGAGTTTGTGCAATTGGCCGCTAAAACTTTTAGCGTAAAGCCTGGCCACATGATTCTGAAAAAATGGCAACTTGTTCTGGCAGGGCTTTTCAGTCAGCGTATCTGTGACGCCACTGAGTTACTACCCCGATACGCGGTGGACAATATTTTTGATTCAAGCAAATTCAAACAGAGATTTCCAGAGTTTGCGGTGACGCCGATAGCACAGGGTTTAGCGTCGATCGCAGGTGAGAAGTAAACCAAAGGTCTCTGCAAAACAAGGTGCGGCTCAGGCTGGCGAGCGAGTAGTCGAAAAGTGTCGTCGAGTTGTTTTAGATATTTGTTTCGTTGCGGGCGGCTACAGTCAGCAAGAAGGGCTGTGTCATTCCGCTTCTTTGTCCAGCTGCGAAATTAGATCGTCGTAATAATAGTCGGAAAGTCCGCTTTGCTCGCCTTCATCCAGAAGGCGACGCAGTTGCGTCAGTTGAGTTTCGTTTTCTTCCAGCAAACGTAGCCCTGCTCTGACCACTTCGCTGGCCGAGCCATAGCGGCCATTCTGGACCTGGGATGCAATGAATCAATCAACCGCCCAGCGTTTTATTTGTTCTTTAAAGCGTAATAAACCCCCAACGCGCCATCTTCCTCCAGCGTCACCATTCGGTGCGCATCAATCGATACCACAAATTTTCTCTGCTCCCACTTGCCTTTCCAGGCGGGGTCCTTACATTCCAACACACCAGTTTTAACCACGGTTAGCTGCTCTCCATAGGCAGAAAATCCGAGGCCTGTGTTCTCCAATGAAAACTGCAAGGGCTTACCTTGGCTGTCTACAGCCTCTTGGGGCAGGGTGGCATTCATTCGGGTCAGCACATCATTCAATGGTAGTTCTTCAAGCACGAAGTGCAATTGTCCCTTGGCGCATGCGCCTACTGGCGATGTGTTGTTTTGCGCTGCTTTCAAATCAATGCTTTTTCCAATCTGCGGTTTGAATTGATTGACCGTGGTTTCAAAACATCCAATCGGGCAGCGAACTTCCAGCAATGTCCAAGCCTTCAGCAAATCAGCGGTTGAGTTCTCTGAAGCGTGAGTCGATGTAAGGCCAAGCATCAGCGTTGCGGCGAAAGCAAATTTAATCATGTCCATTTCCTTATCGACCGATACTTTGCAGATAACTCGAGATTGTTTGTTCATGAAGATGTTTGTAACCAAGAATTTCCTAAGGTTCAAACAAAAAAGCCAGGCACCTTTCAGCACCTGGCTTTCTTAAATCAAACTACTCAATCAACTTAAGCGGCTTTCACCTTCAAGCGCCATGCGTGCAGCAGTGGCTCGGTGTAACCGGCAGGTTGTTCCATGCCTTTGAACACCAGGTCACATGCAGCCTTGAATGCGGCGGATGTTTCAAAGTTGCCAGCCATGGGCTTGTACGCGGGGTCGCCAGCGTTTTGCTGGTCAACCACGGCGGCCATGCGCTTCATGGTTTCCATCACTTGCTCTTTGCTCACAATGCCGTGGTGAATCCAGTTGGCAATGTGCTGGCTGGAAATGCGCAGTGTGGCGCGGTCTTCCATCAGGCCCACGTTATTAATGTCGGGCACCTTCGAGCAACCAACACCTTGGTCAACCCAGCGAACCACATAACCCAAAATTCCTTGGGCGTTGTTGTCCAGTTCCTGCTGCTTTTCGGCGTCGCTCCAGTTGGTGTTGGTAGCCACTGGCACCTGCAACAGGTTGGCCAAAATGCCTGGGCGTTCTGCGTCGGCATCAATCTTTTCCAGCTCGGCTTGAACAGCGGCCACGCTTACCTGGTGGTAGTGCATGGCGTGCAGTGTTGCGGCAGTTGGGCTGGGTACCCAGGCGGTGTTTGCACCGGCTTTGGGGTGGCCAATTTTCTGTTCCAGCATGGCTTTCATCAGGTCGGGCATGGCCCACATGCCTTTACCAATTTGCGCGCGGCCTTTCAAGCCACAGCTCAAACCAACCAGCACGTTGTTTCGCTCGTAGGCGGTAATCCATGCGCTGCTCTTCATGTCGGCTTTGCGAATCATGGCGCCTGCGTGCATGGCGGTGTGCATTTCATCGCCGGTGCGGTCCAAGAAGCCGGTGTTGATGAAAGCAACACGGCTGGCTGCGGCGGCAATACAGGCCTTCAGGTTGACTGATGTGCGGCGCTCTTCGTCCATAATGCCCAGCTTCACGGTGCTGTCGGGCAGGCCCAGCAGCTTTTCTACATGGGTGAACAATTCGGCAGCAAAGCCTACTTCAACTGGGCCGTGCATTTTCGGCTTCACGATGTACACAGAACCTTTGCGGCTGTTGCGAATACCGTTGACGCCATTGCCTTTCAGGTCGTGCAGCGCAATCGTGGTGGTCACAATCGCGTCCATAATGCCTTCGGGAATTTCTTTGTCACCGCCCCACAAAATTGCGGGGTTGGTCATCAAGTGGCCCACATTGCGCAGGAACAACATGGAGCGGCCATGCATGGTCACTTTCTCGCCATTCACGCCGGTGTACACGCGGTCTGCGTTCAGGCCACGTGTGAAGGTTTTGCCACCTTTGCTGACGCTTTCTGTCAGGGTGCCTTTCAAAATACCCAGCCAGTTTTTGTAGGCCACAATTTTGTCTTCAGCGTCTACGGCTGCAACAGAATCTTCCAGATCCAGAATCGTCGACAGCGCTGCTTCCAGCACCACGTCGGCCACACCGGCTGCGTCGCTGGAACCAATCGGTGTTGAGCGGTTAATAATGATGTCGGCGTGAATGCCGTTGTTCACCAGCAATACTGAAGAAGGAGCAGCAGCGTCGCCCTGGTAACCCACCAGCTGTGCGGCGTTTTTCAGGCCAGCGGTGCTGCCGTTCTTCAAGGCAACTTGCAGCTTGCCGCCTGCAATGGCGTAGCCAGTGGCATCTTTGTGTGATGCGCCTTCCAATGGGAAAGACTGATCCAAAAAGTTGCGTGCAAACTCAATTACTTTTGCACCGCGCACTGGGTTGTAGCCGCCTGCGCGTTCTGCACCGCCTTCTTCGGAAATGACATCCGTGCCGTACAGTGCGTCGTACAGGCTGCCCCAACGTGCGTTGGCTGCGTTCAGGGCGTAGCGTGCGTTCAAAATAGGCACAACCAACTGGGGGCCGGCTTGGGTGGCCAGTTCGCTGTCTACATTGGCAGTGGTGGCTTGCACTTTGGCAGGCTGCTCAACCAGGTAGCCAATCTTTTTCAAGAATTCTTGATAAGCGGCCATGTCTTTGATGGGGCCAGGGTTGGCTTTGTGCCAGGCGTCCATTTCCAGCTGAATGCGGTCGCGCTCGGCCAGCAGGGCAGCGTTTTTTGGGGCCAGTGTGCTGACGATTTCGTCGAAGCCCTTCCAGAAACCAGCTTGATCAATGCCGGTGCCGGGCAGCACTTCATTGTTGATGAAGTTGTACAGGGGTGTGGCTACTTTCAAGCCATGCACTGTGGTGCGTTCTGTCATTTTGAAAACCTCGAGCTGTTGGAATAGGGTATTAGCCCATGATTGTAAAGGAATCGGATGTCATTCTGACACGCTTGGAATCGTCACAAGCGCGGGTGATCGGTCATTTCATCTTTAACTTTTTTGCAAAACTCTGGAAAACCCCAAGTCGATTGCAGCAACGCAGGCTTCAATCCAAATTGTGGGCTGGTTACTATTGGGTAATCGATTCGGGGTAAACATGCGGACTTTTGATTACATCGTAGTAGGGGCGGGCACGGCTGGGGCCTTGATGGCCAACCGGCTCAGTGCCAACCCCAACAATTCAGTGCTGTTGCTGGAGGCGGGCGGTAAAGACAATTACCACTGGATCCACGTTCCCGTGGGTTACCTGTATTGCATCGACAACCCCCGCACCGATTGGCGTTTTCGCACCGAGCCCGATGCAGGCCTGAACGGCCGCGCCTTGATTTACCCCCGTGGCAAAACCTTGGGGGGTTGCTCCAGCATCAACGGCATGATCTACATGCGGGGCCAGGCCCGCGATTACGAAAGCTGGGCCGCTCAAACCGGCGACGAGGCCTGGAACTGGAACAATTGTTTGCAAGATTTTCTAGCGCATGAAAGCAACTGGCGTTACGACAACCCGCATGCCGAGTTGGCCGACACAGACCTGCCAAAGTTTCACAGTGGCAAGGGAGAATGGCGCGTTGAAAAGCAGCGCCTGCGTTGGGAAATTCTGGAAGCATTTTCTGAAGCGGCGCAGCAAGCGGGTATACCCGCCAGCGACGACTTCAACCGCGGCAATAATTTTGGTGTGGGCTACTTTGAAGTGAACCAGCGCAGCGGCTGGCGGTGGAATACCTCCAAAGCCTTCTTGCGCCCCATCCTGAAGCGACCCAACTTAACCGTGTGGACCCAGGCACAAGTTAAAAATTTAATCATTGAACGCAACGCCAGTGGCGAGCTGGTGTGCAATGGCGCGCTGGTGGTGAAGGGCGGTGAAGAAGTGGCGGTGAAAGCCGTGCGTGAAACTGTGTTGTGCGCGGGTGCAATTGGCACGCCACAAATTCTGGAGCTATCTGGCATAGGGCAGGGCAGCCTGCTGCAGCAACACGGCATTGAGGTAAAGCTGGACAAACCCGGTGTGGGTGCCAACCTGCAAGACCATTTGCAAATACGCGCCGTGTTCAAAGTGCAGGGCGTTAAAACCTTGAACACGCTGGCCAACAGCCTGTGGGGCAAGGCGCAAATTGGCATGGAATATGTGTTCAAGCGCAGCGGCCCCATGAGCATGGCCCCCTCGCAACTGGGTGCATTCACCAAAAGCAGTGCCGACCGGCCATACCCCAACATTCAATACCATGTGCAGCCGCTGAGCCTGCCAGCGTTCGGCCAGCCCCTGCACAACTTCAATGCTTTCACGGCCAGTGTGTGTAACCTCAACCCTAGCAGTCGGGGTTCAGTGCACATCAAAACCGGCCGGTTCGACGAAGCACCTGCGATTGCACCGAATTACCTCAGCACCACTGAAGATCAAAAAGTGGCGGCTGATTCATTAAGGGTGACCCGCAACATTGCCCAGCAACCCGCCTTGGCCAAATACAAGCCTGAGGAATTCAAGCCCGGCGTGGAGTTTCAAACCGACGAGGAATTGGTGCGTTTGGCAGGCGACATTGCCACCACGATTTTTCACCCGGTGGGTACAGCAAAAATGGGTGCGGCCAACGACCCCGCTGCCGTGGTCGATTCCCGCTTGCGGGTGATTGGTGTGAAGCACCTGCGCATCGCTGATGCAAGCGTGATGCCTACTATTACCAGCGGCAACACCAACAGCCCCACGCTGATGATTGCCGAGAAGGCCGCGCGGTGGATACTCGAAGGCTGATACACTTCGGGCATTGATTGCAGGGAATACACGCCATGAACGAAGTCATCATCAACAAAGAACCCGTTGAGCTTTACAAAATCTTGAAGTTTCAGGGTTGGTTGTCCAGCGGCGGCGAAGCAAAAAATGTAATCGCCGATGGCCACGTGTTGGTCAACGGCCAAATTGAAACCCAGAAGCGCAAGAAAATTGTGAGTGGCGATGTCATCGAGTTTGACGGCGTGAAGTACACAGTTAAACTGGGGTAATCGTTTTATCCCAAAGCAGTTTCAATCAAGGCAGTACGGTCATGGCAGTTAAAGACCACACAGTTTCAAAGCAGTCCCAGTGTGTTGAGGTGTATTTCGACGGCTCATGCCCCATGTGCCGCCGTGAAATCGCGGTGTACCAAAACATCACGCCCGATCAGCCCATAGCCTGGGTGGATGTCTCCAAACCCGACACGCCACTGCCCCAAGGGCAATCCAAAGAACAACTCATGGCGCGTTTTCACACGCGCACGGTGCAAGGCGAATTGCTCAGTGGTGCTGCGGCCTTTGTGCATGTGTGGGCGCAGTTGCCCGGCTGGCGGGTGTTGGCGTGGTTGGCCAAAGTGCCCGGCATGTTGTGGCTGATGGAGAAGGCTTACAACGGCTTTTTGCCGGTACGCCCTGCCATTCAACGCTTTGTTTTGAAATTCGACACCAGCCATTTGCCGTCCACATTGGTGGCCGATATTCGCACCGACCATGCCGGTGAAACCGGGGCGGTGTGGATTTACAAGGGCATTCTGGCGGTTTCAAGAAACCCTGAAATTCGCGCATTTGCCAGTGAACACCTGCAAACTGAGCAACGCCATTTAAAGGCCATGAATGAGCTGCTGCCCGTGTTTCGCCGAAGCTGGCTGTTGGTGCCCTGGCGCATTGCGGGCTTCATCACTGGTGCTTTGCCAGCCCTCTTCAGCTCGACTGCGGTGTACCGCACCATTGCTGCAGTGGAAACCTTTGTGAACCTGCACTACCAGGAACAAATCGACAAGCTGAATGCTTTGGGCACTCACCCGGCACTCAAGGCGCAACTGATCGAGTTTCAACTGGATGAGTGCGCACACCGCGACGAGGCGGCCGCAAAAACAACAAAGCCCGGCGGGTTGATCGCCAGGCTTTGGGTGGGTGCCATCGGGTCGGGCTCCAAGGTTGCAGTCACCTTGGCCCGTTTTCTCTAACCGTTCAGGCAGCCAATGCCGGTTTTTGAACTTGGCGAACCAAGGCTTGCAAGCGCTTGCGTTGCAGGCGCATTTCAACTTCCATGGCTTTGAATTTCGCTTTGTAGGCCGCCAGGGTTTCACCGTTTTTAATGGCGTTTTTCGTGTCCTGGTACCAGGCTTCTTTCAGCTTGGCCCAGTCTTGCAAGGCCTTGCTGTAGTGCTCATATTCCTGCGCAAGGCGTGCCTTCATGGCCTCTACATGCGCATGCATGGTTGTGGGTTGTGCCTGCATTTTTTCTTCGGCGCGTTTGAATTGCATGGCAATGCGTGCTTTCTCAATGGCGAACTTGTCGCAGCGCTTCAGGTTTTTGGTCAAGCCCACATACGACAAACCAGCAATCAGCCATTTGGTGGGGTCGATGTGAAACCACTTGATGCCGTTGCGATAGTCGTACTGAAACAGGTGGTGGTAGTTGTGATAACCCTCACCGTATGTGAAAATCGCCAGGAAATCGTTGTCGCGCGCGGTGTTCTCATCGGTGTAAGGGCGGCGGCCCCAAATGTGCGCCAGCGAATTGATAAAGAACGTGGTTTGGTGGCACCACACCAGGCGAGCCAAGCCACCCAGCAGCACCACACCCCACAAGTCGCCCACCAACAGGCCAATAATCACTGGCAAACCGAAGTTAATGCCCAAGGCCAAGGCGGTGTAGTGTTTGTGCTGGAACATTACCAGTGGGTCTTTCAGCAGGTCAGGCGAGTTGCTGAAGTCTTCTTTGCCCGATTCATACTTGCGAATCATCCAACCCATGTGCGAGAACCAGAAGCCACGCTTGGCAGAGTAGGGGTCGTGCTCGGTGTCGTCCACATGGCGGTGGTGCGTGCGGTGGCCCGAAGCCCAAATCAAAATGCTGTTTTGAACTGCCATGGTGCCGAAGAACATCAACACGAAGCGAACTGACCAGTGGGCTTCGTAGGTGCGGTGTGCCCACAGGCGGTGGTAACCGGCGGTAATCGAAATGCCATTCAGAATAGCCAACACCACAAATGACACCCAAGCAGCCGTGCTGTAGTCGTTGAACCAGGCGTAAGCGGGTACAAGAATGAGTGCAGCAATGGTGGTTCCGAACAGGGTGATTGCGCCGGGCCAGTGGATCGGGCTATTGGGGTCAACTCGAGTGGTCATTGAAGGTTGGTTTTTACCAGTTGGTTCAAAGGATGAGGGAATCATACTGATTCTTGACCCTGGCATGAACCCAAATTTAAATATTTAATAATTGTTCTTGATTGTTGAGGTACAGCCGCAACGAAATCTTGAATTTCGAAGCGACTAGAGTTAACACTTGTGCACTGAATTTTTTGAAATTAGGCAGCTAGTTGCGAATTCGCGCCAGTCAACTCTCCACCCAACACGTCAATCAAACCGGGAATCAGCTTTCTCAATTCACCAGTCATCAGGGCAAAGTCGGAATCGAAGGCATCGTCGTCGGCACTGAGGGCGGCCTGTTCCTTGATCACGTCCAAAGGTGCAAGCCGCTTCACTTGCAGGTTTTCATGCAGCACGAAAGACACTTTGTCGGCCCAGGTCATGGCCAGTTTGGTCACATCCTTACCACCCTTGATGTGCTTGGCAATTTCCTCTGATTCCAGCGAGTGCTTCACATAGCGCACAGTGGCGGCCTGTTCACCACGGCTTTTTAGCTCGCAGTCCTGGTCCACGGTAAAAGGGGGCGGGTTGTCGTTCTCGGCCAGCCAGGCGGTCATCGCCACGGTGGGCGATGTTTTGGTTTTGACCAAAGCCATGGCCACGCCCTCCACGCTTTTCATGAGCATGCCGACCAGTTCATCGGCCTTGGCCGGGCTTGCAGCGTCAATCACCAGCCACTTGCCCTGCGGGTCTATCCACGCATTGATTCGGCTGCGAATGGCAAAAGCACGTGGCAGGAGTTCGTCGGTCACGGCTTCCTTGATTTCCTTCATCTGCTTGCGGCCGGGCTTGTAGCCTTCGCGTTCTTCAATTTCAGCGGCACGCGCTTTGGTGAATTGATTGATCACCGTGCTGGGCAACAGCTTTTTCTCCAGGCCCAATGAAATCAGCAACTGCTGGCCGCTACGGTGCACAAAGGGTTCGCCCTCGGCCTTTGGAGAAACCCAACCGCGGGTTTGCAAATCCATGCCACCGCAGGCTTGCAGGGCTTGTTTGGCCAGTTTGTCTTCCAGCGACTCGGGGGTTTCTTCCCATTTGGTAAGGCGAAAGATGAACAGGTTTTTAAACCACATGGCTTTGCTCGCTGAAATTGAAAAAGGGCTGGCAGTGTAACGCAAAAAACCAAAGCGCACCCAGTCGGCTTGAAGGCTGCCAAGGGGTTGAACAAATTTTCACCAGCGTTTCTATTTGATAGTAGTATTTCGATACGCTGTCGTCACAATACCCACAACTTGGTATTCATTACCGAATGCGCCTTAAGCCGTTTCGCTGGATTTGGGTTTTGTTCCTGCTTCCCTGGTTAAGCAGTTGTGCCACGCCGCCCCAACGCGATTTCGCCGACACCCTCAGCATGTTTGAAGAACTGCGCCAACAATACGATGTGCCGTATTCCCGCATGGGTTTTCAGAAAAGCCCTTTGTTTGCTTTTGCCAAGGGTAAAACCCAAATTGTGATTGACGAGGCCTTTTCTGAAGGCCTGAGCGACGCAGCCCTGCGCTATGTTTTTGTGCATGAATTGGTGCACTTGAAATACGATGACCCCCGGCGTGGGTATGATTTGTTGAAACGCATTCACCAAACCAATGCCAAAGACACCGAACTGATGAATAACGCCTTCATGACGCTTTTGGGCGTTTATGGTCAAGACCCGGAATTCAAAAATTTTCTCGACCAGGTTGAAACCCGCGCCAACCACTATGCATCGCAGCATTTAATCGATCGTGGCGAGAACCCCTGCACGGCCATTGCAGAAATTGAACAATACACAGGCGCGCGTTTTCGCTTTGGCACAGAAGACCTGTGCAAATGATTCAGCTGCCCCAACGCATTGTTTGCCTCACTGAGGAAACCACCGAATGGCTTTACTTGCTGGGTGAAGAACACCGGATTGTCGGTATTTCCGGCTACACCGTGCGCCCGCGCAAAGCGCGCCTTGAAAAGCCCAAGGTGAGTGCATTTTTGACTGCCAAGATTGATCAAATTTTGGCCTTGAAGCCCGATTGCGTGTTTGGGTTTTCCGATTTGCAGGCCGACATTGCCAGTGCCTTGATTCGCCATGGCGTGCAGGTGACAGTGTTCAACCAGCGTTCAGTGCCCGAAATTTTCAGCATGATGTACCAGGTGGCCGCCATGGTGGGTGCGGCCGAAAAAGGGGCTGCCCTGATTGCAGAAATGCAGGCGAAAGTGGAGGCCGTGCGGGCCAAAACCAGCCAATGGACTGTGCGCCCCAAGGTGTATTTTGAAGAATGGGACGAACCGCCGATCAGCGCCATTCAATGGGTCAGCGAGCTGATTGGCATTGCCGGGGGCGATGATTGTTTCCCCGAGTTGGCCAAGCAAAGCCTGGGCAAGAACCGCATTATTGCAAACAGCAGTGAAATTGTTCGCCGCAACCCCGACATCATTATTGGCTCTTGGTGCGGCAAGAAATTTCGCCCTGAAACCGTGGCTGCGCGGGCAGGGTGGGGTAATGTGAGTGCGGTGAAGCACCAGCAAATTTTCGAGATCAAGTCGCCGCTGATTTTGCAGCCCGGCCCGGCAGCGCTCACCGATGGCCTGGATGCCTTACACAGCCTCATGGTGCAATGGCAAACCGTTCGGAATTAAAAACAATCGTTCTAAGTCCTTGAAGGCTTGTAATTTCTTACAGAAGTTGTAATGTTAAATGCCAAGGTGCGAAGGAATGCAGCATGAACAGACTCAACCCCGCAAAGCCAAGGCTTGCCACGCGAATACTGGCGGTGATTTTTACCATGGTGGCGATACTGGTTATCAGCTTCTGCGCCGCAGTCATGTCGATTATTTACATGCATGCCGATGAAAACGGCATGGTTCCCAAAGCGTTCTCGCTCAGCAATCAGCTGACTCAGCCCATTATCACCATACTGCCCCCTCAACAGGCGGGCCCCAATGCACCCAACCACAAAACACCCCAGTACCACATTTAAAAAACGATTTGCTCGGGGTGTGGGCCTATTTCGTGGCGGTTGGGTTGGGCATCCAGAATTTTGACCCGATCAGGATCGAAGCTGGCAATGAAGTGGTGCTTGCCCTCAGGTGTGGTGGTAAAGGCCACTGGGTGAACCAGCACTGAGCACTGCAACAAGTCGAACACCACAGGCAAATGTTCCGGGCATTCTGGCATGAACCGAAAGGGCTTGCGCCAGTCTATTTCGCCCTCAGGCATTTTTTTAAAGGCACTGCACGCACGGTAAATGTCAGCCACTTCTGACACCACTTCTTTGGACACGCGCGACAAATTCACAAATTGCGTACCATTTTCTTCGCCCAGGTCTTCCAAGTGCACCACGCCGGGTTTCCGTGGCGTTTCAATGCCCACGGTAATGGTGGCTGTCGAAAAGTAATGACCTGCTTTTTGAGCTTGCGACAACAGTTCACCCAAGGCCATGTAGGCATTGCGGTTGCCGTACAGTGCATTGAAGTAATTCTTCGGAATGCGACCTGCCACAGGCAATTTGTAATCAGAAAGTTTCAACTGGCTGGGTGGGGCCTTGGGGCCACTCCACACAGCAATCAGTTTGACCTCGGTGTAATCCATGTTTCGTTCATGACGCCATGTGTTTGTATTTAAGTGGGTACTTCTGAATCAACAACTTCACTGCGTCTATATCGCTCAGCGGTGGCACCTGGTTACGCGCCCGGTATTCCTGATGAACAATATCCAGCCACAAATAACAAACCTCCGGTTCCTCCATGCCGCTGGCCAACATGTGGCGCAGCCTTTCCAGCACGATGCCCACTTGCGGTGTGGCGTTGCCTGAACCGTTTAACCACCGGTAACCCGAACCAGCACTGCGGCCCAGCAATTGACCAAAAGTGCTTTCACTGACTTTCGTTTTTCCAAACACCCTTTGAAACATTTTGTAGGTGTCTTCCAGGCTGAGTTCGTTGTTCAAAGGAACCAGCGACTCATGGGTTTCGTACAACCTCAAAATTAAAGCAACCGTGGGGTCAAGCAGTTCCTCGCTTGAATTGCCCTCGGCTGGGCGAACAATTGAGTTAAATTTCGCCTGGGTACTGATACCGAACAAGGCACACATTTTTGACACGGTTAGCCCGTATTTTTGCTTGAACAGGTTCAGGTAGGCACCTGTGCGTGGCTTGTTCTTGTTGTTAATTTGAGGCATGGCGCGTGATAAAGCAATCTCGTGGGTTAGTAATGATACGGAATCAAGACTCTCAAATTGTAATTTGATCTGAAAATCATTATTTAACACAAATGGACAACGTATCATGTCGCTTTGTGGTTGACTGGAAATGGCTCAAGTTGATGAATTTAATCATTTTTTCGACCGCCACTGGGTGGCATATTCGCGAATGTCGAAATGTACATGGCTTCTGTAAACACCAACCCCCCCGAATGCGGGGTACTGTAGGGTTTTAGCCAATTGATCAATATTCACACCAATGGGTTTGATGTCCATGGCGTAAAACTGTCCGCTCTCATCGGGCAAATGGCGAGAATTTCGGGCTGCACCTTCAGTGATTGAATTGGTGTGATGTGTTCGCAAACCCGAAGTGACTTCAAACACGGTGTAGGCGTGGTGTTCTGCCAAAACAATTTGGGCCCATGCTGCCAGTTGCAACATTTCAACATTGGGCACACCAACGCGGTTGGCTCGAATATCACGAAGCATCCAGGCTGCAGTGCGGTAACCTTCAGGTGTGCTGAAGTCGATTTGAAAGCGGTCTGAACCGCGTTGAATATCCAGCAGGGTGTAGCTCGGGGGTTGTGCAGCCCACGCCAGTTTATCCAGGTGTGCCATCAGCGAAACTGAACTTGCTGCTGCAAGAAACTGACGCCTGTTCATGATCAAGGCACCGCTGGTGGGGTACAGGCCTGGTTACCGTTTTGGCAGCAGCTGCTGAGAATGGACAATTGCGCGGGCGGGTTGGCATTGGGGTTGTACACACAGCGAATGAAGGCACTACCGCCCGCACCAGCACCGCCACCGGTGTCGGCATCCACTGCCACGAAGCGATAGCCCACGGGTGTGTCATTGAAAATCACAGTACTACAGGAGTTGCTGCTTTGAACCCAGTTCAAAGTCCGGTTGCCACGGCAAAAATCAACATCGGGAATCGGGTTGCGAACATCGTACCGGGAGGCTAGGGCACCCACACGCACGCCGGGTACGCCCGCGGGTGTATTTGCATCGCTTGTGCCATTGCCGTCAATGTCCAGCGCCACGGTGAAATTGCCACCTGCGCTGGTGGCCGGGGTGTTGGCTTGGAGGGTGACAAAACCATTGCCTCCCATGAAGCTCAGCATGTCGCCAGCAATGTCGTTGTCGAATTCGCCAGCGGCGCCGTTTTGCCCGCCAATCGTAACTGGTTGGCTTAGCGTGATGTAGCCTTCAATGCGGCAATTGTCGGCTGCCACGGAGCAGCCGGCTGGCAATATTGAAAGGCGGGTAATGAATTGACCATTCGATGAAGCAGGGCGATTCACAAAGCTTGCAGGCAACAAGCCCACATCGATCAGGTTTTGAATGGTTGGGGTCAGTTTACTGCCTTCGTTGCCTGTAACCGGAGTTTCGGGAATGGTGACATCGGTAATGCCATCGTTGTTTAGATCAACCCGTAGATCACCAGGGGCAGAAATGCCGCGCCGGTATAAATCGGTGTAAGAATTCAGTGCGTCGCCCACCTGGTTGAGTTGATCAGCCTGGATTTTCGCGACAGAGGATTTAGCAGAACGTGCTTGTTGCTGAACTACAGCGAAGGCAATGATGGCACTGATGATGAGCACCAGCGCCAACTCGATGCTGAGAAAGCCGGTGTGCCGGGTGTTGCTGTGTTTCAGTGAGTCAAGCATGAGTAATTCGCCTTGATTCAAATGAACAAGGGGGCAAAGTTGCCCCCTTGTTGGACTTCATGAGATGTGATTAACGACGGCCGAAGGTCAGGGCCAGATCAACTGCTGCATCACCAGTACCGCACAAAGTGGCGCTTTCAGCCAGGGTAATTTGACCATTGGTCACTGCCACTGTTCCTGCTGTACCGCCTTCGGGAGTTCCGGTAATTGATGTAACACCATTCGATACGGCGAGAACGATGTCCGAGCATTGATCACCCTCAACATCGCTCCATGTCAGCACTGCTGAATTCGGATCTGTGCTGGCAATGGTGACGGCACCGTTATAGCTGTTTGGCAATACAGCACCCGCACTATCAACTTTCAAAATCGCCAACTGTGCAGCAACGTTTTCATCAAAGCCGGTGTAGCCAGAAGTTGAACCAACCTTTTGTTTGGATTCACTAATGATTTCGGTAATCTGCTTGATGTTGTCCTGCACTTCAGTACGGCGTGCATTGTTCTGGAATGCAATAAAGGCTGCGGCAGCAACAATCGCTGCAATGATCAGGCCGATTGAGACTTCAATCAGGGTAATACCGCTTTGTTTGCGGCGGGCATTCAGTGTGTGCGATGTAATCATTTTTGATTCCTCTCCGAAGGGATATTGTGTAGTACATGTTGGCCCAAGCATTCCGTATATATACCAACAGACGAATTAATTGTAGATCAAATGCATGCTGTGTCAAGCACTTATTTCAACGCATGCGTTGCATTCTTTTCACAGGGTCCAGTTCCTCGGTCATGCTTTGGCTGATCGACAATTGACCCACGTACAAAAACACCACCACAGCCGCAGCAACACTCAGTAACACGGCATTCAAACCCTTGGCCGTGTTGCCAATTTCATTGCGAATGTCTTCACCGCCTTCGGTACCCAGTTGAATCAGAATTTTGTCGAATTGCGGGTTGTTGCGAATGGTGGTGGCCAGTCGGGCCAGTAGTTTCGGGCTCATCAGCCCTTTGCTAAAGGCAGGTATGTAATCAGTAGGGGCCACGTTCAAGTGGTTCATGATCTTTTTCAAATGCCAGCGCATCCACGGGTCGGCATTGCGTTTCAAGGTGTCGAGTGCCGATGACAATGTGGCTCCACTCTTTAGCAACACCGCCAGTGAAGTCACGAGCAAGCTGACCTGAAAATCGCGGTAAATGGAAAGTGGTAACAAGAACGGGGCAACCGGAAAGAGCAAGAAGCCCCAGCCCTGAGGCACCTGTTCCAATTTACTTCTCAAATTGCCTTTCCAGCGGGGTAGGGCATAAGTAAATGCGGCGATAGCACCAATAACACTGGCCACAATCAAACCGCCATGAGAGGCAACAATCTCCGACACAATTCGGACGGACATGTTGAACGGTGTCCACACTTCGGGCGGTGCCACTTTCACAATAATTGGAATGGATTGTGTGGCCAGCACGTAGCTGAAACCAGCCACACCGGGTATCAATACCATAGGCGGGAAAATGGCTTTCCAGATCACGCTTTTGGCTTCTTTCTGTGATTTAATCGCTGCGGCCAATGCACGCAAGGTGCCCGGTTTGTCTTTGGCTTCATCCACGGCGGCCAGCATCATGCGGTCGTTCTGTGGCATTACGGTGCCAAGAATTTGGCTAATCAAAAAGTCGTCGCCCAAACTCAGTTTGCGAACCATCAACTTCAAGGCCGCTTCCCGGCTGCCATTGCGTGTTCGCTTGTGGCGGGCAATTTTCAGTTCTTCTTCCAGAAAGGTTTTGAACTGTTCTTTGTTTTCAATCGACTTGGCAAGCTGCTCGTAAAATGCTTCGCGCTTGCCGCGAAAGTCCATCAAGTTGATGGCATTGAAAAAATTGCTGAGTTTCTTTTTGAATGTCATGTTCAGGTGTAAGCCGCAGTTTCGGCGCGGTCGGCGTCGTTCATGATTTCGAAACGGTCAAAGCTGTCAAAACGCTCGCAATGGCGCGGATCCACTTCACCCAGCAATGCCTTGTGCAAGGTGTGTTCAAACACAGTTTTTCCATCCATATTTTCGGATTTAAAGTTGCCATCCGATTTTGAACGGTAGTACATCATGGCTTCATAGTCTTTGCCCTGGCGAATCAGGTTTAGCCACTTCCGGTCGGGCGTCAAAATTTCGGCCACCACACTCAAACCCGCCGTGCCGCGGTGTTTACATTTGGGGCAGCCGCCTTGCTTTTTAAAGTAGAAAAGGTCTCGCTCCAGTTCAAACCGGCTTTCCAGTGTGTCGAGTATTTCAAGCACATGCTCAGAATCGGACATGCCCTGTTGGTACAAGCGACCTCCAATTTTGCAGTGTGGGCACAGCTTGGGTACCAAGGCCTGGTACACCAGCAGTGTCAAAATATTCGGGTTGGTCAGCACATCTCGACTCATACCGATTTCTTCGTTGGTCAGGCGCGGCACAATACCGGATATCAAATGCGCGTGCACCGTGCCGCAAGCCATGTGGCCGGTTTCAACAATTTGTTGCGCTGAAATTGCAGTGGCTGGGTCGCGAATTTCGCCCATCAACACGCAGCCCGGGTCGGCTCGCATCAGGCCAGCAACCACTTCAGCGTATTTGGCGGCTGAACCTTTGCGGTCAAGCAAATCACGCTGAATAGGAATTTGGTGCACGCCCCGCAGCGGGTATTCCACTGGGTCTTCAATCGAATAAAACGCATCCGTGCCATTGCCAGGGTGCGTTTCAATGAAAGTTTTCAGCGTGGTGGTTTTACCTGAACCTGTAACACCCGCAAAAATAATGGTTCCCGAGGGAGTGTTGGACGCACTCTTTAATTGCTTCATGTGCGAAGGGGCATAACCCAATTGCTCATAACTTAGAGTGGGTGCGTCAATATCGACATACAGCAAGCGGCACACCACCTTAATGCCGGCCCAGCCCCGCATGGATTGATAACGCATGGCCACGCGTTTGCCACCCACCTCGCGGGCGGCGATCATGCAGTACAGGTTTTCGCCCACCGAGAATTGACTGTTGCTGTTGGAACCCTTGCCCGACGCGTTGTTGTAAGCCCAGGCCACGGCACGCTCTGCTTGCAGCGGGGTATACACACCGCCTTGTTGGTCACGCAAAAATTCAAGTTCGCCATCCACGCGCAGCTTCACTTCGGCAATGTTGTTGACCACTTGCACGTGAATGTCAGTTGCGCGTTCCTGCACAGCCAATGCCACCCAGGATTCAAAAATTTCTTTGGCTTTTGATTGCGCAACAGCCGGGTCCTCTTCACCTTCAGCGTTGTCGATTTTGGTTCGTGAGTTTTCGATCAGGTGCTCGATTACGCCACCACCACAACCAATTTCTGGCCGCTCAAACGTGAATTTCTCGGCAATCAGTTTGCCGCGCAGGTGTGAAATGAAGGGCCGGATCTGTGCGAGTTTTTCCGCATCGTACAAAATGATGGCTCGCTTCACGCCGGTTTCAATGGCACACACATGTTTTTCAACAGCGGCGGGTAGCTTCAGCAAAGCCCCAGCACTACCGTCGGTCAGCACGCGCGAAAACGCGGGCAGTTCACTGAGTTTTTCAACTTTCAGTGATTTGTCCGCTTGCGTGGCCAACACATTCAGTGCCGGGTCTCTATTCATGATCAAAACCTCACTTGCGCACCCACGGAGACATGCTGCGTGTTGCCGTTGCTTGCGACCAATTCGAGTCCGTTGTGGGTGATTCTCTTGATGTTGAACTTGCCAAGTTGCTCACCTTCACGAAGTGTGCGTACGCTTCGACCTGCTGTTTGAATTTCAGCGGTCATTGCACCGGTTGTGCCATACACGCCGAGTACTGTGTTGGCTGAAACTGCAGGTGCTGTCTTGCTGGTGGCTCGCACCGGGGCTGCTGTGGCTGTACTTGGCGCAACTGCTGTAGGTGTGGGTGTTGCCAATGGTTTACTTGCCGTACTTGTTACACTTCCGCCAATTTTCAGCGCAGCTTGTAATTCTTCCCGCATGGCTTGTTCTTCTTGCAGCCTTTGAATTTCTGCCAGTGTTTTGATGTTCAACGGCACTGAAACCCCGTTGAGCTTGATGTTTTCAACGGGTGTGACTGCCGTTTTGTTCTCGGCCTTCGCTTCCACTTTGGGTGGTGCGGTGTCCTGCGCATGCAGGTTGTTCAAAGCCAAGGCTGCAAGCAGGCCGCCCAGAAAATGGTTAATACGCATAAAGTGCTCCCTTCAATGTCACCATCACAGCGGCATCCAGGTTTTTGGGTTCAATCTTCATTGAAATTTGGTTCCAGTAAATTCCGGAAGGGTATCGATCCAGAAAGTCCTTCATGAGGGTCAGGCTGCCAGTCACCTCAGTTGCATGCCGGTTGACCGACACATTGGGTGGAATGCTCTTGAAGCCAGTGGGCCAGGTTTGGCCTTGGGTGTCGACCTTGAACTGAATGCCCGCTTTTTGCCAGGCCTGTTGTTCCAGATAAAGCAACTCGCTGGCTTCTTGTTTCTTGGGCAAATCCTGCAGTTGTTGAATGCCCCGGGTGGCCATGTCGTAGGAGAAGGAGAACTTCAGTTTGTTGACGTCTTTGGGATCCGGGCTGCTTTGCTGATTGTTCAAAAAGCTCACCAACTCTTGTGTGTAGCCGCCCTGCGATTGCCACTGGCTGGTGCACTTACCCAGGTTGCACTGAATTCCTTCAAGCAGCCAGCCTCGTGCCATGAAAGGCTGCTCGCTCAACAGGTTCAGCATTTCAATTACATCGGTATTGGCCAGCCCCACATTGCGTTGATCAGTGGCCAGTTTTTTCAAATACTGCGGGGTTTGTATGCTTGACTGCGCCTGCTTCATCCGCTCTTCACGTGCGCTTGCTTCCAGATATTCGTTGCCGCCATACGCACCGCCTGCCAACAACAGCACCACCGCAAGCATTGCCGAGGCCTTGATCAAATCGGTGGGTAAACCAATTAGCGCATGTTTGTTGCTGAAGTTACCCAAGCGGGCTGCAATGTCCAGGGGCAACGCACTTGGAAATAGCTCGGGTGCGTTGCTGTAAACATGGTATTCCGAACTTTCGATTGACCCATTGGTGTAGGTGTTCACTGTACTAAACACCTCAGCATCGCTGCCGATGATGTCCATGGTGGGCGCACCCTGTTCAATGACCACCAAGGCCATCTGGCCTTTCTTGCTTCCTTCTTCTACGCGAATTGCATAGATGGCATGTTCCTGCTCATTCTGTGTGGCGAGCATGGCGGCCAGGCTGTACACCTGTCCGGTGCGTTCCTCATCCGAGATATCAGGATCGAAGTTATAAAGACCCAGGTATTCATTCTGATGGCCTTTGAGCAAAATATGCTTGGTGGCATCAATGCGGTCTGCATACTCCCGAATATCGGCAATCCGTTTGCTGTAGCTTGAGCGTGCCAGTGGCTGCCAGTTCAAGCCGGCAATGTAGGCCTTTTTCCCCAGCTGATGAACTACTGCAGACTGCTCAGCCATGGCGCATCTCCATGCTTACAGAACGACCGCGCGAACCAGAACGATGAAGTTCTCTCGCATGGTGGAAAGGTTGCGCGAACCGCCGGCCAGCAGTGGTGCTTGCTCGGTCAGTTTGCGCTCGGTGAAACCGGATACATCGCGAGACAAGCCTGTGATGGCCATCACTTCACCTGGGCGAAGTGCGATGGTGTACTGGTCAGAAATACTGCTGGTGTTGGGCGTTTGAACCCGTTGCAGGGTTTCGCCAGAGCCAGTGGTAATTTCCAGCAGGCTGGTGAGGTCAGACAAACTGATGCCCATTTTCAACATGATGGTGTTGTTGTCCAGAATGAAAGGCATGGCGGCAAATTGATCGCCAGTTGTAATTTCATCCGTGGTCAAGCCGGGCACACCTGTACCGCCACCCAAAGCACCTGAGGAGGCGGGTTTGGTTTCCGACAAATAACCCGTGGTGGTTAGCCTTGCCTTGCGTGCCCACTGCCTGTTCAATGCGACCAAGGAAATGGGGCGGTGTTGCACGTTGTCGCCAATTTCATTGAGGGCCTGCACAATGGCCGAGCTTGCGCCGAAACGTTGATTGGTCGGGCTGTTGGGTGGGTTTTGTCCAGGAATAAAACCTTGCAAGGCCTCAGGAATTGTCAGTGCTATGAGGCCTGCCTCGGGCGCCACCAGCGAGTCAGGCGACAACACACCAATGCCATAGCGCTGGGACAGGCTTCTGAAAAACACATCCCAGCTCACGCCCTGTTGGTCGTCTTTCTTGGACATGACCGAGTAAATATCAAGTTGTACATGCACCTGTTTCAGCATGTTTGCATTCTCGGCACGAATCAGATCCCGCACCTGGGTTTGCATGTCTCGGCTTGTTTTAACCATCACACGGCCCGTGCCTTCGGCCACGATCACTTCGGAACCGGGCACTGAGGCCACCATGCGGTTAATCACATCCAGAATACTCGCTTGTCCGTCAATTTTCCCTTTCTCGGACACGCTCAAATTCGAATTGCTTTGCACTTCATTGCCCCGCACCCGGCCTTGCGTACCGCTGCTCATGGCGTATTCATAACCATTGGGGAAAGAGGCCAGCTCATACATAGCGGTGGTGTAACGCATGATGACAATTGAGTTGTCGCGGTACTCCCAGGACAAGCCCAGTTTGTCGGTGGTGTTGTTTAAAAAATCAATCAGCGTACCGTCCCAGTTCATCGCCACAGCACCCACTGTGGTGCGGGGCGCCAGGGCCACACTGTCAACTGCGACTGGCGTGGAGGCCGGGGGTGCCGCTTCGGTTGGCGCGCTCACAGGTGGCAACTGGCGTGCACCCCGGCGTGGTTCGGCACTGACCGGTGCGTTGAATACATCTTGTTGAATGCGAACGGGAATGCCGACCATTTGGGTCAAGCGGGCTGCCACCGTATTCAAATCCACGGGGCGGCCTTTGTCCGCAAAATTCATTTTATAGGTTTCATGGAAAATCGCGGGCAACTTGTCGTCGTCATTCACATGCACGAAGGTGCCGCCAATCCAGCTTTTGCTGGCGCGTTTCAGTACCTTCGCATTTTGTTGTTGCTTGGCTTGTTCTTCGGCGTATTGCCGACCACCACGAAAGGAACCGTTGGTTTGCAAGCTGGTGTTCACCTGCTCAACTTTGCGCAAGCCGTTGTCATTGTCAGCCTGTACTTCAGCCTTGATCTGTGGGCCTGTGCAAGCTGCTGTTCCAAGGCTTAGCAATGCTGCAACAGCAGTGGATACCCATGTTCTGTTTGGTGGTGTCTTCATGTTTTATCGGCACTCTTCTTTTTGGTCGCCCAAGCGGGTAATGCGCAGCAATGGCGGTTCGTTGTTGTAAACACAGGCTTCCAAGGGGTATTCGCTGTTCTTGATTCCCGGTGTTTCAAGCACTTGTTCCACTGCATATTCAAACGTACCCGAGAAGGTGGTGCCCGCTGCAATCATCACGTAGCGGTCGGCATCCCAGCGGAAGGTGTAACCCGCTTCCTTGGCCCAGCGGCGAATGGCTTTGTCCAGCCGGCCGTCTTCAACACGCAATTCCCATTGAATGGCACGCGGGGTCACCACCAGCCTTGCGCTTTCCTGTTTCACTGGCAGGGCAGCCAATTGCTCGGCTTCCCGAATCACTTTGGGCGGCAGGTCAACTATGAATACATCGGAGGATGGGGCTTGCATGGCCAGCTGTATGTTGCTGGTTTTGTTTGAAGTGGCGCTCGGGGATTTGGGTTCGAGGTTGGGCTGAGCAACCGCTACGAAGCTTCGGGCTTGCGGCAGGGGGTCTGGGGCGCTGTGCCTGGCCAGCTCAACATTGCGCGATAGCAACTCATCCGCGAAATAAGGAAGGTGGTCCTCATGTTTCTCGGCCACCATGGCGTGTGCGGGTGTCTTCATCGCAACTGTGGCACCTGTCTCCCCACTCGTTTCCTCGGTTGTATTCCATGCCATCAACACAATGGCTAGACCAAGAGCAAATTCCATATTCGTTTTACCTTCTTCGTATGGATCGGTTTTAAGCGAGTTTGCAAATTTTATTAATTCGAATATACATCAATATACGAAATATTTTCTTTTGCAGCAATCCCAAATTTCTTCTGCTGCGTCAGGGGGTTTTTGTCAGAGGCAAATCAATCTTGATAAATCGCGTCGAGCCATTGATTGCCTTCGTGCGGGCTGTAATGAACCAAAAGGTAGGCCGCTGTCTCAAGCACTGCAAGACTGCAGGCCTGTGCTTCGTCGAAGGCTTCCTGATTGATTGCGTCGTATTCGTAAATACACACTTTCAAGAGTTCGCCGATCAGGCGAGGAGTGGATTCGATGGTTTTTATTTTGGGGCGCAGTTCTGAATAGGCTTTCATCAGGCCACGGAAGTAGTGCCAGGTGGTGCCTTCAGTTTCGGCCAGGCCTCGAAGGATGAAAGACAAGCTCAGGTTCAAGAGGCCCGCGTCTTCGATGTGTGCAGCCAATTCGCTGTATTCACAGTCGCATGGGTCGACTGGATGGTGAGCCCTGAAATATGCAATGTTATTTGCAATCGGGTTGTCGGAGGAAAGGCCTGCAAGCGCTGCTGCCGTACTCTCGAATGGCTTTGTTTGTGCGACCATGTTTTTATTGTTCACTCGTTGAGTTAATGAATACTTGCCCGAATTTATTGTGCGAACAAGTGTTGACTGAACAAATGTTTGAAAAAAATCACATTTTTTGTCATTTCATGTAACAGTACCTACAAAAATTGCGACAAATTCTAAGTATCCACATGAGGTGATCATCGAAGATCCATGATTTATAAAGGGATTAATTTCCTTTTATATTTCATTCTCGTGATAAGTTTGTTGCAAATTCCTGCAGTCCTCTCTGAGCTTTTCTCGGTCTTTTGCCGTTTCTAGATGTATTCAGAACCCTCCCACCCAGATTCCTCTCAATGTTCAACGAAAGCAATCACATCAAAGGGTGGGGGTGGGGGGTAAAAAGGGGGGTGTTATCGTGACAATACCACCCTAAAGCGGGGGCTACCGTGACGAACCTTCTCAATCGCCTCATTGATCTGCTCGAAGCGGTAGGTTTCAACGATGGGTTGTATGTTGTGCAAGGCTGCGAATTTCAGCATATCGGCGATAACACGTGGGCTGCCCACAGGCGAGGATGAAATGGTGCGTTGCTGCCCCATCAAGCCAAACACGCCGATGTCCAAAGGCTCCAGTATTGCACCCAGAAAATGCAAACGCCCTTTGGGTGCCAGCGTAGCAATGTAGGCGTTCCAGTCGAGTTTCACATTCACAGTCGACAAAATCAGGTCGAATGAGCCGGCCGCCTTTTTCAATGCGTCGGCGTCTTTGCTGTTGAGCACGTGGTGTGCGCCCATGCTTTTCAGTTCATCGGTTTTGGAAGGATCACTGCTAAATGCTGTTACCTCGCAGCCCCAAGCTTTTAGAAACATCACCGCCATGTGGCCCAAGCCGCCCACACCAATGACAGCCACTTTGCTTTGCGGTGAAATATTGAATTGCACCAGTGGGTTGTACACGGTGATGCCACCACACAGTAGCGGGCCTGCCGTTACCGGGTTGACACCCACGGGAATTTTCACAGCGCTGATCGCCTGTGCACGTACCTTGTCAGCAAACCCGCCATGGCGGCCAACAATGGTGCCTTTGGCCGTGCTGCACAGGTTGTGATCGCCGCCCATACACATTCTGCAACTTTCGCAGTAGCCTGCATGCCAGCCAAGGCCCACGACATCACCCAAAGCAAGGTGGCTGACATGGCTGCCCACTTTGCTCACTCGGCCAATAATTTCATGGCCAGCCACCATGGGGTATTTGGCGCGGCCCCAGTCGTTGTCAAGCATGCTGACATCGCTGTGGCAAATGCCGCAGTGGTCGACATCGATTTCGATATCAAATGCGCCCAGTTCACCGGGGTCGTACTGATAGGGTTTGAGTGGGCCTTTGGCCTCGAAAGCTGCGTAAGCGTTGATCATGATGTCTCCTTGAGTTTGCTTGATGGTATTACACCTTCGACAGTAGTATGTAGGTCAAAGTAATAATCAGAACAATCAGGAGACAACACTTGCAAACCCATCGCCGCGCCTGCCATTTGTGTGAAGCCATTTGTGGCCTGAAGATCGAGGTAGACAACAATCAGATTGTTTCAATCAAGGGCGATGAGCAAGACCGCTTTAGCCGCGGGCACATTTGCCCCAAAGCAGTGGCTCTGAAGGATATTCAGGAAGACCCCGACCGTTTAAAGCACCCGGTTAAAAAAGTGGATGGGCAATGGGTGCAAACCACCTGGGAAGATGCGATTGAGTTGGCCTGTGAAGGGTTGTTCCAGGTTCAGCAACAATATGGCGCCAATGCGGTGGGGGTTTACCAGGGCAACCCGAACGTGCACAACTGGGGTTTGATGACCCACAGCGCCAATTTCCTGGGTTTGCTGAAAACACGCAACCGTTTTTCAGCCACATCGGTTGATCAGTTGCCCATGCAGCTATTGGGCTACTGGATGTTTGGGCACCAACTGCTTATCACCATTCCGGACATTGACCACACCAATTATTTCCTGATGCTGGGTGCCAACCCAATCGCTTCGAACGGCAGCTTGATGACCGTGCCCGATGTGGCCAAGCGCATCAAGGCCCTGCAGGCGCGCGGTGGAAAGTTGATCGTGATTGATCCTCGCAAAACCGAAACCGCCGAGGTGGCCGATGCGCATCATTTCATCAGGCCTGCCAGCGATGCGGCATTTGTGTTCGCACTCATCAACACCATTGTTGGCGAAGGCTTGACCCGCATGGATCGCTTGGCTCACCACAGTGAGGGTTTGTATGCGGCTTTGGGCGCGATTTCAAAAGTGACGCCTGAAGTGGCGCAGGCCGAGTGTGGTATTGAAGCGGACAGCATTCGCCAAATTGCGCGTGATTTTGCGAATGCCGGAAAGGCGGTGGCGTATGGCCGCATGGGCGCCTGTACCCAACGCCATGGCACCCTGGCGCAGTGGGGTATTCAGTTGCTGAACTTTGTGACGGGCAACACTGACCGGGTTGGAGGAAGCCTGGTGGCCAACCCCGCACTAGACCTAATTACCGCGCCCAACAGCAAGCCCGGCAGTTATGGCCGCTGGCACAGCCGGGTCAGCCAAAAGCCTGAGGCGTTGGGTGAGTTTCCCAGTGCCATCATGGCTGAAGAAATTCAAACCGAGGGCGAGGGGCAAATCAAGGCCATGGTGACCATTGCCGGCAACCCGGTGTTGTCCACACCCAATGGCCAGCAGCTTGACAAGGCTTTGGCGGGGCTTGAGTTCATGGTGTCCGTGGACTTGTACATCAATGAAACGAATCGCCATGCGGATGTGATTTTGCCCACTACATCGCCTCTTGAGCATGATCACTACGATTTGATTTTCAATATTTTCGGTGTGCGTAACCAGGCCAAATACAGTGCCGCCACTTTGCCCAAACCACAGGGAAGCCTGGATGACTGGGAACTGATGGACAAGCTGGCAGCCTGCTACAGCGCAAAGATTGGCAAACCTTCGCGACCCTCCATGCCGCCGCAAATGATTCTCGACATGGGGTTGCAAATGGGGCCCTATGGCATGGCCAGTGAGCACAAGCTCAGTTTGGAAAAATTAAAGCAGCAAGCTGAGGGTATTGACTTGGGGCCGCTTCGCCCCAGCTTTCCAGACCGTTTGCAAACTGCCGACAAAAAAATTCAGTTGGCACCTGCAGAAGTGCTTCAAGCCGCAGCAAATTATGTCAACGATTTGTTGAATGCGAACCGACAGGCTGGCACAGAGATGATGCTGATTGGCAGGCGCCACATTCGCAGCAACAATTCCTGGATGCACAACTCCGAGCGCTTGGTGAAAGGCAAGAACCGATGCACCGCGATGGTTAACCCGGCCGATGCAGCACGATTGCACTTGCAGGAGGGCCACAATGTGCGTGTGCGCAGCCGTGTGGGTGAAATTACACTGCCCGTAGAAATTTCAGACGATGTAATGCCCAGCGTGGTGAGCATTCCGCACGGCTGGGGCCACGACAAAACCGGGGTTCGTTTGCAGGTGGCTGCGGCGCATGCAGGTGTAAGTTGTAACGATTTGACCGATGAACAGTGGCTGGATGAACCCAGTGGAAACGCCGCAGTCAACGGCGTGCCGGTCACCTTGATTCCAGTCGCGCAATAGTTTTTAGGCCGACTGAAAATCAGTTGGCCTTTCTTTCCCACACAGTCATTTCTGCAATACTGTGCTGGTATTTGCGGGCTGTTTCCCGAATCACAAACGGAACATTCAATGGCTCGCGAATCAATTTGAAATGGGGTGCGAGCACCGCTTGCATGCCATCCCGCATGGTTTTGGGTTTGCCATTTTCTTCAATGCCGCCAATCCAGTTTTGCTTGGGGGTGTACTCGGTCAACAAGGTGTAGGGCGAGCTGATCACCAGCAAGCCGCCAGGCACAATGCGCTTTGGCATGTCGTTTAAAAACTCGGTGGGGTTGTTCACCCGGTCAATCAGGTTGCCCGCGAATATCAGGTCATAACCCGTGTGTTCCGCGCCCAGCTTGCAGGCGTCGCCTTGTGAGAATTCAACACGTTGGCTGCACTCGCTGTAATTGAAATCAGCAAGCGACAGTTGCATGGCCCTGCCCAAATCACCCTCATCGTGCAAAAAGTAGTTCAGCGCATTGCCCTTTTGCAAGGCTTGGGCGGCGTCGATGAAACGTGCGGAAAGGTCAACACCCACAACGGTATCAAACCCCAAAGCCAACTCGAAGGTACTTCGTCCAACTGCACAGCCCAGGTCCAGCGCTTTGCGGCGTGGCCGATTGCCCATGAATTCCATGCAAAGTTGAGCGCAGCGCACTGGGTAATTGGGAACATCAAAATAGTCGACGCCGTAGTGAAAGGCCAGGTACTGGTTTAATAGCTCGTCGGTTTCGTAATAATTGGTCATAAAGCCTTATTGGGCACAGGTTCTGAAGCCGACGAACACATCGTTTCGATCGGGCGTGTAGGCTTGGCGGTAAGTGCCGCGAATGAGTATGGAAGAAGTGGCGCAAGAACCACCCCGAACCACTTTGTGGTCTCCGAATTGCAAGGTGGACATGAAGGGGTACATATCCATAGTGAATCCGCTGTAAGGGAAAAACAGGCTGTCGGTCCACTCCCAGACAGTGCCAATCATTTGCCGACATCCAAACGGGCTGTCACCCTCGGGCAGCGCAGTCACCGGCAGCCTAGCCAGGTGTGTGCTGTCCATGTCCACCCGGTGTGTTTCCATGGTGTTGCCCCATGGAAACTTGTTGAAGGTGCCTTGTTCTCGATTGCCCAAGGCCGCCACTTCCCATTCAAACTCGGAAGGCAAGCGTCGCCCGGCAAACTTGCAGTAGGCCTGTGCTTCCCAATAACTCACGTGCTTCACGGGCAGGTTGGCCTGAACAGGTAGCCATTGGTCGAAGTGGCGTTCAAGCCAAATGCCGTTCTCTTTTTTCCAGAACAAAGGATGCTTTGCACCAGTGCTGTTGCGCCACTTCAGGCCCGCCATGCTCCAATACTGGTTGTTTTCATAGCCGCCCGCCTGAATGAAAGCCAGAAACTCGGAATTGCTGACCAGTGTTTTCGAAATTTTGAATGCTTTCAGGTCAACGATGAATCCGGGCTTTTCATTGTCGAAGCAGAAATCTTCTGTCGCGAAATATTCAGATTCTGGTGGCATGCCGATGCGGTAGCGGCCTGCAGGTACTTCCACATCGCTGTGGTCGATTGGATATGTGTTTTCCGCGCCTGTGTCCTTCAACGAATAGGGCGGCGGCGCATAGCCCAGGCTTTGGCGCGCCCACACCATCGACTCAATGTGCATGTTCAGGTGAAAAATGGCGTACTTATAAAGGTACAAGTCGCTGTCGGTCAGCGCCTTGGTTTCAATTCGCTGTTTCACCTTGTTGAAGGTGTCGTCAAAGTAGCGCAGGGTGTCGGGTTTGTCTGGGAAAAGCCCTTCTTGCCAGCGGTCCTCGTGGGCCAGTTCAAACGAGTCCCAGATGTCGTCCAGCGCCGGGTTGTACGAGGGGGCTTTGTCCAGGTTTTGCAGAATGAATCGCTCGAAGAAAAAAGCAGCATGCCCAACTTCCCAAATTGGCGGATTAATGCCCGGCAAATAGGGCACTTTGGTTTGCTGAGCACTTAAGCTGTTGAGCAATTCAAGAACACGCTCGCGGCTTTGTTGCAAAGTAGCGAGTAAGGATTGCTTGTTATTCATCGTGGTGGTACTACTAATGGGTTACAACCAATTATAGGCCACCCATGTCCATTAAATCGATACTGCACACTTTGACTGTTGCTTCCGCTGCGTTGTTGATCGCCAGCGGTAGTGCTTACGCCGAGAAACCTGAAAAAGGAAACGGTAACCAGGGCAAAAACAAGGAACAAAGTGAACAACGCGGGCAAAAGGAAAACCGCAAGGGCAATGGTAACGAGAAAGGCGGTGGTAATGGTACAGGCAAGCGTGCTGAAGGCCGCGATTCTGGCCAAGGCGGAGTGTCGGTTTCATTCAACTTTGGCAGCACCGAGACCCGCATTGTGCGGGACTACTACGGTGGCCAGGTTGCCAAAGGCAAATGCCCACCCGGCCTGGCCAAAAAGGGCAATGGTTGCCAGCCTCCGGGCCAAGCCAAGCAGTGGCAAAAGGGCCGCGCCTTGGGTAGCGACGTTCGCTATTACGACATTCCCAATGAATTGCGCATTCGCCTGCCCGCGCCACCCTTGAACCACAAGTACGTGCAGCTTGGCACCGACCTTTTGTTGATCGCGGTGGGCACCGCCATTGTGGTTGATGCAATTGACGGGATTTTTTAAGCTTCGGATCGGGGCTGAATCCCAGTCCCGATTCGATCCAATACGTGGTCTACCAGGTTTTTAAGAACCGATTCCCTGACCGGCAATTTGTCGGTCAGTGGGTTTTCCAGCAGTGACACCAAACCATGCAGGCTTGACCAAATGAACATGGCGTCGGCCTGGGGGTCGATTTGCTGCGCGTTGGAGTTTGATTTTTTAATCAAATCCAATTGATCACGCAACATCAAAAAAGAGTGCTGGGCACGTTTCAGCGCTTCGCCGCTCAAGGCGAAACCGTTGTGGTGTTCGCTGAACATCAGTCGATAACGGTGAGGATAACTGACTGCATATCGAATGTAAGCCAAGCCCATGAGCCTGAGACCCTGCCATTCATTTTCCCCTTGAGTTCTCGCATTCAAGTGTTCAGAGAAATGCTTGAAGCACTCGCTAGTTAAATCACTCAACAAGTCATCTTTGCTTTTGAAGTGGCGGTAAGGCGCCTGATGAGACACATCGAGATCACGCGCAATTGCACGCAGGCTCAGCGCGCTGATGCGGCCGCGATCAAGTTCGTCAAAGGCTTTCGCCAAACACCGGGATTTCAGGTCGTCTTCTGTCATGCGCACATCATAAATCAGAATCTGTTGACAGTGTCTACATTGAGGAATATTCTTTGTTGACACTGTCAACATTCAAGGTGTCTCTGATGTTAAAACTGAACAGATTGTTAAAAGTTACCGCGTGGACAGCGGCCGGTCTTGCACTCACCGCATTTTCAATTTCAACGCCTTTTGTTTATCCCCAGGGAAAAGCGGCCATAGCCCAAAACGCGAAGTTGGTCGTGACTCATGCATTTATTCAGGATGGCAAGTCAGGGCCTTTCTACTCACGCAGTGAGGAGGTTGTGAAATCACTCAAAGGGCAGCCAGGCTTGTTGGCATATTCCGTGCGCCGACAGTTGTTTGGCAACCAGGCGTGGACTCTTACTGTGTGGGATTCCGAGCGCAGCAAATCAGCGTTTATTCGTTCAAGTGCACATCAATCGGCCATGGCCGAGGCGTCAATCGTGTTGAGTTGTGCGCGATTTCTTCGGGTTGACTGGTCTGGAGAAATAAAAAACCTGGATTGGGACGAGGTGTTGGGTCGATTGGATACCGAGTCCGTTTCTTATAGCTTTGGTGATTCCAACTGCTGACACCTTACACGGCCCTCGCGCCGCTGTCTCAAATCTCTGTTCCTCATCTTTTCGCGACGCGGTAACATGACGCCTTTGTTACCGTTAAACATCAGCCCATGGTTGATGGGACCACACCGTGAACAGGCCGTAAAACGATTTCATTGGTTGTGTGGAACATCGTGTTGTATTTTTCGAAGATGTGTGTATTATGCATATAAATAGCTCACCGAAAACATCAAAAATCGCCAACTTGCTTGGGGCAGTTGCCGGGCTTGTTAACAACAGGCTTGAGGAGGAGTTGAGGGTTCATCCCAACGCCAACAGCACTGCAAGCGCCGCTTTGAATGTAATTGGAATGTTTGGGGTGTGTTCGATCGGGCAGCTTGCGAAAGGCTTGTGTTTGTCCCATTCGGCCACGGTCCGCCTCACAGAGAAAATGGAGTTGTCGGGTTGGGTGTCCAGACTTGCTGGCGAGGACAAGCGAGTTGTCAATCTTGAATTGACAGAGCCCGGCAAAAAACATTTGCGTGATGTGCTGGATACCCGCTTGGGAACTTTGAAGCCGATTGTTTCCAAACTGTCGGCCACGCACCAGAAGCAGTTGGAAAAAATTTTGTCGTTGTTGATTGAAGATTCGGTGAACAGCGAAATGGATGCGGTCAGTGTGTGTCGACTTTGTGACGATCAGGTGTGTCCCGAAGATGATTGCCCAGCCCATCACAAGCTGGATTCTCTAGATTCCTAGGTTCGGCCCATGCATCTGCTTTGACCTCTTGAGAATGAGCCGCCAACCGATTTGAAGTAGCAGTACGAAGTGCTCTTGTAATTGAACTTGTTACATTCTCTTGAGGTTAATGATGAAAAGATTTGCTTTGATTGTTTCATTGGTTGCAGCAAGTGCTGCAATTATCCCCGCCGTAACCACCGCACAAGGCACGCAATCTGGTGATGCCACCATGTTGAATTCCATCCCCCCCAGCATGCGCTTGAGCAAGGAAGAGGTGTACTCGATGTACCTCTCTGCAATTCAAATAGGCTATGTTGAGAAAACCACTGGCGACGGAAGCATGATTTTCATTATGACCGGCAAGGGCATGAGTAAGTCACGTGAGCAGGTTTTGAAGGAGCTTATGAATCAGACTCCAGAGCAGCGCCGCAACGCCAACAAGCCTTAACCGTTTTTTGCTCTGCCAGTCAATCAACAGAAGAAGGCTGATTTTCGTTGGAGAGTCAGCCTTTTTCTTTGAGGAAGTCAATAAACGCCCGTGACTTTGAATTGATGTGTTTTCGATCCGGTATTACTGCGTATACATTTCGCTTGAAACCGAAATAGCCCGGTAGCACCGTTTCAAGCCGTCCCGCCTGAATGTCCTCTTGAACAACAAAAGCCGGTATCAAAGCGATCCCCAAGCCTTTGAGCAAGCATTCCCGAATAGCCAAGCTATTGTTGGACTCGAACGTGCCTGTCACGTTCACGCTGCGTTCCTGGCCTTGGGCGTCAAAATACACCCATTGTTTGGGGCTGCTTCGGTAGGTGTAGATCAGGCATTTGTGTTCACTCAGGTCGGCGGGATGATCGGGCACACCGTATTGCCGGAGGTAGGCACTGGAGGCCACGGTGAGGTGTTCTATCTCTCCCAGTTTTCGGGCGACCAAACCAGAGTCTTTGAGTTCTGCAATCCGGATGGCCACATCAAATCCTTCGCCAATAATCTCGGATATTTTGTCTTCAAGATGAAGCTCAACCGTGAGTTTCGGATGCTTGTTCATGAACTCCGGAATTCTTTTGATCAAGGTGGTCAATCCGTACGACATTGGCGCAGCGATACGTAGCTTTCCTTTGAGCTGTTGCTGATTGTGAGTGATTTCCTGTTCGGCTTCCGCAATGCTCGACAATGCAACACTGGCCTTCTCAAAAAGTCTGCTTCCTTCCTCTGTCAGACTAAGCCTACGGGTAGAACGCTGAATCAGCTTTACTCCAAGCCGTTCTTCCGTTCTGGAAACCGCCTTGCTGGCCGCGGATTTGTTGATTCCCAGGTTTGTAGCGGCATCCGTGAAACTAAGCCGTTTCGCCACCTCTACAAACACACGCAGGTCGACCAGTTCATTCACGATTGTTGCTCCACAGGAAACAATAAGTTGCTGATTGCCTAGATTATCAATTTCGCGATTGCAAATACACTGCCAAGGTGAATGTCAAGGCAGATTGCCTGAAAGGTTGTGTACGAATGAACGTGTTGTTGTTGCTGGCCTGCGGCCTTTTAATCTCCCTGACCTATGCCTTGGGCAAATTGGCCACTCAAGCAGGTGTGGAAGGCATCGAGCTTCTTTTCTGGCAAATTTCAGGCAGCGTATTGATTGTATTGCCCAGCGCATGGTGGGCTGGCCAATTGCCGAAGTTGCGGAAGGACCATGTGCGGTACTACATCCTGGCGGGTTTGATGGGCTTTACTGGTCCGTACCTCATTACTTATTGGGTGCTGAACTACATTCCATCGGGTCTGGTCGGTGTGGTGGCCTCGCTTTCACCCTTACTTACCTTCGCAATTGTATTGGTGCTTTTCCGCGGTAAAGCAAATTTCGCCAGCGGCCTTGGTTTGGTTTTAGGGTTTGCAGGCGTACTTGCCATTTTGTTGCCCAAAAACAGTTTGCCCAGCCCCGATATGTTCATTTGGGTATTGCTGGCCTGCGCCTCACCCTTGTTGCTCGCAATTGGGAATGTTTACAGAACTCGGGCATGGCCCGCCAACGGAAAGCCACTTCAAATGGCTGCCGGTTTACTCACCTCCCAGTGGGCACTGCTCCTGCCTGTCTACGCAGTGACCCAACCCGTGGGTTTTCCCACACAAGCGCTGTTCACTGTGATGAGCATCGCTGTGGTGTCGGGCTTTTTCTATTTGATCAGCTTTGAACTGCAGCGCCGCACAACGCCTGTGTTTGTGGGGCAGTTAGGATACGTTATTGCGCTGTGTTCTCTGTTGATCGGCATTTTGTTTTTCAATGAAACACCCTCCCTCTGGGTTTGGGCTGGTGCGGCACTGATCGCCGTAGGGGTGTATTGGGTATCAAATAGTAAATCAATAGGTGGTACAGCATGACTCAATCATTTGAAGTGAGTATTCCCGCCGCCGGGCAGCCACTGGCCGGTACGTTTTTTCCAGCGATTAATGGCAAACATGACAAGCCACTCTTGATTTGCCCTGCCACCGGAATCATTCAAAAGTTTTATTTTCCCTTCTCGCGTTGGCTGGCCGAACAGGGTTTTTCTGTGTTGGTGTTTGATTATCGAGGCATCGGAAAATCTTTGCAGGAGTCGCATGTCAAGCATTGCGGGGTGAAAAAGCAGGACTGGGGCTTGTATGACATGCCTGCAGCTCTGGATTTTCTGCTGGAACTCACTGGGCAGGGTAGCGCATACCTGGTCGGGCACAGTGCAGGTGGGCAGTTGTTCGGCTTGATGCACAACCACGCCAAAATACGTGGCGTGTTGGCGGTGGCAGCTTCTTCCGGGCATGTGAAGAATATTCGGAAAGACAAGCGCAATGGTGCCAAGTTCATGCTGCGATGGGTGGTCCCGATCAGCTCTGTCTTGTTGGGGTACGTGCCAGCCAAGCGTTTTGGCTGGGGTGAGAATTTGCCAAAGGGTGTTGGCCTGCAATGGGCCAAGTGGTGTTCCAGCCCCGGTTATGTAGAAAATGAATTTGGTGATGGTGTGCAACAACACTGGTTCGAACAGTTCAACTCGCCAATTACTTTTGTGCATGCCAGCGATGATGAAATCGCAACCCTGCCCAACGTGGAGGACATCATGCGTCTGTTCACCAAGGCCAGCAAGAAACGGATTGAAATCAAACCCGAGACGTTCGAGCTTGGCAAAGTAGGGCACATCGATATTCTCAGAGAGCGGTGCAACAGCATTTGGCCACAAATTCTTGCAGAACTCACGCCTTAGGCTAAGATTGGGTAATTGAGTTTTCGAACATAAAACCCATGAGTTTTCTTGTAAATCAAAGGATCTTGAGATTCTGGTCGCTTGTTTTTTGCATGGTGTTTTCTGCGAATGCGGTTGCCCGCAACATAGAACCCAAGCCCTTGCATTACGAATTGCCTGGCTGGTTCAAACAAACTTTTCTGGAAATTCCCCTCGACATTCAAGATGCACAAACCCGAGGAAAGAAGCTGCTCATTTTCTTTCACCTCGATGATTGCCCTTACTGCGCGTATTTGCTGAAAGAGAATTTTACAGAAGGACCCAACCGCGAGAGGATTGAAGCCAAGTTCGATGTGATTGCCATCAATGTGCGTGGCGACTTGCCCGTGAATTGGATCGACGGCACCGTGTATTCTGAAAAGCAATTGGCCAGAAAACTGGGTGTGTTTGCCACCCCAGCAGTGTTGGTGATGGGGCCCAAGCCCGAGGTGAACAAAAAAATTATGGGCTACAAGAAGCCTTCTGAGTTTCTTGATTTATTGGGCCTTGCCAATTGATTCGAGCTTAAACGGTAAGCCTTGGGCGTTTGCCCTGTTTGTTGCCTAAACACCCGTGCAAAATTGCCCGAACTGGCATAGCCAAGCCGATACGCGATTTGTTGAATGGGTAAATCGGTGGTGTCCAGCAAACAAATGGCATCTCGAAGGCAGGCCATGTCCCGTAGTTCACGGTAACTGGTTTGCCAGAAATCAAGTTTTCTGCGCATGGTCCTCAGTGACACCCCTAATTTAACGGCCACTTCATTCTGGCTTGGATAGCCAGACTCTCCCAGCGTCAGCATTTGCTGAACCTGTGCCAGAAAGTGGCTGCTGTCACCCGATATCAGAGCTAGTTCGCGTTCGCATTGTTGAACCGCGAGCGCCAAAACAGGTGGGTTTGACATAGGGAGTTTTTTATTGGCCACATCAGCAGGTATGCAGTATTGCCAAACAGTGGAGTCGTGCAACATGGCGGGCAGGCGATCAGCGAAACGGGGCACGTAATTCTGCAACTCCCCCCGCAGAAAGAAATGCCCTGTGGGTTTTTCAGTGCCGATCAACATTTGAAGCGACCTGAACAGTACAGTCAAAATACACTCAAAATAAACACGTTGTATCTCAGTCCCCAAAGGCAAGTTGATGTGCAGCGAAATGCAGGTATGTTCCGGCAGGGTACAGACCGATAAGTTGACTGCACGCTCCTGCACAGTCCAGAAACGGCTGAGCAAATCGAATACTTCAGGCATTGAGCTTGCACACATGATGGCCATGCCCAAGCTGCCATGGCTGGTCAAAGGCAATGACAAACCGATTTCAAAACCCAGTCCATGATTGCCAGTGTGCTCGAGTATCTGATTGATCAGATTCATTTGCACCACAGGTGGAACCCTGGCTGCGGGATCTTCAAGAATTCTTTTGTCGAAACCTGCTTTTGCAATCAACTCATTCTCATCCAACCCTCGTTCTCGACCTATGGCCAGCACAGTTTTTACATAGATTGCAGGAATGTGTGGTTTAAAAAACCAGATTCCCAAAGGGTGTTGGCCAGTGGATTGCGGCATGCTTGTCATGCACTTTCCCGATTGGAGATGATTCGAAAAATCAGACTACTCAGATGTTGGCCTGGAATCAACCTCCCCACTGTGACCAAACGATTGATTCCGGGAAGGGCGACAGCGGCCTTATTCTCGATTGCGTGGATTGCGCATGTCGCCACAGGAATCACACTCATGGCTACACGCTCGGTCCAAAAGCTTACAGAAGTCTTGTTCGAACTCGTCGGATTAAGGCCCATGCGCTCGAAGATGGGCGTTTTCGTGATTCCAGGACACAAGCTGCCCACATGAATGCCATACGGTTTTAGTTCTTGGGCCAATGCATTGGAAAAGGCGAGCACGTAGTGTTTGCTTGCACTGTAGGCTGCAAGATTGGGCACGGGAGCAAATGCTGCAATCGACGCCACATTGAGTATGCGGCCTGGAATGCCTTTTTCGATCATATGGTTTGCAATTCTAGAGGCCAGTGCCGTCAACACCTGAACATTCAGGTTCAACATGTTGTGTACTTTGACCGGGTTCAATTCAATTTGCGGACCGTACAGTGCGGTCCCTGCATTGTTGATTAACACCTCTACGGAAATGCTTTGTTCATTCAGGTGTTTCATCAATTGATCAATTGCCTGCGCGTCAGTCAAGTCCATGGTCAAGGTGCTCAGGCGGTCAATGTTTTTCCCGGCATTAATTTGCAGTGTTTCGAGTTCGTCTTCCCTCAAACTGACCGCCAAAACCCTGGCCTCGAGGCGAAGCAATTGCAAGGTGATCTCGCGACCAATGCCGCTGCCTGCGCCGGTGACCAAAACGGAACGGTTGCGCCAGAAGTTGGCTGAGGGGCGTTTGAACATGATTGATCCATTCAGTGGTGAGGTTGTGCACACTGTACTGACCGAGCAGGACACTGGTAAGCGCATTTTCGGCCATGCGCGCATCAAAATCGGTCAACTGAAAGATTGCCGGGAATTTTTCAGTGTTTGTCATGGTTCTTCAATGTTGGGCTGAATAAGCTAGCCATTTTTGAAGGAGGAAAGCCATGTTCCCGGACTCTCCCTATATTGCGCGCCCCGGTCAAATCAATGCTTGGGACAATGAAGAGTTCGTTGCAGCCGTGAGATCAACCGGTAAAAAGCAGCTGATTGTGGCAGCCGTGGTGACCGAGGTGTGTGTCTCGTTTCCGGTGTTGTCGGCGCTCGAGGAGGGTTACGATGTGTTCGTAATCGCTGATGCATCTGGCACATTCAACGAAATGACTCGGGATGCGGCATGGTCTCGAATGATTGCTGCCGGTGCGCAAATGATGACTTGGTTTGGTGCTGCCTGTGAACTGCATCGCGATTGGCGAAATGACGTGGAAGGTTTGGGCGCTTTATTCTCCAATCACATTCCCGACTATCGCAACCTGATTCATAGCCACCAAACGCTGACTCAAGGGCGTGACTGACGCGACCAAGATTACATTTTCAACGACTGCTGGTTTTATCAAACTTGCTGTCGTTGAATTGACCTGCCTTGGCAGCCAACTGTGGTTATTTGATTCGTTTGATTACCGTGCAGCATCCGTTTAAAGTCTTGCTAATGCGTGACTCGCTATTATTGCAATGAGAGAGACTGGAACACTGAGGTTTTTTTGCGGAAAAATGGGTTCAGGAAAATCAACTTTAGCTAAAAAGTTGGCTGATCAACCTGATTCTTTTCTGCTTTCTGAAGATCAATTGCTCGCGGGTTTGTATCCAGATTCTATTCACTCACTCGAAGACTATATTCGCTTATCAAGGCGTCTGAAATCAGTCCTACGGTCTCAGGTGGTCAGCCTCTTAAAACTTGGTGTGAATGTGGTGATGGACTTCCCCGGTAATACGCGCACTCAGCGACAGTGGTTTCGAGAAGTGATTGATGAGGCTGGCTGTCCACACGAACTGATTTTTCTCGACAGACCTGACCACGTTTGCATTGAACAGCTGTTAAAGCGGCGCGAACTTGAACCCGAGCGAGCGACATTTGACACTGAGGCAAACTTTCACGCGGTCACAACCTATTTTCAGGTACCCGAGGAAAACGAGAGTTTTAAGGTGGTGAAGAAGTAGCTCTCGTTGGCCCGAATACCCTAAATGGTGTTTACTGCGCGGTATATCCACCGTCGATCGCAACCGACTGGCCAGTGAGATAGGTTGATCCAAAAGCAGCAAGCCACACAATTGTCTTGGCGACTTCTTCTGCCGAGGCGGCTCGCTTTGCAGGCACACTAGAGAGAAAGCCGTTTTTAATGGCTTCGTCCCCACCCACAAAACGGTTCAACATGTCCGTATCGACTGGACCCGGTGCAACCGCGTTGACCCGGATACCCAGTGGCGCAACCTCAAGCGCTGCGGATTTTGTCAGGCCCTCTACTGCATGCTTGCTCGCCGCATACACCGCAGCGCCAGGAGCACCCACTTGCCCCACTATCGATGACAAATTGACGATTGAACCCTGGCCTTGCCGCTGCATCGCATTTAACTCGTGTTTGAGCAACAGCAGCGTACCCAGAACATTGGTGTCGAAGGTATGTCGGTAATTCGATTCAGTTTGCGAGGTGATTGCGCCCAGAGTGCCCTCAACCCCGGCATTGTTAATCGCAATGTCCAGTTGTCCAAATTGCGCCAATACAGTTTGGATCAGCGACTCCACCTCGGATTCAATGGACACGTCTGCCTTTACAAACAGAACTTGCCCACCCAGTGCGGCAAGTTCTGATGCCAGTGCCTGGCCTGCATCTGCGCGTCGCCCACTGATCACCACATTAAAGCCCTGTTTGGCGAATTCAAAAGAAGTTGCTCTGCCAATTCCTGCCAAGGCGCCTGTAATTAAAACTGTTTTGGTCGTCATGTTGATCTCCCGGTTAATCATTGAATGGAACCTGTGAGTAATTTGATTGATTCCAGTAGAGTCTTCTAGTACCTTAAATAAGCTAAAACAAATTCCATTTTGGAATAAATAAATCGATGGATAAACTTGCTTCAATCCTGTTGTTTGTGCGCGTTGCAGAAACGGGTAGCTTTTCAGCGGTCGCGTCTGAAATGGGTACTACTCAAAGTTCAGTCAGCAAAAAGATTGCTGCACTTGAAAGCAGCCTGGGCTTCAAATTGTTCAGTCGAACAACTCGGGCAATTTCACTGACTGGGGAGGGGGCAAATTATCTTGAACAGGTTCGACAGCCTTTGATTGATCTTGAATCTGCAGAAGTCTCACTTCGGCAGGGGCAGTCAAAAGTCAGCGGCGCATTGCGAATTGCGGCCTCTGTGGGTTTTGGGCGTTTGTGTTTGATGCCTTTGCTCAAGGGTTTCATGGACGAACATCCACAGCTCAAAATTGATCTTCGCTTACATGATGAATTTGTTGATCTGGTAGAGCAGGGCATCGACGCTGCAATTCGTATCGGTCATCTGGATGACAGCGGGCTCATTGCAAAACGAATCGGGTATTCAACCAGACGCCTATTGGTGCACCCTGAGTACCTTCGTGAATACGCACAGCATGCAAAGTTACCCGAGCATCCTGATGACCTGGTTCACATGAATTGCATTGTCTACACCGGGTCCTCATTCAAGCAGTCTTGGCGGTTTTCAGGTGCACAAGGGAGGCAAGGTGGTAGCCCTCAGCCACTCACTGTTCGTGTTGAAGGCAATATTCAAACCAACAGCAGTGAGGTGATCAGGCAGGCTGTGTTACTGGGTATGGGAGTGGCCTATTGCCCTGACTGGCTGTTGGCTGAGGAAATCAAAGCGGGTCAGGTTTGCGAAATTCTTCCGGGTTGGAGCGAGCCTCCCTCGCCGATTTGGTTTGTGTATCCACCGCAGAGGAAGGATTCCCTCAAGGTAAGGGTGTTGGGTGATTTCTTGCAAGCGAGGTACTCAGCATTGCTTTTGCCAAGTCAATAAAGGCGCGTGTTTTTGCGGTCGAGGTTCGGCCCTCACGATGCACGATTTGCACCGGCAACGGATCGGGTTCAAATTTGCTCAAACAAACTTTCAGTTTTCCTTGTTCAACTTCATTGGCCACCTGGTAAGAGAGAACACGGGTCAACCCGAAGCCAAGAACGGCCGCTTCAATCGCAGCGTCGTTGGTGGTGGTCATGAGTGAAGGTTCCAGCCTCACCGAGGTTGGCTGGTCCGTTTTTCCGAATCGCCACTCTTGTATTGGATTCATATGCACAGCCGCAATCAATTGGTGGTGCTGCAAATCCTTAGGCTGCTTTGGAGTTCCATGGCGCCTCAAGTAATCGGGCGAGCCCACCACAACCCGTTTGACATACCCTAAGGGTATGGCATTCAAACCCGAATCAGGTAAGTGACCAATCCGCACAGCCAGGTCAATACCTTCTTCCGCCAAATTCACAATACGATCCTGAAAAAGTAGTGTCGCCTTCATTTGTGGATATCGCTTAAGGTATGCCACCATCACGGGGGTGACAAACAAACGCCCGAACAGCGCCGGTGCGGTTACACTCAATGTGCCGATTGGCTTGGCATGCAGGCCGATTACTGAAGCATCAGCCTCCTTGAGTTCCTCCACAATGCGACGTGCATCCACCAGGTAGCGCTGCCCTGCGTCAGTCAGGCTCACTTGCCGTGTAGTGCGGTTCAGCAGGCGAACACCCAGCGAAGCCTCCAGTTCGGAAATCGCCTTGGTGGCCACCGGTGCCGACAGCCTGCATTTTCTTGCACCCGCTGCAAAACCCTCGGTTTCGGCCACCGCAATAAATATTTCAAGGGTTCTGAACTTGTCCATTTAATTATTTCCATATTGGAAATTAAGTAGTTCTATTTTGACTTATTCAAATAGAAATAGAAATAGATGACACTTGTTTCACCCACTCATTGCGGGTTTGTTCATTCTTAAGGAGATCATCATGAGCCGAATCAATGTCATTGAAAAACACACCGCCAGTCCTGAACAACTAGAACTGCTTAACGCCATTGAAGGTCAGCTGGGCATGGTGCCCAACTTTTTGAAGGTGTTTGCAAACTCACCAGTGGCTTTGCGCGCTTTTCTCGGTCTACATGGCGTATCGAATGCTGGCCAACTCGATCCACTCAACCGTGGTCGAATTGCACTGGCCTTGGCTCAGCAAAACAGTTGTGAATATTGCGTGTCGGCTCACACTGCGATTGGAAGAAAAACAGGTTTGAGTGGACAGGAAATTCAGAATGCGCGTGCGGGTACCAGTGAAGACATCAAAGCAGCCGCAATTGTGAAGTTTGCAAATGCCTTGATGGAAAAGCGCGGCGAGGTCAGTACCTCTGAAATTCTCACTGTGCGCAATGCAGGTGTAAGCGATGCAGAATTGGTTGAAATCATCACTCATGTGGGAATGAACTTTCTGACCAATGTGCTGGGTAAAGCCAGCCAGGTTGAAATTGATTTCCCGAAAGTTGATTTGAAACTGGCTGCTTAAGGAGAAAGACATGGGAGTCGCATTTGCAGAAATAGCGTTCACGCCGGGCGTGCGGGAACTACAAACCCAGGCAGGTAGTCGGGAAAAGTACGCGGCCATGGATGAATCCGCCAATCGACGTGACAAACTGACTGAGAGAGAGACCACATTCATTGAATCACGTGATCATTTCTTTCAGGCCAGTGTGAGTGAAACCGGTTGGCCTTACGTGCAGCACCGAGGTGGTCCAGCGGGTTTCCTCAAAGTTCTCGATGAACGCACCTTGGGCTTCGCGGACTATCGCGGCAATGTGCAATACGTCAGTGTGGGAAACCTGTTACACGATGATCGCGTTGCTCTTATCCTGATGGATTACGCCAATCAGCGGCGGCTGAAGTTACTTGGTCGTGTTCGCTTTATTGATCGCGACACTGAACCTGATTTGATCGAGCGACTTGTTACACCCGGCTACAAAGCGATTGTAGAGAGAGGTTTCATTATTTCCGTGGAGGCCTTTGACTGGAACTGCCCGCAGCACATCACGCCGCGATTTACGCTTACGGAAATCGACGAGATGACCGCGCCACTCAGGGCGCAATTACGGAGAGATGAATGAGCACTAACACCAAACCGCCACTGCCACCCTTTAATCGGGAATCTGCAATTCAGAAAGTCAGGGCAGCCGAAAACGCCTGGAATTCCAGAAATCCTGAGGCGGTCTCCATGGCTTACACAGAAGATTCCAAATGGCGAAACCGCAGTGAGATATTTCAGGGTAGGGCAGCGATCGTCGATTTTCTAACCAGAAAATGGGCAGTAGAAAACGGGTACCGTTTGATCAAGGAATTGTGGGCATTTTCAGATGATCGAATTGCGGTTCGATTCGCTTATGAATGGCACGACATCGAAGGCCAGTGGTTTCGCAGCTATGGCAACGAGAACTGGGAATTTGATGCGAACGGATTTATGAAGGTTCGTCATGCCAGCATCAACGATATTCCAATCAAGGAATCAGAGCGTTTGTTTCATTGGCCGCACGGCCCCAGACCTGATGACCATTTGGGCCTCAGTGATTTAGGACTTTGAATCCAGATTCGTAAGCATTCGCCAGCCACTTCTCTCGAGTGCTCGCTTTCGAGTTTTTTACGGGACCATAGCTGGTCACAGTCACAGGCTTAATGCCACAAAACTCAAGAATGGTCCGTTTCATTTGGTTGTGCCCGGGCATGCGATACACCAGCCGGTAGTACCAGGGTGGTGTGTCCATGGTCGCGATCAGGTGTGCAGTTCGTTGCTTTAACAGGCCATCGACCATCAATGCATCTTTCTTAAACTTGAATGCGAATCCGGGCAGGAATATTCGATCAAAAAAACCTTTCAGAATAGCTGGAATTGAACCCCACCAAATTGGATAAACAAACACAAGGTGCTCGGCCCAAGCAATCGATTCTTGTGCGGCAACAAGGTCTGGTTCAAGTGGCTGAATGGTGTTGTAACCATTGCGCAGTATTGGATCGAAATTCAGTTGTCCAAGGCGGAGTAAGCGAACATCTTGACCTGCAGCCCGCGCTCCACTTTGGTAGGCCTCTGCGATGGCACCGCACAAGCTGGCCTCGGCTGGATGTCCGAGAATTACGAGAACGCGTTTTTGCATGACAAGGTTCCTTTTTGTTAAACAACAAAAAGTCTAAAGCTTGCCCTTAGGGGAAGAGTCAACTGGAATTTCGCAGTTCATTAATTCTGGTGAGTGAAGCAGTTCATTCTGAAATTCATTCAACAGCTTGAGTTGGGCGTTAGCCGTGTGGATTTGCGATTGAATGGTTAATCGCTTCAACTCAATTTGCTGAAGCATCAGAGTCATGCTTGAATCAGAATCGCTAGTGTTGCTTGCCAGAGCCTCTACCAGTTCCTTCAGTTTGAAGCCCAAAGCTTGTGCGCATCGAATGGTTTGAATTTGCTGAACTACCACATCGTCATAAATACGATAGCTGCCTTTGCGAGTTGGCTTTTGTATCAAGCCCATTTGCTCGTACAGGTAAATGGCCTTGCGCGACGCGCCAGACCTTTTTGAAAGTTCGCCGATGTACATGGATTAAGCGTGTCGCCTCGTTTTAATTGTCTTCACTTTCGCCAATTCGAATCGCACGGGTACCAATTTTTGCACCCGTCGATTCATCAATCGCTACAGGCTTGATTTCGGTTCCTGCTTCCGCATCAAAAAATTTTGTCAGTTTTCCGCCGCCACGGTGTTTACGTCCCCAGGCACCGATCATGAATAACACTGGCAAAAAGTCTCGGCCTGCCTCGGTGAGCAAATACTCCTCCCGCGGTGGGTGTTCGGAATAGCGATGTTTCTGAAGTAATCCTTCCTCTGTCAGAACCGACAAACGCTTGGTCAGCATGGTGGGCGCAATACCCAGGCTTTTGCGGAAATGGTCAAAGCGGGTAACGCCCGCATGCGCATCGCGCAAAATCAAAATGCTCCACGCATCCCCCACGAAAGCAAGGCTCCGCGCGATCGGGCAGGGGTTTTCTGAAATATTTTTACTGTCCATACTATTTTGATAGTGACTTTATTTTAAATTGCGAGTAAAGTTAGTTTCGTTTTGATAGTAACAACTTGCTGGCCAGAAATCCACCAACATTTCGCACACTTCGGAGATTCAAATCATGAACAAGAGCAAAGGACCGGTTGCACTGGTCACAGGCGCGTCGTCCGGTATCGGCTTGATCACGGCACAAAAGCTGGCGGCATCTGGTTATCGAGTGTTCGGTACCAGCCGACGCCCTAGCGCTGCCGGGTCACATGGATTCGAAATGCTGACCATGGATGTCGACAATGACGAGTCTGTTGTTACGTCGATCAATCAAATCATGGATTCAACTGGCCGCGTCGATCTACTAGTAAATAATGCCGGACGGGGTTTGTCGCCTGCCGGCGCTGAAGAATTCTCGCTCGAGCAGGCGCAGGCAATCTTCAATACCAACTTTTTCGGTGTTGTGCGCACTACTAACGCCTTGTTGCCACACATGCGCAGTCAGGGCAGTGGGCGTATCGTCAACATCGGTTCTGTGTTGGGCTTCATGCCCATGCCTTACATGGCGTTTTATTCAGCAACAAAGTACGCGCTACGCGGTTACTCCGAATCACTCGACCACGAGCTTCGAAACATGGGTATCCGCGTGTCGGTCATCGAGCCTGCCTTCATGAAAACGTCCATTGACGCGAATTCCACACAGGCAGAGTTCGAAATGGATGAATACCAAGAAATTCGAACCGCCTTGGCGGTACGCCTTGCAGAAATGCTGGATACGGCCGAAGACCCCGGTGTAGTAGCCGATGTAATTCTCAAAGCAGCGCAAGAGCCCAGTCCGCGACTGGCTTATACGGCCGGCACAGCTGCTGCACGATTGAAACTGATGAGCACACTGTTGCCTTCACGTTTTCTGGACACCGGAATTCGCAAACATTTAAAACTGAGAACACAATGAATTCGCTCACCAAAACTGAAACCAATTTATTGAACCGCCCATTTGTTTTACCCAATGGCGTTGAGTTGCCCAACCGTCTGGCCAAAGCCTCCATGAGCGAGGCCCTTGGAACCTACGACAATCATGCAACATTGAAAGTTGTTGAGTTGTACCGCCGCTGGGCGAAATCAGGAATCGGCTTGATGTTCACCGGTAACGTCATGATTGATCGCAAAGCCTTGGGTGAACCCGGAAATATTGTGATTGAGGATGAGTCAGATTTGCCAGTATTGAAACAATGGGCCAATGCGGCTAGGGAAGCGGGCTCGTCATTGTGGGTGCAGTTGAACCACCCTGGCAAGCAGTCACCCAAAGGCTTGAACAAAATCAATCTTGCACCTTCGGCGATTCCTTTCCGGCAAGACATGGCAGCATTTTTCACAACACCCCGAGAGGCCACGGATGCTGAAATTCAGGAAATCATCCAACGCTTCGGGCGCAGCGCGGCGATCTGCAAAAAGGCGGGCTTTGGTGGTGTGCAAATTCATGGTGCACATGGTTATTTGATCAGCCAGTTTCTGTCACCTCACCAGAATCAGCGCACTGATCAGTGGGGCGGAAGTACTGAAAATCGCCGACGGTTTGTCATCGCCGTGTATGCCGAAATTCGTCGTCAGGTGGGTCCCGATTTTCCTGTGGGTATCAAGTTGAACTCAGCTGATTTTCAGAAAGGTGGGTTCACTGAAGAAGAATCGATGGCGACGATTCAAGCACTCTCTGAAGCAGGAATTGATCTGATCGAGATTTCAGGCGGTACCTATGAGGCGCCTGCAATGAGTGGGGTGGTAGAGCAAACCAGAAAAGCATCCACCTCAAATCGAGAGGCCTACTTTCTAAGTTTTGCCGAAAAAGTACGAACCCAAACACGAACTCCATTGATGGTCACTGGCGGATTTCGGAGTTTCGCAGGTATGAACTCTGCCCTGGAATCGGGCGCGCTCGACATTGTTGGCGTGGCACGCTTGATGGCCATTGATCCCGACGCACCCAAAGCACTGCTCAGTGGTCGCGACTGTGATTATCAGGTGCGACCGATTTCCACGGGAATCAGGGCAATCGACAAAATGGGCATCATGGAAATTCTTTGGTACTCACGTCAACTGAAGCGAATTTCTGAAGGTGGTAATCCAAAGCCCCATGAAAGCGGAATCTGGGCTTTCCTTATTTCAGTGATCAAGAGTATTTGGGGAACCAACAGAACGCAGAGGTTGCGGGTATAGATTGAATAACTAAAATTCACAATGGCTTGAAGCTCCCCGCGCTCAGAACCGTTGGGGAGCTTTATTTATTCACAGTTGCTTTTTCGCTGAACTAGGGAGAAAAATACAGTGGGTCCAACGGTCGCGAGCAGAGAAGCGGCGGTGTCGATACCGAAAAAAGACCTGTTCCATTCAAGCTAAGGATCAAAAAGGTTGGCACTGTGGCGGCGAATTTCAACATTAACGCACGCATATATTCTGGATCTGTTTGCAAATTCGTAATCTTGACTGGGTATTATCTAAGCAAGCTTCAGGAGTACGCCATGCAATACTGTTACATGATCATGCCTCTTGCCAGAGGACAATTTGAATTACGTTTTCCCGATTTCGTGGGTGCACGAGAGTTAGTAACACAACTTGAGCATGGATTTACTTGGAGAAATTCAAGACGTAAATGAATAAGAAAAGGTGATACGCATCTAGCAACAAGCTCCCGCACCAGTGGAATTGGCATTTTGCTCAAATGGAATCGAACTTCCGCATCCTTCAAAAATTCCATAGTGCTTGGAAAAATCACCGATGAATTGAAAGTGCTCTTTGAACCGGGTTTGTTGCAGCATGCGGAAGGTGTTGCCACACACCGAGAAAACCTTGCCAGTTTCCATGAAGTGGTGTTTGTCCAATAGAAAGCCGTGTGGTTGATTTTCGCTGGTTCCCCGATAAATGACGGCTTGGCCATAGTCTTCACAGGCAGTTTCAAGATCAGCCAGTTTGAACAAGCGATACGTGGCGGAGTAAAAACGTGTTTGTCCAACCAGCTGGTTTAATCGTTCATCTGTAATTTCAAGTGGGCGATCTTCGACCAAACGTGGATCGGTGAAGCCGTTTTGCGTTGCAACACGTAGAAAGTCGTTCCAGTACAGGGCACCACCCAAACATTCCCCATACAGCACTGGGTCGTTGGCCACATGAGGTGAGATTCTGCGATCTGAATAGACGTCTGAGAAATAAAACTCACCCCCAGGTTTCAGCAGTTCGTAAGCTTGGCGCATTACCGCATTTTTATCCGGTGAAAGGTTTACCACACAGTTTGAAACGATCACATCAAAACTGTTTTTCTCAAGACCAAGTTCATCCAGTCGTTCAATATAGCCTTGTAAGAACGTAACGTTACTTTGTGCAAAACCAAACTTTTCCCGATGGTATTCAAGATGACGGTTGGCAACTTCCAATTGTTCTTCTGTCATGTCCACACCGACCACTTCACCAGTTTCTCCGACCAGTTGCGCCAGGGCGTACACATCACGCCCAGAACCTGAGCCGAGGTCAAGAATCCGTTTGCCCTTCAGATCGGTGGGGCACACAAGGCCGCATCCGTAATAGCGGCTTAGTACTTCGTTGTGAATATTCGACAACAAGGGTTTTAGCCATGCAGGTATGGCGGAAAAATCACAACAGGCCGTGGTTTTTAAATCGCTGCTGCTTTGTAGCTCTTTGCCATAGTAATTTTTGACTGCGTCATACATCTGTTGTTTCCCTCAAAGATTGCAAATTGGATTTGGTCCTAGTCCTGATTCGGTGACTTGAGCAAATAGGTTACGCGTTCTTTCAGGTAGGAAAATAAAAAGGCCAACTCAACTCCAGCGCTTTGACACGCTCCCTCTCAGCCGTGGTCACGCCATTGCGAGTGCCGCTGTCGATTTCATATTAGCGCACCCATTCATTCAAGGTCTGCGGGGTGCCCCCCACCTTCGGTGCAATCGATTCAATGGCGGACCAACGTGATGGGTGATACTTGCGGGCTTCATGCGTCATGCGAACAGCTCGCTCGCGCACTTCGGTTATGGGGTTATTGACTGATTTTTATGCAAAAGCGGAAAGCTCGAGCCAACACCACATGCAAAGCAACAGCTTGCTTGCGGTGTGATTGGGAAAACAGAGTTATTCAGGACCGACTTGTTAAGTTGCTTTTCCATGCGTGTTGCCCGGCTATCTTCGCGCAGGTTTTTAGGAATTCCCCACGTTCAGCATCAGACTTAAGCTGCTTGGCAAGAAAAATCCATTGCGATAATCCGCAGCCCAGGGCGATTCTTTCTACTACTGCTGGGTCTTTTAGGTTGGGTGCTGCACGCTTGGAAAGAGAGGTAAGGTAGTCGTTTAAGCAAAACATTTTGCGGATCCATCGGTGCGTTTATGATGATTCCATCTTAAGTTTGCACTGCCACGGTTTTAACCCCAGCAACCTCCACCCCCAGTTCCCTCTACCCTTAAATTTCATCACCTGAATGGCCCCGGTTTGTCAATGAAAGACGAGGTAGTCCACTTTGTGGATCTAAGAGACATTCGAGCACGGCTGTAAGACTTTTGGCGTCTGTTAACCGTCTTCAAGGATTTCTGATGGCGTATAGTATTGCAGATTGCCCGAAATTTTTTTGGCACTTGTGAGGGTGGAAATTTCACATTTGGTGACAGGCCACCCACCCAAAACCGGCATTCTTTGTCACAAAACAAAAAGGTCAATCACCGCTAAGTGATTGACCTTCTTGAGTATCTGGTTGCGGGGGCAGGATTTGAACCTACGACCTTCGGGTTATGAGCCCGACGAGCTGCCAGACTGCTCCACCCCGCGTCTGGTAAGAACGAAACTATAGCGGGTTTTTACCTTGTGTGCAAGTGCACAAACGCATGCAAACGCCTAAACCGCGGCTCAAAAACCTTTATCCTACTGAAACCACAAGAAAAACTCGCAGTAAAAAATGTTTAAAAAATTTCTGAAAAACCTTTCTGACAAGCCTGAATTCATGCGCAGGGCCATGAATTTTTACGCACCTTTGCGCGGCGCTGGCATTCATGTACATCACATCAGTGCCAATTTCGAAGAAGTGGAAGTGCACATGCCACTCACGCGTCGCAACAAGAACATCATGGGTACGCAGTTTGGCGGTTCGCTCTACGCCATGGCCGATCCCTTTTACATGCTCATTCTCATGAAGCGCTTGGGCAGTCGCTACCATGTGTGGGATCAGGAGGCCAACATTCGTTTTGTTGCACCAGGCAACGCCTTGGTCAAAGGCGTGTATCAAGTCGACGATCAAACACTGGAAGAAATCAAAGCCAAAGCGGCCACCGGTGAAAAGGTTTTGCACACCTTCGAGACCGACATCACCCACGCCGATGGCTCGGTTGTCGCACACGTCACCAAAGTGCTCTATATTCGCCTGAAGAAGCAGTACCGTCCCAACCCCAACTAAAGCAGCATCATGTCAAAACCTGAATACGCCAACCTGCCCGTGTGGCCAGAAGCCGATACCCCTTGCGTGGGTTTTTGTTCAACCAATCTTGGAGACGACATTTGCATGGGCTGCGGTCGCACTCTAGACGAAGTCGATGGTTGGCTGTTCAAAAGCGACGAGGAGAAAGAGGCCATCTGGAACCGCATCCGCCAAGCGGGTGTTGGCTATCGCTGGGAAAGCTGAAATAGCAAGCGTTGATGGTCTCTAGAGCCCATGCTCAGTTTTTAATCAACCAACCAAAAACTGCACAAAATCAACAGGCTGAAAATTTTATCCACAGCGAATAGGGAAGGTTTTCCCCGCCCAGTGTGGATAAGTTCCATAAGCCTCGGGGTAAGCCACAGTGGGGATGTTCGGTGCACTTTGTTCCGGCAATCTATGAATGTCTCCGACCCTCCGTGGGTTACTTTCAGATACGGCTTGCCACGGTGAGCCGTTTTTTTTGAAATTAATTGTGTGATCAAGTGGTTGCTGAGCGGTGGATAACGTGGTTACAATGCGCCATCGGTTTATAAAATGCCTGTCGCGCAACTCGTTTCACGCTGCGCCCCTGCACCCCGCTGGCAACAGCCACATCGGCCTGCAGGACCAATCGGCACTATTTCCCTATCAACACCTGAATTTCTTTAAGTGAGTCCGCCTGGATGGATCCCCAGCGCGCTAAAAACATATTAGAAGCAGCATTGCTGTGTTCGGTCGAGCCCATTGCCGTCAAGGAATTGATGCGCCTGTTCGATGATGCAATTGATGCGTCCGTGGTCACCACCTTGTTGGAAGACCTGCGTCGAGATTGGACTCACAAGGGTCTGGAACTTGTGCAAGTCAAAACGGGTTGGCGTTTCCAAACCCGCGAGGACGTCAAACGTTACCTCGAACAAATGAATCCCGAGAAGCCCCCGAAGTACTCAAGGGCAACCATGGAGACCCTGGCAATTATTGCCTACAAGCAGCCGGTTACCCGGGGCGACATCGAGTCCATTCGTGGGGTCACCGTGTCTACCCAGGTCATGAAGGCGCTCGAGGATCGCGGCTGGATCGAGTCAATCGGCCATCGCGATGCGCCGGGGCGCCCAGCACTGTGGGCAACCACGCCCCAGTTTTTGGCTGACCTGAATTTGGCCAGCCTAAGCGACTTGCCAGCACTGGACGATGAAAAAGACCAACAGCTGGCTGATGAATTACAGAAAGTCATTCCATTTGATCTGGATGACAGCGAAACAGCGGAAAACGATGAGAACCAACAAGCGCAAAGCAACTGAAACACTCGACAGCAACCCGATTCCCGAGCAGGCGGCAGTCAGCATCGACAGCGAAAGTCATGATCTGGAATGGGGCGAAGTGCTGGATCAGGTCGAAGGCCTGAAGTCTGAAGAGGGTGGAGGCGCGGGCAAGAACCGCAGCAAGCTGAATGTGCGTCTAGACCCCGAATTGGCGCCCAAGTTGCACAAGGTATTGGCCGATTCCGGTATGGGTTCTCGTCGCGAAATGGAAGAGCTGATTGTTGCAGGTCGAGTTTCGGTCAATGCTGAACCTGCCCACCTGGGCCAGCGTGTGTTGCCCACCGACCAGGTGCGTGTCAATGGCAAGCTGATTCAGCGCAAAAACAAATCCAAACCACCACGGGTGCTTATTTATCACAAGCCCGCCGGCGAAATTGTGTCCATGGACGACCCCCAAGGCCGTACCACCGTATTTCAGAAATTGCCGAAAATTTCAAACGGCAAGTGGATTGCTGTAGGCCGCCTCGATTTCAACACCGAGGGCTTATTGCTGTTTACCTCCTCGGGCGAGTTGGCCAACCGTTTAATGCACCCGCGTTACGAAGTGCAGCGTGAGTACGCTGTGCGTATTCTGGGTGAGCTCTCTGAAGAACAACGCCAGCAATTGCTCACTGGCATTCAGCTTGAAGACGGCCCTGCCAAGTTCCTCTATGTGGATGCTGCTGGTGGCGAAGGTGCCAACCGCTGGTACAAAGTGGGCTTGAAAGAAGGGCGCAACCGAGAGGTTCGCCGCATGTTTGAGGCATGTAACCTGACCGTAAGCCGCCTGATTCGCACACGTTTTGGCGACATCCTGATGCCCTCCACCTTGAAACGTGGCCGCCACATGGAAATGGAAGCACTTGAGGCCATGTCCTATATGCAGTCCTTGGGCTTGAAGGTGGATGAGTCTGCCCAAGAGGGCGCCATTCGCCGTGACAAAAAGAACATTGGCTCGAAAAACAACAAGCGTCGCAACGGTCAACCCCTGATAGATCCGGGTTTGGCCTTTACAACGCCAACCCAAACTTACCTCACCGTGTCTGGCGCAGCAGCGGCCGCCGCTTTGAGCAACCAGAACAACTTGTCTTCTGCCGGGGGTTCAGCCCGGCGAGGTGGCGGTGGTGACCGAAACGGCAACAGAACCGGTGCCAATGGCAATGGTGCAGCTCCAGCTGGAAAGTTTGCTGGCACAGGTAAGCGCCCCTCAGGGCCACGCAGTGCGGGTCCGCGGTCTGGTGGTCCTTCTGCCGGGCGCGGTCCTGGGCGCGGCAATGAGGGTGGAAATGGTGCAGCCCAGAAACCCCAGCAGCGCAGACGCCGGAAGGCACCGGCCGCGTAGTTCTCCGCACCGGAAATTACTTGAAAATAAAGGCAGTTTCGGTTATTCTCTGAGGCTGCCTGAGCGCCCACTCCAAAAAGGGTGTCTCAAATGAAGTGGGCTTACAGGCCCATTTTTTTTTGGCGAGGCGGTTTTAAGTACGCAAATGAAGTGAACAAGCGAAGCGAACAGACAAGTAAAGGTTAAGAACGTTGAAAGGCGAAGTGATCAATCCTGAAGAATTTGTTGGCAATTCATGGTCTGGCGTGTGGTCAGAATCCTGGGTTACCGAAGCCGACGCCGTGATCGCCTCTCTGGGCCTTGAAGTGGCTGATCTTGAGCGCGAGGGCAATGGTCTGTTGCGCATCATGATCGATTCACCCACTGGCGTTACCGTTGAAGATTGCGAAAAGGTCAGCCACCAGCTTACCCACCTGTTCACCGTCGAAAACGTCAACTACGAGCGGCTCGAGATTTCCTCGCCAGGCGTTGATCGCGTTTTACGCCGCAAAAAAGATTTCGAACGGTTTTTGGATCAAGAGGTGTCCCTGAAATTCAAACGGGCCATCAACAATCAAAAACAGTTCAAAGGTGTATTGCAAAAGGGCAAAGAGCAAACCTGGGGAGTTCTGGTGACTCCCGATGGTAAAAATGCCGAACCCTATTTGCTTGATTTTGAAATAACTGATTTGGCGGGTGCCCGTCTGGTCCCCCATCTAAAGTTTTAGGAGCCCTGGAATGAGCCGTGAGTTGCTTTTATTAGTTGATGCGTTGGCGCGCGAGAAAAATGTGGACAAAGACATCGTCTTTGGTGCGCTCGAATTGGCATTGGCTTCCGCAACCAAGAAGCGCTTCGATGAAGAAGTGGATGTCCGCGTGTCCATTGACCGCGACACAGGCGACTACGACACTTTCCGCCGCTGGGAAGTGGTCACAGAAGAAGATTTCTACGACCCCGCCTACCAAATGGTTCTAGACCAGGCCTTGAAACACGATGCTGAAGCCGAAATGGGCGACTTCATTGAAGAGGAACTTGAGCCTGTTGAGTTTGGCCGAATTGGTGCACAAGCAGCCAAGCAGGTCATTTTACAGCGCGTTCGCGACGCCGAGCGCGAGCAAATTTTGCAAGACTTTCTTGACCGTGGCGACAAAATCGTGATTGGTCAGGTTAAGCGCATGGAGCGTGGTGACGCCATTGTTGAAAGTGGCCGTATCGAAGCCCGCTTGCCCCGTGATCAAATGATTCCTCGCGAAAGCCTGCGTCCCGGTGACCGTGTGCGCGCCTACCTGTGGAAGGTTGATCGCATGGCCCGTGGTCAGCAAGTCATTCTGTCACGCACTTCGCCCGAGTTCATTAAAGCCTTGTTTGCCATGGAAGTGCCTGAAATTGAACAAGGCCACCTGGAAATCAAGGGCGCCGCCCGTGATCCTGGCATGCGCGCCAAAATCGCCGTGTTGGCCCACGACCGTCGCATTGATCCAATCGGCACTTGTGTGGGCGTGCGTGGTTCTCGTGTTCAGGCCGTTACCCAGGAATTGGGCGGCGAGCGTGTTGACATCGTGTTGTGGTCTGAAGATCCAGCCCAATTTGTAATCGGTGCCTTGTCGCCTGCTACTGTTCAGTCCATTGTTGTGGATGAAGACCAGCATGTGATGGAAGTGGTGGTGGACGAAGCCGAACTGGCACAAGCCATTGGCCGCAGCGGTCAGAATGTGCGTTTGGCCTCCGACCTCACCGGCTGGCAAATCAACATCATGACACCCGAAGAATCGGCCAAGCGTTCCGAAGAAGAAATCGGCAAGTTGCGTGAATTGTTCACGAGCAAGCTGGATGTGGACGAGGAAGTGGCCAACATTCTGATCGAAGAAGGCTTCACCGGTCTTGAGGAAGTGGCCTACGTACCCATCGCTGAAATGCAGGAAATTGAAGCATTTGACGCAGACACTGTCGAAGAACTGAGAACCCGTGCCCGCAATGCATTGTTGACCGAGGCAATTGCCCGTGAAGAAATGGTTGAGGGTGCAGGCGATTTGATGTCCATCGAAGGTGTGGATGCCGATCTGGTTGGCAAATTGGCAGCCGCTGAAATTTCCGACCGTGAAGGTCTGGCCGAATTGGCAGTCGATGAATTGGTTGAAATTGCAGGAATTGAAGAAGACCGTGCCCGCGACATCATTATGAAAGCGCGAGCACACTGGTTTGAATAATACAAACCGCATTGAGTAGAGTCGAATCGGGCCACTCGGCCCGGTCAGCAAGGGAATTTGAAGGAATAGTAGATGACCAGTACCACAGTCGCACAGTTTGCAGCAGAGTTGAAAATGCCCGCCGATGTTCTTTTGGAGCAGTTGAAGTCTGCTGGCGTGAGCAAAAATTCTGAGGCAGATGCAGTTACTGAAGCGGACAAGGGAAAGCTTTTGGAAAGCCTGAGAAAGGCGCACGGATCTGAAAGCGGTCAGAAGAAAATTACCCTCACCCGCAAGCAGACCAGTGAAATCAAACAGGCTGGCCCTGGCGGCCGCGCGCGCACAGTGCAGGTTGAAGTGCGCAAGAAGCGTGTGTTCGTTCAGCGTGCCGAGAAAGCAGGTGAAAGCGAGCCAGTCATGGAAGCTCAGCTTGAACCCGCAGAACAAGCTCGCCGCGACGCTGAAGCCCAGCGCCAGGCCGAGTTGAAGGCACGCCAGGAAGCAGAACTGAAAGAAAAACAAGCCAAGCTTGAGCAAGAGCGCGAGCGCGAACTGAAGCTTCAGGAAGAAGCGCGTCAGCGTGCCGAAGAAGAGCGCCTTGCTCACGAAGCTGTGGAACAAGCCAAGGCCGAAAGCGCCGAGCCTGCCAAGGCTGAAGAAGAAACTGACGTTAAAGATGAAGCCGCGCAAGCCGCACGTGCCCAAGAAGCGAAGGCTCGCGAACAGCGTGCTGCCGATGCGTTGAAGGCCGAGCAAAAGGCCAAAAAGGCCGCTGAGGACGCAGCAAAAGCCAGCGCGAATCAAGAGCGTGCACGCAAGGCGGCAGAAGCTGAGGTTGCGGCAATTAACCGCATGATGTCCCAGCCATCCAAAGTCATGAAGGCTGAGGAGCCGGTTGAGCCTCCCAAGCCGGCCGCGACAATCAAGAAGCCTGAGAAAGCCATTGTTGCTGTCACTGAAGAGGATTCAGCTGCCGAGCGTGGTCGCAAAGGTGTTCGCGCTGCGGGTGCAAAGGAAGAACCAGGCCGCCGCCGTGGTGGTTTGAAAACACGTGGTGAAACCGGTGTTGGCCGCACAGGCGCTGGTGGCTGGAAGGGCCCCAAGGGCAAAAACAACCGCCACAGTCAAGAACAAAGCAACTTCAATCAGCCCACTGAACCTGTGGTTCGCGATGTTCACGTGCCAGAAACTATTACTGTGGCCGACCTGGCGCATAAAATGTCGGTGAAGGCTGCTGAGGTAATCAAGTGTTTGATGAAGATGGGCCAAATGGTGACCATCAACCAGGTGCTCGACCAAGACACCGCCATGATTGTGACTGAAGAATTGGGTCACAAGGCCATTGCAGCCAAGCTCGACGATCCTGAAGCCATGATCGAAGAGGCAGGCGTTGCGCATTCCGAGGCGCCTTCAGTGCCGCGCGCGCCAGTTGTTACCGTGATGGGTCACGTTGACCACGGTAAAACTTCACTGCTTGACTACATTCGCAGTGCAAAAGTGGCCTCTGGTGAAGCTGGCGGCATTACGCAGCACATTGGTGCTTACCACGTTGAAACGGAACGCGGCATGATCACCTTCCTGGATACCCCAGGTCACGAGGCGTTTACTGCCATGCGTGCCCGTGGTGCCAAGGCAACCGACATTGTGATTCTGGTCGTATCCGCCGATGACGGCGTGATGCCCCAAACCATTGAAGCGATTCACCATGCCAAGGCAGCCAATGTGCCTTTGGTTGTGGCTATCAACAAAATCGACAAACCCGATGCAAACCCCGAGCGCGTGAAGCAGGAATTGATCACGCATTCTGTTGTGCCGGAAGAATACGGTGGCGATTCACCCATGGTTCCCGTGTCAGCCAAAACCGGCAAGGGCATTGACGACTTGCTGGAACAAGTGTTGTTGCAAGCTGAAGTGATGGAACTGAAAGCCCAGGTTGATGCGCCGGCCAAAGGTCTGGTCGTTGAATCCCGACTGGACAAGGGCCGAGGCCCAGTGGCCACCGTGCTGGTTCAAAGCGGTACGCTGAAGAAAGGCGACGTGGTGCTGGCAGGTTCTGCATTTGGCCGAGTACGTGCCATGGTTGACGAAAACGGTCGTTCTATTGATTCCGCCGGCCCGTCCATCCCTGTAGAAATTCAGGGTTTGAGCGATGTACCTGCGGCAGGCGAAGAAGTGATCGTGTTGCCAGACGAACGCAAGGCCCGTGAAATTGCCTTGTTCCGTCAGGGCAAGTTCCGCGACGTGAAGCTGGCCAAGCAACAAGCCGCCAAGCTTGAAAACATGTTCGAGCAAATGGCCGAGGGCGAAGTCAAGAGCCTGGCTGTGATTTTGAAGGCCGATGTACAGGGTTCACAAGAAGCGCTGTCACACGCCCTGCAAAAACTGTCAACCGACGAAGTCAAGGTGCAAGTGGTGCATGCGGCAGTGGGTGGCATCAGCGAATCAGACGTCAACCTCGCAGTGGCCTCCAAAGCAGTCATCATCGGCTTTAACGTACGTGCCGATCAAGGCGCCCGTAAAACAGCCGAGAACAACGGTGTCGATATTCGCTACTACAACATCATTTATGACGCAGTAGACGAGATCAAGGCTGCCATGACCGGCATGCTGACGCCCGACAAGAAAGAAGAAATCATCGGTAACGTGGAAATCCGCGAAGTGTACAAGATCTCCAAAGTGGGTTCTGTCGCTGGTTGTATGGTGACCGATGGTGTTATTCGTCGCGGTGCTGGCGTTCGCTTGTTGCGCGACAACGTGGTGGTGTGGACAGGCCAGCTGGCCTCGCTCAAGCGATTCAAAGACGACGCCAAAGAAGTGCGTCAGAACTTTGAGTGTGGCTTGCAACTGCACAACTACGACGACATCCAGGTTGGCGACATTCTGGAAGCATTTGAAGTGAAGGAAGTGGCCCGTACACAGCTGTAATTGCTGCCCGGGTTTGAAAAGGAAAGTATGCGTCACAAGAAAAAAGCACCAGCCAGAGGTATTCGGGTTGCCGAGCAAATCCAGAAAGACCTGGCTGAGCTGATTCCCCGTGAGTTGAGAGACCCACGGCTTGGGTTTGTCACAATCACTGATGTGGAACTGACGCCCGATTACGCCTATGCAACCGTGTATTTCTCGGTGTTGACTGGTTCAGCTGAAACCACTGAAGAAGCATTGAATGATTCTTCGGGTTATTTGCGCAATTTGATTTTCAAGAAGCTGCACATTCACACCGTGCCTACCTTGCGTTTCAAACACGACCAATCGGTGGAACGTGGGGCTGAAATGTCTCAAATGATCGACCGGGCGCTGAAAGGCGAGGGCGGCGGTGCCACGGATTCGGATGGTGGTGGCGACGGTGGCGGAGACTAAGAAACAAAAGCGTGCCTTGTCGGGTGTGCTGTTGTTCGATAAATCAACTGGTTTCTCGTCCAATCAAGCCCTGCAAATTGTAAAGCGCTTGTACAGGGCTGAAAAAACCGGTCACACCGGCACGCTAGACCCGCTCGCAAGCGGTTTGCTGCCATTGATGTTCGGTGAGGCCACCAAGTTTGCAGCAGATCTAATCGATGCCAGCAAAACCTATCGCACCAAGGTGCGGCTTGGGTTTTCAAGCAACACGGGTGACGCCGAGGGAGAATTGACGAAAGTCAGTACCCGCGCCCTTGAAAGCATCACCTTGGATGAGGTAAAACAAGTGTGCGCGCAGTTTGTTGGTGAAATTCAACAGACGCCACCCATGTTTTCTGCATTAAAGAAAGACGGCAAGCCTTTGTACGAGTATGCTCGCGAAGGCATTGAATTGGACAGACCCGCTCGGACCCTTTTGATCCATCAATTGGATGTCATGAAAGTCGAGCACAATACAATCCATGGTGAAAGCAGTTGCACCATTGAACTGGAAGTGAATTGCAGCAAAGGCACCTATGTGCGCACCTTGGGCGAAGACATCGCCAAGGCCTTGGGCACAGCGGGCTATCTCACGGAATTGCGCAGAACGGCAATTGGTGACTTGAAAGTGGAACGCGCGTACACCCTGGATGCACTTAAGGTGCTTGGTGAATCGGAAACCCCCTTTGACGCTTTGGATGCGGTGCTTTTCCCGGTAGATGCCCTTTTGGGCAGCTTGGGCAAAGTCGAATTGAACAATGAGTTTGCGCGGCGATTTTCGCACGGGCAACGGTTGCCACTGAGCCTGGTTGATGCCAAGCCAGGGCGAGTGCGGGTGTACGGAGAAACGTCTGCACAGGATGTGAACACCAAAGTTAGCAATACAGCCTTCAAAGGCAATTCCCGATTCATGGGAACAGGCATTTTAGAAACGGATGGGAAGGGCGCCTTGCTTCGACCCGACAGATTGATTCAGGTAAATCTATGACACGCGCATTACGTAACGTTGCAATTATCGCCCACGTGGACCACGGCAAAACCACA
>Ga0114984_1000026_pt1 | contig 58720 bp, 53 predicted proteins | sample Shrwel1BS1Day1_FD_96987 | JGI IMG/M metagenome (GOLD analysis project Ga0114984, IMG submission 96987) | Subsurface microbial communities from deep shales in Ohio, USA - Utica-3 well 1 S-1-Day1 | ecosystem: Environmental > Aquatic > Deep subsurface > Shale gas/oil reservoir > Produced water/Flow...
TAGATGTAGAGTACTGCTCCGCCTGGGTAACCAAAAACGTGCTTGACGCCTTCTTCTTCCAGACATTTGACAACGATTTCCGCGCCGGTATATTCCATTTTAAAAAATCCTGACAAAATCCACGGGACATTGGTCGGATGCCGTCCTGGATCGCATTGCCGTGGGGCACAGGCTTTTTGAAAATGAACAACCTTGTGGGTGTGGACATGTCGCAAAGCGCTGGCGATCACAACCCGATTATGTCGGGCAGGTTGGCCATGGGCTTCTGAACCACAAGTTCAGCGCCCTAGCGCGTCTTTCGCTAAAACAACAAGGGTATGCTGATTAACTAGAGACAAAAACAGGGTAGAACGAGATCTTAGTGCGAAGCCCGCTGTGGGTCAAGAAAAAAGCTTGTGGCTTTGATATCATGCCGTATTGTTAAATATTGCGAATCATTCTCGCCTCGACCCCCAAACCCTCTGACACCACCTCGACACACACATTTATGGCCAGCACGCGAGAATTAGAGGATTTTTTGAAAGAGGTGTCGCACCGGGCTTATCGCCAGGCATTTTTTGCCGTAAAGAATGAAGAAAGCGCCATGGACCTGGTGCAGGAAAGCATGATGAAGCTTTCTGACAAATACGGCGACAAACCCAAAGAAGAACTGCCAATGCTGTTTACCCGCATTTTGCAGAACACGATTCTGGACCATCATCGCCGCCAGAAGGTCAGAAACACCTGGACAACGCTGTTTTCAAGCTTTCAGAAGAAAGATGAAGAAGATTACGATGTGCTCGAGAACCTTCTCGCGCAAGACGAATCTCAGAATGCAAGCGCTCAGGATGAGGTTGAACAATCACAGAACATGGCGGCCATCGAAGAAGCCATCGCAAATTTGCCAGAGCGTCAACGTCAGGCATTCATCTTGCGTTATTGGGAAGAGATGGACTTGGCAGAGACGGCAGAGATCATGGGGTGTTCTGAGGGCAGTGTTAAAACGCACTGCTCCAGAGCGACAAAGGCATTGGCACAGGTATTGAAGCAACAGGGGTTTCGGGAATGAATGAAGATCGGCTAACCGCAAATGTAGTAAAAAGGCTACTTGATGAGTCGGCAGGTCAAGTTCCGCCCCACATTCAAGATCGCCTTAAGCTGGCCATCTCCAAATCGGTGCAACTTCATGCCGAGAAACACGGGCAGCATGCCAAGTCCAGACAGCCAAATGCTGGCAAGATTGCCGATTTATTCCAACAGTTCTCAGAATGGTTCAATCGCCCCGCCTTGTCCATGGCGGTGAGTGCCTTGTTCATTGCAGGTGCGGTTTTCGGGGTGGCTCAATTTGGTCTGGAGAACTACGACGCTCGCATTTCTGAAACTGCAGATCTCGACGCCGCGATTTTGTCGGACGACCTTCCACCCGATGCTTATCTGGATCCAGGCTTTATCAATTACGCCACTGAGTTGCAGAAGAACAATGCAATTCCAGCGGAAGACGGAATTGAACAATGGATGGATTCATTACCCGCCGACTTCACCACGTCGATCTAGCATTTAAGGATTCAGGGGCATGATGATGACTAGACTCTATTCCGGATTGATGACCTTGGGCTTGGTTCTGGTGCTTTGCGTTCAGAGCACGGATGCGCTGGCTGCAACTGACTGGTCTGAGCTGTCGGCCAAACAGCAGGAGCTGCTTGCACCACTGAAAAATGACTGGAATTCCATGACCAACGCCCAACAGGAACGCTGGTTAAAGGTTGGCAGGAAGTATGAAAGTGAGCCCGCTGAGCGCCAGGCAATCATGCGTGAACGGGTTAGTACCTGGAGCGAACTAAGCCCGCGGGAAAAAGCGGCGGCCCGTGAAAACTACAAGGCCCTGAAAGAGAAGCGCCAGGGCGAGCGAAATTCAAGCTGGAACAGCTATCAAAGCCTGGATCCGAAACAACGCGATGAATTCAAGGGAAAAAGCAACAAACCTTCACTGAATTAAAACCCGCATCCATTTGGCTAGCGCGCCAGCGATAAAATAGCGAAATGGAACGACTACTCGACAACGGGCTAATCAGCCCAAGCAGAAAACGCCGGTTTGCAAGCATGTTGTATGAAAGCATGCTGCTTTTCGGCGTTTTATTCATTGCCGGCTACTTTTTCGACACACTCACTCAAAGCAGACATGCCTTATACCTTCGAGAGGCACGCCAGTGGTGGTTTTTCGCCGTACTGGGGCTGTATTTTGTGTGGTTTTGGCGCCATGGTGGCCAAACCCTTGCCATGAAAACCTGGCACATTCGACTGGTGAAGGAAAACGGAGAGCGTGTTGGGCTGGCACAAGCCACGCTGAGATATGTGCTGTGTTGGTTTTTCAATTTGACGGGCATCGCGTTCATTTATTCGTTTTTTGACAAAAACGGGCAGTTCCCCCAAGACCGCTTGGCGAAAACCCTGCTAGTTTCAACCAAACCACGGGAACGAGGCATTGAAGAAGTGATGCGTCACGACTAATCGCTGAGCGAGTTCACCGCATTTTCAAGGCGGGTCCAATCTGCCTCGGATTTCGGTGCACCGCATCGCAAAATGCTGTCTTCAGTCGGATAGGCACGCACCAGAATTCCCACATGTTCCAGGTCGGCAGCCCATTGCTCATTGTTAGGATGGGCAAAGCTGATGAAGTAACCACCTTTGTGAATTTGAATGTGCTCGCCCAATCGAACTCGCCAGACCGACTCGAGCCTTGTACACACCGCATCCAGGCGAATCAGCTGCTTGGCCCTCCAGTCTTCTGCTGCAAAATATTGCAATGCCAGCCACCATTGCGGCGAAGAAACGGCTTGTGTACCCACCTCGTTGAGCAATGCTGTACACACAGCCTTTGGGCCGCACACAAATGCCAGGTTTGCACCAGCCAAGCCTGAGAAGGGCGCCACTGAGCGAAGCACAATGGCCGGCTCTGCTTCGATGAACGACGCATAGGACTCCTCACCAGTCCAGTCCAGATAGGCCTCATCAAGAATAAGCCAGCCGCCCTGTTCCCGAAGCTTTCGGGCCAGGGGCTTGATTTGCTGGATGCTGATCATTTGGCAGGTGGGGTTGACCGGGCGCCCCAGCACCACCACATCGCACTCGGGAATATCCCCTTCAAGCACAAGATCCACTGGCCAATCGAGTACGACATGGTTAGCCCGGCGAAAGCGTTTGTCCCATTGATCAAAACTGGGCTCGGCTAGCACCACCCGCATTGACCCGTACCAGGTTTGAAACAAACGTGCCAGCGCCGAGATACCGCTTTCTATGCCGGTTACCGCCAACACAGATTCGCACTCGAAAAAACGGGCAGCTTCAAGATGAAAACGAGAGCGCAACAAATCCGGGCTGGCCCACACCGAAGCCGGCATGTCAGGCAATTTCATCTCAAAGGGGGCAACCGAGCCGGACAGGTCTAGTTTGGCCTGCTGCCTGACGTGAGTTTCAATGCGCATCCGATGTTTCCAGGTGCACCGGGAAACCCCACAAACGCTCAACCTGAGCAAGGGTTTTCTCGGCTTCATCCGTATTCAGTGGCCTTCCACGACGGCTCATGTGGGTAAGTGTGAGGGATCGATCGGTCATGCGGGCATAGGAAGTCACTTGAATATCGGGCACCATGCTTTCGCGCGAATACTGGTTTGCCAACAGGGTGCGGATTCGCTTGTAACCCTCGTCGTTGTGAATGGCATCGATAAACAGTTCGCTTTCGGTTTTGTGATCTGCGATTGCAAACAAACGGAAGTCTCGAATGACCTTGGGGGACAAAAACTGGCGGATAAATGATTCATCCTTGAAATTGCGCATGGCAAAATCAACAGCTTTCAACCAATTGCCGCTACCCGCAATTTCAGGAAACCAGCGTTTGTCCTCTTCTGTGGGCGTTTCACACATGCGACGAATGTCGCTGAAAATGGCAAAGCCGAGGGCATAGGGGTTCAAGGCCCTGAAGCGTCCGTCGCGCGAATCGGGCTGAAAAACCACATTGGTGTGAGACGTCAGGAATTCGAGCATGAATCCATCGGACACCAGTTTCTCGTCGTACAAGGTATTGAGCAAGGTGTAATGCCAGAAGCTGGCCCAACCTTCGTTCATAACCTTGGTTTGCCCCTGCGGATAAAAATACTGCGACATTTTGCGGACGATGCGCACCAGCTCACGTTCCCAGTCACGCAACTTGGGAGCTTCCTTCTCGATAAAGTACAAAATGTTTTCGACAGGCTCACGGGGGTAGTTATCTTGCCGGCGCTCAATTTGTGCGGCTTCAACGGGAGACACCTTGGCCATGATTTCATCGTACTGGCGTCGCTTTTCTTCGGCGAGGTCATCGCGTTTTACTTTCAGTGATGCCTCGGATTCAAAACGTCGCTTGTATCGATCGACCCCAAAATGTTGTATGGCATGCGCAGCGTCAAGAACCTCTTCAACTGCATCGATACCATATTTTTCTTCACATTCCATCACATACTTTTTGGCGAAAACCAGGTAATCGATGATTGCATCGGCCTGGGTCCACTGCCGAAACAGGTAGTTGCCCTTAAAAAAGGAATTGTGTCCGTAACAGGCGTGAGCGATCACCAGCGTCTGCATGGTCATGGTGTTCTCTTCCATGAGGTAAGAAATGCAGGGGTTGGAATTGATTACCACCTCGTAGGCAAGGTTTTGCTGCCCGGTTTCGTACAAATGCTCGTTAACCGAAAAGGATTTGCCGTAACTCCAGTGTGGATACATCACGGGCATGGCACCGCTGGAATACGCATCCAGCATTTGCTCAGCACTGATCACTTCAATTTGATTGGGGAAGGTGTCGAGTTTGTATTTGTTGGCTGCAATGTCGTGAAGCTGCGTGTCAATGTCACGCAGCAGATCAAATGTCCACTCATTGCCGGCCAGGTCAAGTTGCTGGGCCATTGTTGCTACTCCTAACGCCCAAAGGCGACTTCTTTCTTCTCAAACAAACCACGAAACACGGGGTAAATGTCGCGGCGGTTAAACAGCTTGCGCATGGCAAAGTGCCCTGCAAAACTGTCTTCCAGCCGTTCAAAACTTTCCCACAAATCAGACGCGCGAGCCATGCCGAACATCGGTGTGGGCATGGTTTCCACGTAAGCGTAGTAGCGCACATGCGGCATGATTTTGGAAGAGAGATACTCCGCGCTGGCCCGCGCATCGCGCGAGGTTGCATCCCCGTCGGAGGCTTGCGCCACGTAAACATTCCATGCACTACCCGGATATCGGGTTTCGATGATGTGGTGCATCAGCTCCATGGCCGGCATGATTTCCGTGCCGCCACTTTTTTTGCCATAAAAGAAGTCTTCCTCTGTCACTTCTTCAGCTTCATCGGTGTGGCGAATGAAAACCAGCTTCACTTCCTCATACTTGCGAGTGAGGAACAGGTAAAGCAGTGTGTAAAACCGTTTGGCCAGGTCTTTCTTGGCCTCATCCATTGAAGCAGAAACGTCCATCAGGCAGAAAATGACTGCGTTGGTGGAGGGCTCGGGGTAGGTAACGCGATTGCGATAGCGCAGGTCGACTTCGTCAAGAAAAGGCACATAGGGCTTCTTCTTCACATCCTCGAGAAGATCAAGCTGCCCTTTCTCGTCTTCGTCATCGTCCTCATCATCACCCCTGGGCTCGAGCGCGACGCGACGCATGAGCGAGGCCTTCATGGTCCGAAGCACGGAAAGCGAGGTGGGTGCACCCGTGCGGGAGTAACCCGCATTTCGGCTTTTCATGCGCTTAACCGATGAAATTTCCCGCTTCAGGAGCTCTGGCAACTCAAGATCGTCAAAATACAGGTTCAGGAACTCTTCGCGCGACAACACAAAGGTGAATCCGTCCTCACCCTCACCTTTGCCAGGTTTGCCACCCCCCTGCCCTTCGCCACCGCCGCTGGGGCGTGGAATGCGGTCGCCGGGCACGAAATCGCGGTTACCAGGAACCACATGCTCTACATCGCCACCCTGGCCAAAAATGAAGGTCGGCTCGGATACTTCGCGGGTGGGAATGCGCACTTTCACGCGCCCATCGCCGCTGACATCAGAAATTGACGACTCACCAGCCACATCCGCGACCGCTTTTTTCAATTGCGTTTTGTAACGCCGAATAAAGCGCTCGCGGTTGGGCAAGCTTCTGTTTTTGCCGTTGAGCCTGCGATCAATAATGGTTGAATCGCCCATGGCAAACTCCCTATGCGTTTTGCGTGATCAGGACGCCTTTTTCACGCGCAAATGCCATTCCACCAACAAACGAACCTGTTTCTCGGTGTAGCCCTTGGCCACCATGCGATCCACAAAGTTCTCGTGCTTTTCCTGGCTTTCTTTCGAGCCTTTGTGGTCGAAAGAAATAACCGGCAGCAGGTCTTCAGTTTTCGAGAACATGCTGCGCTCGATCACCTCACGCAACTTTTCGTAGCTGGTCCACGCGGGCATGGTGCCGGAATTGCTGGCCTGTGCACGCAACACAAAATTCACAACCTCGTTCCGGAAGTCTTTGGGATTGGCAATACCCGCAGGCTTTTCAATGCGAACCAATTCGTCGTTCAGGGAGTCGCGATCGAAAATTTGCCCAGTGGCCGGGTCGCGGAACTCTTCGTTCTGAATCCACTTGTCGGCAAACTGTATGTAACGCTCGAACAGGTTTTGCCCATACTCGCTGTAGCTTTCCAGGTAAGCCGTCTGGATTTCCTTGGCCACGAATTCAGCGTACTTGGGAGTCAGGTAGCTCTTGATGAAATCAAGGTACTTGCGGGTTTGCTCCTCGGGCAAGTTGTCTTTAATCACCTGTTGCTCAAGCACGTACAACAAATGCACTGGGTTGGCTGCCACTTCATGGTGGTCGAAGTTGAACACTTTGGACAACACTTTGTAAGCCCAGCGGGTGGAAGAACCGTTCATGCCTTCATCGGGCCCGGATTGGTCGCGATACTCCTGTATGGGCTTGGCATGCGGGTCGACGTCTTTCAGGTTTTCACCGTCATATACGCGCATTTTGCTGAACAGATTGCTGTTTGCAGGTTCTTTCAAACGCGTTAGCACGCTGAACTGCGCCATCATGTTCAGGGTTCCGGGTGCGCATGGTGCTTTGTTCAGCGAAGAATGCTCGAGCAGCTTCTCGTAGATTTTCACCTCTTCGGACACGCGCAGGCAGTAGGGCACCTTCACGATGTATACCCGGTCCAGAAACGCTTCATTGGTTTTGTTGTTGCGGAACTGCTGCCATTCCGATTCATTGCTGTGGGCCAGAATGATGCCGTCAAACGGAATGGAACCAAAACCCTCGGTTCCTTTGAAGTTGCGTTCTTGCGTGGCTGTAAGCAAGGGGTGCAGCATTTTGATAGGTGCCTTGAACATTTCCACGAATTCAAGCAAACCCTGGTTGGCCAGGCACAGGCCACCACTGAAGCTGTAGGCATCGGGATCGTCCTGGCTGAACTGGTTCAACATGCGAATGTCGACCTTGCCTACCAGTGCTGAAATATCCTGATTGTTTTCGTCGCCAGGTTCAGTTTTGGCGATCGCAATTTGATTCAAGGTGGAAGGCATTAAACGAACCACCCGGAATTTGCGCAGATCACCGCCAAATTCGGCCAGGCGCTTAGTGGCCCAAGGGCTGGCAATGCCGGTCAGGTAACGGCGAGGAATGCCGTATTTGTCTTCAAGCGAGGCACCAAACTGGGTCGGGTCGAACAAACCCAATGGGGATTCGTTAATTGGCGAGCCTTTCAAGGCGTAGATGGGTTGCTGCTCCATCAAGGCTTTCAAACGTTCGGCCAGTGAAGACTTGGCACTGCCCACAGGGCCCAGCAGGTAAAGCACCTGCTTGCGCTCCTCAAGACCCTGGGCGGCATGGCGGAAATAGGCGACGATGTTTTCAATCACCTCCTCCATGCCATAGAACTCTTTGAACGACGGATAACGGCGCACCACCCGGTTGGCGAAAATACGAGACAAACGGGGATCGTGCCGGGTGTTGATGACTTCGGGTTCGCCAATGGCATGAAGCATGCGCTCAGCCGCGCTGGCGTATGTGAGGGGGTCGGCTTTGCACAGGTCGAGGTATTCTTCGAGGCTCATCTCGGTTTGCTGCAAAGCTGCAAAACGAGACTGAAACTGACCGAAAATGTCAGAATCGCTGGAATTCAAATCACGCGGTTCAAGCTCTGTGTTCATGATGTCCTCCTGCACAACGCTTCTTTGCCTTTTGCTTCGGCCGTGAACCTATTTCGCGCCCAAAGCGTTCACTTTCATCTCTCGAAAAAGTTGCAAAAAACAGGCCAGCTTGTTTGTTTACATTTTTGTGCTGTTTTGGTGCTTGCAACACTTTCTAGTTAACTTTGCTGTTACCACTATCTCCCTATCTAGTGGGGTATCAAACCCCTGAAGCGGTTAGAGCCTCTCTTTTGTTTAGACGCCAGACTGTTTGAGAAATTGCACTTTTTTGAACTTTTTGTTGTACCTGCTCTTCCATAAACTCCAGCACATTCATGACCACGCCCTTTTTGGCCAACACGCCGGGCATGTCATCAAGGCGGTACTGTTTGCGCAGCAGTTCAAACATGGGTTTGTCGATGGCAATCGACCTGCCCTGTTGAATATGTGACGCGATCGCCTTGATTAATTCCTTTTGAGTATCAATTTCAGAGAGTTTGCTGAACTCGAGTACGAAGCCGTGTTTGCGCAAACGATTCACAAACCTGGATTGTTTTAACCGCCCGGAAAGCACCACTGTCATTTCGATGGGCAAACCCGCCATGCGCTGCAAATAATTCTCATGAAGCAAAGTTGGGAACACAATAAGGTTGCCACCCGAATCGCCCAGATGATCCATGTTTTCAATGCGTGGCAACTGTTTGCCTGGCACTTTCAACAACAGTTGGGCACGCAGCACCACATAAGGCTGCTTGAACAACCACAGGCCCAAAACCACCACATTGATGGCAGTGACTGCTGTGAACACCCAGAGCACCTCGCCTTTCATGGCCAGCAAAATGGCGATGGCGAACCCGGCGGAAACCACCATGAAAAAAGAATTGATGATGTTGTTGGCCGACACCACCCGCGAGCGGCTTTCCTTGGGGGCAAAAGCTTGCATGGTGGCGTACAGGGGAACGCTGTACAAACCCACGCCAACACTGATCAGTACAAATAGCCCGAGCACGGCCAGGTTGTTCAGTTGACTAAAAAATTCGACCACAGTTTGTTGATCTGGATTGGTTTGATAGGCCACCAACACGCCATGCAGCAATACTCCGGCCAGAATCATCACGACCAGGCCCCACAATACCAAACCCATTTCGATGCGTTTTCGAGACCATTTTTCGCACAAAAATGCGCCAATACCCAACCCAACGGTAAACGCGAAAAGCAGAACAGTGGCCACACCCGGGCTGGCATTGAGCAGAGTTTTCGACAACAGCGGGAACTGGGTTAAATAGGTTGCCCCCACAAACCACAGCCAGGAAATTCCCAACAAGGCGGGCCAGACTTTGGGCAAATTGGTTGCGAAACTGACATTGCGCCAGGTTTCCGTGAACAAATTCCAATTCACCTCCAAATCAGGTGAATGCGATGGTGTCAAGGGCATGCGCTGCGCCTGGTATACGCCCAACAGGGCCACCAAAAAACCAAACCCGCACACGATGTAGACAGCAACATCACCGGCCTCCTGACTCATCAAACTACCAGCAGCAATTGTCCCCAGCAAAATGGCCATGAATGTGGCGGACTCTACCAATGCATTGCCCATGACCAATTCGCTCGACTTGAGTTGTTCGGGCAAATAGGCATACTTCGCGGGGCCAAAAAATGCGGACTGCGTGCCCAGCAAAAATACGCCAAGGATGAGCAGTTCAACCGAATTGAACAAAAAGCCAGCGGCGGTGATCAATACAATCGGCGGCTCAAGCCATTTGGCCAATCGCATGACTTTGGTTTTGTCGAATTTGTCGGCGAGTTGTCCGCTGGTGGCAGAGAAAATAACGAAGGGGAGGATGAACAGTGCCGCAATCAGATTGATGAGCAAACCGGGGGAAAAACTGCCGCGAAGCGCATCGTTGTAGGTGACTGCAAGCGTAACCGCGAATTTCAAAAGGTTGTCGTTGAACGCGCCGAGAAACTGCGTCCAGAAGAATGCACCAAAACGATTGTCACGAATCAATTCAATTGCCATGCATTCAGCATAGCGCAAAAAATTCTGAACGAGTAACAAAAAAGGCCCCGCTTTCGCGAGGCCTTTCGATGTTTTTGCTACAACAAAATATTGCCGAAAAACTTGCCCTTTAAAATCAAGCAGCTGCCTTGTACTCCGTGACTGGCTTGGCTTCAATGATCTCGTCAGGAATTTGACCATTGGTGCGCAAGTAGTCTTTGCTGAAGTCGTCGGTCAGGATCGCATCGAAACGAATTGGTTCGTACTCGCGAATACCCTGGGCCAGATCGGGGCTGATCAGGTTCTTGGCCACAGCGTCTTTCAACTGGGCTTCAAGACCTTCACCAACCACCTTGCCTGAAGACACCGCCTTCAGGAAGTTGCTGTAACCAGGTTCAATCGACAACAGTTTGTCAGCGGCTTCCAGAATACGGCCAGTTGGATCGGACAAACCTTCACCCACAAACACTTTGTCGAGCAAGCGATTTGCGAAAGCATTGCGAGTCATCAGGAGTTCTGCCACTTCGGCGTTCACTTTGTCGCTTGGGCCTTTGGTTTTGCCCATGCCCAATGGGTAGGCCACGAAGTTCAGCAGTTTGCCAACAGCCTTGTTGGGGAAGTTGCGGTTGAACTCGGTGAATGCTTTGTCGATTTCAAACAATGAATCTTCGATCGCCCACTGCGCGTGTGGCAGTTCATCCGCCAAACGGCCATTGGTTTCAAAGTACTTCAGCACGGCTGTGGCCATGTATAGGTGGCTGAGCACGTCACCCAAGCGGGCCGACAAACGCTCGCGGCGCTTTAGTTCACCACCCAATACACCCATGGCCACGTCGGCCGTGAATGCCAGGGCGGCAGAACGGCGCTCAATGGCTTTTGCATAATCAGCCATTGGGCCGCTCACGGGGCTTTTCGCCAAACGGTTACCTGTCAGACCCAACACCAAGGCACGCATGGCACGGTTGAAAATGTGACCCAAGTGACCAAAGAAAGCGGTGTCGAAATCACGCAGACCCTCTTCTTTGTTCGGGTTTTGGGCGGCCTGCATTTCTTTCAGCACCCAAGGATGACAACGAATGGCACCCTGACCAAACACGATCAAGTTACGAGTCATGATATTGGCGCCTTCAACAGTAATGGCAACTGGCATGGCCTGGTAAGCCTGACCAAGGTAGTTGCGTGGGCCAAGAATAACGGTACGGCCACCGTGTACGTCCATAGAGCGCAGAATAATTTCACGCATCATTTCGGTCATGTGGTACTTCATCATCGCAGTGACAACAGACGGCGCACATTCTGCACAGGCAGTTGCTGTCAACACGCGTGATGCTTCCAGCTTGTAAGTGAGACCACCAATTTTACCGGTTGCTTCCTGAACACCTTCAAAGCGGCCAATCGGCATTTTGAACTGACGGCGAATTCGGGCGTAAGCGCCAGTGGCCAGGTACATGCCCCAACCAGAGGCAGCGGACAAAGCTGGCAATGAAATACCACGGCCGGCTGACAAACATTCCACCAGCATTCTCCAGCCCTTGCCGGCCATTTCGCGACCACCAATAATGGAAGTCAGTGGAATGTAAACGTCGTTACCGATGATGGGGCCGTTCATGAACACCGCGCCGGGGAAGTGGCGACGGCCAATTTGAACGTTGGGTGTATTGGCGGGCAGCAAGGCGCAGGTAATGCCGTAATCGACCTTGTTTTTGTCGCCCAGCAAGCCTTCTGGATCTTTCAGTTTGAATGCCAGACCAACCACAGTGGCCACAGGTGCCAAGGTGATATAGCGCTTGCTGAAGTTCAATACGATGCCCAATTCTTCCTTGCCATTCACCACGCGCTTCACAACCACGCCAGTGTCAGGAATGGCAGACGCATCCGAACCCACTTCAGGGCCGGTCAGGCCAAAACATGGAATTTCGCGACCGTCTACCAAGCGTGGCAGCCAGTAGTCTTTCTGTTCCTGCGTGCCATAGTGCATGATCAGCTCGCCTGGGCCCAAGGAGTTGGGAACCATCACGGTGACGGATGCGGTCAATGAACGGGTTGCAATTTTCGCGACCACGCAGCTTTGTGCGTAGGGAGAGAAACCCAAACCGCCGTGTTCTTTGGCGATCAACATGGCGAAGAATTTCTTCTTGCCCATGAAATCCCACACTTCTTGCGGCAGGTCTTTCAGCTCGAAAGTGATCTTCCAGTCGTCGAGCATTTTGCAAAGCTCTTCAGTCTCGTTGTCGAGATAGGACTTCTCATCTGCTGTGAGCTCGGTGTACTTCACATTCATCAGCTTGGACCAATCTGGCTTGCCACCGAACATTTCGGCTTCCCACCAGGTGTCGCCAGCCTCGAGCGCGTCTTTCTCAGTCGGGCTCATGGCAGGCAGGGCCTTGCTGAATGCCTTGAAAATTGGCGCTGTCAACACACCACGGCGCAGGCCTGGCACGTTGAGAACTACGGCGATCGGCAGGTAAATTGCGGCAAACACAATGAGACCCAACTCACCCAAGCCACCCAGAGCATAGAAGCCCAAAGCGGATGCGCCAATGGCAGCGGTGAAGGTCAGCAGGTTTGCACCGCTGTAGACGAGGCCGATCAGCACAACTGCTGAGAAAACGGCGAAAAGTGAATTTGACATGTTTATACCCCTTGAATGTCATCAAAGTTACTTCAAAGTTACTGAGGCGTAACATGCGCTTTCAGTGAACAACTGTCAACCTCATTGCACCAAAAAAACACCGACTTTTCTAGAGCCTCGATTCGAAAAAAATCAATGATTCACCTTGCACCGCAACATGCATTCGCAACAAAACAGGCAAGAAGCAATGCACACAACGATTTAAAGGAATCTATGATTAAGTGCGGCGCAACACGGCTGTTTTTAGTTGAACCCGGTATTTCACGAGATTTCACAAGCCCCCAATCAAGCGCCACCCAGTTGCCTCATCGGGCTAACAAGCGCGCCAATTAACCGATACACTTCACCCCATGCAGTACAACATCCACAATAAAAAGCGAGGGACATATGGCAGTTAACGTGAATGTGAAAATCGAAAAGTCGTTCAAAGTGGCCTGCAGTGCCAAGAAAGCATTTGACCAGTTGGCTGATGTTGCCGACACCGTGGCCCTGTTTCCGAAGCTGGACAAGATTGTTGACCTGGGCGATGCAGTGTGGCGCTGGGAAATGGCGAAGATTGGCGCAGCAGGTATTTCCCATCAGGTGAAGTACGCGGTGAAGTACACCAACGATGGCAAATCGAAGATTGACTGGAACCCCGTTCCGGGCGAAGGCAATGCCACTGTGGCTGGCGGTTGGGTGATTAAGGAAGACAGCCCCAAGGCATGTACAATCTCGTTCCGCTCAACTGGCGAGTTCGAAATGCCGGTGCCCCGCCTGATGAAAGGGATTGCGGAAGGTATCGTGAAATCGGAATTCGATGCACAGGTTGGAACGTTTCTAGACCGCGTGAAAGCCAAACTGGAATCTTGAACAAAACAACAAGGGAGCCCGATTAAGGGCTCCAAAGCGCTTTAGGAGACGCAATGCCCTGGATGATTTACGGTGCCAATGGTTACACCGGTGAAATGATTGCACGTGAAGCGGCCAAACGCGGCATGCGCCCCATTCTGGCTGGCCGCAATGAAGCGGCAGTGACCGCCTTGGCCAACAAACTGAGCTTGCCAAGTCGTGTCTTCTCGTTGAGTGATGAAGCCGCAGTGCTTGAAGGCTTGAATGAAGTTGACCTGGTTTTGCATTGCGCAGGCCCTTTTTCAGAAACAGCCGAGCCGATGATGATGGCTTGCCTGCAAACCAAAACCCACTACCTTGACATCACCGGTGAAATCTCGGTGTTCGAACTCGCCCAGTCGCTCAGCGGCAAGGCACGTAAACAAAAAATTGTGCTGTGTCCGGGTGTTGGCTTCGATGTGATTCCAACCGATTGCGTAGCTTCCCGCCTGCACGAATTAATGCCAGATGCTACACACTTGGCGCTTGGTTTTGATTCCCGCAGTGGCTTGTCAGCAGGCACTGCGAAAACCACCGTCGAGGCAATGAAACTGGGCGGCCGCATTCGTGAAGAAGGTGAAATTAAGGCAGTGGGCTTGGGCTACAGCACTCGCGAAATCAATTTTGGCAACGGCACCAAATTTGCGGTCACGATTCCCTGGGGCGACGTGTCCACTGCATTCCACAGCACCGGCATTCGCAATATTGAGGTGTACATTCCTTCCTCACCGAAATCGGTGCGGATGATGCGTGCTGCAAACCTGGCCCGCCCTATTCTGGGCATGTCTCTGGTTCAGGGAATTCTGAAAAAACAGGCTGCGAAAGTAGAAGGTCCCAACGAAGAACAACGCGCCAAAATGCCTGCGTATGTGTGGGGCGAGGCCACGAATGCCGAAGGTAAAAAGGTGGTTGCCCGGGTAAAAACCGCCAATGGATATTCTTTGACCGTGATGGGATCACTGGCAGTGGCAAGTTTTATCTTGATGGAAAAGAATGTTGCTGGCGGTGCCTACACACCATCGAAGCTGATGGGCAGCGATTTGGTCGAACGTTTGGATGGTTGCGGAAAAATCCAGATTTTCGAACAGTAACTTTTTCTTGCAGATTCAATAAATAAACCCCTTACTGCTTAATGCAGCAAGGGGTTTTTCTTTGGTTCAAAAATTACTTCTGAAATTCTTCGCGTTGAATTTTCCAAGCACCACTGGCTTTGGACAGAGTCAAAACTTTAATGCCTGAGTCGTTGTAGCGATTTGATGAATACTCTTGCTTGAACTTGACAGTGGCCAAGGCCTCGGACTGAACGTCAATTTGCACATCGGACACGCTGACAGAAATTGTTTCTTTATCAGACAAGCGTGCACGACGCTGGCTTTCCCAAGCAGCACGAGATTTCTTTCCATGCTCAAAAGTGCTGGCATAAAAACCGAGATACCCGTTTGCATCTTTAGACGACCAGGCGGCAGCCCAGTTGCTCAACATGTCGTTAATGGCAGCCGCATCGCCCACATCGGCGCCAACAGCCAAACTGGGTTCTGGGGCCATCACCTCGCCAGCGCTGGCCTCAGGCGCTGCAACAGCAGACGCATCAACTACCGGCGCCTCGGCAGGAGCTTCAGCCACAGGTGCGGGCGGTGGCGTCAATGGCGCCAAACGCACCACTTTTTGATCTTTGAAGTAAACGGCATAGGGCACAAATTCTTCGCTGGCTCCCTGACCTTTTTTCAGCACATAGTCCCAACGATCGTCTTGATCTTTCGCGCTCAACATGGGCATGCCCAATCGGTTTTGAACCTGAAGCGGCGACATGCCCAGCTTGATTCGGGCCAAATCAATGTTAGTGATGAAATCACGCGGACCCACATGCTCGAAATCAGAATCGAGGTACTCGGGAATGTCTTTGATGCCTGTGATTGATCCGCAAGCGGCCAAAACAGTCACTGACAAAGCCAAGGCCGCGGTTTTGATAAAACGAGAAGTGCCGATGCGATCAAATGTACTCAAAGTTGTCTCCCTTTGATGTGTATTGTGTAGAAGTCGTTTGATAATAAAGGAATGTAGCAAGCCTACCTGAGAATATGGCTTGAAAATCGAATGTCTACGCGCATCTTAACCAATGCCACTCTGTTTGGTAAACAGCCGTATACATTTGGATTCCGCTTACAATGCCAATACTCAACGTTTACGATAGCGATTCGTGATTAAAAATCAAAAACCATAGTAATTGACTATTAAGCTTCACGAGCAACACACAGGATTGAACATATGAATACCACCATCATTGGCAGCGGCGTGGCCGCATGGACATTGGTTCGAGAACTTCGCAAAGCTGATCCCGAGACTCAAATTCGCTTGATTACTGCTGACAGCGGTGACTTCTACTCCAAGCCCATGCTCAGCAATGCATTGGCCAGTGGCAAAACAGCCGAGAGCCTGGTGATGACGCCTGCTGCAAAATTTGCCGAACAACAGAAAGTTGAACTGGTGCCCAACGCCACCGTGAGCGCGGTGGATGCTGAATCGCGCAGACTGACAAGCAGCGCAGGCGAGTTCAGCTACGACAACTTGGTATTGGCTGTGGGTGCCGACACCATCAAACTGCCGATTGAAGGCGATGGCGCGGGCGACGTAATCAGCGTGAATGACTTGAATGATTATGCAGAATTTCGAAAACTGCTGGATGGCAAGAAAGAAGTAGCCGTGTTGGGTGCAGGCTTGATTGGTTGCGAATTTGCCAACGATTTGTTGAAAGCGGACATTCACACCACCGTGTTTGATTTGGCAGACCGTCCCTTGTCTCGCCTTTTACCCGAACAAGCCAGTACCTTCATGCAAAACAAACTGGCCGAGAAAGGCGTGAGCTGGAAACTGGGTCGTACCGTTAACAGCATCGTGAAGAGCGGGGCTGGCTACACACTGACTGATTCCACTGGCGAAACAACCCAAGCTGATTTGGTGTTGTCTGCAGTCGGTTTGAAGCCACGCACTGAACTGGCTAAAAATGCTGGCATTACCGTGGCGCGCGGCATTGTGGTGAACGGCCTTGGCCAAACCAGCAACAACAACATTTATGCATTGGGTGATTGTGCAGAATACCTTGGCAAGTTCGTGTTGCCGTACATTATGCCCGTGATGCAAGCGGCACGTGCCATGGCACAAACACTGGCTGGCAAGCCCACTGAAATCAAATTCCCTGCGATGCCGGTGAGCATTAAAACGCCCGATTGCCCTGCGGTGGTGAACCCACCCCTGCCCGAGCATGTTGGTGAATGGGAAATAACAGCCGATGACAACGGTGTGAAAGCATTGTTTAAAGGCGCAGATGGCACGCTGCTGGGCATGGCCTTGCTGGGTGAGGCCAGCAAAGAACGCCAAGCTTTAACCCCCCAACTGCCAGCGATGATTTAAAATTGCGGCAACGTTAAACCTATTGAATTGGAAACCGAATGGCCCAGTACGTCTACAGCATGAACCGCGTGGGGAAAATTGTTCCCCCCAAGCGCCAGATTTTGAAAAACATTTCGCTGAGTTTTTTCCCCGGCGCGAAAATTGGTGTGCTGGGCTTGAACGGCTCTGGCAAATCCACCCTGCTGAAAATTATGGCTGGTGTGGACAAAGACATTGAAGGCGAAGCAGTGCCCATGCCCAATTTGAATATTGGGTATTTGAGCCAGGAACCCGAACTGAACCCTGAACACACGGTGCGCCAAGCCGTTGAAGAAGGTTTGGGTGAACTGGGCATGGCCCAGCAAAAGCTGGAGGAAATTTACGCCGCCTACGCCGACCCTGAAGCGGACTTTGACAAACTGGCTGAAGAACAAGCCAAGTGGGAAGCTGTGATTGCGGCGGCCGGAAACGATGCTGAACACCTGATGGAAATTGCAGCCGATTCACTGCGCCTGCCCCCTTGGGAGGCCAGCGTGGCCACGCTTTCCGGTGGTGAGAAACGCCGTGTGGCCTTGTGCCGTCTGTTGATGAGCAAGCCCGATATGTTGTTGCTGGACGAACCCACCAACCACCTGGATGCTGAATCGGTGCACTGGCTTGAGCAGTTCCTGCACAAGTTTCCAGGTACTGTGGTGGCTGTGACCCACGATCGTTATTTCCTCGACAACGCAGCCGAATGGATTTTGGAACTGGACCGCGGATCTGGCATTCCATGGAAAGGCAATTACAGTTCCTGGCTGGACCAGAAACAAGATCGCTTAAAGCAAGAAGAAAGCAGCGAAAGCGCACGCCAGAAAGCCTTGAAAAAAGAACTGGAATGGGTTCGCCAAAACCCGAAAGGACGCCAGGCTAAATCGAAAGCGCGTATTGCACGCTTTGAAGAATTGTCCAGCCATGAATACCAGAAGCGCAACGAGACACAGGAAATTTTTATTCCCGTGGCCGAGCGCTTGGGCAATGAGGTGATCGAGTTTGAAAATGTGAGCAAAGCCTTCGGCGACCGCTTGCTGATCGACAACCTCAGCTTCAAGATTCCACCCGGTGCGATTGTGGGTGTAATCGGCCCTAACGGTGCCGGTAAATCAACCCTGTTCAAGATGATTGCAGGTAAAGAGCAACCCACGAGTGGCACGATCAAGATTGGTTCAACTGTGCGCATGGCTGTTGTGGACCAGGCCCGAGATTCACTACCCAACGACAAAACAGTGTTCGATGGCGTGGCCGATGGTGCCGACATTCTGACCGTGGGCAAGTTCGAAATGCCTTCACGCGCTTACCTGGGACGCTTCAACTTCAAGGGCGGCGACCAGCAAAAACTGATTGGCAATTTGTCCGGTGGTGAGCGTGGTCGCTTGCATTTGGCCAAAACCCTGATCTCCGGCGGCAACGTGTTGCTGCTGGACGAACCATCAAACGATCTGGACGTGGAAACACTGCGCTCGCTGGAAGATGCACTGCTGGAATTTGCGGGCACTGTGCTGGTGACCTCGCACGACCGCTGGTTCCTGGACCGTATTGCCACCCACATTCTTTCCTGTGAAGGTGATTCACAATGGGTGTTCTTTGACGGCAACTTCCAGGAATACGAAGCTGACAAGGTGAAGCGACTGGGTGAAGAAGGCGCACGGCCGAAGCGAGTGCGTTACAAGCCTTTGAAGTAAGAATTTTGGGGTTGATGTAGAAAAACCGAACCCTGAGCAATCACGGTTCGGTTTTTTTATTTCTTCGCTTCGCGTTTTCTTGCCTCGTCGTACAGTTTTTCGGCCCAGTCACTGTCGCCAGCCATGGTAGGGGGCATTTCATCTTTGGGTATTTTGTAGCCTTTCCCCACCTTGCGCGCCAGCACCACGGCAATCAGCAACACCACAAATGGCCCCAACCACAACACCGCATTTTCCATGCTGTAAGCGGGCTTGTAGATCACGAACTCGCCATAGCGATCTTGCATGTAGCTTTTAATTTCTTCGTTGGTTTTGCCAGCACGAATTTGCTCGGCAATTTTGTCTTTCAAATCGACTGCCAAGGAAGCATGAGAATCAGCCAGCGACTGGTTCTGGCACACCAGGCAACGAAGCTCGCTGGCCACTTCCTTGTACTGTTCTTTCTCTGCTGCATTCAGATCATTCACATTCATCGGGAAGCCTCAATTGCGGGCAGTGCCATGCTGTCGAAATAGTCGGCAGGTATTGGCCCTACCTGCTTGTGAATAATGGTGTTGTTGGCGCTCATTAAAAAAGTTTCGGGCACGCCATACACGCCCAATTCAATGCCGTACTGCCCTTGCTGGTCAATCAGGATCAAATCGTAAGGGTTGCCGTATTGCGCCAGCCAACGGCGGGTGTTGGCCAGGTCGTCTTTGTAAGCCAACCCCACCAGTTTGATTTTTTTCTGTTTTGCCAGCGCAATGAAATGCGGGTGCTCCACCAAGCAAGCCTGGCACCACGATGCGAACACATTCAGTACCCAAGGCTGACCTTTCAGTGCATCAATACTTTGCAGTGTTTGAATGTCGGCAATTTGCACAGCATCAGCCTCTGGCCCGTTAAAGCTGAGTACGGGCAACACGACTGCAGGGGCTTCCTTGCCAATCAATGCGGAGGGTAATTTTTTCGGATCAAGCCACAAACCACGGAGCAAAAACACACCCAAAAACAACAAGACCAAAATTGGCAAATACAGGCGCAAGCGTTTCTTGATCATGAGGCCACCGCATTCTTTCTGGGCCGGTAACGGCGATCAAACACGGTAAGCAAACCACCCAGTGCCATCAAGGCACAACCCCACCAAATCAGGTTGATCAATGGCTTGTAATACAGCCGCACGCCCCAGCGCATCGATCAAAATATCGCTGTCGATCAGAAAGCTAGTTGTTCCTTGTCCGGGAATACCGATACTGCCGCTGCAACCCAACACCTCTACCGTAGAGTGTTTTTGCATCAAAGCCTCGTAAGAATGACGACTGCGTTGTTATGTAGTTTTGTGAAGCAAGCCCAGTATATCCGGAATTGCCTGACGCCCTGCCTCGTAACCCAAGGCAACGATCTCTTCTCTTCGCTCAAACTCCATCAATCCGATTTTTTCAATGGAGGGTTGAACATACAGGTCACTGATCACTTTGGCCTGCCGTGACTTCTCAATACCACCCAGTTCTATGACGCGCATGAGCGATTTCATCATGGTGGGCATTTGTACACTGCTGTCATTGACCATGTGCGCGGTGATGTCTTCTTCAAGACCCACATCGACAGTCAGAATTTTTCGTGCACCACGGGCACGCATGCAATCGACCGGTACGTTGTTCACCAAGGCGCCATCCACCATGACCTGCCTGCCCGCCATGAATGGCTCAAAAAATACCGGGATGGAAGTACTGGCGCGCACAGCCTTCCACAACGGGCCTTGTTCAAACAGGAACTGGTTACCCGTCGTCAAATTGCAACTGATGGCGAAAAACGGAATCGGCTGGTCCTCAATCATCGAATTGCCAAATGCTTTTTGATACACCTCGTCGACAGCCTTGCTTTTCACAAAGCCATGTTTGGGTATCCAGTAGTCTGTCAGTTTGAATGGCAAACCTTTCTTGAAACTGATGGCGAGCGCCTTGCTAACCTCTGCCGCTGAGCGCCCGGAGGAAATGAGTGCGCCCACCAAAGCCCCCATGGAGGTGCCGCCGACTGAGTCGACTACAACACCTGCCTCTTCGAGGGCCTGAAAAAAGCCGGCATGTGCAAATCCACGGGCACCGCCACCACCCAGTACCAAGCCCAGGGTGAGGCCCAAAACATGCCGTGCCACGCGCGCGTTGTCAGAGTGGTGACCACGCCGTACATGCAACAGCTTGAAACCGCCGCCAAAAGTACTTCGTATTCTCTCCACCACCGATTGCTCAACCCAAGCCGCTTCATGCACCAGTACAAACCAAACCGGCAAATCGTCGTCGGCGCTTTTCAACTGCGCTTTCAGCAACTCGCAACTGCGCGAATCGTTCAAGGTGCTTGCGCAAAGCATGACCACCATGCAATCAAGTTCTTCAATCAGGCGATCGTCCAACGCCTCCAAGGGCTCCAAGGGCTCCGTCTCGATCATCTCAACCACCCAGTCTTTGCCACTGACGGAACGCGGCGGGGTTACATCACCAAGCTGTTTCCAGCGCCGCAACTCACAATGCCGTGCCATGGCAGACTGAAAGCCTTCAACGGCCTGCATGCCAAAACCCTCGGGGCGCACAAAAGACTGAAACAACATGAACTGGTGTTGCTTCAAGGGGCCGCTATAGCCAAGTTCACGCTTGAAACGGGAAACAAGCATTCGGATGAGATGGTGATACACCGAGCGACTGAACTCACCAAACTGCTCCAGGGCGGTTTGATCAATTTCAAGCAGAACACTGTCTCGGCGGGCAGAGATGGTGAGTGTGCGCGGCGCTTGGTCGAAAAAACCGAGCTCGCCGATCATTTCGCCCGGGAAAAAAGAAAGGGTCAGGTCTTGAAAGCCGTCCGGGCGAAAACGCTGCCCTTTCAACTGACCTTGCAACAAGAGATAAAAATGATGACTGGGCTGACCTTGCTGAAACAAAGTGTCGCCGCGCGGTAAACAAACCAGCTTTGCAAGTCGAATTAACTGCTCAGCTTCAGTGGACTGAATTTCGAGCTTTTTGGACAAAAGCTCAATGGCATAACTTAGCTCAATGACCGGCAAGCCAGCGGGTTCGGACACAGGGACACCGTTGTAAGAATAATTTGCCTTGATGGTAGCAAACTATTGCCCCACAAAACACCTACCCCCACGGGGCCCCTGGGGTTGTTGCTACCTATTGGAACTCAGCGATTCAGAAAACCTTTCAGGGCGTCCCTTACCTTTTCCTCGGCCTTGCCTTTCAACTCCTCTTTTTTCTCATCAATTTTCGGTTGCAGCTTGGCCTTGGCCGCCTCTTTGGCCAATTCTTTGAACTGAAGTTCCCATTGAACGCCGGTGAACGGGCCATACAGGCGAACAGGCACAGTCACACCGTTCAAACCAGAATCAAGCGTTTTACCGCCCTGCCCTGTGCTTGTGGCCACCACCGAGGCCTTGGCCAGGTAGTCTAGCGAGTTGCTGATCAAATTCACCTGCCCTGCACCACCAATTCGAAACAAGGGGGCCATCACATTCAAGTCATTCGAGGTAGCCACCCCATTGGCAATGTCAAAACTGACGGCCAATGAACTGAAATCTGTTTTCTGGGTGATGTCGGTTTTTTGAGTAGCGTTGCTGCCGGTCGTCAGCAAGGATTTTGCATTTCTGAATTTCTCGGCCAGATTAATGCCTTTGATCGCACCATCCTGAAGACTCACCGAAACCTTTCCATCCAGGGCAGCTTTCATCTGGTTCACTGTGTTGCCCGTGGTGCGAATGTTGATGCCCACATTGCCCTTGCCCTCGACCATGTCTTTGTCCAGCAGCGCCTTGATTACAGGTTGAACTTGAACACCGGTCATGTTCTGGTTCACGGTCACCGTTTGAGTATTCGCATCCGCGGTAATCACACCCGTGGTTGAACCACCGTAAAGCTTTGCATCCAGCGGCGAAATGGTCAGTTTGCCCCCTCGCGCCACAGCCTTTGTTTTCAATTGCTGGGCTTGAATATTCGACACTTTCAGTTCGCCAATGTTGGCGGTCACATCCAGATTCAAGTGACGCAACGGGCTCAGGTCAACAGGCGTGTCTTTGCCTTGCTCACCCGAACTTGCCGTGGTCTCGGTGCCTGTGTTTTTCTTGGGTGGCAGCAAGGCATCAATGTCCAGCTTGTCGGCATTCAATACAGCGGTGATCGCCGGTTTGGCAAAATTCTTCACGGCCGCTTTCAAATCAAAACTGGTGGCCTCAAATTTCGAGTTCAAATCCAGCTCAGCAGTTTTTTCCGTGTTGTTCACCGCCAAGCGCCCTGCCAAAGGCATGCTGGCCTGTTTTTTTGGTAATGCCGGGTCTTTCACATCCAGTTGACCTGTCAAAGCTGCCAACTCAATCAATTGGCTTTTCATGTTCAAGCTCATGGGGCTGGCCAGCTGCAAATTCACGGTGCGCTCGCCTTCCACCATGTTCAGGGTGGTGGTCAAGGCAGCAGACACCGCCTGCTTCAAGTTGCCCTGCAAACCGGTTAAATCGAGTGTGGCATTGATACTGCGCGTGGGCTGCTTCAAGTCAGCCTTGAAGTTAAATGCCTCACCACGCGCCACAGTGTCGCTGAGTTCGAGAGAAGGCGAGCTCAGGCTGACGTCGAATGCACCTACGTTCGGAAGTTGGCCTTTGGCTTTGGCATCCAGCGACTGTGCTTTCAACTCCAAGGTATTCGGGTTCACATTCAGGGTACTGGCCTGCACATTCACATCGGCCTGTTGCTGATCCAGTTGCCCCAACACGGCAAACTTCAGGTTCTCAAAGTTCGCATACAGATTTTCACCCAATCCAAACTCAAGGCGGGTATTCAAGTTGATGTTCAAATCGGCTTGCGGCTTGTTGGCCTTCACATTGCCGTTCAACTCAATCTCAGTAGGTACACCTGGCTCTATACGACCACTTTGCATGGCGAAGTTGTTCAGTGAGGCCTCCAGGCCCGTCTGCTTGTCGACGTAAGTCACATTCAGGTTTTCAAGCGCAACCGAATCCACTGAAAAATTCAGTGCCTGCTGATCGGCTTGTGGATTTGGCTCAGGCTCAGCTTGGGATACATCTTTATTCTCAGGATTGCTCAAATCATCGAAGTTGAACTTGCCATCGGCATTTTTCACCACATTCACGGTGACACCACTGGCTTGTACCGCGTCAACCACCACCTCTGAACTTAGCAGCGGCAACAAGGCCAGTGAAATACTGACTTTGTCAGCCTTCAAAAATTGATCGGTACTTTGGAACTCAGAAAGGGTGACACCCGTCAAATCGGCACCAATTGACGGGAACCACTTGAGCTGAACAGGGCCGGTGAAGGCCAAGTCACGTTGCTGCTTTTCTTTGACAACCGCACTGGCTTTATTCAGCAAGGCCTGCTGATCAATGGTATTTACCAAGATTGCTGCGGTGGCCGCCAATACCACTGGCACGCCCACCACAATACCCAAACCCCATGCAATTGCCTTTTTCATGGCAAACCTCCTTAAACCGCTTGTTCGTCAGCTGGCTGGCTGATTTTGCTCCATACGCTAGGGGCTTTCGCCGCTTTCTCGATGTCTGCAAGGTAAGCCACATGCAAGGCCAGCTCCTCTTCGCTGGGTTCAGGCTCTGGCAGATTCAAAGCACCCAGTTTGATTCGTTCTACACCATCGTCGTCGTGATGCGCATTCAGATCGATCACCAGGCTATCCTGCCCGCGGGTCATCGCCAAATAGACTTCAGCCAGAATTTGCGAGTCCAGCAGCGCCCCGTGCAACTGGCGGTGAGCATTGTTGACACCCAGCCGGTCGCACAACGCATCCAGGTTGTTGCGTTTGCCCGGAAACATTTCACGCGCCATGCCCAGTGAATCAATCACGCCTTCGACATAGTCGGCCATCTTGCCCAAGCCCAAGCGTTCAAGTTCACCATCCAGAAAGCCAATATCAAATGATGCGTTGTGAATGATCAGGGTACTGCCCTGCACAAAATCAAGAAAGTCTTTGGCAATTTGCTTGAATTTCGGCTTGTCTGCCAACATTTCATCGGAAATTCCGTGCACCTGGAATGCACCCTCATCAACCTCGCGCTCCGGATTGATGTACTGGTGAAAATGATGGTCGGTCACCTGCCGACCATTGACCTCAATGCAACCAATTTCGATGATGCGGTGGCCCTGCCTGACTTCCAGGCCGGTTGTTTCTGTATCCAGTACTACATATCTCATTGTTTCATCGCCTTTTCTACGCCCAGGTTTGCAAGGGCATCCGCCTTTTCGTTGCCAGGGTTGCCAGAATGGCCCTTCACCCAATGCCATCGCACCAAGTGCCGTACGCTGGCTTCATCAAGTATTTGCCACAAATCGGCATTCTTCACCGGTTTCTTGTCCGATGTTTTCCAGCCGTTCATCTTCCACTTTGGCATCCACTCCAGTACACCTTTACGCACGTACTGCGAATCGGTGTACACGTCGATACTGCAACGCTTTTTTAAAGCATTCAACCCTTCGATGACAGCAGTCAATTCCATGCGGTTGTTGGTGGTGTTCAATTCACCACCACACAATTCTTTGGCATGATCACCCGATTGCAGGAACACCCCCCAGCCGCCAGGCCCCGGGTTACCCTTGCAAGCCCCGTCGGCATACATCACGACGTTGGCAATTCTTTGTTCAGTCACAATTCGATCCTGTTGGCCTTATCCACGGTCGCCTATTGTAGGTGTTTTATTCAGCGCCTTATTGGCCACGGGTTTTAGTTGGCGTGCAGATACCTTTTTGTCTTTGAATGCCGGGCCAATCAAACGCATGCCACGCACCCTTTTGACTGCACATACAAAATAGACAGCGCCACACACCGGCCACCAGCGGTCACCTGCATGTTCCATGAAACCCATTCGGCTCAAACCCTTGTCAGTAAACGACGGAAAACGGTAGCAACCAAAACGGCCAAACTCGGGTTCACAGGACAACAGTTTCAACCAGTCCTTCAGGCGGCTTAAATGAATCGGCTCGCACCCATCGGGCCAAACCGGTGCCCAGCGTTTCAAGGCCGCATGGCGAAGGCCCCACAGCGACATCGGGTTGAAACCGGTGATGACTACCCGCCCTTCCGGCATCAACACGCGCTCTACTTCCCGCAACAGCTGGTGCGGATCCTCAGAGAATTCAAGCACATGGGGCAACACAATCATGTCCAGCGACTGGCTCTCGAAAGGCAATTCTTCAAACTCGGCAAAGCAATCGGGCGTGATCATTTCCACCCCATCGGGTTTGCTGGCCACCAAGCCCTGCTGCACGTAGGCCTTGTGGGGAATACGGCTTTCTTTCAGACCATCCACTAGCCGAGTACCCAATTGCACGGCCCGGAAACCAAACAGGTCGGGCACCACAGAATCAATCCACGCCTGTTCACGACTTGTGAAGTACCGGCCCGCTGGCGTGTTCAACCAGGCATCGAGTGCTAACATTTGTGCTTGTTGTGTACTCAAGTCGTTCAGGGGTTCAGATGGAATCATTCAAGTCTTCTCAAGTGTCGAATTGGTCGGTCTATGGCATCCCGGCCTTTCAGGACAACTACCTGTGGGCGATTGTTCATGAACCCAGCAAGGCTTGCATGGTGGTAGACCCGGGTTGCAGCAAGTCGGTTCAAGATTTTCTGGATTCTCGTGGTTACCATCTTAGCGGTATTTTGGTCACCCATCACCACATGGACCACATAGGGGGAATTGATGCGCTCCTGAGCAAAGCCGCAAAAGACTTGCCCGTGTACGGCCCGGCCAGTGGACGGGTTGCACAGATCAACCGCCCCGTTCGCGAAGGTGACACGGTGGATGTGCACTGCCTGATAGCTCGGGTATTTGAGGTACCCGGTCACACGGTGGACCACCTGGCTTATGTGATTGAGTTGAAAGACACCATGAACAGTGAAGAGGTGTGGATGTTTCCAGGTGACACCTTGTTCTCGGGCGGTTGTGGGCGTCTGTTTGAAGGCAGCGCTGAACAAATGTTTGAATCCCTTCAAAAACTCAATCAATTCCCGGCAAACACCCGTGTTTTCTGCGCGCACGAGTACACCGAATCGAATCTGCGATTCGCCAGGGCCTATTCACCCGACTCCAAAAATATTGAAGCACGAGAAATTGAAGTCCGAAGAATTCGGGAGCAAGGCTTAAGCACTATTCCGACAACGCTGGGTGTTGAGCGGCTCAGCAATTTGTTCATCAATGCTACAAATCCCATTGAATTCAAACAAATACGCACAGCAAAAGACAATTTCTGATTGCGATAACCAGTTAACAGTTTTTTACAAAAACTCTCATTTGAAATAATTCAAGAGGTATCACTCGGGCTGGGGCATGGGTCAACTCTCGATTGACCTACACAAAAGTTCAACATAGGATGCATTTTCGTTTCGCTCTTTGCCCCGCCAGGCACACCTGCCCTTTGAAATTCGATTCGTTCAAAAATGGAATAAAGAGATTTGCCCAAGTGGCCACCAGCGGTGGTTTCCGGGCGATGATGGGTGTATTTGTCGGGTTCAGCGTCTCCCCTAGCCTGACTTGGGCCAATACCCAACAAGCCGAAATAGCGTTGAATGCGGACAACGAAGAGGTTCAACTATTTGGATTGATTGCGCCCAACCCCGGTCTAGAGTTGAAAATGTCCGGGCCCTACGACTTGATTACGCTGGACTTTGCCGAAGAAGCTGGCGATGTGTGGGCAGACATCCGAAAGGGGTTCTCGGTGCCTGACCTGGAAACGCAGGCAGTGCAAGTTCGCGAACGCGCCTTGCTGAAAAACAAGCGCATGGTGAACACCATGTTGCAGCGTTCCGAACCCTACATTTACTTCATCGCCCAGGAATGTGCAAAACGTGGAATGCCGTCTGAGCTGGCCTTGCTGCCATTTATCGAAAGTCAGTTCAACCCGCTTGCACGCTCACCTTCAGCCGCCGAGGGTTTGTGGCAGTTTATTCCCAGTACGGGACGTCAGTTTGACTTGAAACAAAACAAATGGGTTGATGAACGACGGGACCTGGTCGCCTCGACCCGCGCAGCACTGGACTACCTGACCTACCTTTACGACATGCATGGCGATTGGCACCTGGCTTTGCTTTCTTACAACTGGGGCGAAGGCTCGGTACTCAGAGCCGTTAGAAAGGCACAGGAAGCAGGGCTTGAACCCACACTGGACAACCTTGAGTTGCCCCTTGAAACGAAACATTACATACCAAAACTACAAGCGTTAAAAAACCTGATTCAAAGCCCGGAACGTTTTGGCCTGACTTTGCCCAAGTTTCCAAACAAGCCTTACTTTGCTGAAATCAAACGCAGCGCCGATGTTGACCTTCGGGAGATTGCCCGCCTGGCGGGCGTTGAACTGGAACTGATTCGTAAACTGAATCCTGGTTTGAATCAACCAGTTTTGTATGCTGCCCACAGCAATACCCTGCTGGTGCCAGTTGAATACAGTGCAAAAATTCAGGCCAGCCTGAAACAGTACAAACCTTCAAACCCCCAACGCAGTTACACGGTACAAAAAGGGGATACCTTGGGAGAAATAGCCCAACGCTTTGATGTGAGTGTGAAATCCTTACAAAGACTCAACGGCCTGAGCAAGAAAAAACTCATCAAACCTGGCATGAAGTTGAACATTCCACACGCCCCAAAGCCCGGCAACTGGGAATCCTGACGAGTTACAACACCGGGGCCGCATCAATCAATTGACGGGTGTACGCATGTTGGGGGTTGGCAAATAACTGCTCGGCCGAACCACGCTCGACTACATCCCCATGCCTTAATACGACCACCTCATCGGCCAGATACTGCACGACAGCCAGGTTATGAGTAATGAACAACATGGCCACGCCGGTTTCTGTTTGCAGGCGTTTCAGCAAGTTCAAGATTTGAGCCTGGACCGACACGTCCAGCGCTGAAGTGGGTTCATCGCAAATCAATATTTTGGGCTCTGAAACCAAGGCTCGGGCAATCGCAATTCTCTGGCGTTGACCTCCCGAGAATTCATGAGGAAAACGGGCCAGGGCCTCCTCGGGCATGCTGACTTGGTCAATCACTTTCAGCACACGAGCCTTGCGGGCAGTCGCATCCAGATCGGGGCGCAAACTAAGCAATGGCTCTTCTAGAATTTCAGCAATTCGATGGCGTGGATTGAGCGAAGCGAAGGGATCCTGGAATACAAATTGAATTTTTGAACGCCAGCCGTTCGGCCCACGCTCTGCCCATTGGCGAAGCGGTCTGCTATCCATCAGCACATCGCCGTCTACTTTCGCATTGCTGCCCAACAGTCCCAGCAAGGCGCGGGCTGCCGTGGTTTTACCTGAACCCGATTCGCCCACCAAAGCCACGGTGCGGCCTTGTAGCAAGGTGATGTCGAGTTTGTTCAATACAGGTTTGAAATGCTTTCGCAGAAAACCACCCTTTTCAGGATAAGCCACCGACAAAGACACTGTTTGCAACACCACCCTCGAAGTTGCGCCTGAAAAACTGCCGCCCACCGAGTTCACACCACCTTCGCCAGGCTTTGTGAACGACAAATCGGCATGGTAAAAACAACGCACGGTGTGGGTTTGTGTGGCCGCAAGCAATTGTGGTGTGCTTTGGCTGCAATTTTCTTGCGCGTGCAGGCAACGGGCCGCAAACCGGCAACCAGGTTTGGGATTCACCAGCGATGGAACACGCCCTTCAAGCGCATACAAAGCCTTGCCGCGCTGGGCCTGACTGGGCAAGGACTTCACCAGTGCATGCGCATAAGGGTGGCGTGGTGCAGCAAAAAACTCTTCGGTGCTGGCTTTCTCAACCAGTTGGCCAGCGTACATTAGCCCCACCGTGTCTGCCATTTGCTTCACAATCGCCAGGTCATGCGTAATCAGCAGCATGGCCATGCCCTGCTCGCGCTGCAGGGTTTTCAATAAATCAAGTACTTGCGCCTGAATGGACACATCCAGTGCGGTGGTGGGTTCGTCCGCAATCAGCAAGTCAGGCTTGACACTCAGGGCCATGGCAATCATGACTCGCTGTTTCTGCCCACCCGACATTTCGAATGGGTACTGCTGCAAACGCTTTTTGGGCTCGGGAATACCCACCCGGCCCAGCCACTCTTGGGCCTCTTTCAATGCCTGTGGCTTGTTGGCCCCAGTGTGCAAACAAATAATTTCGGTCAACTGGTCGCCCACCGTCATCACTGGGTTCAAGCTTGTGCCCGGTTCCTGAAAAATCATGGCAATTCGTTTGCCACGCAAGGTACGCATGGCCGTTTCGCTGATGCGCAACACATCGGTGCTGTTTGAATTTGCACCTGCACTACTCTCATTTAACCTCACTTGCCCGGCAACAATTGCGCCACTGTCTGGCAGCAGGCGAGCAATGCTGAGCGCGGTCATGGACTTGCCACAACCCGATTCACCCACCAAGGCAAAAGTTTGGCCCTTTTCAATGGCCAGTGAAATATCGTCGAGCGCATGCACCCAACCAGCCTCACTGGCCAAGCGGGTGGTAAGTCCGTGGATGTTGAGCAAACTCATACGCTTACACCCTTACCAAAGATTGTTTTAACTGGCGCGCGCGTGGATCAAACGCATCGCGCACGGCGTCGGCAAACAGGTTGGCTGATAGCACCAGCAGCAACATGAATACAAATGCAGCCACCAGGCTCCACCACACAATCGGTTCCCGGCTTAGCTCAAGTCGTGCTGCATTAATCATGGTGCCGTAACTGAATGTGCTGGGGTCTACACCCACGCCGACATAACTGAGCACTGCCTCGGCCAACACCAGGCCTGAAAAATCCATCACCATGGCAATCAAAATGAGGTGCATCAAATTGGGCAGCAAATGCGAGAACAGAATTTTTGCGCTGGACACGCCACTGGCACGTGCGGCCAGAATGTAATCTTGCTCGCGCATTTTCAACACTTCGCCGCGAATCAATCTGGCAAGGCCGGTCCAGCTGGTCAAACCCAAAATGGCACACAGGAAAAACAGGCGCAGGTCGGCTTTCTCAATCGACGACGCGAAGGCATCCGGGTTGGCATCCAGTGCCACCTGCAGCATCAACACCGTGGCTGCAATCAACAACACCGAGGGAATTGAATTCAGTGTGGTGTAGATGTATTGAATGACATCATCGACCCAACCACGGAAATAACCCGCAGCCAAGCCCAAGGCAATGCCCACAGGCAGGGTAAGCAAGGTGGTCAGCAAACCAATCAGCATGGCAGTGCGCAGGCCTTTCAAGGCAATGTAAAACACGTCCACGCCCACTTTGTCGGTACCCAGCACATGGTAAGCCTCGGCCCACTTCCACACCACGCCACCCGCAATACAGAGTACAAACAAGGTCCACACCACGGCCTGATAAGCACCACTGCCAGTGAATACGGTAATGCTGTTTTGATGATCCGCCTGTGCCATAGCCCTGCGAATGATCCACAAGGCTGCCAGGAAAAATGCCCAAAGAACCGCACCACCCAAGGCGCCTTGATAAGCACGCTTGAGCAGGTCTTGCTCCTTCATGCTTTCATCAATTAAATGCGCACCGCCAAACTGCAAACGGGCGTAATCACGCACGGGTTTGCCGTCTACCTCCATGGTTTCCTTGCTCAAGGAACGAGTGGCCAGTGGTGCTGAATACGATTTCTCGCGCTGGTAGGCCAAGGGGCCCAAGGCCACATCGAGCACAGAAATAATGGGGCTGGCGTAACGGCTTTGCTGTTCCGCATTCAAGCGCAGATGAACACTGTCAAGCAGGGTGATGAGCACCGCCAACAACAGAACCACCAAACTGGCACTGGCAATTTTCGATTGGAACACCAAGCCCCACGAGGCACGTGAAAGCGGATTTTTAACAACGCTGCGGGCATACGCAAGCACGCCAAATACCAGCAGCCAGATGAGCGCATCAGTGAGTAGTAGAGTGGGCATCATCGACCTGCTCCCCTTATGCCAATCGAACCCGAGGGTCCGCGATGGTGTAAGCAATGTCAGTCAAAATCAAACCCACCAAATAAAGCACCGAACCAATGAATACCATGGCGCGCACAATTGCAAAATCTTGCGACTGAATGGCCTCGATGGTGTAGCTGCCCAAGCCTGGGATACCAAAGAAGGATTCAGAAATCAGCGAGCCCATGAACAACAGGGGAATGACTGTGACTGAACCTGTCAGAATTGGAATAAGACCATTGCGCAACACATGGCGGCCGAGCACCTGTACTTCAGACAAACCCTTGGCACGCGCTGTGCGAACATAGTCTTTGTTGATTTCTTCAAGGAAAATGGTGCGGTACCAGCGAGTACCGCCACCCAAACCACTGACCACGCCAATAATGACCGGCAGAATCAAAAAGCGCCAAGCATCCGAGCCCGAGTCGTAACCTGAGATTGGAACCAGCGCCAATGTTTTAGAAAACAGGTACTGCCCGCCAATAATGTAAAACAAACCGGAAATCGACATGGCCAACACGCACAGCACTACACCGGTTAAATCAAGGTAAGTACCACGGAAAAAGGTCAGCAACAGCGACAGCACAATATTCAGAAAGAGACCCAGCACAAACACGGGCACAGCCAAGGCAAGACTAGGCCCCGCACGTTTCACAATTTCATTGGCAATATTACGGCCATCGTCGGAACTGCCAAATTCGCCTACAAACATGGGCACCGATTTTTGAAAGAAAATGGTTTCACCGAACTTGGCAACACCTTCAGCCTGGCTGTTGTACAACAAAGGCAAGTCGTACCCTTTTTCACGCTTCCATTGATCAACCGATTCTTGCGCAACCCGCTTGCCACCCAAAGCCAAACGGGCCATGTCATCGGGGCTGTTCACTTGAAAAAACAGCACAAAGGTGATCAGGTTCACGCCCAACAATACCAGCAGGCCATACAGCACACGGCGCAGCAAATAGTTACCCATCAGCGCTTGCCCCCCGTGAGGTTTTGCACAGTCGCAGCCAAGTCTTCGCGAATACCCATGGCTTGTTCACGGCGCTTCCAGGCGGCCCAGGCGGGCCAAATGAACAGGGCCAATGCAATCAACAACGCGGGGATTGGCCACCACTCGGGTTGGTTCCACGCTCTTCGGGCCTCATCGCGTTTGGCAGTATCAATTGTTTTGTATTTGATGTTGTTGCGGGCGAGGTCGTTGGGCTTTACGTTGCCATACCACTCGTGAATCAGGCCAAACTGCTGAGGTACAAAGGCAAACAACCAGGGCACATCGTCTTGAACCAGGTCGGTCATCTGCGAAATAATCGCGGCACGCTCTTCATTGTTGGGCATGGTTTTCATGCGCTCGAACATGGCGTCATATTGCGCGTTGGAATAGTTCGAGGCATTCTCCCCTGCAGTTTTGGCGCGACTGTTGGGACCGTAGAGCAGGAACAAAAAGTTTTCGGGATCGGGGTAATCGGCATTCCACCCCAGGAAGAAAATTTGAGCATTGCCCTTGCGGATTTTTTCCTGAAAACGGTTCCAGTCGGTGGCGCGAATATCCAATTGAATATTCAGCTTGGAGAACTGCTTGCGGTACCAATCGAAGCGGGCTTTGTCGCCTGGGCCCCCACCAGTTGTATCGAGCGCCAAGGTTAAGGGTTGCCCTGTTTTTGGATCAATTCCATTGTCATAACCTGCTTGTTTCAACAAGGCCAAGGCGTCTTCAACTGGCTTGCGTACCGGCTTGCCATCCACCAAGTTGTACACCTGCGTGTTGTAGCCAGCCTCACCCTCCTCGTAGCCAAACAAGCCAGGCGGCACCGGGCCGTGGGCTGGCACTGCTCGACCATTGGTAAAAATTTGCGAGAATTCCTCCCAGTCCATGGCAATTGCAATGGCTTGGCGCAGCAACTTGGCACGGCGCGCTTCTTCGGCCGAATTGCCTGGCCCCACCACCGGGTCTAGCCAATTGAAACCCAAATAGAACATGCTGGTGGCCAATGAAGTTTCCAGCCGAATGCCTTTCTCGGCCATTTCCGGCGTCAAGGCGGCATCGCCGTCGGCACTGGCGCGAATTGCCTGATCGAATGTATCGGCACTGACACCCGAGGTGTCGTAGTAGCCTTGCAAAAACTTGTTCCAATACGGAATGCCCTCTTTCTCGCGCGTGAACACCACACGATCAATAAAAGGCATGGTCTTGCCGGCATCGGCCAACAAGCCTTTGGCCTCGTCGCCAGGCTCACCCTCGCTTGGATACGGCTCACCGCGGTGATTCGGATTGCGCGACAACACCATTCGGGAATTCGGGTCGTTTTCGGTCAGCATGTACGCGCCAGTGCCCACGGGCCACCAATCCAGCACCAGGTTGTTTTCTATGAATCCTTTTTGACTGTAAAAAGCATCTGCTTCCCAAGGGATGGGTGCAAAAAACGGCATGGCCAGCCAGTAAATAAACTGGGGGTATTTGCCGTTCACCCGAATTTCGAGCGTGTGGTCATCCAGCGCCTTGGCACCGGGCAAATCGAATTGGCGCAAATCAAGCCAAGGCAGATCAGCGGTGGCGGGTGGAAAGGCACTGCCGGTTTCTTTCTGGATTTTCTCTTTCAGCGCTTTGTCGTGTTCTTGCAAGGTTTTCGACAATTCGCCCAGGCCAACCACGTAATCGCCCATGTGCCCCAGAATTGGAGACACGATTCGGGAACTGGCAAGGCGCTTGATTTCGTACACATAATCGTGCGCAGTTAACTCGCGCGTGCCCTGCTGCTCAAACTGCAAGGGGCTGCTGTACTTGCGGGCTTCATCGCCCAACCGGTGATACAGAAGATTGCCCTGGGCATCTTTCGCAAAGGCGGGATGCGGTTGATATTGAATGCCAGGTTTTAGCTTAATCGTGTACACACTGGTTTTAACTGCATTCAGCGGTGCATCGTCAGGCAGCACATTGCCAGCTTCATCCAGATACACCGGAACAGGCATTTCGGCGGCGGCGAGAGGTTCAAGCTGATACGGCCGTTTCAAGTAGTGGTACTGAAACAGTGGTTCGTAAATTTGGTAAGTGAATTCCGCTTCATCCGATGTATAAGACTGTGCGGGGTCAAGGTGTTTGGGGCGAGCCGTGAAGGCGGTGTAAAGGGTGTTTAGCTTTTTGTCTTGCGAGGTTTCAACATACGGATTGTTGGGCGCCTTGCCACATGCAGCAAGCGAGAGGGACAAAGCCACCGCTACTGCGAAACTGCCTATAATGCGACCGAAAACTACCAAAAAACCACCCTCGCACTGTTGTTTTTTTAGATGGCTTTATTTAACCACGCCAAACACGCTCCGGACCAGTGTCAGCGTGAATCCAGCCACCTTTTGCACCAACTCGGAAATAGAAGCCGACGCCACCAGCACGGAATCCCTCAACCAGTTCACCCAACACCTTGGGGTGCAAGCCGGGCAGTCGAAAATCTACGGCCTGACCTTTCAAATGCAGGGAATTGCGGGCCGCAGGCAGACCTTTCTCGATTAGACGGGCATTTGTTTTGGGGCTGCGATAACCGGAGGTAATTTCAACTGGCGCCACAAAGCCGTAGCGACGCACAAAAGCCTGCGCGGCCCACAGCGTGTCGATAATTTGCGTGTCCATGCGGAAAATCTGATTTGCCTGCACGTCTCGAAGCAATCCACAAATCTGTTCGTAGGCGATTGGGTTAAGATGTCCGTCTTTCCAGTAGGTAATGTTCAAGCGCTCGCCCGATTGTGGGCGTACCATTTCAAGGGTGCGCGGTTGCAACCAAAAGGTCAGGTCAACCAGTCCCGGATCGAACAAATCGGGCGGCGGCACCAGATCCGAACCAGCGGCCAATACGCCACGGTTCAAAAAAGGTTCTACCGAGCCAATAACAGCCAAAGTACTTACTGCTTTGATGAATGAACGCCGGTCGAAATTGTGCATTGCCATAACCTATTGCCGCAACCTAAGAATTTACTTGAACTTATAATATGAGTTCTTTGAAAAAAAGTCACTAATCCATGTCAACAGATCGCCAAAATCAAACAGTTCGCACCCGTTTTGCCCCTAGCCCAACAGGTTATTTGCATTTGGGTGGCGCCAGAACCGCCTTGTACAGTTGGGCTTTTGCCCGCCATCACAAGGGGCAGTTCATTCTTCGTGTGGAAGACACCGATGTTGAGCGATCTACTCCCGAAGCCGTTCAGGCCATCATGGATGGCATGGCCTGGCTGAATCTGGATTACGACGAAGGCCCGTTTTTTCAAATGCAGCGCATGGACCGCTACCGTGCCATGATCGACAAACTGCTGGAAAAAGGCGATGCCTACCTTTGCTACTGTACGCAAGAAGAATTGAATCAAATGCGTGAAAAGCAACGGGAAAATGGCCAACGCATTCGTTATGACGGTACTTGGCGCCCAGAAGCAGGCAAGGAGTTGCCTGCCCCGCCTGCCGATGTGAAACCGGTTGTGCGTTTCAAGAACCCCTTGACCGGCGCGGTAAGCTGGGACGACTTGGTGAAAGGCCCCATTTCAATCAACAACGAAGAAATGGACGACCTGATTATCGCCCGTCAGGATGGTACGCCCACGTACAACTTCTGCGTGGTGGTCGACGACTGGGAAATGAAAATTACCCATGTGATTCGCGGCGATGACCACATCAACAACACCCCGCGCCAAATCAATATTTTGAAAGCGTTGGGTGGTGAGCAACCTGTGTATGGCCATATCCCCATGATTCTGGGACCAGATGGCGAAAAGCTTTCCAAGCGCCACGGTGCGGTGAGTGTGGTGCAGTATCACGAGGAAGGATTTTTGCCCGATGCCATGATCAATTACCTGGCTCGCTTGGGCTGGAGCCACGGCGATGATGAACTGTTCAGCCGTGAACAATTGGTGGAGTGGTTCGACTCGACCAACCTGTCCAAATCGGCCGCCCAATTTGACCCAGAAAAACTGAAATGGGTGAATGCCCATTACATGAAGCAAGCCCCCAAGGCGATGTTGCTTTCTGATTTGCAAACCCGCCTTGAGAAAGACAGTGTGAATACAGCTGAAGGCCCCAAACTGGTCGATGTGCTGGATGTGGTGCTGGAGCGCGCTTCCACCTTGGTGCAATTGCGCGACGAAGCAGCACTGTTCTACAAGGTGCCCAGTGTAAATATCGAGGAATTGAAACCCATGCTGGAAGAAGCAGGCGTGCGCGCAGCACTGGCCGACTTCAACGAAGGCTTGAACACCGTGGAATGGAATGTGGAAGCACTGAATGGTTTGGTGAAAGCCACGATTAAAAACCATGGCCTGAAAATGCCGAAGCTTGCAATGCCGCTGCGCTTGATGTTGACTGGCATTACGCAAACGCCTTCAATTGACAAAGTCATGAATTTATTGGGCAAGCACACTGTACAAACTCGAATTGCGCAAGGACTGCAATCATGAGCAACAACAAACCCAAGGCAAACCCGGCCGACTGGGCCACCGCCACGCAGGCCATTCGAGCAGGCAGCCACCGCACTGAGTTTGGCGAACATTCCGAGGCTATGTTTTTAACCTCCAGCTTTGTGTTCGACAATGCAGCGCAAGCCGCAGCCCGCTTTGCTGGCACCGAAGAAGGCAATGTGTACGCGCGCTTTACCAACCCCAGTGTGCAAATGTTTGAGCAACGCCTGGCTGTGCTGGAAGACACCGAGTATTGCCTGGCCACGTCTAGCGGCATGGCCGCCATTACTACAGCCTGCATGGGCTTGTTGAATGCGGGCGACCATATTGTTGCTTCCAAGGCTTTGTTTGGCGCAACCGTGCAGTTGTTTGTGAACATCCTTTCCCGTTTCGGGATTGAAACCACATTCGTAGACGGTACCAGCATGGAAGCCTGGGAAAAGGCGATCAAGCCCAACACCAAGCTGTTTTACAGCGAAACGCCATCCAACCCGCTGACCGAAATCCTGGACATGCGCGCGCTGAGCGATCTGGCCAAAAAACACGGCATTTACAACGTGGTGGACAATTGCTTTTGCACACCCGCTTTGCAAAAGCCGGTCGATTTTGGCACGGAAATCATCATTCACTCCGCCACGAAGTACCTGGATGGCCAAGGCCGAGTGCTAGGCGGCGCCATTTGCGGACCAAAAGACTTGCTGAAAGACAAAATTCTTCCCGTGCTGCGCACAGCGGGCCCTACGCTGTCTGCATTCAATGCCTGGGTGCTGTTCAAAGGTCTTGAAACGCTGAACATTCGCATGCTGGCGCAATCTGCGGCGGCACTTGATATTGCAAGCTGGCTTGAGGCACACCCTGCGGTGAGCAAGGTTTACTACCCCGGTCTGGAAAGCCACCCGCAACATGCACTTGCCATGAAGCAGCAGAAAACTGGCGGTGCCATTGTGTCGTTTGAAGTGAAAGCAGCGAACGAAGACGAAGCACGCGCCAAGGCTTGGCATGTAATTGACAGCAGCCAGCTGATGTCAATTACTGCGAACCTGGGTGATACGCGAACCACCATTACGCACCCCGGTACCACAACCCACGGACGCCTGAGCGCGGAAGCACGCGAAGCCGCGGGCATCAAGCAAGGCCTTATTCGTTTGGCGATTGGGCTGGAAGATGTTGCCGACTTGAAGAAAGACTTGGCACGCGGCTTGGGGAAGTAATCAATTAAGCCAAGCAGCACTCAATAAAAAAAGCCGCCGGTGACCACCGGCGGCTTTTTTCATATTCTCAAAAACAATGTTAGACACGCATTTGGTCTTCGGACATGCCTTTAGCCATGGCTTCCTTCATCCAGTTCGGGCGCTTGCCGCGACCAGACCAGGTGAGTGAAGAATCTTGGGGGTGACGGAAGCGCACAGGCGCTGGGCCCAATTCACGCTTGCCTTTGGGTTTGGATCCACCCAACTCAGCAAACAACTCTTCAAGTTTCAAACCTTTTGAAGCAGCCAGCTTCTTGACTTCTTCAATGGCTTGCAATTTTGAACTGCGGTCATTCAATTCTTTTTCAATGTCTGATTTCAATTGCTGAAGTTCAGAAGCACTTAAAGCAGATAAGTTTAGTTTTTTCATTTTTACTTTTTAAAAAAATTATTAACAAGCCCAATTGTAATTAAGATTATTATTAATCACAAATGCGAAATTAAATTGATTACTTAATAAGGTCAAGTGCAAACTTAAAGTGCTCGTTTTCTGCACTTTCCAACCATTCAAATACCACCATTTCGGTGGTCACCAATTCGGCACCATTACCAGCCAAACGATCAAAGGCTGCATCACGATTTCGATCGGTTCTCGAGCCACAAGCATCTGTGACTACCCACACTTCCATTTCTTCGTTCAATAAGTCGAGCGCGGTTTGAAGCAAACACACATGTGCCTCGACCCCCGCAATCACAATACTGGGTCGCTCTGATTCCTGATTATTCTTTTGCAAATGCTTGGGCAAGCTGCGCGCATTGCCCGCGGGCGCCTTGCTGGTTAACAAATCAAGCAAACCTTCCGGGCAAGCGCTGAAGTGGGTTTTACGCATGGTGGCTTTGCACAATGTTCCAAGGGCAGGCACAAAAGGGCCAATTTTGTCGGGCATGTGCTCGGTACCAAACACGGGTACACGCAGCTTTTTGGCCAAGGTAGCCAATATCAGGGCATTTTTATAAACTTCATCGGCCTGGTGAATGGCCGGCATCAGTTTTTCTTGATAATCGATTAGAACAAGTTGACTGGATTCGTGGTTCAATAACATTCGATGTGAAAAGCAAAAGTGCAAAGCAAGAGCATACAAGGTAATTCACATCAAAAACACCAGGCACGGAACAACTCAATCATTGAATCAACCCTGTTTACTTTCTGTAATCTGTTGACAATATTTTTCAAGCTCTTCAGGCAAATGGCTTGGACAAACTCCACATAGACGATTGCCTGGCACCGCATAATCAATAAATTTGGGATAAGGCAAATTCAGACTACGCATGATCTCGATAAACTCCTGAAGAGTTTTTTGCTCACTCAGGCGAGGATTTCGGTTTTTCTCTTGCCCTATCGAAGAAACACGTCGATTTTGATAATCGTGGCCGGGATACACCAAAGTATCTTCGGGCAAGCGGAACAGTTTCTCTTTGACACTTTTGTACAATGTGGGGGCGTCCCCGTTCTGAAAATCAGTTCTGCCGCAACCATCAATCAGCAAAGCATCACCAGTAAATACCCGTTCCCCAAGGTGATAGGAAAAGTGACCATCCGTATGACCAGGTGTGTGCAGTGGATCAATTCGCACAGTGCCCACAACAAATGGTTTCCCCTCCTCTATCGCATGGTCAGCGCATGGCAGGCGGTCAAAGGCAGGCGCTGCGATTTTGCTACCTACCTTTCGTTTCAATTCAAGCGCAGCGGTAATGTGATCTGCATGAATGTGTGTGTCCAGGGTGTAGGCCAGTTTTAAACCGAGCTCATTCAATATGGCGAGGTCGCGGTCCATCACCGAGACAACAGGATCAATCAAAATGGCCTGACCTGTTTGCTCGCAACCCACGAGGTAGGTGTATGTGCTGGAGACAGGCTCAAAAAGCTGCTTGAAAATCATTCTCTAACCTCAATACCTTATATATGCGCAAACACGCATATAATAGACCCTTCTCTTGTTCTTGTCGCCTGCCGCACGATACTCAGGGACACACTGGCAATATGTTCAACATTCAACGCATTCCGAGAACATTTTTAAAACAGGCAATTGCATGATTGGTACCTTGGCTTTGGGGCTTTTAGTAGGTTTGGTCATGGCACTGACTGGCGCAGGCGGTGGTGTGCTGGCTGTGCCTTTGCTGGTTTTTACCACGGGCCTGCCTGTGCAAGAAGTATCACCAATTGGCCTGCTGGCCGTGGGCCTTGCCGCCACGCTGGGTGCAGTGCTGGGTTTACGTGCGGGTGAGGTTCGCTACAAAGCAGCGGCCCTGATGGGTTTTGTGGGCTTGCTCCTCTCGCCTGTAGGTTTTTGGGTGGCCCAACAAGCCGACACACAGGCATTGGGGCTGGCCTTCGCGGTAGTGCTGCTGTGGGTTGCATTCAATGCGTTTCGGGGTGCCGCCAATTCTGAAATGAATGTAATTGACGCACCGCCTGATTCTGAAAAAAGCAAATGTCCCTGTATCCGCAGCCCCGAGACCGGGCGGTTTATCTGGACCTGGCCATGCGCTCGAGCCCTTGTTTTCTCAGGTGCAGTGGCAGGTTTTCTGTCCGGCTTACTGGGCGTGGGCGGAGGTTTTGTGTTGGTTCCTGCCCTGCAGCGTTTTACAAACCTGAGCGTACAGTCAGTCACCGTGACCTCCTTGGCAGTGATCGCAATTGTGTCGACATTCGGAGTGCTGAACAGCGCAAACGCCGGTGCATTCAATTATGAAGTGGGTATTACTTTTGCTGCTGCCGCGCTGAGTGGCATGTTGGGTGGCCGGTTGATTTCAAACAAAATGCCAAGTGCCCAGTTAAAAAAGGCATTTGGTGCGATGTGTGTTGTGGTTGCAATTTTGATGGTGATCAAAAATACCTGAAAGTGTCAGAAACCTGGGGTGATCCCAAAACCCACGGTAAATGCCCTTGCACCCTGGAAAGTGCCGTAGTCGCTGCCATAAAAAAGTATGACCTTCACCAAACACTCCGTTTACTGACAAATTACTCACAGTATTCTGAACGGAAATAATGGGGGTTTAACAATGACGCGTAACCAACGTGACTATTGTTTACGGGATGGTCTATTTTCTTAGACTCTCACCCCCAACTGTTCTGGTCGGGGGATTTGAAGTCGGACTTCGAGGTAAAGCTTAAACAGGCAAGGCACCAGTTAATGAATCGAGCGGCCCCAGTCCTCCGCCGTCAGTTGAAATTGGCAGGGCACCGGTCAGCATATCCAGTGGTAATGCATCTGTGGGCAGTGCCGTACCTGAGCCCGAATCGCCAGAACTGGCGCTATCGCCACCCAATACCTCTCCCACCGTGCCAATCAAGCCAGTGGGGTCTTGGGCGGAGGCATCGGTCACAGCGCCACCCAGTGTTTCAACGCCATCGGCCAAGGTATTGACTCCGTCTCCCACGGCACTCGTGACTGGATCCAGAGGGGCAAGCGCGGCGTCTTCAGCAGTCAGGTCAGTCAGCCCTTCGCTTACTTCATTCAGGGTACCGGGAATACCATTGGTGTCACTTGTGTCGTCGCTCGTGCCCACGATCGGGGCAAGGATTTCTGATGTGACCGGCGCCAATGGGCTGTCATCGCCAGCCAGGGTGTTACCCACATCGGCCAAACCTTGCGCAACGCCATCCACAGCGCCAGAGTCCGAACCCAACGTTTCTGTAAGGGGATCAACCAATGGTGACAAAGGCGTGTTTTCAGTGCCGCTGTCCAGCCCTGTCGAAATTGAATTCACAGCACCAACCAACCCACCAGCATCCGAACCATCGCCACTGCTGGGGTCGCCTACAACGCCTGCAAGCACATCAGTCAAACCGGTTGGATCTTGATCCGAAACTCCACCAATTGCACCGCCAACCATACCAAGGCCGTCCGAGACTGCATCTGTGGCCCCCGCCACAGGTGCCAAGGGCGTTTCCTCAAGGCCATCACCTATTGCTTCGACACCACCGGCCAAACCACCAGCACCGCTACCACTTTGGCCAGCGCCACCATTGTCATCGTCGTTGCCCAGCAAAAATGCGCCTGCAGCCACTGCGCCCAGGCCAGCGGCTGCGCCTCCGCCCAAACCACCAGCCAATAAACCAGCACCAACCAGGCCTGACATTTCGCCTGTGCCCTGTTCGAGAATGGCAGATGAGACATCGTCATCAATGTCGTAAAGTTCAACACCCTCAGTCAGCGCCACCACTTTGGTACGCGAAGCCGCGCCTGCTACGTCTGAGCCAATCTCCTCCAGACGCGCTGCCGCGCCAGGCTGCAGCACCAGTAAAGTATCGCCTTGTCCAGGCCCACGCGCAGGAATACGGATTTCCATGGGAGTGGCCGAAGTGTTTGAAATTTCATCGCCCCACTGAAACAACTCCGCATCAGCCACAACCTGGCCATTGCGGGTAATGGTTGGGGTCGCATTCGGGGTTTGAATTTTCGCAACTGGAACTTGATCGATCATGGTGTATATACCTGTAAGTTTTCGGATACAAGTCATACACAGAACCGGGATATTCAGATTCGAAGATTGTTACTAAATTTCGTTAATTATGTTTAACACAATAATCATTCAAGTATTGATCAACATCGCGTCAACAAAAAAAACCCGTCAATCGACGGGCTTTTTAAAGTCAAAACAGCTTACAGCGAACGCGCGATGATTTCTTTCATGATTTCGCTGGATCCACCATAAATGCGCTGAACACGGGCATCCGCGTACATCTGCGCAATCGGGTACTCCATCATGTAACCGTAGCCACCGAAGAACTGAAGGCATTCATCGATCACCTTGCATTCAAGCTCACTCAAATGCAATTTGGCAATCGATGCGGTTGCCGCGTCCAGCTTACCCGCCACCAACTTTTCAATGGAGTTGTCAATAAAGGCCCGAGCCACGACAGCTTGAGATTTCAGTTCAGCCATTTTGAAACGGGTATTCTGGAACTCGAAAATGGATTTGCCAAAAGCTTTTCGTTCTTTCGTGTATTCCAGGGTAATTTCAATGGCCATTTCAATCGCAGCCATGGCACCCACACCCAGCATCAAGCGCTCGTAGGGCAACTCAACCATCAACTGCATGAATCCCATTCCCTCAGCACCCAATACGTTTTGGGCTGGAATGCGCACATTGTCGAAGAACAACTCGCAGGTGTCTTGCCCTTTCTGGCCAAGTTTTTCAAGAATTCGACCTACTTTGAAACCTTCGGCTTTCTTGGTCTCCAGCAACATCAACGTGGTGCCTTTGGCGCCTGCGCTTGGGTCAGTTTTGGTAACCAGAATAATCACGTCGGCCAGATAGCCGTTGGAAATGAAAATTTTGGAACCATTCACTACATAGTGATTGCCCTCTTTCACCGCGCTGGTGCGAATGCCCTGCAAATCTGAACCGGCACCTGGTTCGCTCATCGCAATCGCGCCAATCATTTCGCCGCTTGCCATCTTGGGCAGGAAGTATTGTTTCTGTTCCTCAGTGCCATGATTCAAAATGTACTGGGCTGCAATTGCATGCACATGCACACCGAATGAACGGTCGCCGCTGTAGGCCAATTCTTCAAACAACACGGCCATGTGCGTGAAATCACCACCAGCACCACCGTATTCTTCAGGAATATCTGCGGACAACAAACCCATCTCACCAGCTTTTAACCACAGTTCGCGATCCACATGCTGTTGTTTGGCCCATTTGTGCTGATTGGGCTTGATCTCGGTTTCAACGAAACGGCGGATGTTGGAACGATAAAGTTCGAGGTCGGAATTCATCCAGCTGGGCTTGGGATATCTCATTTGTCTCTTCACACTCTCAAAGTTATAGGTCACATGACCGAATGTCGTAAAGCGATTATAGGTCACGTGACCTGTTTGTCAACAATCAGGTCAATATTGGGGGCAATTTTTGAGTTAAAGTACGCACATGAATACACACGCCACCACCGACAAAGGTCACATTCGCTCGCAAGAGATTTTGCGCACCGCACAGACCATACTGGCCAGCGAGGGCTATGCGGGCTTAAGTATGCGCGGCGTAGCTACCCAGCTGGGCATTTCGCTAAGTACCGTTCAGCACTACTACACCAACAAGGAAGCGCTGGTTGAGGCCTTGCTGACCTATGTGATGGACAACTATCAGGCCGCGGTTGCGCAAGTGATGAATGCGATGAGCGACAAAAGCCAGCTTGAGCGATTTAAAACAATCATTGATTTGATTCTGATTGAAATTCGCCGGCCTGAAACCTTTGGTGTGCTGGCAGAAATCTACGCCTTGTCGAACCGCTTGCCTTTTGCGGCACGTTTGGTCGAGGCCGTGTATGCCAGGGAGAGAAAAGAGATTTTCAAACTAATTTATGGCCTGGAGCCAAAAATCAGCAAGGCAGAATACAAGTTGAGGGCCGCAATGATCGTTGTTCAAATACATGGGCTGGTTTCACAATTGGCCCAGGACAACGACCCGAGCCTTAGCCGCAGGCAACTTGAGCAAGCGGCAAAACAAAGCTTCTTGATGCTGGCCACCAAAGCCTGACCAAAGCCATGTATCGCCTGATGTTCAGGCGTACACGTTCAATTTCGTACCCAAATTACCACTGGTGGCCAGTGCGGGTGGCAGGGGAATCGACTGGATCAGTTGCGCCACAGACGACTCAGCAATGTCCATGGTTTTCTTGAACACTGCAATTTGGCCCTGTTGAATTGATTGCGCTTGCTGCATCTGAACCGTGGCATTCACCATGGCGGCGGGGGACACATCCATTGTTTTTCTCCGTATCTGTCATTTCGATAACGGCAGCCTGAGCTGAAACTTGAGTGCTTTATCAGGCCGGGGTTTTAGTGCCCTTTTTTGGCACGGTCCAGTATTTGAACCACCAGTTCACTTCGAATTTGCTCGCCACGCTCTACGTTCTGCGCATGCAACAACACGTTTTCCTCAATGAGTTTCGCCATGGAGCTGAGCAGCACATAGATCAGGTCTTCAGCCTTAAACATGGCTGCATTTTGAAGAATGTTCAAAGCCCCCAAGCAGCAAGAATGTCGCAGCGCCATTTCATCCACAGCCAGGTCCCCATAATCAAGCGGGTCCTCCTTGGCAACTTCATTGACCAGCATCACAAGGGTGTTCAGATCAATTTCAACTTGATGCGTTGTTGCCATGGTGTTTCTCCGTGGTGAGCACACCTTCGTTCTACCATAGCGCTGTACAAAAAACCAGCACTGAATGGGTGTAATCCCATTTCATTAATTACAAGTATTTGCATTTCCGATTAAATTAAGTAATTATTGAGAAATACATCAAAAACGACAGGGATAAATGCCATGAAAACCGCCAAAGAATTGCAAGCCAGCCCAATCGTGGGCGAGACCCACCAGGTACAGAATGTTGCCAACGAATTGCACAGCTACAACCTGTTTACCACTGATGCTGCTTTGCTCGAAGGTGTGAAGCGCGAGGGTGGCGCCTGGGGCGTGTCTGAAATTGCTGCTTTTGGCGAAAAGTGTGGCAAACCGGAATACCTGGAGCTGGGTTTCCTGGCCAACAAATACACCCCCGAGCTAGACACCCACGACCGCTTTGGCAATCGGGTCGATTCCGTGCGCTACCACGGTGCCTACCATGAGCTCATGAAATCAGCCCTTGAAGAAGGACTGCACAGCCAGCCATGGACCCACCCACGCGAGGGCGCACATGTGGTGCGCGGTGCCAAGGCATTCATGCAAAGCCAGGTGGAGGCCGGGCACGGTTGCCCCGTCACGATGACTTTTGCCTCCATCCCAAGCTTTCGCTTACAGCCTGAAGTGGCTGCCATTTTCGAATCGAAAATATTGAATCGCGGCTATGACCCCCGCAATGTGCCCATCGATGAAAAACAGTCCATTACTGTGGGCATGGGCATGACCGAAAAACAAGGCGGCTCGGATGTGCGGGCCAACAGTACAACGGCCACTCCTGTGAACCAGCCAGGTGCCGGGCAAATGTATTCACTGGTGGGGCACAAATGGTTTTTGTCTGCCCCCATGTGCGATGTGTTTTTGATTCTTGCGCAAACCGCTGCCGGTGTCTCTTGCTTCGCAGTGCCGCGCTGGTTACCCGATGGCACGAAAAACGCTTTGAACGTCATTCGCTTGAAAGACAAAATGGGCAACAAGTCCAATGCCTCCAGCGAAGTGGAATTTCGCGGTGCACAAGGTTGGCTGATTGGTGATGAAGGCCGTGGTGTACCCACCATTATCGAGATGGTCAGCCTGACCCGTTTTGATTGCATGGGTGCATCGGCGGGCCTCATGCGTGCGGGCCTGGCCAATGCCATTCACCATTGCAAACAACGCGCGGCGTTTGGCGCCAAGCTGATCGATCAACCGTTGATGCAAAACGTACTGGCCGATTTGCAACTGGAATACGAAGGTGCCATGGCTTTTTCCATGCGCATGGCCCGAGCACTGGACAAAAAAGACAGCGACGAGCATGAAGCACACCTGGCCCGCCTGGCCACCGCTGTGGGCAAATACTGGATTTGTAAACGCGCCCCACAACACAGCTATGAAATCATGGAATGCATTGGCGGCAGTGGCGTGATGGAGAATTCGATTTACCCGCGCCTGTTCCGCGAAAGTGTAATCAACCCGATCTGGGAAGGCAGCGGTAACGTGCAATGCCTGGATGTACTTCGCGCCATTGGCAAAACCCCGGCGGTGCTCATGGCCTTCAATGCAGAATTGAACAAAGCACGGGGAGGCAATTCCATTCTTGACCAATACCTGGATGGCTTGAACCAACAATTTATGCAGTTAAACCCGACCGATATGCATGGCCTTCAATACAGCGCCCGAACCATGGTGGACCAAATGGCTTTGGCCTTTGAAGCATCGCTGTTGGTGCGCCATGCACCCACCGCTGTGAGCGAAGCATTTTGCGCAAGTCGCCTAGCGGCCCAAGGCCACCACAACTATGGCGCTTTGCCCAAAGGCGTGAATGTGAAATCGATCATTGAGCGAGCCGACCCAGGCGTTGTTAAAGCATAGTTCCATTGGACTGGAATCGCCACACTCCGAGCCCTGACCGACAGGCTATGCACCATGTCGTGAAAGGGCTTTCGCATGCGGGGTGTGGGCCAATACAATTGCCCCGCCAACGCAGGTTGTTGACCTAAAATTGCTTCAATCGCGGGTATGCAATCGTTCCACACCATGGCATTGGGCCAAAGCATAGCGGCCCATTCAATGGCCTCCAGCTCAGCCAGCACCGAACTGAATGCCCGACAGGGCGCACTGTATAAATCCACTACCTCGCCATTCTCCATGCACACAGCTGCCATGCAATAGCGCCCCTGCTCTGCACCTGAGGCATCCACCAACACATGCCGCCCGACGTTAAACACCGCCGCAGTTCGATTTTCCGGGGCCACCCGAAATACCATGAAGACCACCCTTTCTCAAAAAGACCAATCTGACAACAAAAGTGAGAGTGTTTACCCTGAGGGTTACTACCAGCAATTGTCGCTAAAATGCCCAAATCCGAGCACCACCACAATACAACATGAACGCCTTACCCCAAGCCCAACCCGGAAAATTGTTCCAACTAGTCTTTGCACTCATCATGGGTTTTCTCATGGTGGGTATCGTTACTTTCGTCACCACCGCCAGCAATTTCGGCTTCGGCGGTAACTTTCTGGCCACTTGGGGAAAAACATACCTGATTGGTTACCTCGCTGCGGTGCCCGCCATTTATTTGCTTGCCCCCATCGCGCGGCGTATCACGACCCAACTTCTGAACTAATGCACTGAAGCAGCATTCCCCCTTTCCTCCGGTTTTCACTGGCGCTAAGCTCGGCTTATTCTTGCGGTTAACAAAACTCAAGTTACAGGCCAGGAGCCCAGCACGTGACCGAATTCAAACGCACCCAGGACATGCACCAGTACTACCGCGACAGTCTGGTGAAAACCTACTTTTTCGATGAATTCGGGAAAATTCCCAAAGACACGTTGATCTCGTTGATCGATACCAACTCCTGCGATCCGGTCTATTGCGCTGAGGTGCTGCAGGGCGTGCAATCAGGTCTGCCTGCGGTCAAGGACCAGGCACTGCGGCAAATCATCATGCTGATTGCGCAGTCGCATTTGTCCATGGACAAGCACCGCAACGGCATTCAAACCCCGATGCCCGCAGCCTACAAAAAAGGAATCCGAGACGGGCTCATGCGCGTACTGCAAAAAGTGCCCAATGTGAAATACCTGATCAACGCCATTCAAATTTTGTACCGCATTGGTGAAATTGATGAAGCCATGGCCTTGGTTCGTAAAAATGAAAAAGTAGTCGACACTTCACCGCACCTTCAACAAATTGTGGCCATGATTTACACGATGGAAGAGCGTTACGAAGAAGCCTTACCCTACCTCCTTAAGCTGGTCGATTCCGGTGCCCATCAAAGCAATTCACTGATCAAGCTGATGAGTATGGCCTGCATGTACAGGCTGGGCGCGCTGCCTGATGAACCGGTGGACTTCGCAAGCCTTGTGAATAATCACCCCGGTGAGAATGCCGAATTTCCTTACCAATGGCTGATTGCACCCGGCAGTGACCACCGCAACAAACCCACGCTGCTGATCGCCTGTGACGACAAATATTTTTATGAACACGCCCTGGCTTTGGTGTACTCGGTGCTTGAACACAACCAGGCCAATGTGCTGGTTCACTTTCACCTGTACACCCCCAATGCCAGTGTTGTTAAATACGTACGCGATCTGGCTGCGAAATATCCGCAACTTGAAATCACTGCAGCGCAGGAAACAATCGATTTGAAATCACCGACCAAGGTGGTTGAATTTGCAACCCGGCGATTTGCAGCCAGCAAGGCTTTGCTTTCGCACTTCAACGCGCCAGTCATTTTGCTGGATGCCGATGCCCTGTGGCGCAAACCCTGGAATGAGACCATGGGTGAATTGGCCAGCAACAGCGATGTGATTGTTTGCCAGCCCAAAGCTGCACCGTTCTGGGAGCATGTGGCCGCTGGCATGATGTACTTGAACAACACACCGGCCGCGAAGCGTTACATCGCCCAGGTGGTGGCATTCATCGAAGACAATTTGCGAAAGGGAAAATCACTTTGGTTTCTCGATCAAATTGCCCTGTCAGCATGCCACCACGAAGCGCACAAACACCAATGGGGCATCCGCTTTGCAAGCACAGCACCCGATCAGTTAATGGATGTGAATCACGGCGAGCACGCATTGACCTGGGTAGTCACCAACCAAAAACATGCAGCGGGTGCGTATGCGGATTACAAACGTGAACTTCAACAGAGACACGAACAACTACCCTACTCCAACCCCAACGATGCATTCCTGACAATTAGCCAACAAAAAAAACCAGTGCAGTTTTTGCAAGTTGGGGCCATGGACGGCGTCAGCTACGACCCCATTCACCCGTTCATTCGTAATTTCGGCTGGCACGGCGTGTTGGTTGAACCCCTGCCCGACATGCTGGAGCGCACACGCAACAATTACCAAGGCTGTACCGGCCTCGTGTTTGAAAACGTTGCAATTACAGAACAAGTGGAAACCAAAAGTCTGCATCGAATTGCACCCGAAGTGATAGTGAAGCACAAGCTGCCAGACTGGCTCAAGGGCATGTCCACCTTCAGTGACACCAAGCTGAAGGACTATCAACAATATGTCACTGTGGAAGAGGTGCAGTGCATACCCTTGATGGCCTTGATTGAGCGCAATGCCCTGCCCAGTATTGATGTTTTTCAGATCGACACCGAAGGCTACGACTACACCGTATTCAAACAACTCGATTTCTCGAAATTCAGACCCACCATCATCAACCTTGAAATCGTGAACCTGAACGTAGACGAACTACAGTCACTGGAGCGAGACTTGTTTGCACAAGACTACGTGTTTTATCGCTACGAGTTCGACATGATCGCCATGGACAGGCACTGGTTTCAAAATGCGACTTGAATGCGATTAAAAATTCGCTTTAGTCTGGGGTATTCACACTGTGTGTTTTTGCTCCATGAAGACGATTGATTATCCTGCCCCCACAAGGCTTCGACCATTCCAGCTCACGCAGATCAAGACGCCATGGCCCATTCGCCAACTGCTGGGCAGGCCATTTGCTCCCACTCCCGAAGAATACGCAAAACTGCACCACGGCCTTTTTGACGGCGACCCAGTGATGGATCGTTACATTGAATCTCGCATTGAACAATCTTCCGAAAAACCAGATTGGCGAGAATTTCACCAAGCTCTACATTCGCCCAAGCCATCTGAATTTCAAGGCAGCGACGCGCTGCAAACCCTATTGAAATCGACCTGCACAAACCCAACTTGGGTAGATTGGAATTTGATCGAAGATGGCGTGCAATTCATTCATAGCACTGGGCGGGCTGCCACCGATGTGTTGCGCGACATGGCGCTGATGGGCGGCTACCTGATGGTGGCCTTCAACAAAACCCTAATTCTCACGGGCGAACTTGAAAAAGGTGCGGCCCCCAGGCTGGCGAGCACCGCTCAGTGGTGGCTAAAGGTGGTCAATCCAAACGCCAACTGCGCGGGCGGGCCTGGCGCCTTGGCCACATTGCGGGTGCGTTGGATGCATGCCTTGGTTCGCCACCAGTTAAGAAACAGCCCCCAGTGGGATTCCAGGCAATGGGGCCTGCCCATCAATCAGGTGGACATGGCAGCCACCTATCTGGGCTTTAGTGCAGTCATGCTGCTGGGCCTTCGTAAAATGGGCATTGTGGTTACACCGCACAATTCAAGAGCAGTGATGCAACTGTGGAAACTGATCGGCTGGCAAATGGGTGTGAGGGAAGAATGGCTCGTGGACACAGAACAGCAGGCACTGGTGAAACTTCGCCAGTTTCTATTCACCCATTCACCACCTGATGAATCCACGCACCGTTTGGCCAGTGCTTTGGCTGGTGAGCCTTTAAGCCGCAACTACGCAAGCCTTCAAACACTTCGCAAACACTATGCACATCAAAAGCATTTGAGTTCATCCTGGTATTTGCTGGGGCCACGCATGTTTCACAAACTGGGGCTACGCGCGCCTTTCGGTCCCTTCATTGCGCTGCTGGCTGTGCCTGCCCGTGTTGCGCATCATGCACTGGGGCGAATCATTCCCGGGCAGTGGGCACGGTTAATAAGGCATGGCCGAAAAGCGCAAGAAATTGCCGTTGCAGAACTTCAACAGCGACAAGCCGATCAGCCCAACACCCCAGTTTCTGTCAACGCGAATTGAATACGAACAATAAGTCGTATTAAACTGAACGCTCGTTTGAATTAAACCTTGCGGGGCAATATGGGAAGCTGGACGAATAAAACTGTGTTCATCACCGGCGGCAGCCGTGGCATTGGCCGGGAAATCATTCTGCGGCTGGCTCGCGAAGGCGCCAATATTACTATTGCCGCAAAGTCAGACCAACCCAACCCGAAACTGCCTGGCACCATTCATTCCGTGGCGCAGGAAGTGATTGAAGCCGGTGGCAAAGCCCTGCCGATAGCAACCGATGTGCGCGATGAAGAACAAATCAAACGTGCAATACAGGCCACCGTGCAGCAGTTTGGTGGCATTGATTTGCTGGTGAACAATGCGGGCTTTTTGGGCATTACCCAGCTGGGTATTACTGACACCAAAAAATTCGACCTGATGCACGCATTGAATACCCGCGCGCCCCTGATCACCATGCGTGAATGCCTGCCACACCTTCAAGCGAGCAAAGGCAGTGTGCTGAATCTGTGCCCGCCCTTGAACCTGGATGAAGGCTGGCTGGGTGCGTTCATTCCCTACACCACCACCAAGTACGCCATGACCCTGCTCAGCATGGGTTTCCAGCAAGAAGTGAAAGCCAAAGGAATTGCAGTCAAAACCCTGTGGCCTGACACCTTGATTGCTACAGCTGCGGTGGGCATGTTCAGCGGCGAAGAAGGTCTGAGCGTTTCTCGCAAGCCAGAGATCATGGCAGATGCCGCTTTTGAGTTGATCAACCAGCGCAGTCGTTTTTCTTCGAAGGTGTCGTGGCTTGATGAAGAAGTGCTGCGTGAAACCGGTGTTTCCGATTTTGCGAAGTACGCCAACAACCCGGCTCGGGCAGATGAAATTCAGCGGGACTTCTATATCGGAAAGTTCTGACACCCATGCGCAAAATTCCGCAGCAACAGCGATCCAAAGAACTGGTGGCACGCCTTGTTCAGGCTACGGCGCAGGCCATTCGTGAACATGGCATGGACAAATTCACCACACACCATGTGGCCGAACAGGCCGGTGTCAGCGTGGGGTCGCTGTATCAGTATTTCGATTCGCGCGAGGATCTGGTTGAAGCATTGCTGGAGGATGTCACGCTCAATCTTCAACAAGGCTTGAATGCTCTTGTACTGGAAAAAACCACCGACCTTCGTCAAATGGTGGACCGCTCGGTGCGGTTTGGCATGGCCTTCTTGAGGGCTGACGATGGCCTTGCGATTGAACTGGTGCGCAACTGGTACAAGCTGCCCACACACAATGTGGTGCGCCTGCTTCAAGACACCCTGCTTGACTTCATGCGGATGTACCTGCTGAAAAACCCACTGGCGAACAATCCTGAACGGCTTCACATTCGCAGTTTTGTCATAGCCAACTCAATCGTGTTCACCATGATCCGTGCGATCAGCGAGCCCAATCCATTCATCACCGATGAGGAACTGACACTTGAACTGATTGAAATGGTGATCAGTTATTTGAATGCCTGATCAACAAGGTTAATCACTGTTTGTTTTCGTCGTAAATGGTGCCGCCAAACCGCAAGGCAGAATCTTCACGCCTGGAATGCAGCACCGGATAAAACATTTGCTGAGCCCAATGTTCCTGGCCGTGAATGCGGTCGTCCATCAAGCCGATGTGTTCCGGGTATTTGCGGGTGATGTGCGCCGTACCAAATATCACATCCCACAAAAACAGCATGTTGCCGAAATTGCCTGTGTAATTACCGATGCCATCTTTGTTGGTCAAGGCATGGTGCGCCCAATGTGTGGCTGGAGTTGAAATGGTTCGCTCGACCACCCACATCACAGGGTGCAGGGCCTTGATTTTGTACAGCGGCTCATCCCAGCGCCAGGAACAATGGGCGCCTAAAATAATGGTCAGCTTCAAGCTTAAATACGTCACATACACCCATCCGCCAAAACCCAGGTACAACAAGGCACCGGCAATCCAAAGGCCAGGCATCATCAGGTAATAAAAGAAGTTGTTGCGAAAGGTCATTCGCACGCTCATGTATTGCGCGGAATGGTGCGCACGGTGCAAAGGCCACAACAAAGGCGAATGCGATGCACGGTGCCACAAATACTGAGTTAAATCGTCGCCCAACAGCAGCACGCCAAACATGGCCCACCATGGCCAGTGCGCCAAGGCATCTTGCCACTGCGGAAACAGCGTTTGCCCCGCGTGCTGTGTGGTCAAAATTGCAAGCGGTTGGGTGATGGCCACCAGACTGACAAACATGAACAACTCAAGTTTGGTGTCATTTGCAGTGGCCTTGACCGTGGCCTGATATCGACGGGTTGCAAACTCCATCAATGCGAAACCCACAATCGCACTACCGATCAGAATGTTCTGAAACTGCATGGGGTCCATCTGGTGTCTCCGTTGATTCGACCATGGGCAGAATTTACCCTTGTGCAAGGAATACGTCCAATGCATAATCAGTGAACTTTCAATGCAACCAGTGCATTAACAATGATGAACCTCAACCAGCTTGAGCACTTGCTGGCGCTTGACGACACCCGACATTTCGCCAAAGCCGCTGACAAAGTCCACCTTAGCCAACCGGCGTTTAGCCGCAGCATTCAGGCACTGGAACGGCAAACCAACCTGATTCTGTTTGAACGCAAAAGTGGTGAAATACGCCCCACACCAGCCGGCCAGTTTTTGATTGACCGCGCCCGGCAGTTGATACTGGAAGCACGCGCTGTTCAACGCGACATCCATTTGTACCAGCGAGGCGAAGTGGGTGAACTCGCCTTTGGTGTAGGCCCTTTTCCCTGCGCCACACTGGCGCGCAGTGTCATTGAAAACATCCGCAACGCATATCCAAAAGTCGCCCTTCAAACAGAGATTGCAAGCCCTGCGGAATTACTTGCGATGCTGGTGCGAGAGGAAATTGAGTTTTTTGTCGCTGACACCGGCGACATTGGTACCGTGCCCTTCCTGCAAATCGAACCATTGATGCGGCAGTATGGCCACTTGTATGCACGGTGTGGTCATCCACTGGCCAAGGGCAAACACACTTTTGAGCAAGCATGGGAATACGGCATTGCCTCAGTGAAGTTGCCTGATCCACTCAAGGCTGGCCTGGGGCAATTGCTTCAACAAAGCAATCGAAACCTGCCACAACTGGCACTGGAATGTGACGACGTGAATTTGTTGCATCAACTGGCGGTGAACACCAACACGGTGGTTGCATCGACAGACCTGGCCGCGAAACCATGGATAGACAAACAGCAACTTGTGATGTTGGACATCAGCGACTTTCCAAAACTGTTCTCGAATATTTCAATCGTCAGCCTGGGCAATCGCGTGCGCTCGCCAGTGGCCAGTTACGCCACTGCGCAATTCAGGCAGTTAGTGGCGTAGCAGCGCCATCAAGATCAATCTGCTTATCGATAAAAAGCGGGAGGCCTGCGATGCATTGTTTTTTGTTCATAAGCGTAGGCCAGACCGAACAGCGTACCTTCATCCCAGCGCCTTCCTAAAAACTCGACCCCCACGGGACGCGGCCTGTTATCCTCCGAGAAACCTGCAGGTACAACAATCGAAGGCAATCCGGTGGTTGACCCGAACTCACAATTGTCACCTTGAGTCATTCCAGTTTCCATTGCGGGACGCAACACGGGTGGGTACACCAATGCATCAAGCTTGTTTTCATTCATGAAATCTTCTACATACTTGCGCAGCTCAACCCGTCGGGCCAGTGTTTGCTGATAGCCTGCCGACTCGGTATCGCGAAGTGCCAACGACGCGCCAATCAATGCCTGGATCACGGGGTGAGCGCGGCCACTAAGAAATATCGACTGTGTGTCAGGATGCGGCGCGTTGAAACTGGCCAGATACTCATCAAGATGATCTGCAAACTCGCGCGGAATCAGCAGAATCGAGAGTGACTCGAATTCAGGCAAGTCGATCGGATCCACCAACGTGGCACCAGCAGCCTGCAGGTCAAGCAAAGCTTGTGAGAACGTAGCCACAACCGCAGGGTCTGTGCCAATTGCATCTGTTCCACCGTAACTTCTGAGTACACCCAATCTTTTGCCTTTCAAGGCCCCCGCATCCAAAAAGGCTGAGTAGGTCTGCGGCTGTACACGCGTCGCGTCCAATGTTTTTGCATCTGCAGGATCGACACCGGCCATGGCATCCAGAAGCAGCGCAGCATCGCGCACCGTTCTCGTCATCGGACCACCCACATCCAAAGTATGCGAAAGGGGCACCAAGCCATCTTGCGAGACCAAACCCACCGTGCTGCGTACCCCCACCAAAGAATTGTTGCTCGGTGGAAGGCGCACCGAAGCGCAAGTGTCTGATCCTGTACCCACCAAACCAAAGTTGGCCGCAATCGAAGCACCAGTGCCCCCCGAAGACCCGCCCGCATCTCGCGTGGTGTCATATGGTGTGCCAATGCGGAAAGTTTGTGTGTTGTAGCTTTGTGTGAAATAGGCGAATTCTGTCATCGACGCCTTGCCCAGAATCAAAGCGCCGTGCTCACGCATTCGCTTCACTGTAAACGCATCATCGGGTGGCTGCGAACCCTGTAAGGTGGCGCTGGCCGCTGTGGTTGGAAACTCTTTGGTGTCATAGAGATCTTTCAGAATCACCGGCACGCAATGCAGCGGACCAGTCAAACCTTGTTGAGCGTACGCATCGTCAAGCGCCTGTGCCTGCTCTTGAAGCAAAGGGTTGATCGACACCATGGAATTCAAAGGCAAGCCGCCTGCAGCGGGAATGATTGCCGTGTCCAGTGCCGAAATACGATTGACATAAAGGTTTGCCAGTTCGACACAGGTCAGCGCCGTACCGTCCTCCTGAATTAATTGACCTGCAAAAGCCTTGTGAACATCGTCAATCGTCGCCTCCAGTAACTTGAATTCCCCAGTCACAGTCTGCGAGTTCCCAGATTGAGTGGTGCGCGTAGAAGTTTGAGGCGAAGAATCCGAGCCTCCGCTGCACGCCGACAACACAAACATCATCATAGTAATAAGCGGAGAATACTTCATGGCGAATCCTTCTTTGATGTACACACAAACCTGATCTGTGCATGCTCAGCAAGCTTCATGCCGTCAGTAAAGTGATGTAAAGCCGCCCCAACAGTTGCGGGTAAGTGCACCAAGGCCGCGCACACCTGGCCATGTTCTTACTACCCACGGATTGCGTTAGTATCGTTGTGGTGCAATTCACGGTGCACAGCCCACCACACTGCGTTTTATGAGAAATTTGATGAACAACACCTTTCGCGCACAGTGCCACTGTGGTCAATTGTCTATTCGCTTTTCCCAAGCGCCAGTCGCACAGTTGGTGTGCCACTGCCGGGATTGCCAAGCCGTCAGCGGCATGACTTATGCAAAAGCAGCTTTTTTTAAAGCCGAAGAACAATGTGCACAAGGCGAGTTTGTAGCGGTTGACATGACAGGCGGCTCAGGCAAACCCAAGCAATACCGAAGATGCAGCCAATGCAACGATTTTGTTTATGCCACAGTGGATGCGCTGACTGGCCTGTTGGGTGTGGCTGCAGACAAACTGGAGCCGCCCTTTGAGTTCAACCCCATGGCCCATGTGTGGACCAGCGAGAAGGCACCCGAGACGGAAATTCCTGCAGGTGTATTTCAGTTTCCCAAAGCACCACCGTTCAGGCCGGGGAAATAAAGAAATGAAGAATTGCGGGACTATTCGTGCATTGCCGAACTAAAAGCAAAAGGCCCACATTGCTGTGGGCCTTTCGGTATTTGGCTCCCCGACCTGGACTCGAACCAGGGACCTGCGGATTAACAGTCCGTCGCTCTACCGACTGAGCTATCGGGGAAAGAGCCGAGATTATAGCAGCGAAAAATTTTTGCGCAACCCTATTTGGCCACTTAGCGCCCAATTAAGGCAAATCAATGACAAAAACTTTCTTGCTTGCTTAATCCTTAATCAAACTGACACTTTCTAACCCTTAACCCAGCGCTTTCGCAATACGATCGCAAGCTTTTTCCAGGTTGCTCATGCTGGTTGCAAATGAAATGCGGAAGTAACCCTCAGCACCAAAGGCCGAGCCAGGCACCACAGCCACACCAGCTTCCAGCAGGTACGCTGTCAGTTCCAGGTCGTTGGCCGCCTTGATCTTTCCAGCAGCCGCCAACTTTTCAATCGCCTTGCGTGCATCTACGAAAGCATAGAAAGCACCTTCCGCTTTCAAACACTGAATGGTGGGTACTGCGTTCAAAGCCTTGGTCACAAACTCATTGCGCTCACGGAATGCAGCCACCATGGGCTTCAAGCAATCCTGGTCACCGTTCAAAGCAGTTTCAGCAGCCACTTGAGAAATTGAAGTGGGGTTTGAAGTCGACTGGCTTTGCAGGTTGGTCATTACATCGATCAGTTTGGCTGGCCCTGCGGCAAAACCGATTCGCCAACCAGTCATGCTGTAAGCCTTGGAAACACCGTTCAATACGATGCTGCGGTCTTTCAACGCTGGGCATGCGTTCACAATGTTCACGAACGGCGTACCGGTCAGGTTGATGTGCTCGTACATGTCATCAGTGGCCACCAGAATATTGGGGTGCTTCAAAAGTACTTCGCCCAGCGCGGCCAGCTCAGCCTTGGTATAAACCGCACCAGTGGGGTTGCTGGGGCTATTGATCATGAACATTTTGGTTTTTGGTGTAATGGCGGCTTCCAGTTGCGCTGGAGTAATCTTGAAGCCTTGCTCAATGCCCGCAAACACCAGTTTGGGCACGCCACCGGCGATTTCTACGATGTCTGCATAGCTGACCCAGTACGGAGCGGGAATCACCACTTCGTCACCATCGTTAATGGTAGCCAGAATCATGTTGAAAATACACTGCTTGCCACCCACGCCAACTACCACTTCGTTGGCCTTGTATTCCAAGCCATTGTCGCGCTTCAATTTGGCGATTACGGCGTTTTTCAGGCCGGGCGTACCGCCCACGTTGGTGTATTTGGTGAAGCCCGCATCAATTGCTTTCTTGGCAGCTTCTTTAATATGGTCAGGCGTGTCGAAGTCGGGTTCACCAGCGCCCAAGCCGATAATGTCTTTACCCTCGGCTTTCAGTTGGGCCGCCTTGGCTGTCACGGCAAGTGTAGGGGAAGGTTTGATCGTAAGTGCGCGATTTGAAAGCATGATTCCGTTGTCTGGGAGTGAAAA
>Ga0114984_1000027_pt1 | contig 58519 bp, 53 predicted proteins | sample Shrwel1BS1Day1_FD_96987 | JGI IMG/M metagenome (GOLD analysis project Ga0114984, IMG submission 96987) | Subsurface microbial communities from deep shales in Ohio, USA - Utica-3 well 1 S-1-Day1 | ecosystem: Environmental > Aquatic > Deep subsurface > Shale gas/oil reservoir > Produced water/Flow...
TAGAGGAGAATGACTCATGGCAAGTAAGAAAGGCGGCGGCTCTACGCGCAACGGACGTGACTCAGAAGCCAAGCGACTGGGTGTGAAGGTGTTTGGCGGCCAGGCAATCAATGCCGGCGGCATTATCATTCGCCAACGCGGTACACGTTTTCATGCTGGCGACAACGTTGGCATGGGCAAAGATCACACATTGTTCGCCCTGACTGACGGTCAGGTGCAGTTCTCAGTGAAAGGCGCTTTGCGTCGCAAAACTGTGAGCGTGGTCAGCGAAGGCTAATTCCTTCGTTCGCACCGCACACCGTGCTTGGTCCGATAGCCCTGCATTGCAGGGCTATTTTCGTTTTTGGCCAAGTGTATTCATATTTTTAAAAGTAAACAGACCAAGTCGGCAGGCGAAGTCATCGGAATAGAACATGAAATTCATCGACGAAGCAACAATTGAGGTGTTCGCAGGCAAGGGCGGTAATGGCTCTGGCAGCTTTCGTCGCGAAAAATTCATTCCGAAAGGTGGGCCAGATGGCGGCGATGGCGGCAAGGGTGGCAGCGTGTTTGCCGAAGCCGACCGCAACCTGAATACCTTGATTGACTATCGGTTTTCAAAACAACACCGGGCCAAAGGCGGTGAAAATGGCCGTGGCTCCGATTGTTATGGCGCAGCCGGTCCCGATATCGTTTTGAAAATGCCGGTTGGTACCACCATTGTGAATGCTGAAACCGGCTTGGTAGTAGCTGACCTTACTGAGCATGGTCAGCAAGTGTTGATTGCCAAGGGCGGCGATGGCGGCTTGGGCAACATTCACTTCAAAAGCAGTGTGAACCGGGCGCCACGGCAATTCACCAAAGGCAAAGACGGTGAATCTGCCCGTTACAAGCTGGAATTGAAAGTACTGGCCGATGTGGGTTTGCTGGGCATGCCCAACGCTGGCAAGTCCACCCTGATTGCTGCGGTGTCCAATGCCCGCCCAAAAATTGCAGACTACCCATTTACCACCCTGCATCCCAATCTGGGTGTGGTGCGAATTGGGCATGCGCAAAGCTTCGTGATCGCAGATGTGCCCGGTTTGATCGAAGGGGCCGCCGAGGGCGCAGGTTTGGGCCACCAGTTTTTGAAACACCTCAGCCGCACCCGCGTGCTGTTGCACCTTGTCGACCTTGCCCCTTTCGATGAAAACGTAGACCCAGTGTACGAGGCTGCCGCGATTGTGGAGGAACTGCGTAAATACGATGAAGACCTGTGGGCCAAGCCACGCTGGCTGGTGTTGAACAAAATCGACATGATTGCGGAAGAGGACCGGAAAGCGAAAATCGACGATTTTGTGACCCGCTACCGCGAGAAAACGGGTTGGCAGGGCCAGGTTCACCCCATTTCGAGTTTGACTGGCGAAAACACCGCGAACTTGATGCGTTCGGTGTACGAAAACCTCGTGCAGCAAATGCAGGTTGAGTTTCCGCCCGAGCCCGATGCGCGATTCCGCGAAAGCACAGGTACACTCATCAATCCTCAAGAAACTGGCGACGATCAGGAGTAATTTCCGTGGCAGAGAAATCTCTGGCAAATCAACGTGTGGTGGTCAAAGTAGGCAGCTCCCTTGTTACCAAAGGTGGCAAGGGCGTGGACATGGAGTCCATTCGTGCCTGGGCAGCGCAAATTGCCGAATTGACCAACCAAGGCTGCGAGGTGGTGCTGGTGTCCTCGGGCGCGATTGCCGAGGGCATGAAGCGCTTGAAATGGGCCAAGCGCCCGCGCGAAATTCATGAGCTTCAAGCCGCTGCTGCGGTGGGGCAGATGGGTTTGGTTCACGCCTATGAAATCGGCTTTGCTGAACATGGCTTGGTGTGCGCGCAGGTGCTGCTAACCCATGCCGACCTGGCGGATCGCGAACGTTACCTGAATGCACGTTCCACCCTGTATTCCTTGTTGGGCCACAAAGTGGTGCCCATCATCAATGAAAACGACACCGTGGTCACTGACGAAATTCGCTTTGGTGACAACGACACCTTGGGTGCCTTGGTCACTAACTTGGTGGAAGCGGACACCTTGGTTATTTTGACCGATCAAGTGGGGCTTTACAGCGCTGACCCACGCAAGAACCCAGACGCCAAATTCATTCACCAGGAAACCGCGGGCAACCCAGAGCTTGAAAAAATGGCAGGCGGTGCTGGCAGCAGTGTAGGCACTGGCGGCATGATCACGAAAATTCTGGCGGCAAAGCGCGCCGCGCGCAGTGGTGCTGCAACAGTCATTGCCAGTGGGCACGAGCCCAATGTGCTCGTTCGTCTGATGAAGGGCGAATCTGTGGGTACCTACCTGAAAGCACCACTGGGTCGCCTGGCTGCGCGAAAGCAATGGATGGCTGACCATTTGAAATTGAAAGGCTCACTCTTGCTGGATGCGGGTGCCGCAGAGGCTTTGCGCAAGAAAAAGGGCAGCCTTCTGCCGATTGGTGTTACCGGTTGTCAGGGTAATTTCCAGCGTGGTGACGTGGTCGCCTGCCTAAGCCCCGAAGGCGAGGAAGTCGCGCGTGGCCTGGTGAACTATGCGGCTGCTGAGGTCAAAAAAATTGCCAAGCAGCCTACCAGCGCGATAGAGTCCATCCTTGGTTATCTGGATGAACCTGAGCTGATTCACCGCGACAACATGGTGGTATTGGCCTAACACGAATTGGAGTGCGCCTATGGAACTGTCGATGTGGAAAAACAGCGGGCAGTTATTTGAATGGAAAGGCCACTCCATATTTGTGCAAGACACAGCCGCCGCCAACAAACCCGTTCTGCTGCTCATTCATGGTTTTCCCACCGCCAGTTACGATTTTCACTTGATGTGGCCTGAACTGGCCGAAACTCATCGCCTGATTGCATTTGACATGCTGGGGTATGGCTATTCCGACAAGCCGCGCACCTGGCAGCATTCCATTTTTAATCAGGCCGACATTGCAGAAGCCTTGCTGAAAAGCAAAGGCATTGATGCATGCACCATGATCACTCACGATGTGGGAGACACCGTGGGGCAAGAATTGCTTGCGCGCCACGCTGAAGGAAAACTGGGTTTCCGATTGAATCGCGTCGTGATGTTCAATGGTGGTCTGTTTCCTGAAACACACCGCGCCATTCTGGTCCAAAAACTGCTGCTCAGCCCGCTGGGCTTTGTATTCACACGCTTGATGAAAAAGGAAAAGTTGGCGGCCAGCCTTCGCAGCGTGTGCTCGGAAGGGCTGAGCGATGCCGACATTGATGCGGCGTGGACGTTGATGGCCCACAAAAAAGGAAACTTGTGCATGCACCTGCTGATTCAGTACATGCGTGAGAGGCGAGAAAACCGCGACCGTTGGGTGCATGCCTTGCAGAGGGCCGACATGCCCTTTGCGCTAATCGACGGTGTTGAAGATCCCATTTCCGGCGAACACATGGTGCAGCGCTTTGAGGAACTGGTGCCTGGCAAACAAACCATTCGACTGGCTGGTTTGGGGCACTATCCGCATTTGGAAGACGCGGCGAAAGTGTTGGCTGTTTTAAAGCCATTGCTTGCGCACTAGCCCGATTTTGATTAGCCCAAAATAGTGGTTTTTGCTCTGCATTATCTCTGTTGATACGCTTCGCCTTTTCTTAAAGGGTAGCCATGTCATACGAGGTGGATTACGAATTTCTTTCCAAATTAGAGGGCGGGTGCAGAACCGGCGGCTACATACCTGATTTGGAAAAAAGTAAAAGCGGCGTAACAATTGCAACGGGCTTTGATTTGGGAGCCCGTAACGAGGATGATCTACGTCGACTTGGCATTCAGGGTTCTCTACTTAAAAAGTTGGCACCTTATCTTGGACTGAAAAAGCATGACGCTGCCAGGAAACTCGAGAAAAGCCCGCTAAGCATTTCTACGACCGAATGTCTACAAATTGATCAAGTGGTTAAAACCCATTATTTAACGCAACTGGCCAAACGTTATAACAACGCAATTTCAAGCAGTGCCACGAAATTCGAAGATCTAAAGCCTGAGTTTCAAACTGTAATTACCTCGGTATCTTTTCAACATGGGCTGGAATTGGCCCGATCCGCACCCAAGTTTTGGGCTTCGGTCGTCGCTCAGGATTGGAAGCTGGCGGTCAAAATACTTCGCAATTTCGAGGATCAATACCCCACAAGAAGAAATAAAGAAGCGGACTTAATGGAGAAGGCACTTTGAGAAACTACCTGCTATCTTTCGTTGCTGCGCTTATTGGTTGTTCAAGTGCCGAATCCCCGCAAAACGATTATTTCTGGCTTGATCCAAATGTGCAGGAGAAAGTACAAAACTCATCCGAGGAGCTATTAATTTCTAGACCTTTGCTTGAATTGACCAATCGCAGTACCGTAAGCAACTGTGAACAATATTTCCGACATGAAGGTGGTGTTGCCGAGTCGGCAGCGAACTACGCTGCACGCTCGCATTATTTGATCTGCGATGCATTGAAGCTGGCTGAAACATGGCCGCCAAAGCCCGACGGCAAGCCGCTTGATGAAGACCTGTCCTTGTGTTCAAGCTTAAATTTGACCAGTTTCAGGCATTCTCTTCGACCACGTATTGAAGCGGATGGCGCCACGCTGACCCAATTGTTTGGCGAGGAAGCGATACAGGGATTGAATACCTGTAGTTTCCAAGGAGAGGGTCGAAATTTTGTCCTGAATGCGGTTTTGCTTGTTCAGGAAAAGGAAAGGCCAAAAAGGATGTGGGTGTGGGTGATCGATGAAATATTGGACGCGAGTTATCGCTCTTATGTTCCGGTGTGGTTTGTTTTCGACGAGTCCAAAAGCATGTGGATTGCTACCCAATAAAAAAAACGCGAACCATTTGGTTCGCGTTTTTTTTATGTCGACTCAGGTTTTGCTTGGGTTTCCTCGGTTTTCACGGCTGGTTCCCAGTGATCCCCCCTAGGCAGTCGCCTTGGGTCATTTCTGGAAAACAGCAGTTTGGCCAACTCTCCCAATGCTTGTTTGTACACTTCCCGTTTGAAATCAATTACGTTTTCAAGTGGAACCCAATACTCGTTCCAACGCCAGGCATCAAATTCAGGGTGCTCCGTGGCCCGCAGGCTTACATCGCAATCCCTACCAACCAATTTCAGCAAAAACCAGATTTGTTTCTGGCCTTTGTAGCTTCCCCGCCATTCCCGTCGAATCCAGTGATCAGGCACGGTGTACCGCAGCCAATTCCTGGTTCTTCCTATAATTTCAACATGTTCTGGCAACAAGCCAACTTCTTCGTGGAGTTCCCGATACATGGCTTGTTCAGGCGATTCACCATGTTTAATTCCGCCCTGCGGAAATTGCCAGGAATGTTCACGAATTCGCTTACCCCAAAAGACCTGCTTTCGGGAATTGGTCAAAATAATGCCGACGTTGGGACGGTAGCCTTCTTTATCAAGCATACGCGCCCCGCAGATTTCTTTACAATTCACAGTCATTATAAGCACCAGCCTGCGTTTGTACACCTAGGGTATCCGCGCTGCGGGCGGATAAAAGTACAATCGCAGTTCTAACCAATTCATTACTCACGAGTTTTTTGCAAATGCGCGCCACCCAGTTTTTTTTGAATACCCTGAAAGAAGCCCCTGCTGACGCTGAAGTGATCAGCCATCAACTGATGATGCGGGCTGGCATGATCAAGCGCCTGGCCGGTGGCATTTACACCTACATGCCCGTGGGGCTGCGCTCCATTCGCAAGGTAGAAAATATTGTTCGCGAAGAGATGAACCGCGCGGGTGCCCTTGAGCTTCTCATGCCTGCGGTACAGCCCGCTGAGCTTTGGCAAGAAAGTGGCCGTTGGGAAAAATATGGACCCGAGCTGCTGCGTTTGAAAGACCGTCATGACCGTGATTTCGTGATTGGCCCTACACACGAAGAAGTGATTACCGATGTGGTACGCAAGGAAGTGAAAAGCTACCGCCAGTTGCCCTTGAACCTGTATCAGATTCAAACCAAGTTTCGCGATGAAATCCGCCCACGTTTTGGTGTGATGCGTGGCCGCGAATTTGTGATGAAAGACGCGTATTCATTTGACCGTACTCAAGAAGCTGCCTTGAAAACCTACGATGTCATGTACGACGCTTACCGTCGCATTTTTACCCGCTTGGGTTTGAATTTCCGCGCAGTGAATGCAGACACCGGTTCAATCGGCGGCAACCGCAGCCATGAGTTTCATGTGATAGCCGACACAGGTGAAGATGCAATTGCGTATTGCCCAAGTTCAGACTTCGCCGCCAATGTGGAGCTGGCCGAAGCGGTTTGCACCGCGCAGCGCCCAGCCGCCAGCAAGGCCATGGACAAGGTGCACACTCCCGGTAATTCAACCTGTGAAGCCGTTGCAGCGCAGTTGGGTTTGCCTTTGACCGCAACGGTGAAAAGTGTGGTGTTTGCCAACGAGTGGCTGGATAAAAATGAAACCAAGCCTGCCAAGAAGGTACAAATTGTATTGGCACTGGTGCGCGGCGACCATGAAGTGAATGACATCAAGCTTGGCAAACTGACCGGTGTACAAGAACTGCGCTTGGCCACAGAAGCTGAAATTGTGGCTGCGTTTGGCACCCAGCCCGGTTATTTGGGCCCTGTTGGCTTGAAAGGCGAGGTGCGGGTTGTGGCTGATCGCAGTGTCGCCGCCATGGGTGATTTTGTGTGCGGTGCCAACACCGCAGACTATCACTACGCTGGCGTGAATTGGGGCCGTGATTTGCCTGAGCCCGAGGTGGCTGATATTCGAAATGTGGTTGAGGGCGATCCCTCGCCTGATGGCAAAGGTGCACTAGCCATGTGCCGTGGCATTGAAGTGGGTCACGTGTTCTATTTGGGCACCAAGTACTCGGAAGCGCTGCAAGCCAAGTTTCTGGAAGAAAACGGCAAGCCAGCGGTGATTGAAATGGGTTGTTATGGCATTGGTGTTACCCGTATTTTGGGTGCTGCCATTGAACAAAATTTTGACGACCGCGGCATTATTTGGCCATTGAGCATCGCGCCTTTCGAGGTGGTGTTGTGCCCGATTGGCTACAAAAAAAGCGAAGAAGTGAAGGCCCAGGCCGACAAGCTTTATCAGATGCTGAAAGACGCGGGCGTGGATGTGATGCTGGACGACCGCGATGAGCGGCCAGGTGTGATGTTCGCTGATTGGGAGTTGATCGGCGTACCGCTGCGAGTTACCTTGGGTGACCGTGGCCTGAAAGAAGGCAAAGTGGAGTTTCAGTCTCGCGATGGCAAGGTTGAAAAACGCGATGTTGAAGTTGGGGAAATTTTTGAGCAGTTGCGTGTTGAACTTGCCAACAGGCAAGTCAGTTTGTAATCCGTTTGCCCGGTTGGCGCACAGTGCCCGCCGGGCGCTTGCGCTGGCCATGGCTGTATTGGCTGTCGCTGGTGTTGGTTCGCCAGTTTTTGCCAATCAGCAGTATGAACCCATGGCAGACCATGTTCGCCTGGCGCTTCGCACCGCTTTGAGTGCCCCAGCGGCACCACGTCCAATTTTTGATTCTGTTGGTCATCGAATTGATTGGATGGCCGAGATGTCGCGCCGTTTGGCCCGCCGTGTTCCCGATTTCACCGAGCGAACAGAACTCATCAAGATTATTCGCTATGAGGCGCAGCGAGTTGGCATTGACCCTCAAATTATTTTTGCCCTGATTGAAGTGGAAAGTAACTTCCGTGCCGATGCGGTTAGCCATGCCGGGGCCATTGGCTTGATGCAGGTGATGCCGTTTTGGACCGATGTGTTATCGAGGGGAAGTTCTCGGGAGTTGTTTGAGCCGCGCGTAAACATTCGTTATGGATGCCTTATTTTGCGGCATTACCTCGACATTGAAAAAGGCAATCTGGACCGGGCTCTGGGGCGTTACAACGGCAGCCTTGGAAAAATGACCTATCCCAACCTGGTGTATGACCGCTTGGATCGGAATTGGGGCTACAGCTATGTTGAACCTCCGAAGCCTGCGCCTCGAATTGCGGGTGATTTTTGATCTGAAATTGAAGGGTTGTCGTTGCGGTTTCCTGCGGGTTTCTTGCCAACTCGGCATGGGTTGCTTGTGTTGCACGGGACTGGTTTATTGGAAGCTGAACTTGAATGGTCACCGCTGCCCGAAAACTTGGCATTTCGGCTTGTCAGCTTGAGTCTGCACTAAGCCAAGCCCTCCAAAAGTCACGGTCGGGTCTTGGCTTTCGCGCTGGGGCGCGATCGTTTGCCTCGGCGCGCCAAACCGGCAAGTTTTCTGATTGGTCATCGTGCGACCCATTGCAAGTTCAGCTCCCAGCTCTCCAGTGCAGCGATTCGCAACCACCACGCGGCTCACGTACGAATATGCAGCCCAATCGCGGCGGTGTTTCGATCGCCTCGCCTTCAAGAAAACCTGCCCTTGCGTGCCGAGCAGGGCCGGTGTTGCCCAGGATGGGCGACAGAGAACGGACCCGACCCGCAGTTTAGGAGGGTCGTTCTCAGGCATCGCGAGGCTCAGCAAGGGGAATACAGGTTTTCTGGCGAGAGAGCGGAACCCAAGTCGATTGGGCGATTAAAAAGCTGCGATAGATCGGAACCCAAGCCAATTACATGCCTGGAAACCCACCACCCGGCGGCATGCCGCCACCCGGAAAGCCGCCTTTTCCGCCGCCACCCATTTTTTTCATCAACTTGGCCAGCCCGCCTTTCTGCATGCTTTTCATCATGTCGCGCATTTGCTCAAACTGTTTGAGCAAGCGGTTCACTTCTTGAACCTGTACGCCAGCACCTGCTGCAATGCGGCGCTTGCGAGAGGCCTTTAAAATGTCGGGCTTGGTGCGTTCGGCAATGGTCATTGAAAAAATAATGGCCTCGGTGCGCTTCATCTGCTTTTCAGCTGCAGCCGCATCTACGTCGCCTGCGCCTTTCATTAGCTGGCTGGGCAGCTTGTCCATCAAGCCCTGCAAGCCACCCATGTTGCGCATTTGGCTGATTTGCGCCAAAAAGTCGTTCAGGTCGAAAGCCTTGCCGCTTTTCAGTTTTTTCGCCAGTTTTTCGGCTTCTTGCTGGTCAATGCCTTTTTTGGCTTCTTCCACCAAGGAAACAATGTCGCCCATGCCCAGAATTCGGCCTGCCACGCGGTCTGGGTGAAACTTCTCGAAGCCAGTCAGCTTTTCGCCCACGCCCATGAATTTAATGGGCTTGCCGGTAATTTGGCGCACGGAAAGGGCGGCACCACCACGCGCATCACCGTCCATCTTGGTCAGTACCACGCCGGTCAGGGGCAGGGCCTCGTTAAAAGCCTTGGCCGTGTTGGCCGCATCTTGGCCCAACATGGCGTCAATCACAAACAGGGTTTCAGTCGGGTTCACCGCAGCATGCAAAGCCTTGATTTCATTCATCATGGCTTCGTCAATGCCCAAGCGGCCCGCCGTGTCCAGAATAAGCACATCAAAAAACTGGCGTTTGGCGTGGTTCAGGGCGGCCAGGGCAATGTCAACCGGCTTTTGCGTGATGTCGGAAGGAAAAAACTCGGCGCCAGCTTGCCCGCTGACTGTTTTCAGCTGCTCGATCGCCGCAGGGCGGTACACGTCGGCCGACACGGTCAGCACTTTCTTTTTCAGGTTGTCTTTTAAATACTTGGCCAGCTTACCTGTGGTGGTTGTTTTGCCGGCACCTTGCAAACCCGCCATCAAAATCACCACCGGGGGCTGGGCCGCCAGGTTGATTTCTTCTGTTTTCTCGCCAATCAGCTTGATCAACTGTTTGTGAACAATGCCCACCAGGGCCTGGCCGGGGGTGAGGCTGTTCAGTACTTCCTCGCCCAGCGCCTGTTCTTTCACCTGGTTGATGAACTCTTTCACCACCGGCAGGGCCACGTCGGCCTCCAGAAGCGCCAAGCGAACTTCCCGCAACATTTCCTGCGTGTTGGCCTCGGTAATGCGGGCTTCGCCTTTGATATTTTTGACAACGCGCGTTAGGCGATCGGAGAGGTTTTCAAACATCGTGTGGTGCCCCTGACTCGTGCTATGAATCGAGTAAACTGATTGGTATGAACAACACAATATTGTACGCGCTCGCAGTGCCCCTGCTGTCCGCCTCGGGTGGATTGGCGGCGCTGAACGTTTTCGGCAAGTGGTCTGCACCAGCCGCGTTAAACCGCGCGCTGGTTGCTTTGGCCTTGATGGTCTCGGGCTATTTATTGGGCACCTTGTTGTTTCAAACCGATGGCATGCACTTCGGCTTCGTTCTAGGCCTAATGTGCGTGGCTTGGTTGGCCTCACTGGTGGCCTTTGCCGAAAGTTTTTTCAACCGTGTGCCGCTGCTTGAATTAATTGTGTTTCCACTGTGCGCATTTGTATTTTTGCTGCCCTTGTGGATGGGGGAGGATTCCGCCATTCGAATGGCTGGCGATCATTTGTTTCAATTGCATTTGTTGATCGCGCTGGCAGCCTACAGTTTGTTGGGTATTGCTGCCGCCCACGGCATCGTGATGGCGTTTCAGGAAAAAGCCCTGCACCAGCCTGTGGCCACCACTCAAGAAAACCGCATGGTGCGGGAGCGGTTGCTGGATCAATTGCCCTCTTTGCTTACCATGGAATCGATTCTGTTCCGGCAGCTTTGGGCGGGCTTTGTGTTGTTGTCGCTTACCCTGATCACCGGTTTTCTGTTTTCCGAAGAATGGAGCGGTAGCAGCTGGCGCTTTGATCACAAAACCCTGTTTGCCATCATTTCATGGTGTTCATTTGCCGTGCTTCTGGGCGGGCGTGTGGTATTTGGCTGGCGCGGAAAAGTAGCCCTGCGTTGGTGTTTGGGCAGCTATGCAGTATTGGTGTTGGCTTATTTTGGTACCCAGTTTGTGCTGGAGTTTATTTTGAAAAGGGCAGTTTGATGGGTCGTATTCTGTTTTTCCTGGGCCTGGCGTTGGTGGCCTGGATTCTTTTCAAAAGCTGGCAGCGCAAACAGTTGGGTGAAAAGCCCGGTGTAGACGTTAAACAAAAAGGCAATCTAGGCCGTAAAACCCAGGAAGAAATCATGCCTTGCCAACACTGCGGTGCCTACAGCCCCATGTCTGAAGGCGTGATGATGCAGGGTCGCTTTTATTGTGGCATGGAGCATGCCAAAGCGGCGGGCGAGAAGGTGCATTAATAAGTGCATTCGCACTTGAAGGGGTTGCCATGTGGTTGGACGAAGGCTGGATTGAAGAAGACTGGGTTCACCGCCTGCAAAGCCCCAATCAGGATGCCCGCCCCATGGGCACTGTGGTGGATACCCTGGTTGTTCACTGCATCAGCCTGCCCGAGCGGGGGCGAGACCCTGCATTAATCACTGACCTGTTTTTGAATCGACTCGATTGTCATGCACATGCTTCATTTGGCGAGTTGATCGGCCTGCATGTTTCTTCACATTTTCTGATTGACCGGAACGGCGCAGTGACTCAGTTTGTATCGTGTGAAAAACGGGCCTGGCATGCCGGAATTTCAGCCGCGATGGACCGCAGTAATTTCAATCATTTTTCAATCGGTATTGAATTGCTGGGCGATATTTACACCCCATTCGAGCAGGCTCAATATGCCAGCCTTAAGCGTCTTGCTTTGGAGTTACAAGCACGTTATCCACTGAGATATGCCATGGCGCACAGCGAGATAGCACCCACCCGGAAAACCGACCCGGGACCCTTCTTCGACTGGAAAGGTCTACGCAAATCAAACACCTACGAACTTCAGATTGACGGCCTTTGAAAGGCCGTTTTTTTGTTGCACTGCAGTTATCCCAAGCTTGTCCACAACTTGTTCACAGGGGATAACTGTGTGCACAAGTTGGGGATAAGAAAGTGTTTGCCAAATTGTGTTTCGACCACTACAATTAGTTCCAAGCCACATACAAAACACAAGATATAGTGGTTGCCAGTTTTGCCCCACTACAAAAACAAACCCTCAAGAACACGTATATTCCAGGAGAAAGATGCATGCTAACTAGCCATGGACCCTCAGATTTGGCGAGCAATTTGGCAACTGATGCGCCCTTGTCCACCTCTAAGCCTGCAGGTGCAGCGCCCGTGGTTGACAGCGCGTACTCAAACTACAAAATTATTCGCCGAAATGGTGCCGTGGTTGGTTTTGAGCCCAGCAAAATTGCCGTGGCCATGACCAAAGCATTTTTGGCAGTGAACGGCGGTCAGGGTGCAGCCTCCGCGCGCATTCGCGAACTGGTTGAGCAAATGACCGGCAGTGTGGTGAACGCCTTGGTGCGTCGCCAGCCTTCTGGCGGTATTTTCCACATCGAAGACATTCAAGACCAGGTTGAACTGGCCTTGATGCGTTCAGGCGAAGCGGAAGTAGCGCGTGCCTATGTGCTGTATCGTGAACGCCGCGCCCAAGAACGTGCTGCCAAGCAGGTTGCGCAGGCTGAGCAGCATGCATTGAACGTGATGGACGGCGACATCAAGCGTCCCCTGGATGTAGAAGCACTGAAAGCGCTGATTGAAAGCGCTGCTGTTGGCCTGAATGAAATTGACGTTGCACACCTTCAGAAAGAAACCCTGAAGAACCTGTACGACGGTGTAAAAATCGACGAGGTATTCAAGTCTGCAATTCTGGCCTCACGCGCCATGATCGAGAACGAGCCCAGCTACACACTGGTTACTTCCCGCCTGTTGCTGCACACGATCCGCCGTGAAATTATCGGCCGCGAAATTGCGCAAGATGAAATGGCGCAGGTGTACCCTGAGTACTTTCCCCAGTTCATCAAGAAAGGCATTGCCGCTGGCTTGCTGGATAACCGCCTGGCCCAGTTCGACATGAAGAAGTTGGGCGCAGCCCTGAAGTACGAGCGCGATTTGCAGTTCGATTACCTCGGCTTGCAAACTCTGTATGACCGTTATTTCCTGCACGTGGAAGGCACCCGCATTGAAATGCCACAGGCGTTTTACATGCGCGTTGCCATGGGCCTGGCCCTGAACGAAGTGGACCGCGAAGCACGCGCCATTGAATTCTATGAAGTGTTGTCGACATTCGACTTCATGAGCTCTACGCCCACATTGTTCAACAGCGGCACCATTCGTTCGCAGTTGTCTTCTTGCTACCTCACCACCATTGGTGACGACTTGGACGACATCTACGAAGGCATCAAAGAAAACGCACTGTTGAGCAAGTTCGCTGGCGGCCTGGGCAACGACTGGACCCCCGTGCGCGCATTGGGCAGCCACATCAAAGGCACCAATGGCAAGTCACAAGGTGTTGTTCCCTTCCTGAAAGTGGTGAACGACACAGCTGTTGCCGTGAACCAAGGCGGCAAGCGCAAAGGCGCGGTGTGTGCCTACCTGGAAACCTGGCACCTGGACATTGAAGAATTTCTGGAACTGCGCAAGAACACTGGCGACGACCGCCGCCGCACCCACGACATGAACACCGCGAACTGGATTCCCGACCTGTTCATGAAGCGTGTGATGGAAGGCGGTAACTGGACCCTGTTCAGCCCGTCCGATTGTCCAGATTTGCACGACCTGTACGGCAAAGCCTTCGAGAAAGCCTATGTGGGCTACGAAGAAAAAGCCGCGCGTGGCGATTTGAAATTGTTCAAAACAGTGGAAGCAGCCAAGCTGTGGAGAAAAATTCTCTCCATGCTGTTTGAAACCGGCCACCCCTGGATTACGTTCAAAGACCCTTGCAACATTCGCAGCCCCCAGCAACACGTGGGCGTGGTGCACTCGTCCAACCTGTGTACAGAAATTACCCTGAACACCAACGAGAACGAAATTGCGGTGTGTAACCTGGGTTCTGTGAACCTGACGCGCCACTTGAAGCCTGCCGACAACGGCGAACTGGTACTGGACCACGAGAAGCTGCAGAAAACTGTGGGCGTGGCCATGCGCATGCTGGACAACGTGATCGACATCAACTACTACGCAGTGGCCAAGGCACGCAATTCAAACCTGCGCCACCGCCCTGTGGGCATGGGCATGATGGGCTTCCAGGATGCCTTGCACATGATGCGCAAGCCTTATGCGTCACGTGATGCAGTTGAATTTGCCGACGAAAGCATGGAAGCCATTTGCTACTACGCTTACGAAGCTTCAACAGAGTTGGCTGCCGAGCGCGGTGCGTATAGCACCTTCAAGGGTTCGCTGTGGGACAAGGGCATCATGCCTTTGGATTCGCTCAAGCTGCTGGAAGAAGAGCGTGGCGGTTACGTGGAAGTGGATACAAGCAGCCGCATGGATTGGGACGCACTGCGCGCTCGCATCAAGAAGCACGGCATGCGCAACTCCAACTGCGTGGCCATTGCACCCACAGCAACCATTTCCAACATCATTGGTGTGGCCGCTTCCATTGAACCGACATTCCAGAACTTGTATGTGAAGTCGAACCTTTCAGGTGAATTCACCATCGTGAATGAACACTTGGTGCGCGACTTGAAGCGCCTGGGCATTTGGGACGAAGTGATGATTTCTGACCTGAAGTATTTTGATGGTTCAGTGATGAAGATTGACCGTATTCCGGAAGACCTGAAGCGCCTGTACGCCACCGCGTTTGAAATGGACCCACGCTGGCTGGTTGAAGCTGCAGCCCGTCGCCAGAAATGGATTGACCAAGGCCAAAGCTTGAACATTTATATGGCTGGCGTCAGCGGCAAGCGTTTGGATGACACGTACAAACTGGCCTGGATTCGCGGTTTAAAAACAACCTACTACCTGCGCACCATTGGTGCCACACACGCCGAGAAATCAACTTTGGCCGGTGGTGAGTTGAACTCGGTGAATGCGGAAGGTGGTGCATCTGCCGCGTTTACATCAGCCCCGGCCACTGGCCTGGTGCCCAACCTGCCTGAGCAAGAAATTGAAGGCAAGGTGTGCACCATGCGCCCAGGCGATGCTGGCTTCGACGAGTGCGAGGCTTGCCAGTAAGTTTTTTTTGAATAAAAGACCAGCGATTTGGGCAAGTGACCAAGACTTGCCCAAGTGAATAAAAATGAACATAATGACACTGTGACTTTATACAGTGTATTAGTTAAGGAGTTAGAAAATATGCTGTCTTGGGACGATGAATTTGATGCAGCCATGGGCAAAACAGCAACTGCTGCCAAGCCCCCTGTGCAAATGCCGCCAGCCATGGGTTCTGTGGCTTCGGGTTTTGCTGCGCCAGCCAGCCAAGGTTTGTATCAGCAAGCTGCGCGCCCTGTGGTGCAGCAGCCTGCCGCTGAAGGTGCGAAAGCAGGCCGTGTAAACGCCGCCGACAAGCGTGTAATTAACGGCACCACCGATGTAAACCAGCTTGTGCCTTTCAAGTACAAGTGGGCTTGGGAAAAGTATTTGAGCCAGTGCGCCAACCACTGGATGCCGCAAGAAATCAACATGGATCGCGACATTGCGCTTTGGAAAGACCCCAATGGTTTGACTGAAGACGAGCGCCTGATCGTGAAGCGTAACCTGGGCTTTTTTGTAACGGCTGACTCACTGGCTGCCAACAACATTGTGCTGGGTACCTACCGCCACATTACAGCGCCCGAGTGCCGCCAGTTTTTGCTGCGCCAGGCGTTTGACGAAGCCATTCACACCCACGCTTACCAGTACATCGTAGAAAGCCTGGGTATTCCTGAAGCAGAAACATTCAACGCGTACAACGAAATCAAATGCATTCGTGACAAAGACGAATTCCTGATTCCGTTCATCGACGTGTTGACCGACCCCGAGTTCAAAACCGGTACGCTGGAAAACGACCAGAAACTGCTGAAGAGCTTGATCGCTTTTGCCTGCATCATGGAAGGCATGTTCTTCTACGTCGGCTTTGTGCAAATTCTGGCGCTGGGCCGCCAGAACAAAATGATTGGTGCTGCCGAGCAGTTCCAGTACATTTTGCGCGACGAGTCTGCACACTGCACATTCGGTATCGACCTGATCAACACCGTGAAACTGGAAAACCCACACCTGTGGACCCCGGAATTCAAGGAAGAGATCAAGGCCATGTTCCGCAAGGCTGTTGAACTTGAACACGCGTATGCCGTAGACACCATGCCACGCGGCGTACTGGGCTTGAACTCTGCCCAGTTTATGGAATACATGAAGTTTATTTGCAACCGCCGTTCCAACCAGATTGGTTTGGGCACCTTGTACGAAGGCGCAACCAACCCATTCCCATGGATGAGCGAAATGATGGACTTGAAGAAAGAAACCAACTTCTTTGAGCGCCGTGTGACTGAGTACCAAACTGGTGGTGCGTTGAGCTGGGATTAATTTTCCAGTTACACGCAATGATGTAAAAGAAAGCAGCCTTCGGGCTGCTTTTTTTATTTGGGCTTTTCAAGTATCACCCTGAGTGGGTGACAGAAATTCAAATTTCTACCCTCTATCGCTGGCTGACTACACTTCCTGATTATTTAAATTTTTGGAGTTGGGGCACCATGCCAGCAGATCTTTTTTTGAAGTTGGGCAATGTGAAAGGCGAGTCGGTTGACTTGAAGCACGCGGGCGAAATGGAACTGCTAAGTGCACGTTGGGGCATGCAGGTGGCGGTGGGTGCCAATGGGGGTGTACTGGCACCTGCAGGGCGCGCGGAAGTGAAATCTCTACGTGTTGAAAAGCGTGTGGACCGTGCTTCCCCCACGCTGCATGCACAAACCTGTATCGGTCAGCTTTACGACACCATGGTGTTGACCAAGAGAAAGTCGGGTCTTGTTCCGCTTGAATATTTGCGCATTACTTTCAAAGACGTGATTGTGAGTGACATTGATATTTCACTGGGTGCGGGTGACGATGGCGATCTTGAGGTGGTCACTTTTGCGTTCACAGAGTATCAGGAGGAATACAAACCGCAAAACGGCGATGGCACGGGCGGTGCTGCTGTCACCGCCGGCTTCAATTGTATTAAGTGCGTGAAGATTTAACTTCGTTCTGGAGGCGTTCATACGCCTCCACATGCTGGTTGAACAGCCTCAGGTTGAGTTTGCGGATTAGGGCGGGCAGGTGGTACTTCACGTAGTCGTGGCGCCATTTCATACGCAAGTGATGATTTCGAAAAGTAAGTGGATTGCCCAGTTCGCGTTCTAGTCGTATCACACTGGTTGCTTGTCCTATAAACATGAAGAGAATGCCAACCAATGCCGCTGTGGGTATCATCGCCCCAACCTTGGCCAGTAATAGTTTTAGATCATCTGATTCTGTGGTGATTGTTGGGAAAACAAAAACGTAAATCATCATGACCCCAACCAAAACCCAGGTTGTGACCAATGCAGTTAGGCTCTGTTGTTTGTCTTTGTCTTCAAAAGAATGATCCGCTAGATAAATGTTAATAGTCCACAGCTCGATGGGCTTACGAATGTCGGCTTTGCCTTTGTTGATCTTTACGTTTGTATCAATTAAGGCCCAAATGTAACTGATTGTTGCGACAGCAAGTGCGTACCAAAAGTTGAAGTAAAGGGATTCGTTGCTCAGAAAAATTGGAGCGTCTAGTACCATGCCCAAGACTTCAGGAAAAGTTGTCAGGCATGTAGCTGGGAGAATAAAGATTGAAAGCTTGAGAGCGTTTGCAATGTTGACCTGTGCAATAAACACGATGTAATACAGAACTGAAACCACAAACAAAATAACGGTTGTGAATAATGCGGTTGTGGCCTGTGCTGAAAGGTCGAGTAAATAAGATAACGGGATTGCAACCCCATAGGCATAAAAAAATGCGAGGCAAAAGGAAGAGGTAAAAAAATCATTGAAGGGTAGATAGGATTTAATCATGCTTAATTTGCCCCGAAAAAAGCTTTCGCTTTCTGCTCAATATGACTCGGTGCGCTAGACAGGTTATAACCAACTCCGATCAAAACGCCAGCACCTAGCCCGATAAGTACGAGAGGTGCACCTGCGACAGTAAAGCCAGCCATCCCCAAAGCCACTACCGCGACTTTTGCAAATGCGAGTCCACCTACTAAAGCCGCAACATTTCCAGTTTGATTCTTGGCGCTATCCACCGCGAATTGCTTGTAGTTGAATTTTTGATCCAGCTTTGCGTTGTGGTTGTAGTTGGTCATCACGTCGTTGATCAATGTGGGGCCGAACGTTAGAATTCCACCTACTTTGGCAGAGCCCAGCCAAGACGATCCTGTAAGCCTGCGCAACTCCCACATTTCATCTGAGGCTTGCTTGCTCAAGCTGAGTACCTTGTCGTATTTGAATGCATTGGGTCCCAGTGATTTGGTGCTCATATTCTTGCTGATTTTTTCGAACTGGTTTTTCTCCAGCAATGTAATTTGCTTGGCGTTTGTTTGACGAACCCGAATAAGCACATCGGCGTGTTTGCCAAACTGGTTGGGGCCTTTAAGGCCCACAGCTTTCAGTTCCACACCGTTGCCCAGTTTCACTGTGCGCGGTTTACCGCTGGCCAGTGTGGCTCGCAATTCGGTTTTCATTTTTGAAGTAAAGCGCGCTTTGGCTGCAGCCTCGATCAAATTGGACAGGTTGCCCGGCAAGTTGGTTACACCAAACAACTGAGCAAGCAGGGCAGCGCTCACTGTGCCCTTTTCAAAAGCAGTGACCAAAGCGCTGGTTTGCTGTGTGTTCAATTGCGAGGTCATCAGCATGACCCCAGCCACAGGGTCTTGCTGTATTACCTCTGGTACCATCGCCAGGCTTACTTGGGCGTCGGGTTCAAAGTGGCCCAGAAAATCCATTTCCTGATGCAGGTAGAGCGGCGCTGAGCCGTCGTGGCTATTCAGCGCACGGGTGTAGGCCAGTTGCAGCGACTGCGCTTTGCGCTTCAGATGGTCTTCGTGAAATGTGCGGGCTTGGGTGTTCATGGCGCAGCAAAATAAAAACGAGGCAAGCCGCAGTATGCGTGAAAGGTTTTAAGGGGTAGAAATAAAGGGTTCTTCCAAGGAGTTGAGGGGGATGGTTTGGTTCGAATTGACTGGTGTGAGAAGAGGGGGGGAGCAATAGCCAGCTCTTCAAATCACGGTCAAAAACTCCGCCACCACCAACATTTCGTCAGCATCCTCAGCACTGAGTACAATCGTTTCATGCTTGTCGTTCGTCGATTCTGGTTTCAACACAATCACGCTGTTCACCACGCCATTTTCACCGAAATGCTTTTCGTTTTTGTAGCGTTTAATGGTGTATTGCCCACCCAGTTCAGGGTCTGAAATGCGGCGGTGTTGTACCACTAAAATTTTTCCGTTGCGTGTGCCTTGCGGGTTGAAGTGAAAGAGGCACCATGCACCCGGTGGTATGCGTTTGTTCATTGAATCACCTTCAACACGGGCTAAAAAATAGCCTTCGCTCGCGTGCAGGTGTGCGGGCAGTACTACATGGTCAAATGTGTCGGCCTGTTGGTAGTTGCCAAACTGCTCGGCGGCAAACTTCAAATCGATAACCGGTACGCTGTTGGCGGCCTTTGGAGCAGCCTGCACAATCGGTAGGTTCAACCCCTCGTATTTGTTCAATATGGGTACGGCCTCCATGTGTTTAAAACCATTCACCAGCACTTGAAAATAGGCTTGTGCTTTGAATGTATCAGGAAACCTTCGTTGAATGAACTATTTGAAGTGGGGTAATTTGGGGCTATAAATGGGCGGGGTGCTCTGAACAGGAATGGAACCACTTCACGCAAACAACTACTCAGCGGTCCCTACTCACAACAGAGGTTTATATGAATTCATCATTTGCAATCAGTCCACCTGCTGTCCAAACCATGAGTCACTCTGATCAGATTCATGCACGTAACATGGCTGCTTACCATATCGATCGTCGAGAATTCGAGGCGTCGCCATGCAGAAGTAACTCTGCGCTAATGGGAAAAATCACAGGTACTGCGGGAACATTGGGCTTATTGATTGCCTCGCCCATTGTCAGTGCGAAATTAGGGACTTCTTTGGCATCGATTATCACTGCCACTGTGAGTGCTGCCTGTTGCGTAGCTTGTTGCATCGGTATCAGCATTGCCGAGGAACCGTGCGAACCAAGGCATCCAGATCTGCCCCAAAGCCACGATTAAGACTAACAAGGCTGAAGCAGTTAACCCCCCACCAAATTTTTTGCCACTGCTTCGGCCACTTCAATGCCATCGACACCCGCCGACAAAATACCACCGGCGTAGCTGGCACCTTCGCCAGCAGGGTAAAGGCCTTTTGTATTCAAACTTTGGAAGTCGTCGCCGCGCGTAATTCGCAGTGGCGACGAAGTACGGGTTTCTACACCGGTCAGCACAGCGTCGTGCATGTCGAAACCTTTGATTTTCTTGCCGAATGCCGGCAAGGCTTCACGCATGGCCGTGATTGCGTATTCGGGCAAAGCGTCGGCCAGGTCAGTCATTTTCACGCCGGGCTTATACGATGGTTCTACGCTGCCCAGCGCAGTGGATGCTTGGCCCGCAATGAAGTCGCCCACCAATTGCCCGGGTGCCTCGTAGTTGCTGCCGCCCATTAAAAAGGCATTGGATTCAAGCTTGCGTTGAAAGGCGATGCCTGCCAGTGGGCCACCAGGATAGTCTGCCGGGCTAATGCCCACCACAATACCCGCGTTGGCGTTTCGTTCGTTGCGGGAATATTGGCTCATGCCGTTGGTGACCACGCGGTGTTCTTCTGACGTGGCGGCCACCACGGTGCCGCCGGGGCACATGCAAAAGCTGTACACCGACCGGCCATTGGCGGCATGGTGCACCAGTTTGTAGTCGGCTGCGCCCAGCAGGGGGTGGCCCGCGTGTTGCCCCAAGCGGGCACGGTCAATCAGCCCTTGTGGGTGTTCTATGCGAAAGCCCACTGAAAATGGCTTGGCTTCCATGTACACACCGCGCTCGTGTAGCTTGGCAAAGGTGTCGCGGGAACTGTGGCCCAGCGCCAGCACCACATGGTCTGCGCGCAGTTCGTAAGTGCTACCGTCTTTCAGGTTCTCAATGGTCAGGCCGCGAATGTGGCCGTCTTCAATGTGAAAGTCGCATACGCGCTGTTGGAAGCGAATTTCACCGCCCATGGCGATGATCTGCTCGCGCATGTTTTCTACCACTTTCACCAGGCGGAAGGTGCCAATGTGGGGTTTGCTGACCAGCAAAATTTCCTCGGGTGCGCCAGCCTTGACAAACTCGGTCATCACTTTTCGGCCAAGAAAACGCGGGTCTTTGATTTGGCTGTACAGTTTGCCGTCTGAAAATGTACCTGCACCGCCTTCGCCAAACTGCACGTTCGATTCGGTGTGCAACACACGTTTGCGCCACAGGCCCCAGGTGTCTTTGGTGCGTTCGCGTACCTGTTTGCCTCGTTCAATCACAATGGGTTTGAAGCCCATTTGCGCCAGCATCATGGCCGCAAAAATACCGCAGGGGCCAAAGCCAATTACCACAGGGCGAATGGCTGGGGCTTCGTTCAGTTTCACTGGCAACTGGTAGACCATGTCGGGCGCAGGCCGAATGTGCGAGTTGGTGGTGAATTTCGACAACAACTGCGCTTCAAGCCGGGCGCTGTCCAATTCCACATCCACGATGTACACCAACAGCAGTTTTTGTTTGCGCGCGTCGTAGCTGCGCTTGTAAATACGGAAGCTTTTGAGCTGGTGGGCTGAAATTTTCAGTGTGCTGCAAATTAATGCGGGCAGGGCGTCTTCAGGATGGTCGAGTGGAAGCTTCAGCTCGGACAAGCGGATCATGGCGGGTGTACCTTGTGGATCTGTTTTTCGGATCAAGGCCGTATTTTATGCTTTTACCCGCCAAAGTGCACTTATTTGATTTCGATTCCAAGCTTTAGCGATTTGGCTCAAACACCAAATATCCAAGGCAGTCAGGTCTCTTTTCTTGAAAACCAAAACTGATTTTTCCCCAAGTGGTTACATCAGTGAAGGTGGTTGCTTCCAGAAGCGAGTCGCCACGTGGCATACCAGTTATGTTCAGGTTGGGAAATACTTTGTTGACCTGTTCAACTGTGATGCATTCTCCGTCTATATCTATCACCAACAACCCAGTGGCATCGTGAGATGGTTGAGGCAATCTAAGGTCAATTTTCCAAATCTTAGAGTGACCAGCAAGCAACACGGGTTGACCAGAATAGAACCTGAAATAATTATTCGATTGCTGGGTTTGTTCCACAAGTGTTTGGTTGAGTATTTCTTCAATACCCGACAATGACAATGGGGCAGTTTGCATGTCCTCGATTAATTGCCAGACTGAGAGGTTGAGTTGAATCATGGTGTTGTCCTTTGATGCATAGGAGGAAGATTGGCATGCAGTTGCGAGCAGCGCCAAGAGCAGGATGAGTGTTTTAAGCACTCGCTCATTTAGTTCCGCAATATTTTTTACACCATGGTACATATTGGTTGTCATACCATTTTCCATGCATGTCTTCATAAGTTTCCTTTGTGGTCGATGTGTATTCTCCCTTGCGGAATGTGTCTCCGATTTTTCTAATTGCTGACTTATAGTCGCCGTCTTTAAGCGATTGATCGTAAGCCCTCTCGTAGATCGGAGTATTCACCGGTTGACCAGCGATGCCGATATCAATTTTGCTAGATTTGAGAATTTCCCGCTGCACTGTGATGTTCTTCATGACGGCGGCGCCTTCGTCGTCCAGGGCATCATTTAAATAAGTCGCTTTGCTACTGTAGTCGGGTTCGAAGGGGTGACGCGCATGCCCCACTTCATGAGATAGAACCTTGACAAGGTTTTTTTTATCACCCTTCAAGGTGGGGTCGAGGGTGATTAATTTTTTATCGCGGTTGGCCGAAGACCCCCCGCCAGTCTCTCCAAATTTAATAATCCATTTTTCTTTGCTGAGTGTTTCCAGGTCTTTGCTCAGCGTTGGCGATTTGCCTATTAATTCATTGAGGTCTTGTCCAAGCTCCTTTTCGAATGGGTTACTTGTTGAACCTGGCGCGGGAGTGTCTGGAGTTTCTGGCTTAATGGCTGACGCTATCAAGGTGGCACCACACGCAATTTTGTGACCGTGCAGGGCCACTGCCATGTAGTTGTCGGTGAATGTGCTGAGTCCCTCGACAATCGGGAACACATGGGGTTTGCACAAAGGGCAGGTGACCATGTCGCCGACCCTGGCGATGGGTCGGCCTTCAACCGATGTGGTGGGGCTGCCTGAGATGACCACACCACCGTGGCTGGTGGTGTCGCCGATCAGGATTTGTGCGCGACCTTGTATAAGAGGCCTTGAGGACATGCGATCAAAAGTAAGTGGTGTAGCTCCTTGAGTAATTAATCCGTGGCGGTGGTTCCCTTGAATTTCATGGCTTTTTGATGAAAATGCCTTACCTGTAATACTTGCGCAAAGCCAGCAAGGGCACCGCATACAACACAGCAAACCCGGAATTCAGAACCGCGTTTTGCCAGAACCCGCTGTACAGCGAAAATGCGGTATCGGGCACATACCAAAGCAGCACGGATATCGTAATCATGCAGCAGGTCTCTTTGGCGTCTTTAACATTCAGCTTGCGCACCAGCATGAAAATAAGTGCCCCCCAGCCCACCATGACGGAACCCATCACTGCATGTGCAAGCTCGATGTACGCTGCAGCTTGCGAGTCAAATGCGTAAAATTGTGCGGCATCCTGGAATACCAACAATCCAAAAGCCTGTTGAGTCAGCCCTGGTGCAAGCACCATGAGCAGGCCAAACAGCACTGTGAATTCGGCGGTGTAGGTGAGCCAGTTGATCCAAAAAGTGGGCGTGCTTGTTGCACGGTTGTGCATGGTGCTGGTTTGCATGGCAGGTCTCCTAGCGTGGTTGAAATTGATTCAGGTCAACGCCAGTTTGCTAAGCACAGGGTCATTGCCGCAATAACCTGCGAGGTCATAGATTCCAGTAATTTTCCGTGGCAGTATTGGCATATGCACACACAAACCTCCACCCAACATGCTGGAATTCGCCTGCGCGATTTGCGCACTCGGCAAAAGGTCAGCCAACTTGATTTGGCCTTGCGCGTTGGCGTTTCCCAGCGCCACTTAAGTTGCATTGAAACAGGCAAAGCCAGCGCCAGCAAAGAGATGTTGCTGGCGCTATTGGAAGGACTGGATGCTCCGTTAAGCGAGCGCAATGAAGCGCTGGTGGCTGCGGGCTTTGCGCCCTTGTTTGGCAGCCGGCCGATTGATCACCGTGAAATGGACACCATCAATGAGGTGATTGATTTGATGTTGACTGCGCAGAATGCAGCCCCGGCCATGGTGTTGGACAGTGAATGGAATTTGCTGAAATTCAACCCCAGCTTTGTACGTTTGTTGCAATTGCTGGAATTTGACTTGGCCGCATTACAAGCCACACCCAATGTATTGCTGGCGCTGACTGCACCCGGTGGCTTGGCTTCGCGTTTGGAAAACCCGGCTGAGGTGCTGGGTGACGTGTTGAAAAGGGCGCAGCACGAGGCCTTGCATGTACCCGCATTGCAGGCCATGTTGAAGCAAATTCCGCAATCGATGTTTGATACCAAACAGCCCAAAAATTTCAATAACCCCACCTTGGTAACCCGGTTTAAAAGCACAGTGGGTGAGCTTCGGTTTGTGTCAACTTTCACCAGTTTCGGGGCGCCTTTGGACATCACTGCGGCATCGTTAAGAATTGAACATTTGTTCCCTGCTGACGAAGCCACTCGAAAGGCCTTTGCCTGATGCGTACGCTGTTGTTGTTTTTGCTGATTGCCTTGGGTGCATTTGCCACATGGTGGTTTCTTCAAAAACCCAGCCACAACCGACAATGGGCTGACGATGTGGCCCACATGCTGCATGCCGATGTGATGGGTAATCGAGTGGTGTTGCAGAATGTGCGCAACTTTGAGTGGCGCACAGAAACCGATTACACCCCACGTTGGGAAACACGTGAATACGACTTAAGCCAGTTGCAAACTGCCGACTTGGTGCTCTCGTACTGGATGGGGCCAAAAATTGCACACACGCTGGTTTCATTCGGTTTTGCCGATGGCCAGTACCTTACTTTTTCACTCGAAATTCGAAAAGAGCAAGGGGAAAAGTTTTCTGCATGGAAGGGGTTTTTCAGGCAGTACGAGGCGATTTTGGTGGCGGCCGATGAGGCGGACATTATTCGCACTCGAAGCAATGCACGTGGTGAAGATGTGTACATGTTTCGCTTGGCCATTCCGCCCGAACAATTAAAAACCTTGTTTTTGGCTTATGTGGAGCGAGCGAGCAAACTGGAAAAAACCCCCGAGTTTTACAACACACTGACCAGCAATTGCACCACCGTGGTGTTTGATATCGCCAAGCAAATTGTGCCCGATTTACCGTTGGATTACCGCTTGCTGCTCAGTGGGTACTTCGCGGAGTACGCGCATGCGCAGGGTGGTTTGGTCGAGGGCTTCAGTTATGCCGAGCTTCGTGAAAAAGGCTACATAGTGCCGCGTGCCAAGGCCATGCAGGCCGGTGAAAACTTTTCGGAAGTCATTCGCCGGGGTGTGCCTGGCGTGCAGCCAGGCATGCCCGCCAAATAATCAGCAGCCACCCGCCCAGCGTGGGTCATTGATGTTGTAGCTGCGCGGTTTCATGTAGTCCACCGGGTCGCGCAGGTAATCCACTTCGGGTGGGTTTGGCAGCTTGCCAACCGCCTCTAGCCAACTGGTTTCATAGGCTGAAGCGCCGCCACCAATGCCGGGTGTCCACGCATCATGGTGGTTGGGCAAGGCCACTTTGGGTTTAGTCAGCGCCACATAGGCCAGGGCGTCGCGGTAGGCACTGGTCACCAAACCAAAACCCACAATTGCATTCAGTTGCACATCCACGCATTCGGGCAAATTGACCAAGGCGTTGGTCACGGCTTCGCTTTCTGCATTGCCTGCTTTCATCACCCCGGTGGAATTGTGCCAAAACCAGGCAAAGTCGCCTGCGCGGAAGTGATAGGCCCAGGTGCCACCTGCGGGTTGGCCCACACCACCGTCGTCGCGAAGTGTGCCCACAAACCGAAGTGCCTCGGCCAGACTGGTGTTCAGGTAAGTGGGGTAGGTCAGTACGTCGGGAATGTACACAAGCGGCATGCCACCGTTGAGCAAGTCGGTGGGTTCAGCGGCGGAGTGAGTGTGCTGTACAACATGCACGGGCTCAATATCTTCCCAAATTTGAATGGCGCGGGTGCTTCCAGCACCGGGGGTGGTTTGGTTGCCCAGGTTCAGGCAGGGAAATGTGTTGGGTATGCCCTCACTGGCGGCGCGCTCGCGGGCTATGTCGCACACATTGCTGCCTGCAACCAGCAGGGCGTTGCTCAAGCCGGCCACATAACCGGCATCCGCAGCGTGGTCAAAGTGGCCGTGGCCAATGAAGATTGCCTCGGGTTGAATGGCGGCCAGTTCTTCGCGGCCGATGGGTACGTAGTTGGCATGCGCGCCCACAATTTCCCAGGCGTCCATCAAGAATAAATGGCCCTTCATGCTCACAATGAAGCTGGACACACCCACCCACCAGAATTTTACTTGTTCAGGGTCCATGGCGTTGGGGCCCAAAATGCGTTCACGCGTGGCTTGAAGTTCGGCACTCGCAGTGCCCGCTGCAGGTAGGGGTGTGAAGTTGGCGGGCGCAAACACATTGGGGCGTGTTTCGTTCGGGGTGGTTCTTGCGGTGCTGGCGCTGCCTGTGTCGGAATTGCCACCCAAACAAGCGGACAGGATTGGTGCACAAAGAAGAGCGCAGGCGAGAAGGCCTGCGCGGGAGTATAGGGTGATCATAATTGTTGGTGTTGTAGGTGTCTCCAACACCTTGTACTGCCACCAATGCGGTTTTAGATGCCCTTCACCAGCGGCGAGAAAAAGCGAATGATCTTGGTTAAGTCTTCTTTCGCTTCCGGCAAAGCAATGTTCATAGTCGGCCAAATGTGCGGCATACCGGGGCGGGTAAGCAAAGTAATTTGTCCCCCCACTTTCTCCACGGCATCACGTAGCAACACAGAATCGTCCAGCAAACATTCGTCTTCACTTGCAGTCACTATCAGTGGTGGCAGGCCTTTCAGCTTGCCTAGCAGGGGCGATGCGCGTTCATCGGCGGGGTCATGGCCGCACATGTACAAGTTGGCTGCGTGCTCAATCATGTGTGCAGACAACATGCTGTCGGTTTTGTCATTGCCTTCAATCGAAGGTGACAGGCGGCGCATGTCGGTGGCTGGCGAAATCAGCAGACCGCCGTGCGCGGGCAACTTTTTCTTCAATGCATGTTGCAGCACTGCCAATCCCAAATTGCCGCCAGCGGAATCGCCTGCCACGAAAATTGGCTCGCCAGTGGGTGTGTCGGCCACCAGCGCTTCAAAGGCAGCAATGCAGTCGTCCAATGGCGCTGGAAACGGGTTTTCTGGCGCAAGGCGATAATCAGGCATGAACACTCGAAATCCAAGCGCATTGGCCAAGGCACCGCAAAAAGGGCGGTACATCGGTGGGTGACCCGCCACAAATCCTCCGCCGTGAATGTAAAGCAGAGCACCCTTGGGATTCACGGGAATCAGCCACTCGCCGGGTACGCCGCCCAAAGCGCCTTTGAGGTGTTTCAAGCCTTTGGGAACCGGCGCCAGAAGGTTGGATGCAGCTGTCACCATGCGGAACCTGCGCACAAAACCGGCACCGTTGCCCCGGTAACTTTTCAGGGCGATGCTTGCAATTTTGTTCATCACTTTGGCTTGAATAGACGGCATGGTGTTCCTCTTTGAAAGTGGGGTGGGGTATTTATAGCACTGCCAGTGCTGGCCAGTTTACCCTGAGTTTTCAATGCACTTGATAAATTCGGACAAATCTGGAGGGGATTCGTAAACGCTGTTTTCAGGCCTGAAAAAATCGGCACAATAAAAAAGAGAAAAACCACACGGAGACACCATGGCGATATTCGACGAAGACATTTTGATCATTGGCGCAGGTTTGTCAGGCATTAGTGCTGCATGCCATTTGAAAAAGGAATGCCCCAACCGAAAGTTCACCATCCTCGAGCGCCGCACCACCATTGGTGGCACTTGGGACTTGTTCCGTTACCCCGGTATCCGATCCGATTCCGACATGTTCAGTTTCGGCTTCAAGTTCAAGCCCTGGAAAAATGCACATTTTTTCTCGCAAGGCAATGACATTCGCAGCTATGTGCATGAAGCAGCCACCGAGAACAAGGTATTCGACCATATTCGCTTTCAGCGAAAGGTAAGCGATGCCAATTGGGACAGTGAGGCCCAGCGTTGGGTGATCAATGCGGTGAATGAAGCGACTGGCGAACCCGAACAATACCGTGCCAAATTCATGATGGCCTGTGCGGGTTACTACAATTACGACCAAGGCTACCGCCCTGATTTTCCGGGTGAGAAAAACTTCAAAGGCTTGATTGTTCATCCCCAGCATTGGCCTGAAAACCTGGACTACACCGGCAAGAAAGTGGTGGTGATTGGCAGTGGTGCAACAGCAGTTACGCTCATCCCCAGCATGGCCGACAAGGTTGAGCACATCACCATGTTGCAGCGTTCGCCGTCGTATATTTTTTCATTGCCCTCCGTGGATGCACTCACCAAACTGCTTCAGAAAACCCTGCCTTCCAAACTGGCCTACAAGCTGAACCGTACGCGTACCATTGGTTTGGCGCACTTCATGTTCAAGGCCAGCAAAAGCAAGCCGGAAGTGGTGCGGCGGTTTTTGATTGCCATGATGCGCAGGCAGTTGAAGGGTTCGAATGTGGATATCAAGCACTTCACACCCAACTACATGCCATGGGATCAGCGTTTGTGTCTGGTGCCTGATGGCGATTTTTTCAAAGCCCTGCGCAGTGGTAAAGCCAGCGTGGCCACGGACACCATCAAGCAGTTTGTGGCCAATGGCATTGAGTTGAACTCAGGTGAGGTTCTTGATGCCGACATCATTGTGACTGCCACTGGTTTGAATGTTCAGATGGTAGGCGGCATGAAAATTTCTCTTGACGATGAGCCTGTCAACCTGAGTGAAAAAATGTTCTACAAAAGCGCCATGCTTCAAGACCTGCCGAACGCCGCAGTAGTTCTAGGCTACACGCATGCTTCATGGACTTTGAAATCAGATTTGGTGAGCGGTTTTGTGTGCCGATTGCTGAACTACATGGACAAGAAGGGCCACGCCGTGGCGGTGGCCAAAACGGCCGATGTTCAACCAGTGGAAGGCTTTACAGTATTGGGCGGCTTGAATTCAGGCTACTTGAAACGTGTGGCTGACCAGTTGCCCCGCCAGGGCGAGACCCACCCCTGGCACAATCGGCAAGACTATTACCACGACACCAAAACCTTGCTGGAAGACCCGGTGGATGAGCCCGGTTTGGTGTTTGAGCCAGTAAAGGCTGGTGGGAACAGGGCCAAACCGAAGTTGAAAGCAGTGGCTTGAATTTAACTGTCGCTGTCAACGAGGGTGAAGCGCCGGGTCATGCGCTCACCCACCTGTACCATTTCAAAAAATACATTCATAGGCCGAGTCCAGGCGGTGTGTGTGTCGCCACTCAGGGGGCGGTACACCACCACAGGGCTTAAATCGCTTTCTTGAATGGCCTGGCAGATAATTTCATACAGGCCACCTTTGTAGTGTCGGTAACGTTCGCCTGCTTTTACGCTGTGTAGTTGTTCCGGTACGTGGCTCATGGGTGTCTCCTGTGTTGTTCAAAGTCATATTTCTTGAATATTCAAGGTCATATCGTTAAACTGTACGGCTGTCCTTGAAGAATTGAAAGGAGTTCCTGAATGCCTGCAAGCAAGCGAGCAACCGAGGAAGCCAGCAAACCAGCAACAAAGCCTTTGACCAAGTCGGCTGTAAAGCCAGCCACAAAGGCGACTGATGCCAAAGCAGAAACGCCTGAAAGCAAGGCGCGCCCGGTGGCTACAACCCGCAAACCTTCCAAAACAGCGCTTTCTCCTTCTGAGGTAACGCCGCTGGCCCTGCTTACGCCCAGCAAGCCCGCGCGCCGCCGCAGGTCGGGTGCTGCAAAGCCAAGAAAATTGAAGGGGGCTACAACCACCTGGCCATTCCCAACCGGCTCAAGGCCTTAACCTGCTGAACGCTTCACTATGCTTCTAATCGATATTCTGCGCTTACTGCTGGAAACAGCCGCCAGCCTGCTGACTTTTTGCCTGTTGCTGCGTGCGTTGATGCAGTGGGTGCGTATACACCCCAGCAACCCCCTGTCACCTTTTATTTTTTCCATGACAGACTGGCTGGTGAAGCCGCTACGCAAGGGCGTACCGGGCTATGGTGGCATTGATTGGGCCTCCATTTTTGGTGCTTTTGTGGTGTCTTTTGTGCTTCACATTGTGTTGGTGCTGCTTACGGTTGGGCTTTCCAGCGGCGGGCCTGGTGTGGGCGCGCTGATTACCCTGACCATACCCATTGCCATTTTCTGGGTGCTGCGCAATGTGGCCTATCTGCTCATGGGTATTGTGTTGATTCAGGTGGTTTTGAGTTGGGTCAATCCGTTCTCGCCAATCGCATCCATTTTGAATGAATTGTCGCGCCCTTTTCTGGAGCCGCTGCGCAGGGTATTGCCCACCATTGGCAATGTAGATTTATCGCCCCTGGTATTTTTCTTGATTTTGCAAATTGTGATGATGGTGCTGCAAAGCCTGATGCCAGGTTTTTGATTCTATTGAATCAAGATAAAAAAAGAGCACTTGTGAAAGTGCTCTTTTTCATTTGGCTTAGAACCTAATAGCTTCTTAGCGTGTAACGCGTGAAGTACCACCGCCACTTACAATCCGAACGCGGTCGCCGGGACGGAAGTCTTCACCCGCTGCATCTTGAACATAAGCGCGCAGGGTGCCGTTGTCCATGCGAACGGTGATTTCAAGACCCTGGCGAGTCGATGCGTTGCGCTCAATGGCTTGACCGGCCACACCGCCAGCCACTGCGCCCACGATTGCACCCACTGCGCGACCACTACCGCCGCCCACATTGCTGCCAGCAATGCCGCCGATAATACCGCCAGCAGCGGTGCCCACGCCGTTGGTGTCGCCTTGAATGGTGACTGTACGAACACTTTCAACTGTGCCCTGCTCGATAATTTGCGCTCGGCGGGTTTCACCTTCGCGGTACACTTGGCCCGAGCTGCTTTGCGTGGCACAACCTGCAAGCGCGGAGAGCGCAATCAGGGCCACTGCGCCGGTGCTTCTAAAACTGAACTGAATTGACTTGGCCATGATTTGATTTTCCTTTCAAGTTACCAGGGTTGTTGACCAAAAGCGGCGGTAAACCTGGACGCAATTTCTTCCCGGCTGTACTGGTAGGTTTGGGGGCCTTTCACTTCAATTTTCAGTGAACCCATCAAACTGGCCAGCCTGGCCGCATTCACAATGCCCATGCCTTCTGTGAGGCCGTAGAGCAAGCCGCCGCGGTACGCATCGCCACAGCCGGTGGGGTCGGCAATACGTTCAGCTTTAACGCACGGTATGTCGTGCCGTTGACCCTGTGTATACACCCAGCTGCCTTCCGCACCGCGTGTAACCACAAGCGCTTCCAGCTTGTCTGCAATTTGCTCCAAGGTCAGGCCTGTGCGGTCACACAACATTTTGGCTTCATAGTCATTGACAGCAGCGTAGGTGGCAAGTTCCAAAAACCGGTCAAGTTCGGGTTTGCCGAACATGGGCAGGCCTTGGCCCGGATCAAATACAAATGGAATGCCCGCTGCCGCAAACTGCTCGGCGTGTTGCATCATGCCGTCCCGGCCATCGGGGGCGATTATTCCCAAGGCAATGTCGCCTGCATCGCTCACTTTGTTCAGGTGTGAGTGGCTCATCGCACCTGGGTGAAAAGCGGTAATCTGGTTGTCGTCAAGGTCGGTGGTGATGAAAGCCTGCGCGGTGAACTCCTCGCCAATTTGTTTCAAGCAGCTGGTTTCAATACCCAAGGTTTGCAGGCGCTGAAAGTATCCACCGGCATCATGTCCAATCGTGGCCATGGGTACTGGTTTGCCGCCCAGCATGTTCAGGCTGTAGGCAATGTTGCCTGCGCAGCCACCCCAGTCTTTGCGAAGGCTTGGAACCAGAAATGCAACGTTCAGGATGTGTACCTGGTCGGGCAAGATTTGGTCTTTGAAGCGACCTTCAAACACCATGATGGTGTCGAATGCGATAGAGCCGCAAATTAAAACGCGTTTGGTGTTGGTTGGGGAATTCATTGTGAAACAGTCCAGTATTTAAAAATTGGCTCGGCGTTTATTGTTCGCTTGGGCCTTGGTCGAATAATTCAAGCCGAAAGCCAGTCGCGGCGCTTTCGGGTAGTTGTGTGTTCAGGGTGCTCAAGTTTAAGTATGCCAGTACTTCCACTGTTTTTTTGCCAGTTATCAACGGTGCCTGGCTGGCTGCATTCTCGTCACGCAGTTGGTAGTCGCCGGGGCTCAGTGATTTGCTGGCCAGCACCAGGCCTTGCGGGTCGAGCAATTCCACTTTCAGGTGGGGCCATCGGGCGGGCAGGGGAAGTGGGTTGTGCAAGGTCAGGTCAACCCGCAAATTGTGCTCATCCAGCGCTTGCAGGCCGCTGCCTTCAACGCGCAAAGCTTGGGTGGCAGGGCTAGCAAACAGCCGTTGAATGGCGGGCCCTGCATTGTTGATGTGCTTGGCGATTTCTGGCGTTTTTTGCAACAGGTTTATGCGCTGCCACCACAGTGCCTGCACACCGAGCGCCAGCAGCAGTGCAATACAGGCGGTTTTCAGGGCAGGGTTGCCCTGGTTGAAACTCAGCAGAGGTTTCGTGGGTGCTGTGTTGGCAAACAAGGCCTCAGAGCCAGTCCCGTCTCCGCCTGACAAGTTGTGGTCGCTGGTGCGGTTGTCGTCGCTTTGCCTGGGGCTTAGGTCCAGCTTTTGCCAGGCTTCGGTGTCGGCTGACGTAAGGTGTTCAATGCCGGAAAATACGGTTTGGCAATGCCCGCAGCGCACCTTGCCCTCGTGCATTTGCAGTTGGCCAGAGGTCACTTTGAACAAGGTATTGCAGTTGGGGCAGCGGGTGGCAAGGCTCATGGCACTAGTTTAACCTTGCCTGTAAAGGGCTGGATTATTAGTTGGCAACTTGGTTGACAACTTAGTCAGCGGCTTTTTGGCCATGCAGGCATACCCAGCCATCGCGTTCTGCCCACACGGCCAGCTTGATCCATTGGCGGTAATGCGCAATCACTTCTTCAGCCTGTCGGGCCAACACGCCGGAAAGCACCAACTGCCCGCCCGCTTCAACATGGTTGCACAATGACGGCGCCAACACTTTCAGTGGGTTCGACAAAATATTGGCCACCACTATTGGAAACTGACGTTTGGCCAGTGGAAAGTCGGGCAAACCACAGGGCATTTCAACGCCATTGTTGCCCGCATTGTAGGCGGTGCTGTCGACAGCTTGGGGGTCAATATCCACGCCGATGGCCTCAGAGGCTCCCAATTTAAGTGCAGCAATACCCAAAATTCCCGAGCCGCAACCGTAATCCAGCACACTTTGCCCTTTCAACGGAAATTCGCTGAGCCAGCGAAGGCACAGCGCGGTGGTGGGGTGTGAACCGGTGCCAAAGGCCAAGCCGGGATCGAGCACCAGGTTGATTCGGTCGTCGATGTCTTGAGGTTCGTGCCAGGAGGGCACAATCCACAATCGGGCTGAAATGGGAATCGGGTCGAATTGGGATTGGGTTAAACGAACCCAGTCTTCCTGAGGTACTTCGGTGTACTCAATTTCGGCATCTCCCAGCAATTCAGCTGGAATTTCACCGAAAATTTGCTCACCTTCGGCCTTGTTGCGAAACAGGGCCACCACATGGTTTAAATTCCACGCCGCTGATTCCGGCTCCATGCCGGGCTCGCCGAACAAGGGTTGTTCGTCTTCGCTGTCTGCATTGGCATCTTCCAGGCTGACCGCCAAGGCCCCCAGCTCCATGAGCAGGTCGGAAACTTCATCGGCTTGCTCAAAGGGCAGGGTAAGTTTGGCTTGTATCAGCGGTGTGGCCTGTGGGTTCATTTACTTGAAACGTGCTTCCAGTTTGTGCTCAAGGTAGTGAATGCTGGTGCCGCCTTCCACAAAGCGGGCGTCTTCCATCAATTCACGGTGCAAGGCTGTGTTGGTTTTGATGCCGTCGACTACCAGTTCGGCAAGTGCTTGGCGCATGCGGGCCATGGCCTGCTTGCGGTCTTCGCCGTAAGTAATCACTTTGGCAATCATGGAATCGTAGTGAGGTGGCACGTTGTAGCCACTGTACACGTGGGAATCCACGCGCACCCCGGGGCCGCCCGGTGCATGCCAGTTTTTGATCGGCCCAGGTGAGGGCACAAACTTGAACGGGTCTTCAGCATTGATTCGGCATTCCATGGCGTGGCCACGGAATTCAATGTCACGTTGGCGGAAACGCAGTTTCTGCCCTGCGGCAATGCGAATTTGTTCCTGCACAATGTCCACGCCGGTGATCATCTCTGTAACCGGGTGTTCAACTTGTACGCGAGTGTTCATCTCGATGAAGTAGAACTCGCCGTTTTCATAGAGGAATTCGAATGTACCCGCACCGCGATACCCAATTTTGCGGCAAGCTTCAGCGCAGCGTTCACCAATGCGCTCAATCAGGCGGCGTGGAATGTTCGGCGCCGGTGCTTCTTCAATTACCTTTTGGTGGCGGCGCTGCATGGAGCAATCGCGTTCGCCAAGCCACACGGCATTTTTGTGTTCGTCGGCCAGAATCTGAATTTCAATGTGGCGTGGGTTTTCAAGGAATTTTTCCATGTAAACCGCGGGGTTGTTGAAAGCCGAGCCCGCCTCGGTTTTGGTCATGGTGACCGCATTCAGCAATGCAGCTTCGGTGTGCACCACACGCATGCCGCGCCCGCCACCACCGCCTGCGGCTTTGATAATGACCGGGTAGCCCACCTGGCGTGCAATTTTCACGATTTCACGTGGATCGTCGGGTAATTCACCTTCTGAGCCGGGTACACAAGGCACACCGGCTGCGATCATGGCCCGCTTGGCAGACACTTTGTCTCCCATCAGCAGAATCGATTCTGCACGGGGGCCAATGAACACGAAACCGCTTTTTTCAACGCGATCAGCAAAGCTGGCATTCTCGGACAGAAAACCGTAGCCGGGGTGAATGGCTTCAGAATCGGTTACTTCCGCGGCGCTGATAATGGCTGGAATGTTCAGGTAACTTTCTTTGGAGCTGGGGGGGCCAATACACACCGATTCGTCGGCCAGCTTTACATACTTGGCGTCTACGTCTGCGGTGGAATACACCGCCACGGTTTTAATGCCCATTTCTTTGCAGGCGCGCAGAATGCGCAGGGCTATTTCGCCGCGGTTGGCGATCAATATTTTTCCAAACATGGTGGCTGCTCCTGTTCTATTCAATGACGAATAGAGCTTGACCAAACTCCACGGGTTGACCGTTTTCGACCAAAATGGCCTTCACAACACCTGACTTGTCGCACTCAATTTCGTTGAGCAATTTCATGGCTTCAATAATGCAGATGGTTTGGCCTTCCTTCACAGTGCTGCCAATTTCAACGAAATTGGAGGCGCCGGGGCTGGGTGCGCGGTAAAACGTGCCCACCATGGGTGAAGTTACTTTGTGGCCGGCATCGGCTGGTGCCGCTGCCGGTGCCTCTGTGGCTGCAGGCGTTGCGGCGGCAACAGTGGGTGCAGCCATGGCTGCTGGTGCTTGCTGCATCATTTGCTGAGGCATGGCCATGGTGTATTGAGGCTGGCTTTTGACGATGCGTACCTTGCCTTCTCCCTCGGTCACTTCCAGTTCGGAAATGTCAGATTCGGCGACCAGGTCGATCAATGTTTTTAGCTTTCTGAGGTCCATTTACTTGCTCCATCTAGGGAGGTTGGTTTTGTATGGCAGTACACAACCAAGCGCGAGGTTAATTGAGCCTAACTTCGTTTAGTGTGCACTGAAAATCAATTATTTTCCACCTTGGAGGGCATTGGTGAACCTTGCTTCGCGGTTCGCCCAAATCAGGCGTTGCGTGAGCATACCCGATTTTAACGTTGCAGTGCGTTAGTGATAGTACTCATCTGTATTCTGCCGGCTTCTCTCAGCAATTCATTACCATTTTCGTCCAAAATGACTGTAAATGGTAATCCGCCCTGTTGGTTGCCGAGCGCTTTTCCAAGTTCTGTACCTGTCATGCCAGCAAGCACAATCGGGTAATTTACAGGTGTTTTCTGTAGAAATTGATCGACGTTGGAAGGTGAATCAATTGCGATGCCGATCAGTTCGACATTTTGGGCCTGCAATTGAGGGTAAAGCTCGTTCAGCTCAGGCATTTCTTCCACGCAGGGTGGGCACCAAGTGGCCCAGAAGTTAAGAACAACGACCTTTCCTTTCAATGCGCCAAGGTCGAGAGATCCGCCTTGGGGCGTGTCAAAGGTGTAACCACTTAATGGGTAATCAGGGCCACTTTGTGGTTTCAGCCCAAAATAAAGGCCAATTGCCAAGGCAAGAACCGCGGTCACGATGGGGATGAGTTTGTTTTTCATGGTGCTTCTATTTGGCTTATCAAACGGGTCAAGCCCGCTGTATCAGTTTGAAAAAGGGTTCCGTCAGGTGCTTGCCTGTTAAGCAGGCCACGGCGTTGTACCGGGCTGGCCACGCCCAGCTGAAACCAACGCTGTTTCCAGCGAAACGCCACGGCGGGGAATGATTTGCCAGCCAACAAGGCGTCTTCGCAGGCGTCGAAATTGATATTTTGGTTTAACAACCAGTAATCCACTTCTTTTTCGTCGTCGGCAAAGGCAATGATGTGAACATCTGAATGCGCGCTACCTGTGCCATTCACGGCTGCACCATACACAATGGGCTCGAATTGCTGAATTCCTTGCATGAATTGGAGTGCAACTTCGCGCAATTCGTTCAATTCACCGGGCTGGCTGTCGGCTTGGAACAGTGCCTGATAAGCGCGCACTTCGTCTTGAATGTCTTGATCTGAAGGGAGCCGTTCACGGGGCACACGCTGTTTTCCAAGGAGGGCTTTCACGGCCTGATTGCGTGCAGTGGCGTAGTCCAAGCCTTCCTCGGCGATCAATCGGGCGGCGGTCATCGCAATTTCTATGCGAAGTTCGTCTTGCGGGGCGAAGAATTCTTCCATATCGGCAGTGTATCCAAATTCACAGGCACTACAATATGGGCTTGTTCTGAAAGGAAGAAAGAATGCACATCCACATTCTCGGGATTTGTGGCACCTTCATGGGCGGTGTCGCCCAGTTGGCCAAGTCCCTGGGCCACACCGTGACCGGTTGCGACGCCAATGTTTATCCACCGATGAGCACCCAGTTAACCCAAGCCGGTATTGAATTGACCGAGGGTTTTGGTGTGGAACAGCTGGCGATCAAGCCTGACCTGTGGGTAGTTGGCAATGTGGTTTCACGCGGTAATCCGCTGATGGAAGCCATTTTGAACCAGGGGCTGGCTTACACCAGTGGCCCCCAGTGGGTGGGCGAACACATTTTGCGGGGCCGCAAGGTGTTGGCCGTGGCGGGTACGCATGGCAAAACCAGCACCAGTTCCATGTTGGCCTGGGTTTTGCAGCAGGCGGGTTTGAATCCCGGCTTTTTGATTGGCGGTGTGCCGGGTGGCTTTGGTGTGTCGGCCACCCTGGGGCAGGGCGACTGCTTTGTGATTGAAGCCGACGAATACGACACGGCGTTTTTCGACAAACGCTCGAAGTTTGTGCATTACCGCCCCGTGGTGGCGGTGTTGAACAACTTGGAATACGATCACGCGGATATTTTTCCTGATCTTGCCGCGATTGAAACCCAGTTCCACCACTTGGTTAGGACCGTGCCATCTGAGGGCAGAGTAGTTTGCCCAGCCAATACTGAGTCATTGGAGCGGGTACTGAAACGCGGTTGCTGGACACCGGTTGAGCGTTTTTCCGCCAATGGCGACGAAGCACCCTGGCAGGCCCGCGTGTTGGGCGCATCCCGATTTGAGGTGTTGAAAAATGGTGAAGTGAAAGGCCAGGTGGAATGGGACTGGTCGGGTTTGCACAATGTGAACAACGCCCTGGCTGTGATTGCGGCTGCGAATGCTATGGGTGTGAAGGTAACGGATGCATGCAAGGCCTTGAGCGAATTTCCCGGTGTAAAGCGCCGCATGGAATTGCGCGGCGAGGCTGCTGGCGTGAAGGTGTATGACGATTTTGCCCACCACCCCACCGCCATTGCTACCACCCTGGAAGGCACCAAAGCGCGCATGGCTGAAACTGCAGCTGGGGCGGGCAAACCCACCGGAAGGCTGATTGCCCTGTTTGAGCCCCGTTCTAACACCATGAAAATGGGAACTCTTGCGCAAGCCCTGCCGGCCTCTTTTGATGAAGCGCAAGCCGTGGTGTGTTACACCGCAGGTATTCAATGGAATGTGCGCGACACCTTGGGCAGCTTGGGCGAAAGGCTGTTCACCAGCGATGATTTGAACGATGTGATCGACCATGTTGTTTCCCTGGCGCAGCCCGGTGACTGGGTGGTGGCCATGAGCAATGGTTCGTTCGGCGGCATTCACCAAAAGCTGATTGACGCCCTGGCCACACGGGTGCGGGCTTGACGCCATTTGCCCTCAATAGCCCAGGCGGCTTTGCGCGCACTTCAGGCGTAGCCGATTTGGTGGTGTATCTGCATGGTTTTCGTTCGTCGTCCAGGTCTGTCAAGGCTCAGAAAATGATCGACTGTTTTGACCAAGCTGGTTTAAGCAGCCACTTGTGGGTGCCCGATTTGCCGGCCTCGCCTGCGCGGGCCATGGCCATGATCGAGCAGCACCTGGATGCGCGTTTGCAAAGCCAGCCCGAGTTGTCATTAACGTTTATTGGCAGTTCTCTTGGCGGTTATTACGCCACGGTGTTGGGCGAGTTGCATGCTCAGGCTTCGATTGTGTTGTTGAACCCGGCCATCAAGCCTTATGACGATTTGGAAGATCAAATCGGCAAAAAGAAAGTGTATTTTTCTGACGAGGAAATTGAGTTTGTTCCCGCTTACCTCGGTGATCTAAAGGCCATGGAACAAACCAGCTTGACCGATCCATCTCGCTATTTTTTGGTGGCCGCTCGGGACGATGAAGTACTGAACTGTGACACCATGCTGGCGCGTTATCGCGGTGCGCATCAACTTCAGCTGTTGGGCTCTGACCATGCCTTGAGCGATTTCGATGAAATATTGCCCTTCGTGAAACTGGCCGTGGGTTTGCCATGAGCGGTGGTGTCGCATGGAGCAGGCATTGCCCGCCAAGCTGGCCTGTGTGGGCCCGAAACTGGGTGAGTACCCCCGGTTCGCTCACCCAGCGTTTGGTGCGCCTGAACCAAGGGTTTAAAGTAGAGCCTGTTGTGCAAGCCAAGGTGTTGATCAAACACGGGCCTGGCGCCAGGGGGCAAAGTGTAACGGGGCAAATGATGCGGCAGCGACTGGTGCGTTTGCATGTGAACAACGCGCCTGTGGTGCTGGCCCAAACTCTGGTTGAAATGGATGGCCCAGTGAATGATTGGCATTTTTGGCGGGGTTTGGGCACCCGCTCATTGGGCACGGTGTTGTTTTCCGACCCGCAGGTAAAGCGAGGCAAAACTTATTTTGCACGTTTGCCTTTGCAGCAGCCTTGGGTGCAACGTTTGTTGCCCCCGGCGATGAAAGCCGAGATGAACAGACAGGGTAACGGCCGTGTGTGGTACGCCCGTTGTGCGCGCTTTTCGCGCAAGCCCAACAGGACACCGTTGTGGGTGATGGAAGTCTTCCTGCCCCAACTTGAACACTATCTTTAGGACAGTTGATGAATTTGTATTACGAAGAGGCCGGAGCCTTCAAAGTGGGCCGAGTGCTTCAAGAGCAGGGCAATGCCTATCAGGTGGAAACCTTGCATGGCAAGCGCACCAAGGTGAAATCCAACAGTGTGATGCTGAAGTTTGATGCGTTGGAATGTGCTGAGTTCCACGCGCAGGTTGAGGCATTGGCCAAAGAAGTGGATACCGAGTTTTTGTGGGAATGTTCGCCTGAAGGCGAGTTTGATTTCACCGCCATGGCCCATGAATATTTCGGTGAAAAGCCCACCGTGGTGCAGCAGGCAGCTACCCTTGCGGCTTTGCATGCTGCGCCCATTCATTTCCATCGCAAAGGCAAGGGCATGTACCGTGCAGCCCCACCTGAGATTTTGCAGGCTGCATTGGCGGGTCTGGAGAAAAAGCGCTTGGCGGCTGAGCAGCAACAAGCCTGGGCTGATGCACTGGTGCGTCGCGAACTGCCTGATGGATTTGCCAAACAGGCTGCCACCCTGTTGGTGCGACCTGACAAAAACAGCGCGGAATACAAAGCCCTGATGCTCGCCTGCACGGAGGCGGGTCGATCGCCCGACGTGTTGTTGATTGAATGTGGTGCTTTTAAATCTGTGCATGAAATGATGCGTGCGCGCTTCGCAGCCGTGTATTTTCCAAAGGGCCCCGAGATTGATTTGCCGGCCCCCGATGTGCCCGCGGAACTGGCCGAATTGCCCGTGGCCAATGTGCGTGCTTTCTCGATTGATGACATTTCAACCACAGAAATTGATGATGCATTCAGCGTTGTGTGGCTGGATGAAAAACGCGCGCGCATTGGCGTGCACATTGCAGCGCCTGCGCTCTTGATTTCGCGCGGCAGTCCCTATGACCGCGTGGCCCGCGAGCGCCTGTCCACTGTGTATGCGCCCGGTGACAAAATCACCATGCTGCCCGATCAGGTGGTTGAACTGGCCACCTTGGCTGAAGGGCGTACCGTTCCATCGGTCAGTATTTACGTTGAAGTAAGTACTGAAACTGGTGAACTGATCAGCGAGCCCTACAGCGCCATTGAGCAAGTGCCCATGGCCGCAAACCTGCGCCACAATCACCTGGATGCGGCTTTGTCCAAAGAGGTGCTGGAAGACCCCAATTTAAATGAGCTTGAGGTGGTGGGCGAGTTTTTTCCTGCATTGAAAATGCTGTGGAAAAGTTCGTGCGTGTTGCGAATGGAGCGAGAAATTGTACGCGGGCAGCCCGAGAAGCACACGCGCATTGATTTCAATTTCTATGTGAACGATGACGGAACCGTTGAAATTCAACCACGCCGCCGCGATGCACCGCTGGATTTGCTGGTGGCCGAGTGGATGATTTACGTGAACCGTGAATGGGGTGGCATGCTGGACGAATGCAAGGTCACCGGCATTTACCGTGTACAGCCGCCCATGGGTCGCGTGCGAATGTCGACCCATGCTGCCCCGCACGTGGGTTTGGGCGTGCCGCAATATGCATGGAGTACGTCGCCATTGCGCCGCTATGTTGATTTGGTGAACCAGCAGCAATTGATTTCGCTGCTTCGCCAGGAGCCACCGGTGTACACCGCAACCGATGCGGAATTGCTATCAGCAGTGAACAGTTTTGATGTGACTTACAAAGCCTATGCCGAATTCCAGCAAAGCATGGAGCGGTACTGGTGCCTGCGCTGGATTCAGCAAAAGGGCCGCAAGCAGTTTGACGGTGTGGTGGTGAAAGACGAGCTGGTGCGCCTAGACGACATTCCCCTGTTTGTTCGCCTGGTGGGAGTAACTTCGCCAGGCCGCGGCGTGCAGGTGGAGGTTGAGCTGGATCAGGTGGATGAACTCACCTTGACTGTTTCCTGCAAATTGATTGCTTTGAAGAAAGGAACACCCACACGTTTGCTTGATGATGATGAGGAAGAGGAAATTGAACTTCCGCAGGCACCAGTGGCTGTGATTGAAGCAGGTGAGTCAGAGGGGCTGAGTCCGCCTGACGATTCCGTGGGAGGTTCAGCGGCTTGAATTCGCTGCGTGCACCAGTTGGCGAGATAAACCTGAAAAAGGCACTGGTGTTGTCGGTGTTTCTTCACGCCTTGTTGTTGCTGGTGCATTTCTCAAAACCGAAAGCAGACACCGCTTTTAGCCGTCCGCTTGAGGTGATTTTGGTGAACGCGCAATCGCAAAAAACACCCACCGACGCCAAGGTGCTTGCGCAGGTTGCGCTGGATGGTGGCGGGCAAGCCGACAAGGGCCGAGCGACCACCTTGCCCGGGCAAGCCGACGACAAGGTCAACCAGCGCGAACTGATTGCCAGCCAGGAGCGGCTCAAGGAACTGGAAGCCTTGCAGCGAAATTTGGCGGGCGCGGAGTTGCGCACCACACCGCAAAACGAAGTGTTGGACACTCGGCCTGGCAATGATCCGAAAAGCCAGCGCGCGCTTGAAATAAAACGGTTGCAGGCTCAAATTGCCGACAACATCAAAAGCTACAACGAGCGTCCTCGCAAGCATTTTTTCTCGCCACGCACCTCGCCCTATGCCTTTGCAATTTACGAGGAAGCCTGGCGCGCCAAAGTAGAACAGGTGGGCAATGCAAATTACCCCGATGAACTGAAGGGCCGTATTTACGGCAAGCTGAGGTTGACGGCCTATGTGCGCGCAGACGGCACGCTGGAAGATGTGGAGGTAGACCGTTCCTCGGGCTCAGCCGTGCTGGACCGGGCCGCGTTGAGAATTTTAAGAATGTCGACACCCTTTCCGCCTTTCCCTTCAGAGATGCGACAGAAGGCCGATATTTTGGCGATTACCCGCACTTGGGTGTTCAGCCGTGACACCATCAGCACAGAGTACTAAGGGTATGGAGATTTCGTGTTGAATGCATTAATCCATCAGGCAGATCGCTACGTTGTAATTGGCAATCCAATTGCACACAGCATGTCGCCTTTCATTCATTCCAATTTTGCAGCGCAACTTGGTTTGCCCCTGCAATATGAACGCGTGCTGGCGCCCTTGGATGGATTTGCGCAAACAGTGGCTGCGCTGCAAGCGGCTGGTGTGAAAGGGGCCAACGTGACCGTGCCCTTCAAGCTGGACGCTTTTGCACTGGCCAGTGCCTCACCCAATTCTCTGACACCCGCGGCTGAATTTGCGCAGGCAGCCAATACTCTGAAATTCAATGCCAATGGCACGGTGCTGGCGGATAACACCGATGGCGGTGGCTTGTGCCGCGATTTGAACCGGCAGTTAAATACCCTGGGTTTGCACCTGGAGCAATGCCAGGTATTGATGGTCGGTGCTGGTGGCGCAGCCAGTGGTTGCGTTGCGGCCCTTCGGCAAGCGGGTGTTCAGCACCTTACGGTACTTAACCGAACTGTGGACAAAGCGCGCCAGCTGGCGCAGCGTGCGGAGGCCATTGACCTTCCGGCGGCGGGTGGCGGGCTGGATACACCACCATCACATTTTGATTTGCCCGGAGCACCTGTCGTGATTGTCAATGCCTCTTCAAGCAGTTTGAAAGGGGATGTACCCGTACTTTACCCGGATTGGTACAAGCGAGCCGTGCTGGTGTACGACATGATGTATGCCGCCGAGCCCACAGCGTTCATCCGATCTCTCAGCAAGCTGGATTTACCATGCAGTGACGGTTTGGGTATGTTGGTGTTTCAAGCCCAATTGGCCTTCGAGGTGTGGACCGGGCAGTCACCCAATGCACTTGAAACCTTAACCAAAGTTCGGCAAGCCTTGCTTGCCAAAGCAAAACAACAATGACCATGGCGCGCAGAAAATCCTCTCCCGGTGGCAGCAAGCGTAAATTCAGTCTGAATCCATTGGTGTGGTTGTGGCGAATTTTCTTTTGGGGATTCTGTGCCATCGTGTTGTTGCAGCTTTGGTATTTGGCACAAATTACGGTGTGGACGCATGTGAACCCCAGCAGCACCAGTTTCATGCAAACCCGTTTGGCTGAAATTCGCAAGACCGAGCCTGGTTTTCAGCTTAAACACGAGTGGGTGCCTTACGACAAAATTTCCCTGAATTTAAAGCGTGCCGTAATCGCCGCTGAAGACAGCGGGTTCATGACCCACAAGGGTGTGGAAATGGAAGCGATCCAACTGGCCATCAAGCGCAATGAGAGACGCGGCAGGGTGACACACGGTGGTTCTACCATTACCCAGCAATTGGCCAAGAACCTGTTCTTGACCAGCAAGCGAAGCTATGTTCGCAAAGGTCAGGAATTGGTCATCGCATTGATGATTGAGGCGCTTTGGGACAAACGCCGTATTCTGGAGGTGTACCTGAATGTGGTGGAGTGGGGCAATGGCGTGTATGGGGCGCAGGCTGGTGCGAAACACCACTATGGTGTCAGTGCCGCACAATTAAGCAGTTACCAGGCGGCGCGCATGGCGGGCATGTTGCCCGCGCCTCGCTATTTTGACAAACGCAAAAACTCACCCTTCCTGGCCCGAAAAACCGGCACCCTGCAAAGGCGTATGTATCAGGTTACTGTGCCGAAGTAATGCGTTTACGTTTACTTGTTCAGGTGCATGCCCTTTTGCGCCAGAAAGCCTGAGTTCCCCCTTGATGTCGATTAACCACCCTGAGCGCCCCCGCTAACAAAGCGGGCGGGCTGCGCTCCCGGCGTTGCCGAACGGGAGGTGAATCAACAACAAGGGCAGGCTTTCTTGAATGGCGCTGCAAGGGCATTGCTACCTGAGCAAGCAAAAAGGCGTTACTTCGGCAACGAAAAATTTGTTTGAGAATGCGTTTGAATGTGTTTATTTTTGACGAACATTGTAATGAATTCTGAGCGCGGGCAGATAGTCTGGCCGGATTGTCTAACTTGGTAGTTTAAGTTGGTGAAGTTACAGTGTGATAGCAGTGTAGTGACGCCACGAGGTGTGCACCCAAGAGCAGAATTTCTGGGAAACTAGATTGATTGTGATCTATTCAAACAACTGGTGATTTAATTCAAGTTATGAGATTCCACGCTGACGGCCCGATCATTCCCGACATACTTTTGAATCGTTGTGATGAGGGTCGTGTGGTGTTTCTTTGCGGTGCGGGAGTATCTGTACCGTCAAATATGCCTGATTTTGTAAAACTTACCGAGTGCGTTATCAATTTCTTTGACCCTTCAGCTGACTCGGAAATCAGGATTGCATTTCAGCCTTGGTTGGATGAAAAACAAAAAGGGAACGAGTCTTCCTTAAAAACTCCACTAGACCAGATATTCAATCTTCTCCATATGGAGTACGGTAAACATGAAGTTAATCAGTTGGTGGCAAGACGGCTAAGTGCCAAGCCTTCCGGCAAGATTGGATATGAGCATGGGTTGATTAAGCGAATTTCTAAAAGCGCCAATGGTATTCCGCAGATCGTAACCACTAATTTTGATCGCTTGTTTGAAGGGGGCGATCAAAAGGCGCGCACATATGAACCGCCAGCTTTCCCTGATCTTGGATACGGTTCAAGTATCGAGGGTATTACATATCTGCACGGAAAGTTGCAAGAACCTGACTCTGAAAGTCATGCATACGTGCTGAGTAGTGCAGATTTTGGTCGGGCTTATCTTTCTGAAGGTTGGGCAACAAAATTTATTCGAGATCTTTTGGAACGATATACGGTAGTGTTGCTAGGCTACAAGGCGGAAGACCCACCAATTAAATACCTGCTACAAGGCCTCAACCAAGATGGTAAATATGATCGGTTCAGGTTGTACGCGTTTGATAAAGGTCTTCCTGAAGAAATAGAAGCCAAGTGGCATGATCTTGGTGTAACGGCGATAGCCTTTCCTGATTTTCCAGAGTTGTGGGAGAGCATAGAAGCCTGGGCTGAACGCGCTGATGATCCTCGTAAATGGCGAGAGTCGGTGATCGCCAAGACTCAACAAGATCCAAAAGATTTGGCGCCTTTTGAGCGTGGGCAGGTAGCACATGTTTTACGCACAGTGCGGGGGGCGAAATTATTCGCCAAAGTAGATCCGGCGGCACATCCAGAATGGGTTTGTGTGATGGATGCGATGGTGCGTTCCGCGGAGCAGGTTGAGGAGTATGGTGAAGATGCAGAGGTTTTTGATCCCGGGGCGGCCTACGGCCTTGATGACGATCTAGAGGATTTTTCTGATAGCAACAATAAATCGCCTGTTAACAACGACGATCTTTTGATTTGGAGAGAGGGAGATGACAATCCGCATGATTTTCACCGGATAGGTGGAAGGCGGCCTGAAGGTTTTGAGCCGCTTTCTGCCAGGTTAGGTCACTTGATTACATGGTTTGCTAAGTCCATTCATAGCCCGGTGCTGGCTTGGTGGGTGATTCGTCAAACTGGTATACATCCCCGATTGTTGAGAGAACTTGGAGGGGAAATCGAACGTTCAAAAAATTTACATTCGCGAGCCCGACATATTTGGAATTTGATTCTTGAGGCGCAACGTGATCCTCGGAATAGAGATTTTGTTCAATATCGGGGTTGGATCGAGTTCATAGATAAAGTTAAGGAAGAAGGCTGGACTTCTCATGTTCTGAGGGACTTCCGAAAATTTGCGACTCCGAGGTTGGATGTTAAACCGCCGTATGGCTTGAGTCAGTGCAAACCACCTCAGGACGATTGGCAGCATGTTGGTCTCGGAGACTTAGGTAGATTCGAAGTAAGGTTCCTTGAGCGTCACAACGAAGATTTAGAAGTACCTGATGAGGTTTTGCCTAAAGTATTTGGCATCATTGAGGCGCAGTTTGCGGTGGTGTCAGGCCTGCTTAATGACATCTACAGGAATATTTACAATTTTGAGTCGCCTACTTGCTACCCTGATCGAGATGTTGAGGGGGAAGTGTATGTGGAAGAAGGTGCGCAATCTGTGACTTGGTTCATCCAGCTTTTTGATCGGATGGTTGCTAAATATCCGGACTTGGCGCATGCGCACGCAACGGCTTGGCAAATGTCAGATTCATTATTCTATGGAAGGTTTAAGCTGTATGCGTTTAACAAAGTAGAATTATTTGAAGCGGATTATGTTGCTGAGCAAGTCCTGTGTATTCAGCAAGAAATTTTTTGGGACAGCGATCTGGTTCGAGAGCTTTTGTTCTTGCTGGTTGATAGATGGCATGAGTTTTCTCTAGGGCATAAAAGGCGATTGATCGACCGAATACTCAAAGGGCCTGAGAAGCGCCCTTACTGGCTAGAAAATGAATACCCTAACTTGCGAGATCAATCGGCTGCAAGCTACGCGAAATATATTCAACTACAGGGTTGCCAGCTAACGGTAGACCATACAAAGAAACTCGCAGAATTGATTGAAAAGATCCCAGAATGGCGTGAAAGCTGGGCTTCATCAATTGCAATCAAACAGGGCACTTCAGGCGGATGGGTGTCCACCGACGAAAATCCAGATGAAATTTTAAATCTTCCAGTGGGTGAGTTGGTCAGTAAAACCAAGGAGGTTTCAAAGCGGGATTTTTTTGGTTTCATCGATAAAAAACCGTTTGTTGGTTTGGTTAAATCTAATCCGAGAAAGGCCCTTGCAGCGCTTACAATTTGTGGAAAAGAGGGGGAGTTCCCGGAAAATCTTTGGTCGGAAATGCTCAATCACTTTCCCGAAGAGTGCAAACCACGGCTGAGGCTGGTTTTTTTCAGGCGTTTATTGCGTTTACCAAACTCGCTTATAGTAGAACTCCGCTTTACATTGGGACGTTGGTTTGAAAAGAACCTTAATGTCATTCTGAAGTTTGATGAAACCCTTGGCTGGGCTTTATACGATCATATCGTTGATGGAATCATGAGTGGTGGAACGGGCGCTACTGGAAGTGCCTGTGGTGAAGTGACTTTGAGGGGAAAAGTCATTCAACAATCCCGCCGTACTTATGATCATGCAATTAATGGCCCAATCGGTATGTGTACCGAAGCGCTTTTCCGTGTTTTGAGCTTCGAGAAACGAGAAGCCAGCTCGCTTATTCCGGGGCATATCAAATTTCGTGTTGAACGGCTTTTTTCGGCAGTTGGGGGAGGCGCGGATCACGCAGTCGCAGTAGCTCACCGTAGACTCAATTGGTTGATGTTCGTCGATCCAGATTGGACCAATGCGCAGTTGATTCCTATGCTTAATTTCCAACATCCTCGTTCAGAAGCTGCATGGAACGGATTCTTACATAGTGGGAAAATACCTAGCCCACCTTTATTGGAAATAATCAAACTGCAGTTACTTGGACTTTTCCCAAAGATTGAAGAGTTTTCTTGGGGTGGCAAACTAGTAAATGTCGCTGCGAAGTGGCTAGGTTGGTTGCGGGTGTTTGCTTGGGATAAGTCTTACGGTTTATCGTGTAGCGAAATGCGTTCAATTCTTCGGGCAATGTCGGAAAGTACCCGGAATCAATTTATCTTCTGGCTGAGCCAGGTGGGACGTCATAAGGGGAATGACTGGAATAAACACGTTATCCCATTGATTGAAGAAGATTGGCCAAGAGAGCGGCGATATAGGACTATGGCAGCCACTGGGGCGTGGGTTAATTTACTTGGCGAGACTGGGGTGAATTTTCCAAGTGTCTATGAGGCAGTGAAAAAATTCTTGGTGCCCTTGGAGACAAATAATCACTCACTTTATCGTTTCACACGGGAAGCCGCTGGCGAGCAGCCGATCACAGTCTTGTTTCCGGAAAAGACTTTGGACTTAATGAACAGAATTACGCCAGATGCGCTCGGCCCCCTTGCTTATGAGTTACCGAAAGTTCTTGTATTAATTTCAGAAACTAAGCCTGACCTGACCTCTGATCCGCGTTATTTGCGTCTTATTGATCTGCTTGAGCGGACTTGAAAATCTCGAGTTTTCAGTGTTTCATGCCTGTAAGTCCAGATGCCTCATCGTGCAAACAGATGAGCAACTGAACAAGAAAATCTATGCTTTCTGTGTAGATAGAAACTTCACCCCAACAAAGTTTCCCACAGCTTCCGAATGGGCTTTCGCATCACCATCAACGCTGGGTCGCTGGTGCGTGATTTGTCATGTCCTGCCAGCCGCAAGGCGTGTTGCTTGGCCCGCAGTTGTCGGTAGGCATCAGCCACATAATTGGCAAGCTCGGCTGGCACCAGCCCCAGTTCCCCTGCTTTTTTCAACAGGGCAATATTGCCTTTGTTCTTGGTCAGTTCAGGGTACTTGTTGGCAAAGCCCAATACCAAGGCCTGCACCATGAATTCCACATCGACCATGCCTCCCAAATCGTGTTTCACATCAAACAGCTCGCTGTGGTTAGGATGTCCATCCAGCATTTTTTGGCGCATGGTAATCACTTCTGTTTTGACGTCATTCCAGTCGCGGGGCAGTTGTAAAATTTCCTCCCGCAGCGTCTCGAATTTTTTTCCAATTTCACCATCACCCACGCAGAAACGGGCACGGGTTAGTGCCTGGTGTTCCCAGAACCACGCACCCACTCCGCCTTCGCGGCGTTGGTAATCTTCAAACGATTCCACGCTGCTCACCAGCAAGCCTGCCTCGCCGTTGGGGCGCAAGCGAAAATCAGTTTCAAACAAGGTGCCTGCTGCGGTGTGTGTGGTCAGCCATCGGTTCATGCGCTTGGCCAGTTGGGCGTACAAATCGGGCGCGCGGTCATCCTCATCCTCAAACAGGAAAATCAGGTCCAGGTCGGAGGAGTAGCCCAACTCTTTGCCGCCGTGTTTGCCATATGCCACCACTGCAAATCGCGGTTGCGCGCGGTGCCGTTTTGGCAATTGGTCCCATGCACGTTCCAGAATAATTTCAAGCGTGCAATCGGCCAGTTCGGACAGCAAATCGGATACATGCTCAACAGTCAGCAGATTTTCAAGGTCCTGGGTCAGCACCCTGAAAAGTTGTGCATGGTGCTGCTCCCGGATCAGATCCATTTGCCGTTCAAGGTCGGGCTGCCCGTCTGGCAGTTTGGCTTGGTCCAGCAGGTCTCTAAGCTGTTGCTTCCATTGTTTGAAGTCGGGTGGTGTCAGCAAGGTTCGGCTGTCCAGTAACTCATCAAGCAACAGCGGGTGTTTGATTAAAAAGTTGGCAGCCCACGGGCTGGCCGCAAGCATTCGGCTGACCCGCATGCGGGCAATGGGGTATTCATCCAGCAAACTCAGGTAGGCCCCGCGCCGCGATACGGTTTCAATCAGATCGCAGCAGTAACGCCAGCAGGAGTCTGGCGCAGAGGAAGCGCCTGCTGCCGCCAGCAAAGTAGGCATCAAGCGGTCAACCCGTTCCCGATGTGCACTGGGCAAAGCCTGGTACCGGCTCGATTCAATCAAGTGTTGGTAACGGTCTTGTGCGGCTTTGGGGTTGGTGAATCCCTGGGTCAGGGTGTCTGCCCAAGGCAATTCAAGGCTGGGGGTTTCTTCGTCTTCCTGTTTGTCGCCAAACACCACATCAAAGTGGCTGGCCACGTAATCCATGTGGCGGTTCAAGGCCTTCATGAAGTTGCCCGGGTCTTGAAATCCCATGGATCGTGCAATGCGCAGTACCTCGGTCGGGCTGGCAGGAAGGCGGTGGGTTTGGGCATCGTCCACGTATTGCAGGCGGTGTTCAAGGTTGCGCAGAAAGCGATACGCCGCCACCATTTTGTCGTGGTCGTCTTTGGTGATCAGCCCCAATTCCACGCACACTTCCAACACATCGACCGTACGCCGCAATTGCAGCTTGGGTTCGCGCCCGCCACGAATCAGCTGAAAAGCCTGTGCCGTGAATTCAATTTCACGAATGCCACCGCGCCCCAGTTTGACATGCACCGAGCCTGGGTGCTGGCTTTCCCGCTTGTTCACCTCATTGCGAATTTGCACATGCAAGGCCCGCAAGGCGCGAATGGAGCCAAAATCCAGGTATTTGCGAAATACAAAGGGCCGAACAATGTTGTTCAGGTTGTCCAGGCTTTGTTGAAAAGCGGCATCTTGAGCCGGGTCCACTGCCCAATTCACCACGCGGGCCTTGATCCAGGCGTAGCGCTCCCATTCGCGGCCTTGCACCACGAAGTATTCCTCCAGCATGTCCAGGCTCACCACCAATGGGCCCGAATCGCCATTGGGACGAAGGCGCATGTCGACCCGGAATACAAAACCTTCGTCAGTCACTTCCGAAATAATCTTGATAACCCGTTTACCCACTTGCGTGAAAAATTCTGCATGGGATTGGGTTTTACCCGTGGGGCCTCCGAGGGTTTCTCCATCCTGGTTGTACAAGAAAATCAGGTCGATGTCGCTGGAGGCATTCAACTCAAACCCGCCCAGCTTGCCCATGCCAACCACCATCATGCAGTCGCCATCGGCCGGCTCGCCAAAACGCTCAGCCTGTATTTTGTGGCTGAATTTCAGTGCAGTTTGGACTGCCGCATCGGCCAGAAAGGACAAAGCCTCAGTTACTTCGAACAAATCAACCTTGCCTTGCAGGTCGCGGCGCATGATTTCAATCATGCTGCGTTGCCGAACCAGGCGAAGTTCGGCCATCAGGGCTTTTTCTTCGGTCAACTCCCGTGCTTTCTGAAGCCAGGTTTCAATGCAATTCAACAGGTGGTCTTCATCATGCTCGGTGCTGTCCCATTGTGGGAAACGGTGAAGCCAGCGTTTGGCATACTCGGAGTGCGTGGGCCAAACCTGATGATAGAAATCCAGTGGGTCGTTCATGCGTGTCGTTATAAAGGGAAGCTTGGTTCTACAATAGCGTACTACAGGTGTTGACGATTATTCGGGCGGTATTTCTTGCAGGAAGGAACAAACCAGGCACTGGTGCAACAAGTCAAAGGCATCCCTTCGCTAAGGCGCGCAGGGGCGGTGCTGTTTTGGGTGCTGATTGCGGTCTATACCCCCCTGTGCATAGCTTTGTTGGCCATCAAGTGGTTGGTCCTTCCTGAAATCGACCGTTACCGTCCTGAAATTCAGCGGTACTTGCAAACCCAGACAGGCACTGCACTTGAAATTGGCCAAATTCAAGCCAGTTGGCGTGGTTTTGGTCCCTTGCTCGTGGTGCAAAATATTCGCTTGCCGCAAGCCAACGGTGAGCCTGGCTTCACTGCGGACCAAGTTCACCTCACCTGGTCTTTGCCCAGCATTCTCGCCTTCAATCCGCGCCTGAAAAACCTGGAAGTGCAATCGCCAGCGCTCAGTGTGGTGCGCAATTCACAGGGTGTCATTGAGGTGGCAGGCATACCCTTGATCGACGACGGCAGCCAGGGCAACCCCGGGCTGGACTGGTTGCTCGCCCAGCAGCGCGTGTTGCTGAAGAACGGAGTATTGAACTGGCAGGATGCCATGGGGCAATTCCCCGGCGCTCAAGCCATCGAGGCTGAACTGTTGCTGGAAAATGGTCTGAGCCGTCACGAGGCCGGCCTGACTTTCAAATTGCCTGTGCTGGCCCAGACGCCTGTGAATGTTCGTTTGAACTTCAAAACGCCTTTGCTGGAGCGTCAGTTGGGCGATTTGACCAAATGGAAAGGTAGTTTTTACCTGAGTGCCTTGGTGGATCAAAGCGAACCGCTTGAGTCAGTGTTCAAAACTTTCGGTCTGGATGTGGATCTTACCCAGCCGCAGGGAAAGTTATGGGTCGATTTTGAAGACGGTTTGGTGCAGCGTTCCTTGCTGGATGCCCGAATCGGTAAATTGCGCTTCTCCAATCCCGAGGTCGAGGCAATCCCCTTTGACATGACCAATACCAGCGCTTTGATTGAAGTGCAGGGTGAGCATGCCCTGTTTGAACCCAATGCGATTTCGGTCCGTCAACTGAAAGGCCAGATTGCTGGTCAAAAACAGTTCGGTCCGACGGATTTGTCGCTGAAAAAACTGGCAGGTGCAGATGGGGTGGATTGGGGCGTTCAGATCCAACAGCTGGATGCCGCCCAAGCGCAGGCAGTGGTGCTGGAATTGGGACCACATTTGGGGCAACGTCAGCGACTGGAACCCTTGAAGTCTTTCGAGGTGGCCGGAAGAATCAATCGTGTCGCACTGGATTGGCGCACCGCTGGCCATGCACCTCACGAGGAATCTGTCTCGTTCAAGTCCGATGTTGATTTCAGCAAGCTCACTGTGTTGTATCGCGATCCGTCACCCAAATCCAACGGACGAATCACCGGTTTCAAAAATCTCAGCGGTACATTCAAGGGTAGCGACTCTATCGGCGAATGGACCTTGGCAGGCAATGATTCTGAAATTTCACTGCCAGAAATATTCTCAGCAGAAACCCTGGCTTTTGATTCAATTGAGGGCCGCGGCGGCTGGAAGGATGTGTTTACTGCCAATCAGCCTGCCGAATTTTCAGTGGAACAGCTCAAAGTCAGCAATGCAGACCTGCAGGCCGAGGTCGCGGGCAGCTACCAGTTTCGTCGGGATGAATCGGATGTCATCGACATCAAGGGCTCTCTGCCGATGGCCAATATCGCGCGCGTGGCTAATTACCTGCCACTGGTGGTAGGTGCCAGTGCCCGCGAGTGGCTGACCGAGAACTTGAAAGCAGGCACTGCAAAAAATGGTCAGTTTGAACTGTCGGGGCGCCTGAGCGACTTCCCCTTTGCGGACCCAAAGCACCCGGGCGTGTTCAGGATCGATGTGCCGTTTGAAAACGGTGAACTGACCTATGCACCAGGATGGCCAGGTATTCAAAAAGTGAACGGTAAAGCCTCGTTTGTTGGCAAACGCATGTTGATTGAAGCAGACCAAGCCGAAACCTCAGGCGTTGTTTTGAAAGGCGTTCAAGCCAGTATTGACAATCTGGATGCATGGGAACCTTTGTTGGAAATCAAAGGCGAAGGCCAGGGCGAGTTGGGCAAGATGGTGGCTTTTGTGAATCAAAGCCCAGTGCGTGAAATATTGAACGAGGCCTTGATCAATGCCCAGGTGGAAGGCAATGCCAACCTCGATTTGCGTCTGAACATTCCGATTGCCGATCCTGAAAAAACACAGGTCAAAGGCGATCTGAAATTGAAAGGCAATTCCATCCGCGTGGTGCGTGGCATGCCGGTGGTCAGCAATGTAGACGGCGTTATCCAATTCTCCAACAAAGGTCTTTTCATCGATCAGTTGCTTGGCCAGGCCCTGGGGGGGGCTGTGGTGGTGAAAGGCACCACAGATGCCAATGGGCGCATGGAAATCAGGGCCAATGGCACTGCGCGAGCCAAGGGTTTGGCCCAGTATTTGAACCCCTCGAGTGAGCCTTACCTCGCTGGTAGCACGCCGTATTCGGTACTTGTGGCTACGCGCGAGAATGGCGTAGTCGTCGATGTGAACAGCCAATTGCAGGGTTTGGAAGTCAAGTTACCAGCCCCCTTCGCCAAAAAAGCAGATGCCCGATTGCCCTTCAAACTGAATCAAAGCGCTACAGCCCAGGGTGAGCGTTGGCAAGTGGATTTGGGTCCCGATGCGAAACCGCTGGCACAACTTCGTGCCATTGTGCTGGAGCAGGCGGGGCAAGTGGGTATTGATTCCATGCAGTTCGCCATCGGTGCGCCCCTGGCGGCCCCCACAGCGGGAATACAAGGCGACATTCGGGTGCCCGCCATTGATTTGGACACTTGGCGTACCATTTTTAATGACATTACCTCAGCCCCTGGCAACACGGGCTTGATGGGCGAGTTGATGGGTGACCCCTCCGCAGGCACCGACATCAAGTTAAAGGTAGGTATTCGTACCGAACGCCTGAATGTGGGCAGCAAATCCTTTGAAGGCGTGTCGGTGGCTGCCCGCACCGTGGAAAAAAGATGGCAGTTCGATGTGAAAGCCAAAGGCGTCGATGGTTATCTGTCCTGGGTTTCTGACAAACAGAGACCCGATGGCGCTGTGCTGGCTCGATTTAAAACGCTGGTCATTCCCAAAACGCTCGACAGTGATCTACGCGATTTGGTGGAGGAACCTGCCTCCAGTATTCCGGCACTGGACGTGCAGGTGGACAATTTCACTTTGAATGATTTGGTGTTGGGCAATCTGAAGCTCATCGCGGTCAATCAAACTCGGGAAGAGCAGGCGCGCGCGGCGCTGAGTCAGCGCCCGAAAGAATGGAAGCTCGAAGAGCTTCGTATCGAGAACCCTGAATCAATTACCCGGGCCAAGGGGGTTTGGCAGTACGGGGCAAACCTGAAGAATCAAAGAACCGATATTGAGGTGGATCAAACAGTCAAGAATGCTGGCGGCCTGTTAACGCGACTTGGCATGGCTGGCGTTTTTCAGGGTGGCGAAGGCACGCTGGTTGGACGTTTGCGCTGGAACGATGCACCCACGAATATTGATTACGGCAGTTTGAGTGGGCAATTCAAACTCCAGAGTACCAAAGGTCAGTTTTTGAAGGCAGATCCTGGTGTGGCCAAATTGCTGGGAGTACTTTCCTTGCAAAGTATTCCGCGTCGGTTCACGCTCGACTTCAAAGACGTGTTCTCGGAAGGCTTTGCCTACGACACCATGGAAGCCGATGTGGCTTTGAAAGAGGGCATCGCCAGTACCCAGAATTTCAAGATGACCGGACCCAGTGCCACTGTGTTGATGGATGGAAAACTGGACCTGGAAAGCGAAACCCAAAACCTGAATGTGGTTGTGTTGCCTGACCTGAACCCTGCGGGCGGTTCACTGATCTACTCTGTGATTGCGGCCAACCCGGCGGTGGGTATTGCATCATTGATTGCCGATTTCGTGCTGAAAGACCCACTGTCAAAAATATTCTCTTTTCAATACAAAGTAAGCGGCCCCTGGGTGGCCCCGGTCATTGAGCGTGTGCGCAAGGGCGATGCAGTCACCCCGCCCACCAACGACCCCAACACAAGGAATTAGCATGAGCCACTCCATGACCGTCGCAAGTTTGCAAATGATTGCAACACCTGACCTTGAACGGAACCTGGACATTGCGCAGCGCCTGATCGGTCAGGCTGCCAAACAGGGCGCGCAAATGGTGCTGTTGCCGGAATACTTTTGCTTGATGGGCCACAAAGACACCGACAAGTTGGCGATCGCCGAAGCATACGGCCAAGGGCCAATCCAGCAATTCCTCGCCGATCAGGCCGTGGTACGTAACTTACACATTGTGGCGGGTACCCTGCCAATTGCCAGCGAAGTGGACGGCCGTGTGTACAACACCACGCTGGTATTCAATCCGCAAGGCGAATGCACAGCTCGCTACGACAAAATTCACCTGTTTTGTTTCACCAAGGGGCAGGAAAGCTACGACGAAGCGCGCGTGCTACTTCCCGGTAAAACACCTGTGGCGGTCGATGTGGAGGGCTTCAAAATCGGCTTGTCCGTGTGCTACGACTTGCGTTTTCCAGAACTTTACCGTGCCATGGGGCCTGTTGATTTGATCGTGATGCCAGCCGCATTCACCTATACTACCGGCCGCGCTCACTGGGAGGTGTTGATGCGTGCCCGCGCCATTGAAAACCAGTGTTATGTGCTGGCTTGCGGTCAGGGCGGTGTGCACGAGAATGGGCGCCGCACCTGGGGCCATTCCATGCTGGTCAACCCGTGGGGCGAGGTCGAGAATGTGTTGGAAGAAGGCGAGGGTGTGGTGCTGGGCCAGCTTGACCCTGCTAAGATAGTCGATGTGCGAAACAGCTTGCCCGCGCTTACGCACCGCGTGCTTTAAAGGATTCAACATGAAAGTAGTAGACCCCGCCATCGCCAACCTGGCCACCGCCCAAAGCCTGTTGTGGACCCCCTACGGTATCGACGAAGGCCACATTCAAAAGGCCTTTGGTGAAATTTTTTCCCACAAGGTGGATTTCGCCGACCTGTACTTTCAGTACGGTTGCATTGAAGGTTGGTCGCTCGATGAAGGCATTGTGAAATCGGGCAGCTACAACATTGAGCAGGGCGTGGGTGTGCGCGCTGTCAGCGGTGATAAAACTGCTTTTGCCTATTCCGACGACATAGCCTTCAAACCCATTTTGGCAGCGGCCAAATCGGTGCGTGAAATTGCAAGCTTGGGCAAAACCGCCAATCGCAACCTGAAAACTGGCAAGGGCTTCGCTGGCGCTGAAAGCCGGGCACTCTACAGCCCTCTGAACCCGATTCCCACGCTGACATCGACTGAAAAAGTAGACTTGCTCAAGCGTCTTGAGCAATTCGCACGCAAGCGCGACAAGCGCGTGAAGCAAGTGATGGCCAATATTGTGGGCGCCTATGATGTGGTACTGGTGGCTCGCAGTGACGGTGTACTCGCCGCTGATGTGCGCCCCTTGGTGCGTGTCAACGTCAGCGTGGTGGTAGAACAAAAAGGCCGTCGTGAAACTGGTTCATCGGGGGCTGGTGGCCGTTACGACTTTGCACAGTTTACAGATGCGTTTTTGATGCACCATGCCCATACTGCAGTAGACCAAGCCTTGATCAATCTGGAAGCCCGCCCAGCGCCGGCAGGCTTGCAGACCGTGGTGCTGGGTTCTGGCTGGCCCGGTATTTTGTTGCATGAAGCGATTGGCCACGGTCTGGAAGGTGACTTCAACCGCAAAGGCAGTAGCGCATTTTCAGGCATGATTGGCCAGCGCGTGGCCGCCAAGGGGGTCACGATTGTTGATGATGGTACCTTGGCCAGCCGCCGGGGTTCGTTGAACATTGACGATGAAGGCAACAAAACCGAATGCACCACCTTGATTGAAGACGGTATTTTGAAGGGCTACATTCAAGACATTACGAACGCAAGGCTCATGAAAATGCCGGTGACCGGCAACGGTCGCCGCGAGAGCTTTGCGCATTTACCCATGCCCCGCATGACCAACACTTACATGTTGAACGGCGACAAAACGCCTGAGGAAATTATCGCCAGTGTGAAAGACGGTGTGTACGCCGTGAACTTTGGCGGTGGCCAAGTGGACATTACCAGTGGCAAGTTTGTATTTTCAGCTTCGCTGGCCTACAAAATTGAAAACGGCAAAATCACTTACCCACTCAAGGGTGCAACCTTGATCGGTAACGGCCCAGAGTCGCTCACGAAAATTTCAATGGTGGGCAACGACATGGCGCTTGACGATGGCGTGGGCACTTGCGGCAAGGAAGGTCAAAGCGTGCCTGTTGGTGTGGGCCAGCCCACCCTGCGCATCGATGGGCTGGTGATGGGCGGTACGCAGTAATTCAGCGCGGCATGCCGTAAGGGTCGATCGCATCATCTTGCGCCCATTCTGCATGCAAGGCCGCAAGGTTGCCTTGGTCCCCGGGCTGTGGGCCCTGCAGCAAGTCAATGTCACCTGTAAGCCGGTAGAGCAAATTGGTGTCAATAGCCTGCTTTGACAAAGACCAAGGCCCCAACGGTGTTGTCACCAGCAAGTTGCTAGGGCCCCGCTCAAGCAAATGGCTTGCGATTTCGAGCGCCTCGAAGCAGCTGTTGTCCAATGAAATGGCCAAACGAGTAACTTCTCTGGCATTGTGTCGCACTTCATCAGTACAGTTTTCCAGTTTACGAAGAAAATCCGCATGACCCTCATCGGGTTCCAGGAACGTGCTTTTGAGTTGTTGTGTGGCTGAAACGGCGACAGCCTGCGCTTGCGGCAACACCATCCATGCCGTGTAGAAATTGTTGACTAGCGGAATTAATGTCCCAGTCTGCCCCCTGATTTGTGTGGCCAGAGCCCTGACCGCTTCCACGGTGGGGCGTTGTTGGGCCTGGGGAGGTGCTGGGGCAAAATTCAATGGGTTCACTTGAATTGGGTTGATTCCGTTCATGCTCATGATTCTTCGGTTGGTGTATTGAAATTGAACGCCTGAGTGGACTCAAAGCCGTCAAAGTTCCTTGTTTTTCAGTGGGATGCCAACCACACCCACCCGTGACTTGTTAGAATTTGGTTTAGCGCGCTTGCACAGCGGCCATGAATTGATTACATTTAAAAGATGAACACGAATTTCGCGCACTCTTTTTATGCTTTTTTTGGCTTCTTTGCCTGGTTTGGGCAAGCGGCGGAAGAGGGTTGTGCGTAAAAACACATAGTTCGAACAGATCCCAAAACCGCCAGGCCTGAACCTCCTGGCGGTTTTTTTTTGAACCGA
>Ga0114984_1000028_pt1 | contig 58091 bp, 51 predicted proteins | sample Shrwel1BS1Day1_FD_96987 | JGI IMG/M metagenome (GOLD analysis project Ga0114984, IMG submission 96987) | Subsurface microbial communities from deep shales in Ohio, USA - Utica-3 well 1 S-1-Day1 | ecosystem: Environmental > Aquatic > Deep subsurface > Shale gas/oil reservoir > Produced water/Flow...
GCGCCTGAAAGGTGGCGACCCCATGGTATTCGGCCGTGCTGACGAGGAAATCACCGCCTTGAAAACCGCGGGCCACACCGTTGAAGTGGTACCTGGTGTGACTGCTGCACTGGCCGCGGCCAGCAGCCTGCAAGCCTCACTCACCCTGCGTGGCGTAGCCCGCAGCCTAACCTTGACCACCCCGTCCGTAGGCGCCGATGAAGTGCCCAGCACCGAATTGTTCACAGGCACAGAAAACGACACCGTGGCTGTGTACATGGGTTTGCGTCAGGCTGGGCCTTGGGCTGCCGCCTTGCTTGAAAAAGGGCGCAATGCCGCCACTCCGGTCATTCTCTGCGAAAGCGTTTCATTGCCCGCCGAGAAATTCACACCTCTGAACTTGGGGAAGTTGCCGTCGTTTTCTGCGGAACAACTCACCGATGGACCTTGCCTTATCCTGATTGGCCAAGCACTGGCCAAAGCGCAAGCTGAATTGCTCGCCAGTAATAAAAACCCAGCCAATATTGAATTGACCGGGTCTTTATTCGGATCGAACAAAGCCGCTTGATCGTCGGTAAAGCGGATTTAACCCGCCGCGGCCTCGCACTTCTTCATGAATGAGTTCTTGGCTGCACCGGCCAGTTTTTTACCATCTTTGCCCACAGCACGCTCTTCGCAGCTGGCCTTGTTCTCAGCCAGGCACTTTTTCATGAACGAATTTTTTGCAGCACCCGCCAAGGGCTTACCCTCTTTGCTCACAGCCTTGGCCTGACAAGCGGCCTCGGTCGATTGTGCGTAGGCGGGAATGGAAAAACACAGCGCAGCCAACAGCAACCATTTCTTCATGTTGTATCTCCAGTTGTTTTGATTAAACCTGCTGAACAATTTCAGTGGCAATTGCTTGCCACACTGCATCCCACTGACCCACAGCTGTTGTGGCTTCAATGTTCAAACCCGGGTGTCGGGCTTTCATTTCAGCCATGATCACCGGGAAATCATTTTTCAAGTGTCCGCCCCGACCAAAAAAAATAGGCACCACTTGAATGTGCTTCACCCCACCTTGCGCCATGCAATCCACGGTATCAGGCAAGCTGGGGGCCATCAGTTCCAGAAAGGCCAGCTCTACCTGCACACCGGGCAACTGCGCCACCAACAGGCTCTGCAAATGTTTCATGGGCTCGGCCCACTGCGGATCGCGTGCACCGTGGCCAAACAACACGATTGCTTTATTTCCGGTACTACTCATCGGTTCCTCAATACATTCAAAGTGCGCCAAGGCGCAGGCTGCGACACCCACCACAATGCCCCCATACCCACCGCAAATCCCAGCAGGCTGGGCAAGGCAGCACTCACAAACGGCGGGAAGCTGGCCACCATGCTGAGGTGAGAAAACAGGTTGTTGACCAAATGGAAACCCACGCCAATCATAATGCCCGCAAACACCTTTACGCTGACACTGCCCGAGCGGAAATGCAGGTAGGCAAACGGCAGCGAGATCATCATCATGATGAGAATGGCAAACGGATACATTATTTTTTTTGCAAAGGCCAAATCAATGTTGTCAGTGGCCTGCAAATTACTGCTCAGGAATTTCGAGTAGTTGTACAACTGCCAGGCGCTCATGCGGTCAGGGCGAACGAATAAACCCGTGAGCAACTCTGGGGACAAATTCGAGCTCCAGCGCATGGTGTCGAGTGATTCAAATTCACTGGCCTGAATGGTTAAACCGGCGCGCGCCGCATTGGGGTTGTTCACTGCCTCATCAAAATAACGCTGCAGCAAAACATTGCGCAACTCCCAATCTCCACTGTTTGGATCAAATTTGGCGCTTTCAGCGCGAACCCAAGCGCGAATTCTGGATTCAGGATCGAGCTCATAGTATTCAAGTTTGAGCAATTCGCCGTCTTTGTTGAACGAATCAAAATTCACGAAACGCACCCTCGACTCTGCATCAGGGGCGCTGTAGGTGTCGCGCATCCAGTACCCACTGCGGAAATCTCGGTCTACCTCATAGCCCAAGGCCTTGGCACGCATGGGCACTGCGGCCCTTTCAGCCAAGGGTGCCACGCCCTCGCCAAACAACACCGTAATCACCACCACTCCCGCTGCAATTCGCACCAGCATTTTCAGCATGCTGGTGGTGCTTAAGCCCGCAGCTCGCATGGCGGTGAGTTCACTGCTGGCGGCCAATTGAACCAGCGCGTATATGGAACCAATCAATGCCGCAATGGGTGCAATTTCGTACACGCGCGCAGGCAAGCCCAACAACACAGCGATGAAGTAATAAAACCAGCTGGTGCCAGGCAAACTCAAACGGTCTACCTCGGCGATCAAATCGAAAAACGCAAACAAACCCACAAAAGCCACCATCACGAAGCTGATGGCTTTGTACAGTTCGCTGCGAAAATACACCAGCAGCGAATGGGGAACCTGAAATGGTTTTTTCATCGCTTGATCTCCTGGCCTGCCACCACGTCTTGCAAGTCAAGGGCACGACCCGGTCTGCGCCAGCGCAACAGAGGCGCACCTGCAGGGCGGTTGCGCTTCACCATCAACAGGTAAAACATCAGCAATACGCTGGCATGCGGCAGCACCAAGGCAACCCAAAAATCAAGGGTTTCCTTGGTGACCATGCTTTGGGTGACCGACACAACGTTGCTGTAGGTGAGATAAATCAACAGGGCAAAAAGCTGGTTCAATGAATTGCCGCCGCGCGGATTGACAAAGGCCAGTGGAATGGCCAGCAGACCAAGTGCCAGGGCGGACAAGGGCAAGCTGATTCTCCACAACAGTTCGCCCTGGGCGGCTGGTGAAAAATCGGCGATCAACAAATCGACTCGACGATGTTGCAACTGAAAGCTGGGGGCCGCACCCAATGTGTTGTCAATGGCCAAGCCATAGGTTTCAAACTCGGTGCTGGTAAATCGCTCACCGGTGGCGTCCAAAGTAGCGCGGCGCCCACCACTCAACACCAGGTAGGGCTGACCGCCGGCATCCACTTCCACGCTGCCACGTGCAGCCGAGACGACTGTGCGAGTATCGCCCTTGGAGTCGACCACAAAAACGTTTTCGACCTGCTTGGTCACTTCAGATTGACGTTCTACGAAAAACACGCGGTTGCCTTCGCCTGATTCCCTGAACTGCCCCGCGCTGACCTTGCTGACATCGCTTCGCTTGGCAAACCGGTCTTTCGCTGCATCCAGCTCGGCTTTGGCCCAAGGGGTAAGCCATACAGAACACACCATGGCCAGCACGGTGAGCGGCAAGGCAAACCGGACCACTGGCCGGACCAGCGAGAACAAGGAGACACCCGAGGCAAACCAGGCAGTCATTTCCTGTTCCTTGAAGGCACGCGACACCACCCCCATAACTGCAATAAACACGGTAATCACCAAAGCGGCTGGCAGGTATTGGAGCCCACCCAACAAAATAAGTGTAAACACTTCGGCATTGTCAACCTTGCCGCCCGCAGCCTGACCCAGGGTACGAACCAGCACAGTGGTCACAATGATCGTAAACAGGGCCACGAAGGTGGCACCCGCGGTTTGAGCGAAGTCTTTTCGAAAAGTGGATCGAAACAGCATGCAATGCAGGTGGGCTGTGCTTTGACTCGCCAACCCAGCTTGTTAATAATGGTAGATTGTCGCATGCATTCGTTTTGAATGGTCGAGCATTAATCGCAAGAAGGAATACCATGACAGCAACACCCGCCACGCCCAAAGCCAAAAAACCAGCCACACCCCGCACTTCCAAAAAGGCAGCGCCCACGCCACCGCCCATGTTCAGCTTCAAGGCAGGTACGGGCGCTGTTGCCAAAGTGACTGCTGGCGGGCCGGTGCCGACCAAGGGTTGCGATGTGGCGGTGGTTGCGGTGTACAAGGATGGCGAACTCACCGCCGCCGCGAAACGGGCGGACATTGACACCGAAGGCTTGGTGGCCAATGCCTGTAAAACCGATAAAAACCTGGGAAATGCTGGCAGTTGCCGCGTGGTGTTCAACACCGCGAAAGCCGGCGCGCCTGTGTACGTGCTGGTGGGTCTGGATGAAGCCGAAAAGCTGAACACCAAAACCCTGCGAAAAGCCACCAGTGCTGCCTGCGAAGCACTCAAAGGCCTGAAGCCTGCGAAGGTGTTTTTCGCCGTGAACCAAGAAGTGCCTAAGAAAAGCAGCGACAAGGAAATTGCGGCTCTGTGCGCACGCACCATTGCCGAGAGTTTTTACAGCTTCTCAGCCTGCAAAAAGCAGGAAGACGAAGCAACGCTACCACCTGCCTTCGAGCTGGCCTGCACCAAATCCACCCAGGAGGCTGTTGAAAAAGGCGCAGCCATTGGTCAGGCAATCGGCAATGGCATGCAGTTGACGAAAGACCTTGGCAATTTGCCTGGCAATATTTGCACCCCGAACTACCTGGCTGAAACAGCCAAAGCCCTGGCCAAGCAATACAAGCTGGGCGTCGAAGTGCTGGACCACAAAAAAATGGAAGCGCTGGGCATGTTCAGCCTGTTGTCGGTGGGCAAGGCTTCCAGTGAACCCCCCAAGCTGATTGTGCTCAAGTACAACGGCGCAAAAGACCCCAAAGAAGCTCCAGTGGTGCTAGTGGGCAAAGGCATTACCTTTGACACCGGCGGCATTTCCCTGAAGCCCGGCGCTGGCATGGACGAGATGAAATACGACATGTGCGGCGCAGCCAGCGTGTTGGGTACCATGAAAGCCGCCGCTGAAATGAAGTTGGCCCTGAACCTGATTGTGGTGGTGCCTACGGCAGAAAACATGCCGGCCGGCAACGCCAGCAAGCCCGGTGATGTGGTGGTGTCCATGAGTGGTCAAACCATTGAAATTCTAAATACCGATGCGGAGGGCCGCCTGATTCTATGTGACGCGCTCACCTACGTTGAGCGGTTCAACCCCGCCGCTGTGGTCGATGTGGCCACCCTCACCGGTGCCTGTATTGTGGCGCTGGGCCACGTCAACAGTGGCTTGTTCAGCCCCGATGACGACCTGGCCAATGAATTGTTCAAGGCGGGTCAAAACGCATTGGACACAGCATGGCGCATGCCACTGGACGAGGAATACCACGAGCAGCTGAAAAGCAATTTTGCCGACATGGCCAACATTGGTGGCCCACCCGCAGGCAGCGTTACTGCCGCCTGTTTCCTGCAAAAGTACACCAAGGCGTACAGCTGGGCGCACCTGGACATCGCGGGCACAGCCTGGCATTCAGGCAAGGCGAAAGGTGCAAGTGGCCGCCCGGTTCCTTTGCTGGCCGAGTTTGTCATGAAGCGTGCAAAAGCCTGAGGGTTGTGAATTGACCCGAATTGACTTTCACCTCAATGTTTCAGACCACCTGCTATACACCTGTCGATTGATTCGAAAGGCGTACGGCAGTGGCCTGAAAATTGTGTGCTATAGCACCCGCCCCGAGGTACTCGAAAACCTGGACAAACTGCTGTGGACTTTCTCGGAAGAGGACTTTTTACCCCATGTGGTCAGTGGCCACCCTGGTGTGGCCGACACGCCCATTGTGTTGACCGACAAAGCCGATGACATTGCCCATTACGATTTGTTGATTAACCTGGACGAGCAATGGCCACCGTTTTTTGCCCGGTTTGAACGCTTGGTCGAAATTGTGGGCACCGACGAAGACAACAAGGCGCTGGCACGGCAACGCTACAAGTTCTACAAGGAACGGGGTTACCCGTTAAATACCTTCGATCGCGCCAACGGTTAATTACGGGTTAAGGACAACAACATGAGTGAACATTTCGATGGCGGCCCGCCCTTGTTGACTGAGGTGATTGAATCGGGTTTGCGGGAAATTGAACAATCCACGGGCAGTCGCATGGGTGGCAACTTGAGCGACCCGCAAATTGAAATTTTGCGGGCACAGTTGCCTGAGCTATTCGAACGCGCCCTGCTCCGGATCAAACCCCAGCTGATGCAAGAGTTTGAAAAAGTGGTGCTGGACGCGCTGAAAAAATAATCAGGTTCTAAACACCTGCACAGACTGTGTCAGGTTGCCCGCCAAATCTGAAATTTGCTGGGCCACATACTTGTTTTGCGCAATGGCCGCTGTGTTTTCCTCGGTCATTTGTGCAACGCGTTCTACGTTGCGGCTAATTTCCACACTCACATTGCTTTGCTCTTTCATCGACACGGTTATGGCCTGAATGGCTTCATTCACTCGGTCTGCATTGGCCTTGATCTGGTCGATGGTTCCAGACACTGAATCCGCCTGCTCAATACCCTGCTTGACCATGCCCACAGAATCTTCCATCGATTTGGAAGCCTGCTGGGTAATACTCTGAATTTGAAACACCATGGTTGAAATGCGCTCGGACGAGCCTTTGGTTTGCTCGGCCAGTTTGCGCACTTCATCGGCCACCACAGCAAAACCACGACCGCTTTCGCCCGCACGTGCGGCCTCAATGGCCGCATTCAACGCCAGCAGGTTGGTGCGATCGGCAATGTCGGTAATGGTTGAAATAATCTCAGAAATTTCATTGGACTGCTGCTCAAGCGAGCGCACCGTGCTGGCACTGCCTTGCACCGAGCTGGCAATTTTCCGAATGCCTTCCACCACCTGGCCCAAAGTGACGCTGCCTTGATCGGCCGAATGCTTGGCCTGCATGGCTGTGTGAGAGGCATCGTTGGAGTTCTCAGTGATCTGGCTGATCGACACGGTCAATTGCTCGACTGCCGCAGCCATGGACGAAGTGGCATCCGCCTGCTCAGAAGCCGCCTTGTTCATCTCATCGGAAGAAGTACGTACGGCACTTGCACTCTCAGTCAATGAGGCAGTGGAACCACGAATACCCTCAATCAAACCACGCAAATTGGTTTGTGCCTTGCCCAGAGCAAGCAAAAGCCCGTCCACTTCGTCTTTGCCCTCAACCTTGATGTTGCTGTTCAGCTTGCCTTCAGCCAAAGCATTGATGTGGGTTGTGGCGGTACCCAGCTTTCGCTTGAACATACGGGAAATCAAAAAATTCAATAACAAACCGGTGAACAACGCAAACAATGTAATGGCCACGGTAATCCAGATGGATTGTTGGTAAACACCCTGACTGGCCTCTTGGCGCACTTTCAACAAGCGATATTCCTCATCCTCGATCTTGGCCAGGGTTTCACGCATCTTGTCCATCAGCGGCTTGCCCGGCGTGGAATCCACCAAAGCGTTGAAATCCTCTGGGGCCATGTTGCCCTCAATCACCAAGCGCTTGGCGTCGATCAACGGATCAATCACTGAATTCAGCCAGGTGCGATAGTGGGCATTGAATAAACGCAATTCCTCCGTCACCACCGAGTTGTGCGCTGTGAGCTCAGAAGCCTTGTCCAAGTGTTTGCGAACCTGCTCCTTCCCCTCGTTGTATGGAGTCAGGTAAGCTTCGTCACCACGCAGCAAAAACCCGCGCTCGCCAGTTTCAATGTTCAACAGGTTCTCTCGCACACCCAACACATTCTCTATCACCTCATGGGTGAATTCGTTTTTGGCATTGGCATCCATAATCCGCTTGCTGTTAAACACACCCAAGCCGCCAACCACCACGCCCAGCACAATTACTGTGACCAGGCTGGCACTGAATTTGGCACTAATGGAACTCAACATGAGACACCCCTCTTTGAACTGTCATTGGTTTACAACATAACGTTGTATTTCTAAAAAAGCCTCACTCGAACAGGGCTGATAGAAGCGAGCCACCCAGTCGGACGTATGAATATTGTGCGGTACGGCGGGTCACCTGAAATTGGGGAATAAAGGGGCTTTCCTGCCCCAGACCAGACAACTCAAAGCCGGCAAGGCACCCGCAAACGCTATAATGTCGGGCTAAGCCATTGTTGACGTTGTCCATTTTCAAGTACCACTGCCATGACCCTAGCCAAAAGTTTTGACCCGAATGCAATTGAACAACACTGGGGCCCGGAATGGGAGCGCCAGGGCCATGCCAAGGCCACGACCGTCGATGGCAAGCCCGACTTTTGCATTCAACTGCCCCCACCCAATGTAACGGGCACCCTGCACATGGGCCATGCGTTTAACCAAACCATCATGGACGGGCTAACGCGTTATTACCGCATGCGTGGCCACAACACCTTGTGGCAACCCGGCACCGACCACGCGGGCATTGCCACTCAAATTGTGGTTGAACGCCAGTTGGCAGCCAAGAACATTACCCGCCACGATTTGGGCCGCGAAAAATTCGTGGAAAAAATTTGGGAATGGAAAAACGAAAGCGGCAGCAAAATTACCGAGCAAATGCGCCGCATGGGTGCCAGCGTAGATTGGCAGCGTGAGTACTTCACCATGGACCCCACCTTGTCCAAATCGGTTACTGAAGTGTTTGTTCGGCTGTTTGAACAAGGCTTGATTTACCGCGGCAAGCGCTTGGTGAACTGGGACCCGGTACTGAAAACAGCGGTGTCTGATCTGGAAGTGGAAAGCGTTGAAACCGAGGGCCACTTGTGGGAATTGAAATACCCGCTGGTTGAGGCAGACCCGGTGAAAGGCCTTACTCACCTTACAGTGGCCACCACGCGCCCGGAAACCATGCTGGGCGATTCGGCGGTGATGGTGCACCCCGAGGATGAACGCTACCAGCACCTGATTGGCAAGAAAGTAAAGCTCACCTTGTGCGACCGTGAGTTGACCATCATTGCCGACGAATATGTAGACAGTTCATTTGGCACGGGCGTGGTGAAAGTCACCCCTGCCCACGATTTCAACGACTACGCGGTGGGCCAGCGCCACAAACTTGAGCTGATCAATATTCTTACTCTGGACGCAACCATTGCAGAAAACGCCCCCGCAAAATACGTGGGCATGGACCGCTTTGTGGCCCGCAAACAGATTGTGGCTGACCTTGAAGAACAAGGCCTGCTCGGTGAAATCAAACCCCACAAACTGATGGTGCCCAAGGGCGACCGCACCGGCGTGGTGATTGAACCCATGCTGACCGACCAGTGGTTTGTGGCCATGACCAAAGTGGCCGAAGGCGATGCCACCGGAAAAAGCATCACACAGAAAGCCATCGACGCCGTAGAACAGGGCCAGGTGAAGTTTGTGCCCGAGCAATGGGTGAACACCTACAACCAGTGGCTAAACAACATTCAAGACTGGTGTATTTCCCGCCAATTGTGGTGGGGCCACCAAATTCCGGCCTGGTATGGCGACCACGGCGAAGTTTTCGTTGCCCGCACCGTGGAAGATGCACGCAGCAAGGCTGCGGCCGCTGGCTACACGGGCGCATTGAAGCGCGACGATGATGTACTGGACACTTGGTTCAGTTCCGCCCTGGTACCCTTCAGCACACTGGGCTGGCCCGATGAAACACCGGAGTTGAAACACTTCCTGCCCTCTTCGGTATTGGTGACAGGTTTCGACATCATCTTCTTCTGGGTCGCCCGAATGATCATGATGACGACCCACTTCACTGGCCAGGTGCCCTTCCACACCGTGTATGTGCATGGTTTGGTGCGAGATGCTGAAGGCAAGAAGATGAGCAAATCGGTGGGCAATACGCTGGACCCGGTTGATTTAATTGATGGTTGCGATTTGGACACCTTGCTGGTTAAACGCACCACCGGTTTGAGTAAGCCACAAGATGCACCAAAAATCGAGAAAAAAACCCGCAAGGAATTTCCGGAAGGCATACCCGCCTACGGTGCCGATGCGCTGCGCTTTACCTTTGCAAGCCTGGCCACTTTGGGCCGCAACATCAACTTTGACCAGAAGCGTTGCGACGGTTACCGCAACTTCTGCAACAAGCTGTGGAACGCCACCCGCTTTGTGTTAATGAACACCGAAGGGCAAGACTGCGGCCTGAGCGATCATGATGCAGACGCATGCACACCCGGTGGCTACCTTGATTTTTCACAAGCCGACCGCTGGATAACAAGCACCCTTCAGCGCGTGGAAGCCGATGTGGCACAGGGGTTCGAGAACTACCGCTTCGACTTGATTGCGCAAAGTATTTACCAGTTTGTGTGGGACGAGTACTGCGACTGGTACCTTGAAATTGCAAAGGTGCAAATTGCCAATGGCACCCCCGCCCAACAACGTGCCACCCGCCGCACCCTGGTACGCGTGCTGGAAACCATATTGCGCTTGGCCCACCCGATTATTCCGTTCATTACCGAAGAACTTTGGCAAACAGTCAGCGTGGTGGCGGGCCGCCGAGAAGAAGGTGTGCAAGCCAGCCTGATGAACCAGGCTTACCCGGTCAGCGTGCCCGGCCGCATTGACGAAAAAGCTGAAAACTTTGTGGCCCAGCTGAAAGCCACGGTAGACGCCATTCGCGCACTTCGCGGCGAAATGGGTTTAAGCCCGGCAGAAAAAGCACCGCTGATTGCCAGCTGTGAAGGCAATGCCGAGCAACGCGCATTTCTGGAAAAAACCGGACCGGTTCTAGCGGCATTGGCCAAGCTGAGCAAAGTCGATGTGGTTGATTCACTGCCCACAGACTCCATGGCGCCCGTGCAAATTGTTGGCGAACTGAAATTGATGCTGCACATTGAAATTGATGTGGAAGCCGAGCGTGCCCGCATTGGCAAAGAAGCAGAAAAAATTCGTATTGAGATTGCCAAGTGCAATGGCAAACTGGGCAACGCCAGCTTTGTGGACCGTGCACCCGCAGCAGTGGTGGATCAGGAAAAAGCCAGGCTGGCCGAATTCAGCGCTTTGCTTGAAAAGCTGGAGAGCCAGCTAAATAAGTTGAAATGAGTTGAGGTGAGTTGAAATAGGCACAAAAAAAAGAGCACCGAAATGAACCATTCGGTGCTTTTTTTATTCACAATCTCTGAGTAATCAGCAACCCGCAGTGCACCTGCCCTTGCCATCAAAACTCATGGTTTTGTCACTCAACGGCACGTACACAGGCACCTTGCTAGCCTTCATGAATTGCTCGGTTTTTGTACCCGCAATCACCTTGCCATTCTGGGTGGCCACTTCATTGGCATGGCTCGCAATGACAGCTTTGGGCTCTACCAACTCATTCACCACATAAGCCGCTTCCCGCGGACCAGTGGTGAAGGTGTCACCGATGTTCATCACAGCCAATTGCGGCTTGTAGTATTCACCCACCACTTCTTTTTGTTCGCCAGTGATACCCGTGTCGCCACTCAGATACACTGTTAAACCATTGCTGAACTTGACCACGTAGCCAGTGGCGGGGCCAGCATAGGCCGTGATCCCTGTTTCTTTGAGCATATCGCCCAATCGTTGCCCAACAAAATCACCCGCAATGCCGTTGCTGTGCGCAGCAGGCACGGTGGTAATGCCCACACCGTTGATGGTTTGCATGGCTCCGAAACGAACCAGTACCGAGTTTTTCTCGTCACCGCCGGCTTGTTTCAATTTGGCTGCAAAGAAGGAAGGCATTTCACTGCCAGTCACAATTTTTGCACCGGTTTTTACAGCAATGTTCACACTGTTGGAGTTGGGCAAAGCACTGGCGGAAATATCGGGTTTGTCACAGCTGCCTGCATTGGGAGCCGGGTTGTGCCGGTCGCCCAAGTGGTCACCGTGCATGTGGCTTACCAACACCACATCAATTTTTCCCAAGCGGGGGTCTTCAGCACCCGCCACTGTGCGGCCAGCGTCGTACAAAATCCGGGTGCCATTCGGATCTTCAAAAATCATGGCGCGGTCAAAGCGACAAAACTCGCCCTGCTGGCCACCCAAAGGGGTCACTTTGACCAAGCCTTGGGCGGGAGCCTGCGCCTGCACGGCGAGGGGAAACACACATAACAGTGGGATTGCGCGAAGGAAGGAAGGAATTGTCATACTGCTACCTGCTTACATCAAGGTTGATACACTTCAAAGACTTTACTCAACAGACTCATTTCACCTGCTTTCTCTAGCTCGGCTTTGACCTTGGCATATTCATAGATTAAATCAGCTGCACCGAGCCCAAGGGACTTCCAGGGGCGATACAAGCGATGATCAAGGAGTGTATACGCAATAGACTCGCCACTCAACGCCAATTGTGGCCGGGTACCCAAGCCCACCATAGACCACTTTTCAAACATGGGCTCTTCGGTGGTCTCAGACACCAGCAGACGAATGTCAGAATGCCGGGGGTCTTTCACTATCTTTTTATAGACTGAACTCACCGCCTCCCGGGGGCCTTCAAGGCACTGCATAAACTCCATGCCATTGCACAACAGCAGGCCCTCGATACCCAGATTTCGGTTGTTATGAGACGCCTGCTCACACAATTGCTCAAAGGCCAGGCGATCAAAACCAGGCACTTGAACCGATGTGTAAATTAGTCTCAGCATACAATTCCCAGAATTTGTGTATGACAATCATATGACGCCCGTGGCCTAATCTAACTAACCAGAACGGGGTAGTCAATTTGGACGAGAATAAACCTTTGCGGTCTTGTGCATGCGGTTTCTTCCCAAAAACTGGATCCAGTCCTCGCTGTTTCGTGGCAAAGGACTGGCCTTGCTTTGATAAGCCGTGGGATTCTGGCTGGGCTGTGTGGCCAAGCTGGCCTGCATCAGCTGCACACTTTGTTCCAGACAAGCCTGCAAGCCTGTTTTGGTTTTCATCAGCTCCACACAAAGCTCATCTGGGCACATACGCACCACACCAAGCTTCAACAGCGGCTTTCTCGGAAAGTCTTTCAGGTTCCAGGTGAGCAAACCGACCGGTTGTTGCAATTCGTGCCGCAGAGCCAAGGCCGATGCAGCAACATGGCGGTCTTTCTCATCCACCTGCCGAACATCAGCCAGATAAGGTTCGTGATTTTGCGGCAACAGCACAGCTTGTAACCGGCCAGGCAAGGCGCGGCGCTCGTGGTTCGCATCGTCGGCATGCAAGCGCCCCAACCGAACCAAATTTCGGTAACACTCGTTTTCGATGTGGGGAGTCCAATACAAGGTGGCCTGCCTGCGCTCGGCCAGCGCAACCATCAGCCAACGGGTCCATTCAGAGAACAGCACATTGGCGTCAAGCAACCAATGTTGTGGCACCTCGGGCTTGCCGAGAACAACGCTCACCAGGTGCCGGCCGGTTTAACGGCGCTTCATGTAGAAAACGAACGAGCCAGACTGATCAGCCTGCTCTACCAATTCATTGCCGGTCTGTTTGGCAAACATGGCGAAATCCCGCACCGAGCCCGGGTCGGTGGAAGTCACTTTGAGCACCTGGCCGCTTTGCATTTCTGCCAAAGCCTTCTTGGTTCTCAAAATGGGCAGCGGGCAATTCAATCCGCTGGCGTCTACTTCACGGTCAAAATTCATGTCTATTACTCCTGTTTGTGTATCGCTCACTGCTTTTTAGTTGGCTTTTGAGTTGGCTTTTGAGTTGGCTTTTGAGCTTACTTCTGATTTTTCACTATTTTAATTCAATCCAGTTAACAGGCAGCTGACGGGCGCTTAGCCAGTCGGCCATGGCCAAACCCGTGCCCATGCGCCACGGGCGCAATTCGGCGGGTTCTACCAGCTTGTAGTCCGCCAGTTCTTCCGACAAGCTAACTTGCCCCACCGCCTTGATGTGATAACAAATGATCACTTCATTTTTCATGGGGAAGGGATACACCCCAATCAAGCTGCTTTCAACTGCATCCAGATTGGTTTCTTCCTTCAATTCGCGAATGGCACCTTGCTCAGGTGTTTCATTGCGTTCCAGAAAACCGGTAATCAGCGCATAAAAATGTGCGGGCCAGGCCACATTTCGGGCCAGCAGCACCTTGCCTTCATACTCCACAAGCGCAGCCACCACGGGAACTGGGTTGCCCCACTGCACAAAGCCACAGGCACTACAAGCCATGCGTTGCTGACCGGAATGTTGCAGCTCGTGCAGCTTGGTGGCGCACATGGGGCAGTACTGATAAACGGCTTTGCTCATAGTACGCCTCGGTCTGATTACTGACTTGCTTCTTATTTGTTCTTAACCCAGTCCACAACACTGGCCAGCGCGGCATCCAGATTTTCCGGCTGTGTGCCACCTGCTTGCGCCATGTCGGGTCGGCCACCGCCTTTGCCGCCCACTTGTTGGGCCACAAAGTTCACCAAATCACCGGCTTTCACTTTCGCAGTGGCGTCTTTGCTGACGGATGCAATCAGGCTGACCTTGCCTTCCAGCACGGTGGCCAGCACCAAGGCCGCATTGCCCAGTTTGTCTCGCAGTTTGTCGGCCGCTTCACGCAACTGTTTAACATCCGCACCTTCAAGCTTGGCGGCCAGCACTTTGACGCCGCCCACATCCACAGCCTGCCCAGCCAAGTCATCGCCCTGACTTGCAGCCAGTTTGCTTTTAAGGCGGTCCAGTTCTTTTTCCAGGTTTTTCACTTGATCCATGATCTGGCCAATTTTCGCGGTCGCCTCGGCTGCAGGCACACGCAAACTTTGCGCGATTGCATCCACTTGGGCCTGCGCTTTCTGGGCAAATTCCATGGCACCCAGGCCAGTGGTGGCTTCTACACGGCGAATGCCTGCGGCCACACCGCTTTCGCTGATGATCTTGAACAAGCCAATGTCGCCAGTGCGCTGCACGTGGGTACCGCCACACAATTCGCGCGATGTTCCGATATCAAGCACGCGCACTGTGTCGCCGTATTTCTCACCAAACAACATCATGGCACCCGCGCTTTTTGCGCTTTCAATGTCCATGATGCGGGCTTGCGTTTCTGCATTGGCCAGAATTTCTTCGTTCACAATGCGCTCAACCTGAGCGATTTGCTCTGGCGTCATGGCGCTGTGGTGGGCAAAGTCAAAACGGGTTTTTTCAGCGTCCACCAGCGAACCCTTCTGACTCACATGGTCACCCAGCACTTCGCGCAAGGCTTTGTGCATCAAGTGGGTGGCGCTGTGATTGCGAATGGTGCGGTTGCGCTGATACTGATCAACCTGTGCGCCAACCGCATCACCTACTTTCAATTCACCAGTCACCAACTCGCCGTGGTGGCCAAACACATTGGCTTGAATCTTCTGCGTGTCCAATACACGGAACAAATTCAGGCAAGCTGAGCCACTTGAAATTTCACCCTGGTCGCCCACCTGTCCGCCGCTTTCTGCGTAGAAAGGCGTCTGGTCCAGTACCACAACACCTTGCTGCCCGGCAGTGATGCTGTTCACTGAAGTGCCGTTCACATAAATGGCGGTGATTTTGGCGTTGACCACTTCAAGCGCGTCGTAACCCTTGAATTCGGTGGACACGCCGCTGTATGCAAGGTCAGCATCCATCTTGAACTTGCCAGCGGCGCGGGCCTGCTGCTTTTGCTTGTTCATGGCTTGATCAAACGCGGCTTCGTCCACACTCATTTCGCGTTCGCGGCACACGTCAGCGGTCAAGTCCAGCGGGAAGCCATAGGTGTCGTGCAATTTGAATGCAGTTTCGCCATCCAGCATGCCACCCTTGGGCAGGGCACCCAACGCAGAATCCAGAATGGCCATGCCGTTTTCAATGGTCTCGAAGAATCGTTCCTCTTCTGCCTTAAGAATGTTCTGTACCTGAGAGGCAGCCTTGGCCAGTTCGGGGTAGGCTTCGCCCATTTCACTGACCAAATCACCCACCAAGGCATTGAAGAATGGTTTGCGGCAACCCAGCTTGTAGCCATGGCGAATGGCGCGGCGAATAATGCGGCGCAGCACATAGCCGCGGCCTTCGTTGCCGGGAATAACACCATCGACTACCAAGAAAGAACAGGCGCGGATGTGGTCGGCAATTACACGCAGGGAATTGTTGGTCAATTCAACGGCATTGCCTTGGGCGGTCACCTCGCGCGCAGCGGCTTTGATCAGAGTTTGGAACAGGTCGATTTCGTAGTTGCTGTGCACATGCTGAAGCACCGCAGCAATGCGCTCCAGGCCCATGCCTGTGTCCACGCAGGGCTTGGGCAGCGGGTGCAATACGCCGTCGGCACTGCGGTCAAATTGCATGAACACCAGGTTCCACACTTCAATGTAACGGTCGCCATCTTCTTCAGGGCTTCCGGGTGGGCCGCCCCACACTTCCGGACCATGGTCATAAAAAATTTCGGTACACGGACCGCACGGGCCTGTGTCGGCCATTTGCCAGAAGTTATCTGACGCGTAACGCGCGCCCTTGTTGTCGCCAATGCGAATGATGCGCTCGGCGGGTACACCCACCTGTTTGTTCCAGATATTGTAAGCCTCGTCATCCTCTTGATACACGGTGACGTACAGGCGTTCAGGCGGCAATTTATACACGGTGGTCAGCAATTCCCACGCATACTGAATTGCGTTTTCCTTGAAGTAATCGCCAAAGCTGAAGTTACCCAGCATCTCGAAGAAGGTGTGGTGGCGCGCTGTGTAGCCCACGTTTTCAAGGTCGTTGTGCTTACCGCCCGCGCGAACTGAACGCTGGCTGGAAGTGGCCCGTGTGTAGGGGCGCTTGTCTTTGCCGGTAAACACGTCTTTGAATTGCACCATGCCACTGTTGGTGAACAACAGGGTGGGGTCGTTGCCCGGCACCAGGCTGCTTGAAGCCACCTTCGTGTGGCCCTTGCTGGCAAAGAAATCAAGAAACTTTTCGCGAATATCAGCGACTTTCATGTTGGGGCTACCTTCCTGAGTAAAGCGGCATGCGGTTTTTGGTTTAACCCTCGATTATAAGGTCATTCGATCCGTAAAAAGCCCTTTTACACCCAAGGCTTGCAGCGTTTTCGCCTGTTCCGCATCGTTCACCGTGTAAACCCGAACCACTCGCCCGGTGGTGTGTATGCGGCGCAATGCCGTGGGCTCCGCCCCGCTCCAGTGCAAATGAATGGCACTGGCTCGCAGCGCGTCGGCATGCAGTACCCAGTTGTCGGGCAGTTGCTCATACAACAAGGCTAGATCATGGCCTTGCAAGGGCAGCAGGCTTGCATGGTAAAAACTGGAAAACACCCAGTTGGCCTGAATGTGTTCTTGCTGATTCTGCGGCAAAGCGCGAATTGCCTGCAGCACAGCCCTGCCCAAAGCAATCGCATTGGCTGGGTGAGTGGCTTTCAGTTCCACATTGGCGCGCATGCCATGTTCTAAACAAAACGCCATGGTTTGTGCAAGGCTGGGTATTGGCTCGCCCTGCACTGAATAATGGCGAAGATCGCGGGCACGAAGGCTGTCAAAGCGGGTCAGCGGATCGGTGGCAGCCATGGCAGGGTCAACCGACCGCGCACAACGCCCCATCACCCAGTCGTGGTGAATCATGGGCACGCCATCAGCGGTCAGCATCACATCAAACTCAACAGCCTTGAAACCTGAATTTAATGCAATCTCAAAACCTTTCAGCGTGTTTTCAAGCTCGCCTTTTCCGCTACCGCGGTGTGCCCACAAATCCATTTTTATTTGCCCTGACATTGTTAGGCCTTGACCTAGACTGAACTTGGTCAAAGCAAAATAATTCAATTTATAAAGGGTTATCCCGGAACTTCAACTGTTTTAATGCAGTCCCCCCTAGTGGTAAGGTTAATGGATAGTCCATTGAACAGGGAGGGCAATGTCTGCGTTCTGGCAAAACACAATTAGCCAAGCGATACGATTACGGCAAGAGTTACACAGCCAGCCTGAATTAAGCTGGCATGAAACACGCACCGCTCAAAAAATAAGAACAACGCTCAGCGAACTGAATATTAACTGGTCCCCATGCGCGGGCACCGGCACCTTGGCGCGTCTGAATATGTCGGCCACTGCATTCAGTGCACCCCACATTGCCTTGCGAGGCGACATTGATGCCTTGCCAATTGAAGAACAAACCGGCAAAACCTGGGCGTCCCGGCAATTGGGCTGCATGCACGCCTGCGGGCATGATGGCCACACCGCAACCCTACTGGCCACAGCCCAATACTTGAAAAGTGTTGAATACACCTTGCCTGGACCAGTCACCCTGATATTTCAGCCCGCAGAAGAAGGCGGACACGGTGCGTTGCGTATGATTGAAGATGGCGCTTTGGATGGCATTGACGAAATTTACGGCTGGCACAATTGGCCGGCCATACCGGAAGGCCAGCTGGTTTGCCCTGACGGGATTGTGATGTGTGGCAACGGTACTTTTGAAATTACCGTGACAGGCCAAGGCGGCCATGCCAGCCAACCTGAACTATGCCGCGACCCTGTGTTGGCGGGCAGTGCCATGGTGCAGGCCTTGCAACAGGTAGTGGCGCGCAGGCTTGCGCCTCAACAAACCGCTGTGCTTAGTGTTACCTCATTTAACGCACCCAGCGGGCCCACGGTTATCCCTCAACAAGCTGTGCTGGGTGGCAGCATTCGCGTGCCCAACAACGCCACCCGCGAACAGATCAATGCGCTCATTGTAGAAATTGCGGAGCACACAGCGCACGGTCACGGTGTAAGGGCGGAAGTCAAGATTGAACCGCGCTACAACGCCACCATCAACCATGCCGCTCAGGCAGGCAAGTTAAGGGCCGCTTGGCGTGCAGTGATGGGCGACGCGGCCTTTGACGTTGCCACACCCCTGCCAATTATGGCCTCGGAAGATTTCAGCTATTACCTGCAGGAAATTCCGGGTGCTTTTGCCTTGGTGGGCGCAGGCAAGAAAGGGGAGGAATCCTTCCCCTGCCACAGCCCTTTCTATGACTTCAACGACGCCTTGATTGAACCAGTTGCCCGCCTTTACGCGCACTTGGCAGGCGCGCCCGACCCAACACACAACAACAAGGAGTGATGTGAATGAACATGCAAATTTTTGAGCGACGAGAAAGCGATGTGCGCGGCTATAGCCGCACCTATCCAGTGGTATTTGACAAGGCATTGCAAAACCTGCGGCATCTCAGACACCATCATCATCACAAAAAACGGTTGCGAATCATTTTTTTCGCTCGACCGCGATTTCACCGTGAAGCCTGAAAAAAATGTTCACACGCTCAGTGCAGTGAACACCACACCCGGCAAGAAAAAAGCGGCCACTGACACCGTCACTAACACAAATACGCAGGAGGACCAAGCCGTATGACCACTGCCATGCTCACATCAACCAACCCATTCACCGGCGAAAAAATCAGCGAACACCTCGCATTGCAAGGCGAACAAATCAGTGCACAAATTGGACTTGCCGCTGCAGCCTTTCCTGCATGGTCTTCGAAATCATTTACTGAGCGCGGCAAAGTGCTTCATGCCGTGGCCACTCAATTGCGCAAACACAAAAGCAGGCTGGCTGAATTAATGGCACTTGAAATGGGCAAACCTGTGAAGGAAGGAGGCCCTGAAGTTGAAAAAGCCGCCACATGTTGCGAATACTATGCCGAACATGCCAGCAAGCATTTGGCCGACGAGTGGATCGCATCCGATGCATCAGAAAGCTACGTGAAATACCAGCCATTGGGCACCTTGTTGGGCATATTGCCCTGGAATGCACCAGCGTGGCTGGCCTTTCGTTACCTGGCCCCAGCGCTGATGGCGGGCAATACCTGCGTGATGAAGCACGACCCGAATGTGCCGGCCACCGCACAGGCCTTGGCCGACCTGTTCAAAGAGGCCGGTGCCCCTGCTGGAGTGGTGGTGAACCTGCCACTGCGCACCGAACATGTGGAACAAGCCATTCGAGATCCCCGGATCATGGCTGTCAGCTTCACGGGTTCCAGCGCGGCGGGCAGAAAAGTGGCCGCCACAGCGGCTTCCGAACTGAAACCCGCAGTCCTTGAATTGGGCGGTTCCGACCCCTGCATTGTGCTGGCAGATGCCGATCTTGAACGCGCGGCCGATGTGGTGGTGTTGTCACGCATCATCAATGCCGGCCAAAGCTGTATTGCAGCCAAACGGATATTGATTGAATCAAAGGTTTATGAAGAATTCACGACCTTGCTCAAGGTGCGGCTGGCCAAACTGAAATTGGGCGATCCACAGGATCCCAACACCGACATTGGTCCCATCGCACGCAAAGACCTGCGCGACAATCTTCACCGCCAAGTGCTGCAAACCATTGAGCAAGGGGCAAAGTGCCTGCTGGGCGGCCAGCTTCCGGATGCGCCGGGCTACCACTACCCCCCTACCTTATTGGCCGATGTGAAGCCCGGCATGTGCGCGTTTGAAGAGGAAACCTTCGGGCCTGTCATGGCGGTTATGCCAATAGAAAATATTGATGAAGCGCTGAACGTGGCGAACAACACAAACTATGGTTTGGGATCTAGTATATGGACTGCCAGCACCAGCAAGGCCATGCGTGCAGTCAATGAACTGCAGGCCGGCCAGGTGGCGGTGAATGGAATTGTTAAAACAGACCCTCGGTTGCCCAGTGGTGGCATCAAGCAATCGGGTTATGGCCGCGAGCTTGGGCCACACGGCATTCGCGAGTTTGTTAACGCCAAGCAGGTTTGGATCAAATAGAGGCAGTCGAGGAGACAAATTACTATGATTAAAGTCAGTGTGATGTACCCCAATGCGCAAGGTGTCAGCTTTGACCATGATTACTACAAAACCACGCACATGCCGCTGGTAAAAAGCAAAATGGGCAAAGCCTTGCACCACTACACAGTCGACAAAGGGCTGGCTGGCGGCGCAGGCGATGCGCCAGCGTTTGTGGCCATGGGCCATTTGCTGGTGGATTCCGTTGAAGCTTTTCAGGCCGCATTTGGCCCGCATGCGCAGGAAATCATGGCAGACATTCCCAACTACACCAATGCCAGCCCGGTGATTTTGATCAGTGAAGTCACGGTAGAAAAAGGCTAAACAGCCTTTGGAAACTTCGCGATGATTCGGTCAAATTGACTGGCGAAAGTTTTTCGGTCCGCTTGGCTGTAGGCGGGCGGACCGCCTGTATCGATGCCGCTTGCCCGCATGGTGTCCATGAAGTCGCGCATGGTATGAAGGGCTTTGATGTTCTCAGCGGTGAACATTTCCCCACGCGGGCTTAACACCTGCGCACCTTTGTCCACCAACTGGGCCGCCAGGGGGATGTCGCTGGTAATCACCAGATTCCCGGCTTCAACGCGGCGTACAATTTCATCATCAGCCTCATCAAAACCACGCGGCACCTGCAACAGCTTGATGAATTTAGAGGGCGGCGTACGAATGTATTGGTTGGCCACCAAAGTGGTTTCAATGCCAGTTCGGTCAGCCGCACGAAAAATGATTTCCTTCACTGCCACCGGGCAAGCGTCGGCATCGACCCAGATTTTCATTGTGTTGACGAATCCCATGAAATTTCAATTTTTCGGTGCTGAAGAACACAATCACGTAGATATAGATTGATCAAGCTTTGATAAGGAACACCCGCGTCCTCAGCCATCGACTTGAAGTACTCGATAACGTCTTCGCTTAGCCGCATGGTTACCGGCTTTTTAAGCTTTCCAGCGTAAGGATTTTTTCTCACCTTCATCTTTGAGAGATCAAATTCTTTCTTCATCGTCAAATTCCCGAATAAAACCTGGCTTCATTTTTAGTTGCTTTACGCGCGGAAATGATCCGCACCGAATTACCTTGCTGTCTTTCGCAATGACAAACCATCAGCAGTCTGCGCTGATCGCTTAAGCCCAATAAAATAAAACGCTCCTCGTCCTCTGAATGCTCATCATCAAAAAACTGGAGCGCAAATTCGTCATAGAACACAGATTGAGCCTCATCGAAAGACACTCCGTGCTTTCTCCTGTTTGAAATTGCCTTTAAAGGATCCCATTCAAATTTAATCATAAATACAATGTATGTACAAATATTAATTAAAATTCACTTTATTCGATAATTGTTGGAGGGTAGAAAGCCTGGATATCGAGGTATCACCCATGCGACCCTTTTCTCATAAACCTAGGGATGATCCGAAGCGCAATACCGGTTCTATTCCGATACAGTTCAATCAAGAACTAAAACTTTTCAGGTGGTAAATATGGGTTTCAAAGTCGCGTTTTTGGGTTTGGGTGTAATGGGATACCCCATGGCAGGTCATTTGGCCAAAGCAGGCCACGAGGTGACGGTGTACAACCGCAGTTCGGCCAAGGCCGAGAAATGGGTCGCGCAGCACGGTGGCAAAATGGCCACAACACCTGAAAAAGCCGCGACAGGCCAGGACTTTGTGTTCGCCTGCGTGGGCAACGACGACGACTTGCGCCAAATTTGCACGGGCATCAATGGCGCTTTTCACGGCATGAAGCCCGGTGCGGTGTTCATCGACCACACCACGGCCAGCGCAAAAATTGCACGCGAACTGTTTGAACATGCGAAAGACGCAGGTTTTGGTTTCATCGATGCGCCAGTGTCTGGTGGCCAGGCTGGAGCAGAAAATGGCCAGTTGACTGTGATGTGCGGCGGAACTCACGCCGACTTCGAACAGTCCAAGAACGTAATTGCCGCATTCGCCAAAGCCGTGACTTTGATGGGTGAATCGGGCAGTGGTCAGCTGACAAAAATGGTGAACCAGGTGTGTATCGCCGGTTTGTTGCAAGGCTTGGCCGAAGCGCTGAAGTTCGGCATGAATGCCGGGCTGGATGTGAACAAGGCGCTGGAAGTGATAGGCAAGGGCGCCGCCCAAAGCTGGCAAATGGACAACCGTGGCAAAACCATGGTGGAGGGCAAATTCGATTTTGGTTTCGCAGTGGACTGGATGCGCAAAGACCTGAGCCTGGTGCTTGAAGAAGCACGCCGCAATGGTTCGCAGCTGCCAGTGACCGCATTGGTTGATCAGTTCTACGCTGAAGTTCAAGGCATGGGCGGTCAGCGTTGGGACACTTCCAGCCTTATCAAACGTTTGTAAACGCGCGCGGAAAGCTTTGAGCCGAACGCGCGCTTTACTGGAACGATCACCCACGACTTGGGGCGTGGGTTTGGCGCTCTTGGGCGCCGTCTTTTTTTCCGGCAAGGCCATTGTGGTGAAACTTGCATATGCCTACCCTGTCGATGCATCGACTCTGCTGGCCATGCGCATGCTGTTGTCGCTTCCGCTGTTTTTGGGCGCACTCATATTCACCGTGCTGCGAGAAAAAAATGCTGTGAAAATGACGACCAAAGACTATGGCTTGATTGCGCTGGCAGGTTTGTTAGGCTACTACCTGGCCAGTCTGTTCGATTTCATGGGATTGCAATACATCACCGCCGGGCTTGAACGACTGATACTGTTCACCTATCCGTCCATCGTGCTGTTGATCGCCTGTTTGATCAAACACCAGTGGCCTCAGCCCTGGCAAGTCATGTGTATGGTGCTCAGCTACGTAGGGTTGGCTGTCGTGTATGGCCATGAAACCGTGCTGGTGGGCGATAACACGGCGCTTGGTGTGCTGTTGGTGTTTATGTCCGCAGTTTGCTATGCCAGTTATTTGATTGTCGGTGAAAGGTTGCTAAAGCGCTTGGGTACCATACGGGTTACAGCCATGGCTACGCTGGTCTCGGCCGCCGCCATACTGCTACAAATCAATATTCAGCAGCCTTTAAGCATCATTGTTGAGCAGCCCTTGCCTGTATGGGGTTGGTCACTGGTGAATGCCGTATTTTGCACGTTTGTGCCCGTGTTTGCTGTGATGACTGCAATCAGCTTGATCGGCGCACCCCGTGTGTCGCAAATGGGCATGATTGGTCCAATCGCCACCATGGCCTTAGGCACCTGGATTTTAAATGAACCATTTACAGTTTGGCATGCTGTGGGGACCGCATTCGTAATCACTGGTGTAGCCCTGCTCAGCATAAAAAAAGAAGCAAAAGAAGGAGTAATCACATGACTGCAACACCCGGAAAAATTGTTCGTATGTACAGCACCGGCGCACCTGAGGTGCTGAAGATCGAGGATATGGAAATCGGCCCGCCCATGCCTGGAGAAGTCCAGGTTCAGCACAAAGCGATCGGTTTGAACTTCATCGAAGTTTACTGGCGCAGCGGAGTTTACCCCTTGCCTTTGCCAACCTGCATCGGAAACGAAGGCGCGGGAGTCGTTCTGGCTGTGGGCGAAGGCGTAAACGACTTCAAACCGGGGGACCGCGTTGCGTACGGTTCCGGACCGATTGGTTCTTACAGCACTGTGCGCAACATGCCCGCCCATCCCCTCGTGAAAATCCCCGATGCGATTGATTTCGAGACCGCCGCGGCGATGATGCTCAAAGGTCTTACAGCCCAATATCTGTTGCGTCGTGTTTATAAAGTACAAGCCGGTGAAACCATTTTGTTCCATGCAGCAGCTGGCGGCGTCGGTACGATTGCCACGCAATGGGCAAAATCACTGGGAGTGCGGGTAATTGGTACGGTGTCCACGCGTGAAAAAGCAGAGTTGGCACGCGCCAACGGCTGCGCCGAAGTCATTATTACCAGCGAAGAAAACGTGGTTAAACGCGTGAAAGAATTGACAGATGGCAAAGGTGTACCGGTGGTGTACGACAGTGTAGGAAAAGCAACGTTTGTTGATTCCCTGGATTGCTTGAAGCCCCGTGGCATGATGGTCAGCTTTGGCAACGCCAGCGGCAAGGTGGACCCTGTACCGCTACAGTGGCTAGTCGAAAGAGGCTCACTGGTGTTGACTCGCCCATCGGTTGCCGCCTTTACCGTGGACAAAGCCGAAATGCTAGAAAGTGCCGCCGAGATGTTTGGCGTGGTTGCCAGTGGCGCGGTGAAAATTCAAATCAACCAACGCTTTGCGCTGGCTGATGTGGTGAAGGCCCACACCGAGCTTGAGAACAGACGCACGACAGGTTGTACGGTGCTGATTCCTTGACGCGCTGAGTGTTACATGCCCGATAGGCTTGGGTTCCGATTGGGCACTGAACACAGCTGTGAGTTGCGAGGCGATGGCAAAACGCTGCACGGGAGTGCGGGGAGCAGAACTTGCAATGGGTCGCACGTGACCATTCAGGTTTAGCTCCCAAGTCACCTACAGCGCCACATGCCCTGTCTGCTGCGCTGGCTGCAGTGTTGCATCTTTACTTGAAGATGCATTGCGTGAATTGGCGGTTTTCACTGTGTAGATTTTCAGCTGAACACCATGTTGCTGCTCTGCCTCCCGCACCCGATCAATGAAATGGCGCGACACCACCTGCCCCTTGGACAACCACATAAACCCGTCTGGCCCCTCAAAATCACGGGCCAACACCAAACCCTCGTACAAGTCCTCGCCATGTAAAATTTTCTCGTTGGCTTTCTCCGCGGCCTTCAGTTTCACAAGAGCCGTAGGTAACACAGCAATCACCTTGGGGTCATAACGCTTGCCAGCAGCACCCACCAAAAAAGCCTGGGCCTGTAGCTCATCAAAAGCCTTGGACGCCAGCCAGCCTTGTTGCAACTCGTCGTAATCTTCAGCCACCGCGAGAATTCTCGCACCCAACGGAATACCATCACCCTCCAGGCCATCGGGAAAGCCCTGACCATCGTAACGCTCATGGTGGTGTCGAATAATCTCGGACACATGCACCATTTCCGATACACCATGAAAAGCCGCTTGCGCCTTCATAGGATGCTTCATCAAGGCCACGCGCGCATCACCCTTCAACTCCACCACTGGCTTGAACAGTGTGTCGTCACTCAAACCCAGCTTGCCAATGTCATGCAACAGCGCGGCCACATAGATATCCTGCAAAGCCGACTCGCTGGCATGAAGTTCCTTGGCGATCAAACGCGCCAATTCTGCAACCCGCAAACCATGTGCAGCCAGTTGCGGCGAACGCAACTCCATCAAGTTGGAAAACGACTTCACCGCAGCCAGGTACTGCATTCGCATCTCGCGCTGAATTTGCTCCAGCATCAGTTGCATCTGGTGGGTTTCAGCACGCTGAGACTCAAGCTGCTGACTCAAGCTTGAGTTTGCACCCTGCAAACTTTCAACTTCCTTGCTTAACTTGTCAGCATTGCCTTGGAACTCCGCCAACTGGCGCTCTAGTTCCTTGATCAACTGCTTGTCATCGGCGGCTTGTTCAACAGACATGGTGCGGGTTCCCTTGCGAATGCGGAGCATTCTCCTCGAATGGAATAACGACAGGCTTTTCAGGAATCTGAAACACTTTCCCCCTCCAAAGGGGGGTAGTATTTATCGAATCGGAAACACAGGGCACGCAACTTAAGTTTTGGCTTGAGAGCCACAACCCGGTGTATATTCAAATGTGGGAAAGAACCACAGCGAAACGACCTCAAATCAATTCATGAATAAACGCGCACTTGTTTACCTCGGCCTGACCAGCACCACGCTGGCCGGGGCTTACCTTTACGTTCAAACATTGCCCACCGAAAATGCACTTGCCCCGGCTGCACAAGAGGATGTCGCGCGGTCGCTGGAGTCCTTGTCCATCGTCGACGGCAACCTGACCACGGGTTCCTACAGTGCAACAGTTCGTCAAGGGCAGCGTGTTCAGTTTTTGGTTCACAGCAATCAAACCGATTCACTGATTGTTGAAGGGCTGGATGCACGCGTGCCACTTCCAGGCAATCAAACCACATTGGTTAGTATTGCGGCCAATGCGCCGGGCACACACGCCATCGAACTTGATGTTTCTGGCACCACCATCGGCAGCATCGAAGTCACGCCATGACTTTGGTGTTGCTGCTCAGCCTTGCAGCATTCATCACCTCCAGCATCACGGCTGCCACTGGAATTGGTGGTGGCGTGGTGTTGCTGGCACTGATGGCGCAACTGGTACCGCCCGCCATACTGATTCCCCTGCACGGCGCAGCCCAACTCATGTCCAACACCAACCGTGTGTTGGTGCAACGCAAATTCATCAATTGGGCCTATATCAGGCCCTTCCTGCTGGGTTCCGTTGTTGGCGGGGCATTGATCACACCGCTGGCCCTGTATATGCCGGTGCCCGTGGGGCAGGTGTTGTTGGGCCTGTTCATTGTGCTGGCCACCTGGAAAAGTGCATGGTTGCGCCTTGCACACTGGCCGCCGGCAGCTTCGGGTGGAATTACCACCGGGCTTAGCCTGGTGCTGGGTGCCACCGGCCCACTGGTGATGTCGGTGCTGCCTAAATCTTCCTGGGAAAGGCAAGTGGTGGTGGGCACACATGGCATGGCCATGGTGATTCAACATGGCATCAAGGTCATTGCATTTTCCAGCCTGAACGTGAGCCTGGTGGAGTACTGGCCCCTGTTGTTGGGCATTGGCCTTGCAACACTGGCGGGCAACCTGATGGGTGCCAGGTTGCTTACACGCGTGCCCGAGGAAAAATTCACGCTCATCCTGAATTGGCTGCTGACCGCATTGGCCCTTCGTTTGGTCTACCAAGGCATCAGCGCGCTTCTAACAGCTGGCAACTAACCATTTCGGGTTCCCATTCAACAGGGATACCAAGCGGTCAATTGTGTTCCACACTCAAAGCTGAACACAATTCACACGCCACTGAAGGTTGCCCCATGGTATTCAAACGCACGCTAAATTCGCTGACCTTGCCCCAAAAATGCGCCATCATCGCGCTGCCACTTTTGCTGGCTTTTGGCTTTCTGTTTCAGCAAATGTACACGCAAATCAACACGCTAATCAGTTCGTCCGAAAACGAGTTGCGCGGTGCCGTTTTTCTGGAAAAAATTAACCCTGTGATGCAAAAGGTCCTGGCTGATCGAGCACAAAAACAGGCCGGGGCTGTTGGCGATCTGAGCGCAGCCCTGAAAGCAGCCAAAACGGATTTGCCGGAGAGCTGGCCCATCACAGACCGCAACCTGGAGCAAGTGACAGCCCTGTTACCTCAAGCGCTGAACAGGGGCACCACCGATGCCCAATCCGAGGAACTGGGCAATCAAATGGTCACCTTGGTGCGCCAGCTGGCCGATGAAAGTGAATTGACACTGGACCCCTTCCTGCCCAGCTACTACATGATGAGCCCCATGGCCTTTCAGCTACCACGCGTCATCGAGTATTTGTCTGAACTGGAAGGTCGCCTTCGCAACCCCAACAGCGATGCCGCAGCTACCTTGAGTTTCGTACAGTCACGGCTTGGCACTTTGGGCCGGGCCATGGATGAAATTCGTGAAGCCACCGAGAAATCAGCTGCTGCGGGCGGTGCAATTACCGCTGACACGCGCGCACAAATTGACACCATTGACCAACGAATTGACAGCATCTCGGCCTGGGTGAAAGAGCAGTCGGCCAAAGACCTGAATTACGACAGCGTCACGGGCCATGCCAACATGGTTGGCTTGCTTGGCGAAGCCGTCAACACCGGATTTCAGCTGAGCCAAAGTTTGAACAAAGCCTTGCAAGCCGACCTGACAGAGCGCATCTCGGGCATGCAAGGCACGCTGATCAAGGCAGGCGCTGGTTCCTTGGCAGTACTGTTGCTAGCCTTGGCCTTGGGTTATGTGGTGTTCAAAGACACCAACACTGAAATCGCCCAAATTTTGGCGTATGCAAAAATTATCGGCATGGGAGATTTGTCCAAACCGATTGACAGCCATGGCAGCAATGAAATCAGCAAAATTCGCGCTGCACTCGAGAATATTCGTCTAAAACAAACCAGCCTGGTGGGCGAAGTAAAGGATGCTTCCACCCGAATGGCCGACACCATCAACACCTTGGTGATTGCCGCCTCGCAGGTAAAAAGCAGCGTGCAGGAGCAAACCGATTCCGCCTCGGCGGTGGCCGCTTCGGTCGAAGAACTGACGGTATCGATCAGCCAGGTACATACCCATGCCAGCCTGGCGCTTGGTTTGTCCAATCAGGCCGGGCAATCGTCCATAAGTGGTCGCGAGAGCGTAAAACAAGCCCGCCAGGCCATGGAGGAAATTGGCACCGCATCGGGCAATCTGGCGCAAAGTATCAACAACCTGGGCAATCAGTCTGACAACATTTCCAGCATTATTCAGGTGATTCACGCCATTGCCGACCAAACCAACCTGCTTGCGCTGAATGCGGCCATTGAAGCGGCGCGCGCTGGTGAACAGGGGCGGGGTTTTGCGGTGGTGGCGGACGAAGTACGAAAGCTGGCCGAGAAAACTGCATCGTCGACCAAAAGCATTTCAGCCTTGATTTCAGACATTCAACACGAGACGCGCTCAGCCGTTGAGCAAGTCAATGGCTGGACCGACATGATCAACCTCGGCCAGAGCTCTTCCACGGGTGCCGACCAGCAAATGGAAGCCATCAACCACCACACCAGCGATGCCGAACGCGCAGTGACCGAAATTACAGAAGCCCTGAAAGAGCAAAGCTCGGCCTCAACGCTCATTGCCCAGCAGGTAGAACGAATTGCGCGCATGACCGAAGAAAGTCAAGGCGTCGCCCATGAAGTTAACCAAGTGATTACTGAACTACAAAATCTGTCCAATCAAATGGACACCGTCATGGGCAAATTCAAGTTGACCCAGCAAGCGTAAAGCGTCAATCAAGGTTTAAATTCGCTCGATCCTGACCTTTTCCTGAAAAAGGATCGAGCTCAAAAAGGTCGCGAACAGGGAATACAACAGGGCGGCCAACACAGCCCACCAAAAACCATTGACCTGAAAACCTTCCAGAATGGAGCCCACCCAGTAAAACATTAAACCGTTCAAAATGAAGTAAAAAAGGCCCAAAGTTAATACAGTCAAAGGCAATGTCAGAATAAGCAACACCGGCTTCACAATGGTGTTTACCAAACCCAGAATCAATGCAGCCCACAATGCTGCCCAAAACCCCTCTACAACCACACCTGGTAACAAGTAGGCCACCCCCATCAGTGCCACTGCGTGTAAAACCCAGCTCAGCAAGAGTTTCAAATCCATTCCCTCCAAGTTCAGAAAACAAGTGATGTACAATCGAAATGCTTGCTTGCCAAGCTATCACATTTCGACAAAACCGGTTGGTGCACAATATCAAGCAACAACATTAAGCAACAACGAGAATTTCTGATGGATGTCACTCAACGCCTCGTCTCCCGCAGCTGCCCCTTCTGCCAAAACAGCGCAGAGGACGCACAGGTACTCAGCTACGGCAGCAGTGAGTGGCCAATGATTGAATGCAACAAATGCCATTTTGTGTATCTGAAACGCGCACCGGTTTATGAACGCTTGAGCGAAGAATTCGCCTGGGAAAAAACATCGGAAACCGAACGCCAGGTGCGGGAGGAGCGCGAACCTGTGAAGCAGGGCTTAAGCCGCGCCTTCAAACATTTTCGGCAAAAAGTACTCAAGCGCAACAAGTTGCCCGAGCTGATCGAAAAATACATTCCCGGCGGTCGCGTACTCGACATTGGCTGCGCTGCTGGCGGCTTGCTGGCCACTCTGCCCGCAAAATACCAACCTTATGGCATTGAAGTATCCAAAGCCCTGGCCCAGGCGGCCAGTGAAGTGGTCGAGCCTCGGGGTGGCAGCATCATGCACGACAACGCCCTGAACGGCATTCGAAAGCTGCCCGAGAACCACTTCGCTGGTGTGCTGATGAGCGCGTTTCTTGAACACGAAGTAGAACCCAACGGCCTGCTGCAAGGAGTAGCCAAGGTACTTCAACCTGGCGGCGTAGTCATTATCAAGGTTCCAAACTATGGCTCATGGAACCGAAAAATTCGCGCTGAAAAATGGTGTGGCTTTCGCCTACCCGACCACGTGAATTACTTCACGCCCGAAAACCTGGAAGCACTCATTGTTCGGCAAGGCATGAAAGTGGTGCAATTTGGTTTGGCCGACAGGCAGCCCACCAGTGACAATATGTGGATTGTTGCGGCCAAGTAATCGGGGGCACACGCACCGGTCAAACACTCACCGGCTTGACCAGCTTGTTGAGTATGTACATCAGGTCTTCGGGTTGCAGCGGCTTGTGCAGAACCGCATTCATGCCCGCCTCAAGGGCACGTCTTTCGTCTTCCGGCCCTACTTCACCAGTCAAACCAATCACCGGTAAATTTGCATTGAAAGGTTGTTTGCGCAGTTCTCGGGTGGCCTCAAGTCCGTCCATCAACGGCATTTGTACATCCATCACCACCGCATCAAAACCATGGCCGTATTGCAGCAAGAACGACAATGCCTCCAGCCCATTGTTGGCTTTGGTAATGTTGGCTTGCTTGCGCACCAAAATTCCTTCAAGCACCTTCAAGTTCAGTTCGCTGTCATCCACAATCAACAAATTCATTTTATTGCGTGCCGCAATTGCCGAACTCATTCGCGTGGCCAGGTTCGGTGCCGCATTTTTAAATGCACTCTGAAGTTGAAGCGGGGTTAAGGGCTTCACATAAATTGCGCTAAAAATTTCGCTGATGCCTTTGTCCAGCAAACGCCGCGTGTCATCACTGCCCAGCAGCACAGCACAGGGAACTCCCATCAAACCCATGGCCTTGACAAACTCAATCCACGCCAGTCGATCGATTTGTCGCTTGGGGAAGTCCAACACAACGCCAGCGACCCCGGGAGTGCTGACCATCAACTTGCGCGCCTCGTCAAGGCTGCCAGTGGTAATCAATTGACGACCCACCAGCTTACTGGCGTTGAGCAAGGCCCGGGGTTGAAGTTCACTGTCAGACACCAGCAGCACCGATTGACCTGTCTCTGTGAACGTACTTGCGCTACCCTGGGGCACAGCAAATTCAAGTTCGGCCCAAAAGGTACTGCCACAGCCCAACTCGCTGTTGAAACCCAGGCTGCCGTTCATCAACTCGACCAGCTTTTTAACCAGGCTCAAACCCAGACCAGAACCACCAAACTCCCGGGCAACCGAGGTGTTGGCCTGATGAAATTGTCGAAACAGGTTGGCTTGCCCTTGCGGTGAAATACCGACCCCGGTGTCTCGCACTTCTACGCGCATGCGGCAAACACCGTCTTGATTCGACAACACTTGCAACAGCAAATACACATGCCCCACCTGCGTAAACTTGATGGCGTTGCCCACCAGGTTCACTACAATTTGACGGAAACGCAGCTCGTCGCCAATCAATTCGCGTGGCATATGAGCAGGTGGTTCAATAATCAGCTCGATTGGCTTGTTCGCCGCAGCGCCAGTCATGATTCCCGACACCTTGTCGATAAACTCCAGTGTCGAGAAAGGCTTGGACTCCAGCTCCATGCTGCCCGCTTCAATCTTGGAAATATCGAGCACATCGCTGACCAAATCAATCAGGTTGCGCGATGTTTTTTCCAGGCTCTCCAGCAACAACTTTTGATTGCTTGACACCGAGGTGTCCTTCAACAAATAGGTCAGACCCACAATTCCGTTCAATGGCGTGCGAATTTCATGACTCATGTTCGACAAAAATTCTGTTTTTGCCTGGCTCGCCATTTCTACCCGAGTGTTGGCCTCCCGCAATCGCTTGTTTTTGTGCGCAAGGTTGTGTGCCATCTGGTTCACAGCCTTGGACACATCGCCCAGTTCGTCGTTGGTGTTTACTTCACACACCGCATCTTCATTGCCGCTGCGAATTTCATCGGCCGTACGTTTTAACTTGGCCAGCGGGTTCAACACGCCCATGCGCATCAACACCACCAACAAGGCAATCACCACCACAAAACTACCCAAGCCCACCGATTCAAGAAGGGTCAAACCTTTGAGGTTTCTGGCCTGTGCATCATTCACTTGTGTGGCCCATTGGTAACCCAACTCAGAAATTACCTGGGTTTCGGCAATCAAGCGCTCCACAATCAGGCTTTCACGGCGCTTTAAAAACGCTGGGTTGTTATTACCGCGCACTGTGCTGTTGTTCAGCTCATTGAAAATTGGTTTTAGCTCGGCCAAGCTACCTTGAATATCCGACAATTCTTGCGGTGCCACTGTGGGGCTTACCGTGGAGCTGATCACTGTCTCAAGCTCTTCCTGAGTGCGCAACCAGGCATCCGCCACAGAAGGCGACTTGAACAGCACATACTCTTGAGTCAGCACCAATAGGCTGGAGGACAAACGGGTAATATTTTGGGCCTTCTGTGACTGCTCCAAGCCTTTGAACTGCTCACTGAGAATGAACAGATTGCCCAACACCAACACCACAGCACACACAATGGTGCTAAGAATGGCAAGGTTGATTTTGGTGGCAACACGCACTCTAACTTCCCTTTATTGGAGCGACACAGCGCCAGGGTCTACTGTTTTCAAAAAGGCGGGGTAGAGAAACCCGGTGTAATTGGGTTGCGGCAAATTAATATTCACATGCCCTTCACGAAGGGCCCAACGCGCCTGCCCTTCCATTGTGCGCGGCAAAGAGCGGTTTAAACTCAAACGAAACCGATAGTCATCAAATATTTTATCCAATACGACTACTGGAATGTTCAATCGCTTGGCAGCCAAAGCCTTCACCTTCTCAGGGTGGGTTTGAATAAATCGGGTACTGTCTTTCAAGGCCCTGACCACTCGCTCAAGTTCTTGCGGTTTGTTTTTAATGACGCTCTGCATAGCGATTAAATTGAAGTTTGCTGTGTACAGCTTTGGAATGGGTACCAGCTGTACATCGTTGCCCAACTCCAAAACAATTCGAGAGGCAAATGGCTCCCAAACACACAAAGCATCCACCTTTTTACTGGCCAGGGCAGCCAGTGTGGTCTCAGGAGTTAGTGCAACCAAATTGACCGTATCAGGGTCGATGCCGTTGTAAACCAGCACCAAGTCCAACACATATTGACTTCCAGTACCTTTAACATATCCGAGTACTTTGTCACGAAGCTTGCCCGGCTCGGTAATTTCAGAATCAGTACGAGCCACCACTTTCAAGTCGTTTGAAACGCTGACAAAGCTGGTCAAAATCGCGAAATCGTTTCGTGTAAAACTGTTGAACACCACCGGCAGCTCAGTGGCAGTGGCCAGGTCAGTTTGGCCATCGAGCATATTCCTCACGCAGCGGTTGCCGCCCACGCAGTTCACAAATTCAACATTCACCCCCCGCTTTTGAAAAAACCCCTCAGCTTCTGCCACGTACAAAGGCAAAGACATCAAGTTTTCAGACACCCCAATGCGCAAAGGTGCGGCTTGGGCTAGAAAGGATGACAACAAGAAACTGAGAAAAAATGCAGTGCGAACCATTCAAACTCTCGATGACCAAAAGACCCCCATTAAGTGTAGGGGCATTGTTACATCAGAAAACTACCAAGAAGAAACACCAAAAGCCATCTCTTCTGGACATTGAATGATCAAACACTCAAGGAGTGTCGCAAGGCGTGGACAGAGGGGTGCCGCTTTACCTGTGCACCCCCGATTTACTTGAATTTAGAACGCAAAAGTGGCAGTCAAATTCAAGCCATCTGCTTCGATGTTGTCTTTGTCATACAGCATCTCGTAACCTGCTCGAATATTCACGTTGCCTGCGGTGTACATCACACCGCCGCCATAGCTTAGTGCGCCGTCGTCATCGCTGGTGTTAAAGCCAGGGCCACTGACATTGGCGTCCAGAAAACCGTAGCCCAAGGTGCCATAGAGGGAAAACTGGTTGTTCAGGGGTAGTTTGCCCAATAGGTTGGCGCCGATATACGAATCAACTTCTGCGCGAAAAGCACCAGAATTTTCTTCATCAACACCGGTCAACAAACGGCCTTCAACAGCCAGATTTGGGCTGAGTTCATATCCACCCACAATGCCAAGAGTGTCCACATCAAGCTCAACACCACCAATTCGGCTGTCGGTAATACCCAGGCTGTTGTAGGTAGCGCCCAGGTAAGGGCCTTCTGCGAAGGCGGGGCTGGCTGCGGCTGCAGACAATACGGCAACAGAAATTAATTTTTTCATGGCTGACTTCCTTTGTTTGTTATCGATACTGCGCACCCCTTGGGGGGATGCACGGTACCTAACGCAGGAAATCAGCCATCGGGTTACAAAAACCAGTGATAAGCGGTAAACCGGTTATCGATCAGGCAGCCAATGGTTCCTGATTCTTGCGCTTCAAACTTGGCAGACTGTACTTGAACGCGCGGCCCACCACGGTAGAAAACTGCTTGAGCAGCGAAGCCTTGTTGTAATGCTGGCCATAGCGCTTGCAAATTTCCTGCACTTCAACCGACATTTCTGCGTAACGGTGCGCAGGCACCTCGGGGAACAGGTGGTGTTCAATCTGGTGGCTCAAGTTGCCCGACATGATGTGGAACAACTTGCCGCCGGTCAGGTTCGATGAACCCTTCAACTGGCGCAAATACCAGTGTGCTTGCGATTCGCCTTCGATGATGGACTTGTCGAATACTTCTGAATCAGCTGTGAAGTGACCACAGAAAATAATCACGAATGTCCAGTAATTGCGAATGATGTTGGCCAAAAAGTTGCCAGCCAACACGGGTAAGAAAAATGGACCAGCCAAAAGCGGGAAGAAAACATAGTCTTTCGCAATCTGGCGACCGGCTTTCTTGAATGTCGGAATGGCGCGGTCTTTGGTTTCTTTCAGGGTTTTCTCACCGCTGATTACTTTCTCAAGTTCAAGGGTTTGCAAAGCCAGCAGGTTTTCAAAGAAAGTGGCCAAAATTACCATCAGCGGCACATTGGCCAAAAAACGAGGTTCCCATTTTTGTTCAGGGAACAGGCGCAACACGCCATAACCAATGTCATGATCCTCGCCCAACACGTTGGTGTATGTGTGGTGGCGGTAGTTGTGGCTGTAGCGCCAGTTGTCCGCGGTACACCAGGTGTCCCACTCGTAAGTTTGGCCCATCAGGCGCTTGTTCTGCATGAAGTCGTATTGACCATGCATCACATTGTGACCCAATTCCATGTTTTCAAGAATTTTCGACACGCCCAAAGTCAGCGTACCCAGAATGAATGCGGGCGGAAAAATACCGGCCATCAGCATGCCGCGCCCTGCGATCTCTGTGTAGCGCACTGCTTTTTCAATTTTGGTGATGTACTTGGCGTCGCGTTCACCCACGTCGGCCAGGTGCTTCTGGCGAATCGCTTCAATCTCGGCACCAAACTGTTCCAGTTCAGCGGGGCTCAATTTGCGGTCAGCTTTTCTCATGATTTGCTCCAGTATTTTTAGGTTTTGCTTTTACAGGTCCAGTGAAACCGGGCCTTGGGCGGCGTTGATGCACAAACGCAGCGCCGTGTTGTTGGTGCCGCACACCGATTTGTTTTGCATGTTTTGCGTAGTACCTGTCAGCTTTTCGCATGAACAGGTGTTGCAAATGCCCATGCCACAACCGTGTGGGGGGTTAATACCCTGCTCTTGCAACGCTTTCAGCAGTGGCTTGTTGTTGCTCACTTCCAGAACTCGGTTGCTCTTGGTCAGGGTCACCGTGAATGTTTTCACCTCGGCGTTCTCATCAATGCTCAAGGCCATGGGGGTGAACGATTCGGCATGAAAGCTTTTGGGCGTGTCGCCCAAAATGCCACGCAGCGCGGTCATGAAACCATCGGGGCCACAGGCGTACACATCGGTTGTTTCCAGAGTACCCGCGACAGCTGCAAATTGCTCCGCACAGGGGCGACCCGCCAAATCACCTTCGGCCAAGTTGGCGCCGCTTTCCAGCAGGCGCACATATTTGAAATGTTCGTTGATTTTGGATTTCAGGTTGGTGTCAAACAACACGTCTTCCGGGTTGCGCGCCCAGCTCATCAAGGTTACGTCTGCTGGCCAACCCAGTACTTCCAATTCTTCAATCAAGCTGATCATGGGTGTAATACCACTGCCGGCGGCCAGCAGCAGCATAGTGGGGCGCTGTTGGTTCAGCATGGGCTGAGTATGTGCAAGGGTCATGTCACCAAACACATCGCCCAGTTCCACCACAGTGCCCACTTCAAGTTGGTTCACCACATAACGTGAAACAAGACCAGTTGGAGTTTGCTTGATAGTCAGGCGCACCAAGCCACTTTCAGTGGGGGCGCTGCTGAAGCTGTATGAACGCGTGTGCACCACACCATCAATCGTAATGCTCAGGTTCACGTGCTGGCCAGCCTCGAAACCTTTGAACAAAGCATTGGGGCGCAACCACAGGCTGACTGCATCCGCAGTCTCGCGATCAATACGCACCACCTCGGCCAGACAACGATCGCTTGAATGGGTGCTGCCCGCTTGCTCAAGCCAGAAGGTAACGAATTCTTGACCCAGAATTTTGGAGAGTCCGCGGACTACTTTGTTGGACAGTTGGCTGTTGGTTCTCATTGCGTTTTCCACATTAGTGAACAGATGTGCACCAATGTAACTAAAAACGCCTGTTTTTCGCAAGATATTTTGCTGAAAAAACTAGAATAAAGTGTCAGAAGAGTACAACTGTACACTTATTTTATCTATCAAATAATTGATTTTATTGATATTTTTTTATTTGATTGAAATGGTTTTTTTTTAGTGAACACTTTTGAAAATTTAGCTTCCCAACAGTACTTTTTGATCATTAATCATGCGATCAGCCACGATACTGGCATCAATTTTCAAGCCACCCTCACTCAGCTGACGGCGAATCATTTCCACCTTGTCCGCATCAAATGGGGTGGTACTGTCTACCAACATGGTGCCTCTTGGCCTTGAGATCGACACCACCACGCTGGCACCATCCCGGTCTGCAGCGGTTTTCACCTCCGGCGGGCGCGAGGCGGCCAATGCGTCCGCCTTCTTGGGATCGGGCATGGTGAAGGCTATCGGGGGTTTATCGCCAGAAATCATGGTGATGCTGAAGGTTGGTTTGTTGAGACGGAAAGACAAAAAGATACTTAGAACGATTCCCGATATAAATCAGGCACACAGGAAAATGATTGCAAGACTTCGGCTGACAGCATGTCGGAAAATAAAGAAGCCCGCGCCGAGTAAATCCCGACAAAGCCGGAATTGCCACCCAAATTACCCATATCCTCTATCGACGCGCGATCAAATCAACCCACTAACATGGTGAAATCAAATCGCTAACCCCCCAGCCCACCCGGAGCGCTGCTCATGATTCGTCTTCTTTATTGCAGCCAAGCCAAGTCCGATTTCAGTGAAGAAGTGCTGAAAGAAATCTTGCTGACCTCCAGAAAAAACAACAGCGCAGCTGGGATCACAGGCGTGCTGGTTCACGGAGGTGGCATGTTCATGCAAGTGCTTGAAGGGCCGGAGCAAAATGTGCTGCGCACCTACATGAAAATTCTCGACGACAAGCGGCACACTGACAGTCGACTCATTCAAATCTCTCCGATGAAAGAGCGCATGTTCGACAACTGGACCATGGGTGTTATCGAAGCGGAACCTCTGACCTTTGAACACGTGGCCAAGTTGCGAGCGCATCGCCTGGAAACATTGAATGCAGATGCATTTACGCAGGTGATACGTGAATTCAACGCCCTGCTGATCAAGGTTTGAAAACAAAAGGACTTAGGGGCTGTTCACCTCTAAGTCCTTGTTTTTACTGGTAGGGCCGGAGGGGTTCGAACCCTCGACCAAAGGATTATGAGTCCTCTGCTCTAACCGCTGAGCTACAGCCCCACTTTACCTTTCAAAAGCTTTATTCGCCTTCCAGGAAGCTTTTCAGCTTGTCTGATCGGCTGGGGTGACGCAGCTTGCGAAGTGCCTTGGCTTCAATTTGACGAATCCGCTCGCGGGTTACGTCAAACTGCTTGCCTACTTCTTCCAGCGTGTGGTCGGTGCTCATCTCAATACCGAAACGCATACGCAGCACTTTCGCCTCGCGTGGGGTCAGCGAATCGAGCACATCTTTGGTCACGAAGCGCAGGCTGCTGTATTGCGCGGCGTCTTGCGGGGCCAAGGTGTGGTTGTCTTCGATGAAATCGCCCAAGTGTGAATCGTCGTCGTCACCAATCGGTGTTTCCATCGAAATGGGTTCTTTCGCGATTTTCAGAATCTTGCGAATCTTTTCCTCGGGCATTTCCATGCGCTCGGCCAAGGTGGCAGGATCGGGCTCAATACCGGTTTCTTGCAGAATTTGACGGCTGATACGGTTCATCTTGTTGATGGTTTCGATCATGTGCACCGGGATACGAATGGTGCGTGCCTGGTCAGCAATGGAGCGGGTAATGGCCTGACGAATCCACCAAGTGGCATACGTAGAAAACTTGTAGCCACGGCGGTATTCAAACTTGTCCACCGCCTTCATCAAGCCCACGTTGCCTTCCTGGATCAAATCCAGGAATTGCAAGCCACGGTTGGTGTACTTCTTGGCAATCGAAATTACCAAACGCAAGTTGGCCTCGATCATTTCACGCTTGGCCAAACGGGCACGGTTTTCACCGGACACCATTTGTTTGTTAATCGCGCGCAAGTCATTCAAGGGCAAAGAAACCGCGTCTTGAATGGCAACCAGCTTTTGCTGCAATTCGTTAATCGCAGGAATATTACGCGCCCAGGTTTCAGCCCAAGCCGCGTTCGATGCGCTGAATGTATCTACCCATGCAGCTTCCACTTCATGACCACGGAATTTATCGAGGAACTGCTCGCGGGGCACGCCCACGCGGTTCACGGCGATGTCGTAAATTTCACGTTCAATTTTGCGGACACTGTCCACTTGCTCACGCAAAATGCTGCACAGGCGCTCAACCTGCTTGGCCGTGAAGCGAATTTTCATGAATTGTTCGGCAATCGCTTCCTTGGCTTTTTTGTAGGCCGCAGAATTGTAGCCACCATCTGCACGTGCTTTTTTCAGCTTGGCAAACTGCTTTTCAATTTCAGCAAAAACCACCAGCGAATTCTTCTTGAGTTCTTCCAGCTGACGGGCCGACATGCCGGAGGTGGTGCCACCGTCATTGCCTTCTTCTTCGTCATCGCTGTCTTCGTCGTCGCTAACCTCTTCAGGCGCTGCGGCTTCAACCATGTCATCTGTTATTGAGTCGTCAACAATGCCGTCAACCACTTCATCTACCGTCGACAAACCTTCAGCAATGCGCTGGCCCAGGCCCACCACATCTTCGACAATGGCTGGGCACGCAGAAATGGCCTGCACCATGTCTTTCAGGCCAGCTTCAATTCGCTTGGCAATTTCAATCTCGCCCTCGCGGGTCAGCAACTCAACCGTACCCATTTCACGCATGTACATGCGAACAGGGTCGGTGGTGCGGCCAAATTCAGAATCGACGTTGCTCAACGCGGCTTCAGCTTCTTCTTCTGCGTCTTCAGCAGAAGTGCCCACGGGTGCGTTGTCGTTCATCAACAAGGCTTCAGCGTCAGGGGCCTGTTCGTAAACAGTGATACCCATGTCGTGGAAGGTGCTGACCATGGCTTCGATCACTTCGCCGTCGGTTACATCGTCAGGCAAGTGGTCGTTAATTTCAGCAAAGGTCAGGTAGCCGCGCTCTTTACCCATTTTGATCAGGGTTTTAAGCTGGTTGCGGCGCAATTCGAGTTCTTCAACCGTGGCGTTGGCCGAGCTAAGGTAAGCCGAGTTGATCAGCGCTTTGTCTTTGGCCTTGGAGCCGCGACCACGCTTGGGCATGATCACCAGGTCGGCTTTTTTGGCGTCTGAATCATCGTCTTCGGGCACGTCGTCGGAATCGAGCGATGCATCTGCACCGGAATCGATGTCCTCGTCATCCTCTTCTTCAGCCTTGGGCTTGCCAGCCTTGGGCGGGCGTCCGCGCCCCTTGGGGGCTTCAGCGGCTTGTGCAGGCGCCGCCTGTTCCACCACCTTGGGTTTGCGACCACGCTTCTTGGGCTGTGCTTCCTCTACCGTTACAGGCTCGGCAACCTTGGCCGGTTTGGCGGCCGCTTTGGCCACTGGCTTGGCTGCCTTGGCCAACTTGGTCACGGGCTCAGCCGCTGCCTCAACTACTTTGGGCTTGCGGCCACGTTTGGGCTTTTCTTCGGCCACAACAGGTGCGGGTGCGGGCGCAGCGGCTTTCTTGCTCACAGGCTTTTCAGCAGCAGGTGCTGTTTTCTTGGATTCTGTCTTCTTAACCACGGTGTTTACTTTCGCTTCTTTTACAGTTGCCTTTTGAGGAGAAACCTTCTTCCCTGCCATTGACGACGCTCCCTTGCGTTTGGATGCCTTAGTGGAGGATTCCTTCTCCGGCTTTTGGCCACCAGGAATCTGTGTGTGTGTATCGGTTTGCTGAGAACTCACATTTTGTGACTTCGCAGACTTGGTTTTGTGGCCGGATTTGGCTTTCTGTTCCTGTGTTTTTGAAAAAATGTTGAGTATTTTGAACATTCATTCCCTGAACAACTCAATAACAGCCACTTAGTGCGCAAATACGCACTACAAAAAGATGCAAAAGCTGCACCGTAACCCTTAATTATAACTGATTAACTCGCTTTTGTTTTAATTCTTGGAAGCGTTGCATGCATTCGTGATACCAACGGAGTTGCTCCCCCTGAGTGGGTATCTCGGCGGTTAGTCGCTCCAGCTCGGCCTTAAACCACAGCTCGCTACATTGATACACGCCAGAACGCAACTCGGTTTCAAAATCGAGGGAATCATCCAAACTGCGCGCTTCTTTCAGAACCGAGTTAACCCAATTTTGATGCACTTCGTCATTAAAGGCATGTTGAAGCCGCGCTTCAAGTAAGTTGGGGTCGTTTCTGACTTTTTCAAGCAAATGAACAAAACTGTGCACCTCGGCTGCGGGGTCTTGCTCTCGCTCGTACAGCTCAAGCAATGAATTACACAACTCCACAAGCTGGGGTGCGCGAATAACTCTCGCAGCAAGGCTCAATAACGGCGATTTTGCTGTGGGTCTGGGGCCCCAATTGTTTTGCAATGGCTCGTCGTCGAACTTTCCAAACCGTTTACCGAACTTCTTGCCGGAAAATTTGCCCTGCTGCCCGCTCAGTTGCCCATTTTGCTGCCCACCCTGAAACTGCCCCTTGTTTTTCGGTGAAAAGTAATCACCTCCGCCCTCTCGGCTTTTCAAACCCAAGTGGCGGCTAAGCTCCATGGGTGTGGCACCCAGCAAGTTGGCGAGCGCGCGCAACAACGACGACCTGTAAACAGTGGGCTGCATTTGCACAATCAAAGGCTTCAAGAATGAAATGGCAGCCGCGCTGCCTTCAATTTGCTGCAAGGGGTAGTTGCGCTCCAGGTAGCGCGCCAAAAATTCTGACAAGGACGCGGCTTGCGCCACCATGGCCTCGAAGCCATCTGGCCCTTCGGTTCGAATAAAAGAGTCAGGATCATGCTCGGCCGGCAGGAAAATGAAATCGGCCCGCTTGTTTTCGCTAACGTGTGGCAAACAGGCCTGCAAAGCTCGCCAGGCCGCCTTTTGACCCGCTCCGTCACCATCAAACGCGAAAACAAGCCGATCGGTTTGTTTGAATAACTTCAACACGTGATCAGGCGTTACCGCCGTACCCAAGGTGGCCACCGCGTTCTCGAAACCCCATTGCGCCAAAGCCACCACATCCATATAACCTTCGGTGACCAGGGCATAGCCCATTTTGTGAATCGCCTGGCGCGCCTCAAACAAGCCGTACACCTCATGACCTTTAGAGAAGACCGGCGTTTCAGGGCTATTCAAGTATTTGGGTTTTTCATCGCCCAGCACTCGGCCACCAAAACCAATTACCTGCCCCTTGGCATTGCGAATCGGGAACATGATGCGGCCACGAAAGGCGTCGTACCGGCGATTGCTGTCGCTAATCTTGGTGAGCCCGGCCAGGTCAAGCTGGGTGTTGCTGGCGTAATTTTCAACCACGCTCTCTAGGTTTTGATATGCATCGGGCGCATAGCCCATGCCATAACGGGCAGCCACCTGCCCCGTCAATCCGCGATTCTTCAGGTAATCAATGGCAACCGGGCTTTTCTTCAGTTGCGCCTTGTAATAGTTGGCGGCACGTGTCAACAACTCAACCAGCTCTTCCCGCTCAGAACGCACTTCGGCAGGCACATCCATGCCTTTTTCATACGGCACGTCAATGCCCAAATTGCCGGCTAAGTTCTCAACAGCCTCTGGAAACGTAAGCCCAAGGTGTTCCATGACAAACCCCACCGCATTGCCGTGCGCACCGCAGCCAAAGCAGTGATAAAACTGTTTGGACGGACTGACTGTGAACGACGGGGATTTTTCGTTGTGAAACGGGCACAAGCCCTGCAAGTTTGCCCCGGCCGCCTTTAATTGCACATAACGCCCCACCACATCGGCAATGTCGAGGCGGTAGAGTAAGTCATCAATAAAGCTTTGAGGAATCATGCAGTTTGGGTTAATTCACATGCAGAAAAATCAGAGCCGAAGGCCCGACTTCTAGAATAACAAACCCAAAGGGGAGGAAACGAGTAGTTGGTTTGGGATGGGCCTGCTTATTTGGTCAAAGCAGCCTTAACCAGCCCAGATACTTTGCTCATGTCGGCTTTTCCAGCCAACTTGGTTTTCACTGCGCCCATGACTTTACCCATGTCTTGCGGGCCAGTTGCGCCCACTGCCTGAACAATAGCCTGGATTTCGGCGACAACTTCCGCTTCGGACAATTGTGCGGGTAGGTAAGACGCCAAAACGGCAGCTTCGGCTTTTTCAACCTCGGCTGACTCTGGCCGACCACCCTGCTCAAACTGGATGGCGGCTTCGTTTCGTTGCTTGATTTGCTTTTCGATGATGGCGAGAACCGCCCCATCGTCGAGTTCGACGCGTTCGTCGACCTCTTTTTGTTTGATTGCCGCTGAGAGCATTCGAAGCGTTGTGAGCTTCGCTTGCTCACGGGCCTTCATGGCCTGCTTGATGTCTTCAAGAATTTGCGCTTTCAGTGACATACCAAACGAATCAATACATTTTCTTGGGCAACATTTGGCTGCGCAGGCGCTTGTAGTGGCGCTTTACGGCAGCAGCTTTCAGGCGCTTACGCTCAGCGGTTGGCTTTTCATAGAACTCGCGTGAACGCAGTTCAGTCAACAGACCTGTTTTTTCGATAGTGCGCTTGAAGCGACGCAGGGCAACTTCAAATGGCTCGTTTTCTTTAACGCGAACGTTTGGCATATGGCTCCAATCGGGTGTTCGTAAGTTGTTTTTCAGCTCTTTTCTGATCTTTAACCCATTGATTTCACATGTTTTTTATGCAAAACCCAATGCGCTAGAGCAAAGAGTTACCGCCAAGAATCTGGCAAAGACCGAGATAGTACCATGCAAAAGCCGGCTTTCTCAAGGGTTTTCAACTATTTTTGGTCCAATATTGCATGGGCCGCAGTGTAGCCACTGGCCCAAGCCCACTGGAAGTTGTAGCCACCCAACCAGCCGGTTACATCCACCACCTCGCCAATAAAGTACAGGCCTGGAATTTTGCGCGATTCGAGTGTTTTGGGCTGCAAATCGGCAGTGCTGACACCGCCACGCATTACCTCGGCTTTTTTATAGCCTTCTGTGCCACTGGGCACCAACTGCCAGGCTGCAATTCGCTGCGCCAAAGGCCCAAGTTGTTTTTTCCCCAACTCCGCCACTTTGCGGCCGGCAAGCGACTGCAATTCGGGTTTGTTCAGCCAGGCTTGCACCAAACGCTTGGGCCAGTGCGGCACTTGCGCAGCAAACCAGTTCTCAGCGTTGGCTTTTGCACCCAGCGTGGCCTGTAGCAAATCGGTTTGTAGCGCCGTTGCGTCGGTTTCCCTGCCAGAGAGGTTAAGCGTAATTGGCTTGCCGGGGTTCCAGTAAGTCGAGGCCTGCAATACCGCCGGGCCGCTTAAGCCCCGGTGGGTAAACAACAAGTCTTCATCAAACCAGGGGGCATTGGAATCGCTTCCGCGGCTATACACTGGCAGCGCCACACCAGCCAACCCTACAAAGGGCTCCCACATGCCAGAATCAAAAGTGAGCGGAACCAGTGCAGGTCGCTGATCGACCAGTGTGTGGCCAAACTGCTTGGCCAGCTTCAAACCAAAATCGGTGGCGCCAATTTTGGGCACTGGCAAGCCCCCACTGGCCACAACCACATTGCGGGCCTGTAAGACACCCGCTGTAGTGCTTAACCTGAACTGGCTACCATCATGTTCCACTGCATTCACGCTGTGAGGGCGAAACCACTTCACTTTGCCTGCATTGCATTCGGCTGCAAGCATATCGATGATGTCGTCGCTTTTGCGGTCGCAAAACAACTGGCCTTTGTGTTTTTCATGAAACGGTATGTTGTATTGCTTCACCAACGCAATGAAATTGGCTGGTGTGTACCGCGCCAGGGCGGCGCGCGCAAACCTTGGGTTTTCAGATATGAAATTGTCCTCAGACACCTTCACATTGGTGAAATTGCAACGGCCACCGCCACTGATCCGAATTTTTTCAGCCAGTTTTTCACTGTGGTCCAGCAATGCGACCCGCAAACCGCCCTGCCCGGCCTGCGCAGCGCACATTAGGCCCGCAGCGCCGGCACCGATCACAATGACATCAAACTGCTGCATGGCTTATTGCTTGGTTTGGTGCTTGGTGAACAGCCTCAATTGCATCCAGCTGACGCGCAAATCCATGCGGCATTTCCTGCGGATTGTTCAACCACATTTCAATTAAACGTGCGGTTGATTCTGCGTCAATATCGGGGTGTGGATCGGGCTGCTCGGTAAACAGGTTTTCAGGCTCTGAAATGCACCAGGTTCCGCCAGCCTTCACTCCATCCATTCGGGGGCTGCGGTAAGGGGCTGCCACTGGTTCGCCTTCATGGCCGCGCAACACCAGCGCAGTGTGGCCTGTTGCGCACAACACCTCGCGTTGCAAATTCCAGAACTCTGGATGGGTATAACTGGTCACCAGAAGCGCATTATTGAACGCGCTTGGTACCATCAATTTGACCAAAGTATGTGTGCAACTGCGCACACCCAGTACCTTGCGGGTTTGCAACAAGGCTTCAATACGCGGGTAAATTTGTGCCATGGGCATGTACACGGGTGCGGTGTAGGGCATGTGGACGGCATTCCAGTTTAAATGGGCAAACACTTGCGCACTGGTTACGCGCCCGGTGAAATCGCTTTGCAAACCATGTACGAGTACAGGGTAGCCGCGCTGCGCCAGAAGGCCTGCCAGCAAGGGGGTGAAGTTGGGTTTGCGCCGCGCCCCGTTGTAACTTGGGATCACAATGACCGGTTTGCCCTCGGCCCGGGATTGTGCGTTAAGCGCCTGCAGAGTGTGAAAATGAGGCGAATGACTTTCGTCAGGCCAGTGCTCAGCAATGGCTTGCAAAAAACCAATCAACTCGTCGTGGCTTTCGCCTTTGACCCGCAATGCAATGAGAACTGCACCCAGTTCAAAATCCGACACTTCACCGCGCAAAATGGCTGAAAACAGGGTTTTCGCTTGCTCGCGGGGCAAGCCACGTGCGCCATCCTTCCCGCGACCAATTTCTTTGATGAAGGGGGCACAAGAAAATTTGTCGGCTTGAGCGGAGTTGGACATAGGGTCTTGAAAAATACTTAAGACGCCATTGTAGCAAGGCTGGCCTGTGCGCGAATCAGTTTGCGAATTTCAGGCACACACGAACCACATTGAGTGCCGCATTTCAGGCTGCCTTGCAAACCACTGAGCAGTTGGTTTTCGTCGGCACACAGGTTTGAACCGGGACTTTTTGCACAGGCAATTGCAATGCCCGCCTGTATGGCCTGTTCAGACACCCCCACGCAGTTGCACACCATGCGCACTGCCTCGGTTTGTACACCGGGAGGCTGGCTTGCGGGTGCGAGCAGAAAGCTGCGCAGCGGCATGACATCCAGTTGCTGGTCGAAATAATTTCGCAACCAGCCTTCGGATTCAATATTGCCGGCGAGGAACACTTTATTCAGCGTGGCAGTTTGGCCTTGTGGCGAAGTTTGAACTTTCACACCAATGCGGCGGCGTGCGTCGGTTTTCGGGTCGGAATACACCATGACCTCGCCGCCCTCGCATTCAAACAAAGATTGCAGGCGATCAATCACTTCCTTGGCAGGTGCCTGTGCACTGGCTGCGCGAAACAACACGCCGGTTTGTTCCCGGCCCACGGGCACACACACTGCTGCATCAAACTCCGGATACAAGGCGCGGGCCTTCTGCCACAGGCTAAGCCAATGTTCACTGTGAACAAACACAACCACTTGCCAGGGCAAATGCACGCGCTGAATGTTCACCGCAGAATGCTTGAGTTCAGGTTGCTTGGAATACGGGTCGAAGGCTTCAATGGTGAGCGCATTCACACCACCCACACCCGATTTGCCACCGAAAAATTCTGGCCCCCAATGCATGGGCAACACAGCCTGGTTGCGCGCAACTGATTCATCTTCCTTGGCACGCAAGGTAATCGTGGCGCGGCGCGACTTCACGGAAACCCAGCTGTTTGGCTTCAAGTTCAAGCGCTTGAAATCGGCTGGGTGCAGCGCGATGACCGGCTCCGCTTCATGTGAAAAAAACTCAGCCAGTGTGCCCGTGCGGCTTGCACCATGCCACTGGTCGCGCAAGCGCCCCGTGTTCAAGCGCCATGGAAAGCGTGCATCGGCCTCTTCGGCCACAGGTTCATAATTTGCAAACACAAATTTGGCCTTGCCTGTTGCTGTAGGGTAGACCCCATCTTCGTACAGGCGGGCTTTGCCTTCAGCAACGCCTTCAGGCATGGGCCACTGCTGCGGGCCTTTTGTCTCCAACACCGCATAACTTAAACCGGTAATATCCAGATCACGGCCCCGCGTGGTTTCGCGATGCTCGTTGAAAATTTCTTCGGTGTTGCTGTAGGGCATGAAAGCCTGTGGGCCGCTATTGATGCGCGGGCTTTCAACGCCCAGCTTTTCCAACTCCACTTCGAGTCGCTTTGCAAATTCCACCACAATTTGCCAGTCGTTTTTTGAATCCGCATAGGCAGGCATTGCGGGCCGCACGCGGCTGATACGCCTTTCGCTGTTGGTGACCGTGCCTTCTTTTTCACCCCAAGTGGTTGCGGGCAACAGCACGTCGGCATACTGCACAGTAGCAGGTGTTAGGTAAGCATCTTGCACCACCACCAGCTCGGCGTTTTGCAAAGCACGTGCCACTTTCTGCGAATTGGGCAATGAATGCGCGGGGTTCGTGCAGGCCACCCACACGGCTTTAATTTTTCCCTGTTCCAGTTGATCAAACATTTCAACTGCGCTGGCACCAGGTGTGGCGCTAATTTGCTTCACCCCCCAAAATGCAGCCACCTCAGCCACATGCGCTGGGTTATTCAATTCACGGTGTGCAGGCAGCAAGGTCGACAAGCCACCCACTTCACGACCGCCCATGGCATTGGGCTGGCCTGTGAGCGAAAACGGCCCCGAACCTTCCTTGCCAATTTGCCCTGTGGCCAGGTGCAAAGCAATCAGCGATGTGTTTTTGTCGGTTCCGGTGGTGGCCTGGTTCAACCCTTGGCAATACAGGGAGAGTGTCCTGTTGCTTTGGGCGAACCAGGTGGCGGCAGTCACAATGTCGCCTTCCGGAACTCCGCACACACTGGCTGCCAGCTTGGGCGTGTAATCGACCAAGCCTTTGGCCACTGCGTCGAAGCCTTCTGTGTGTTTGTTGATGTAGGCCATGTCAAGCCAACCGTTTTGCATCATTACGTGCAACATCGCGTTGAACAACATCACGTCGGTGCCAGGCTGAATTTTCAGATGCAAATCAGCCATTAAAGCGGTGTCGGTTGCGCGAGGGTCGACCACAATCAGCTTGTGACCGGGCTTGGCAGCGCGCGCAGCTTCAAGCCTGCGGTAAGCCACTGGGTGCGCATACGCCATATTGGAACCGGCGATAAACACGCAATCGGCCAGGGCCAAATCATCGTAATTGCAGGGTGGCGCATCAGCACCCAGCGTGCGTTTGTAACCACTTACTGCGCTGCTCATGCACAAGCGCGAATTGGTGTCGATGTTGTTGGTGCCAATCAAACCCTTGGCGAGTTTGTTGAACACGTAATAATCTTCGGTCAGCAATTGCCCGCTGATGTAAAAGCCGACGCTATCGGGCCCGTACGTGGAAATTAATCGAGCAAATTCACGCGCGGTGAAATCAAGCGCGGTGTTCCAGTCCGTGGGGGTCACTTGTTGGTCGCGCTGAATGCGCAACAAAGGCTGGCTTGCACGCACTTGCCCGTATACATTCACCGTGGCGGTTTCTGCCAGCTTGCTGCCTTTGCTGCACAGCTTGCCCAGGTTGGCCGGGTGTGTTTCGTCGCCCTTCACATCAATAATTTTTCCGCCTTGCGTGCGCACCACCACACCACACCCCACGCCACAATACGGGCAGGTTGTTTTGGTGCTTTGAATAGGTTGCAGCAATTCGGTCATGGAATGGTTTTCCGAAACTCAAGTGCGTTAATTAAATGCCGTGGTTTTTCACTTCGCTGGCTTTCAAGTGCACGCGGCCATCGACCACCTGCACTGTAAACTTGGCAGTGCAACCTTCGTCAGGTTCACGTGCGCAACCATCGGCCAAACCAATTTGCCAGTTGTGCAAGGGACAGGTGACCGTGGTGCCGTGCACGATGCCCTGGCTCAAGGGGCCTTTTTTGTGCGGGCATTCATCCAGCAAAGCAAACACCTGTTCTTCACTGTTGCGAAAAACCGCGATGTCTTGCCCTGTGGGGCGGCGCACAATGCGTGATCCCAATACGGGGATGTCTTCCACCGCGCAAATATCAATCCATTCCATTTGAATTTCCTTCTGTTCCTTCAACAATGATGCCGACATTAGACCACCTCCGCCAGCTTGATTGGAATGAACTGGCGCAAATCAACCTGCGCTTCCTTGGGCTTGTGCCATGGGTCTTCTTCAATAGCCAGTGCTGCTTGCAGTTCGGCCCACAAGGCGTTGCGGTTGGCGACATCATCGACCACGCGGGCCTTGGCGTGTTCAAGACCCACGCGCTCAAGATAATGCACCGTGCGCTCCAGGTACCAGCCTTCTTTGCGGTACAGCTGCAGGAATGCGCCACTCACTGCCATCACTTCATCGGAAGTTTTAACGCGACACAGGAATTGAGCCACTTCGGTTTTAATGCCACCGTTACCACCCACATAAATTTCCCAACCGGAATCCACACCGATCACGCCGACATCTTTAATACCGCTTTCAGCACAATTGCGGGGGCACCCTGACACAGCCAGTTTTACTTTGTGAGGTGCATACATTTTGAACAAACCGCGTTCAAGGTCCTTGCCCATTTGCGTGCTGTCTTGCGTGCCAAAGCGGCACCATTCGCTGCCCACACAGGTTTTCACCGTGCGCAAACCTTTGGCATAAGCATGCCCACTAGGCATGTCCAGGTCTTTCCAGACATCTTGCAAGTCCTCTTTTTTCACGCCCAACAAATCGATGCGCTGGCCACCGGTTACCTTCACAGTGGGAATGTTGTACTTGTCGACCACATCAGCAATGCGGCGCAGCTCAGCAGCGGTTGTTTCACCACCCCACATGCGTGGCACTACGGAATAGGTTTTGTCTTTCTGAATGTTGGCGTGTGCGCGTTCATTGATGAAGCGGCTTTGTGGATCGTCCACTGCCTCACCGGGCCAGGAGCTGATGAGATAGTAATTCACAGCTGGGCGGCAGCTTGCACAGCCGTTGGGCGTGCGCCAGTTCATAGCCGCGAACACTTCTTCCTTGGTGGTTAAGTGGTGCTTGAAAATTGCATCGCGAACCACTTGGTGGCCATGGTCTGTACAGCCACACATGGGTTTTGTTTTCGGAGTAGCGGAATAGTCGGCGCCTGCGGTGCTCATCAAAATCTGTTCACACAAACCTGTGCATGAACCGCAACTTGCGCTGGCCTTGGTGTGCTTGCGCACTTCTTCAATCGTGAACAAACCTTTGGTTTTAATCGCCTGAACAATGGTGCCCTTGCACACACCGTTGCAACCGCACACTTCATCGGTATCGGCCATTTTGCTGGCCTGGCTTTGGCCTTCATGCCCTGCGTCGCCAATGTTGTTCTGGCCGAACATCAACTTCTCGCGAATTTCCTTGATGGCTTTGCCTTCGCGCATTAGCTTGAAGTACCAGGAACCATCCACGGTGTCACCGTACAGGCAGGCGCCAACCAGCTTGTCTTCCTTGATCACCAGCTTTTTATAAACGCCACCAATGGGGTCGGAAAGCAGCAATTCCTCGCAGCCCTCGCCGCCCATGAAGTTGCCAGCGGAGAACAAATCAACTCCGGTTACTTTTAGTTTGGTGGAGGTCACCGAGCCTTCATAGCGCCCAATGCCGAACTGCGCCAGGTGGTTGGCACACACCTTGGCCTGTTCAAACAGAGGGGCGACCAATCCATAGGCCACACCGCGATGGCTTGCACATTCGCCCACAGAATAAATTTTGGGGTCGGTGATGGTTTGCATGGTGTCGCTAACCACCACACCGCGGTTGCACAGCAGGCCGCTGCTGGCAGCCAGCTTGTCGTTCGGACGAATACCCACCGCCATCACGACCAAATCCGCGTCGTGAATTTCACCATCGACAAATTCAATTTTTGCAACACGGCCATCGGGCCCGGCATGCAACGCCTTGGTGTTTTTCGCGAGTAAAAACTTCAGCCCTTTGGCTTCCAGGCTTTTCTGCAACAGGCCGGCTGCGGTGGGGTCAAGCTGACGTTCCATTAACCAAGTGGGCAAATGTACCACGCTCACATCCATGCCCTGAATAGCCAAACCGTTTGCGGCTTCAAGGCCCAATAGCCCACCGCCAATCACGATTGCTTTTTTGTAATGCTTGGCGGCTTCCAGCATTGCTTCGGTGTCCGCAATGTCGCGGTAACCGATCACGCCGGGCAAGGTTGAACCTGGCACTGGCAAAATGAAGGAATTGGAACCGGTAGCCAACAGCAAGCGGTCGTATGGCGCGGCAGTGCCGTCTGCACATTTCACCACGCGTTTCACTCGATCGATCTCGGTGACCTCTCGGCCCACGTGCAGGGTGATGTTGTTGCTGGTATACCAGTCCCAATCATTGAGCACGATTTCTTCGAACTTCTGCTCTCCAGCCAGCACCGGCGAAAGCATGATCCGGTTGTAATTGGGATGCGGCTCTGCGCCAAACACGGTGATTTCATACAATTCGGGGGCAAGCTTGATCAGCTCTTCAACCACCCGGATACCGGCCATGCCGTTACCAATTACCACCAGCTTCTGTTTTTTGACGGACATCAGCATACTCTTTATCCCAATTTACCCAAAAAAAAACGGCCCCCGGCTGCACGAAGCAGCACGGACGCCGTTGTCCAACTCCCGTGGCCACTTTCGTAACCGTGGGAGACCTGTCAATCCACCTGCAGATCGCCGCCGTTGACGACCTACGCCCCTATCAATGCAAGGGGCGTGCCAGCCGATTCAGTGTAGTTTTGCACCACAAAGAGGCTGATTCTGGTGAAATGGGGAAGTATTGAACGGGAGGGCTGGCACCCAACTAGTGCAGCGCACCATTCTGTGTAGAACAGTGCGCTGGTTTGTTACAGCGTACAAAAACCGGTTGGGTCTTGAACTTTATTGGGTAAGGCCACGCTGGCACTGACTGTAACAGGCACGGGCAAGCGGTTGAAACTACTGACAAAAACTGGGTTGTAACCCTGAATGGTCAAGGTGAGCGAATCGCCTTCCGACAATTGAACCGAGATACCCGGCAACTCGATTGCCTTCTCGCCATAGCCTTTCAACGGCGTAATTTGATCATGCAACACGGTTTGGGTACCATTGGCGCGCTTCAAACCCAACCCCACGTACACAATGGGCGCCTCCGGCGACGCTGGGCCAACTGGCTCTATTTTCACAGTGGCTTTAGGCGTACCCACGAAACAACCGGGCAAGTTCGCATTGTTCAATTCAACATACACAGGTTGAGCCAACTGCGCCGCCTGTGTTGACGTTAAACCAGAAAACAGACCTGCCACGCCCGCCGCCACTTGCGTGGGTGCAGTAAACGCCGAGGCTGCACGTACACCCTCCAGTGTTGGGCGGTTGGATGAATTGGACTTCACTTCAACCGCGGTGGGGTCATTTCTGCTGTCTTCAAGAACTGAAGCAATTTCGGGCAAAGGCACTGGGTCGAACCCCAGATAATCCGCAGACCTGGCTTGCCTGCCGCCCACCAAATGCTGGGCCAGGAACTGGAACATCATATTTTTCAGTGGAATGACGCAACGGCCTGTTTCAGCATCCCAATTGGCACTTGGGCAGCTATTCCGTACAGTTTTAAGCCAGATCAGACTTTCATTGAAGGCGTATTTGGCGCCTGTACCTTCCAGCGCCACGTTGGGGTCTTGCTGCACGCCCAAAGCATTGAGCAGGTGCCCATATTTGACGAACAACAATTTCGCATTGGCATTCACCTTGCGGTAACACTCAAAGTTTTGAATTGCTTCATTCAGGTTAAACAACACATCGGTGGCGCCTTGAATAAAAAAGGCAGGCACATCCGTTTTCAAGGTCATGCCTCTGGGCAAGTTTGCAGACAAGTCACAGTACGAAATTGAGCCTTGCGAGCCCAATCGCTTTGCGATTTCCTCAGACACCACACCGGTGGTGTTGGCCTGCGCCAAACCTTCAAACAGGAAAGGATCGTAGCGTCCACGGTTACTTTCCAAACCACCAGCCACCAAACCGTTCAGGTAAGTCGTTTTGGGTACACCGCCGGGGTTTAGGCTGTAGCGCAAGTCGTACCAGGTGCCGTTGGGCACCATGGCATCAATTCTGGGATCAAGCCCGCTGCCAATCAGTTGAAAAGCACCGCCATAACTGCGACCAATGGTGCCCACCACCGGGTTCAACGTCCCAGCCTTGTTGCGGTAACCCAGGTTGGGCAAATTGGCCTCGGCCCAATCCAGAATGGTTTTGAAGTCTTTGCCCTCAAAATCAGGATCAAGAATAGTGACATTGCCACCGGTGTCGCCATGACCACGCTGATCATAGGAAATCACGTACCAGCCTGCGCGCCCGGCAATCGGTTCCTTTTCGTTGTAGGCCACCTGCATGGTATCCACACCAATTTCGGAGGTTTGTTGGGCCTCATCGAAATCAAGCGTTGCAGCGCGGTTGCCGCCAAAGCCGTGGGAGTGCAACAACAGGGGCGTAGCCTCGCCCGCATCCAACTCAGGAAAATAGACAGTCAACGCCAAATCTGTGCCGTCAAATGCTGGGATAACTACCTGCTCAACACGTGCGGCATGGCCTGTGGCAGTTTGCTGGTTTTTAACCCGCAACGGCATTTCAGTTTCAGAAGGGCTGACGCCACTACTGCCGTTTGAGCCTGTATTGCCAACCCTTGCCTGGTCAGTTTCCGACAGGCAACCCGCAAGCCCAACTACCAACAGCAGGGGTCCCAACAGTCTGGTGACGCCGATCAACATGAAATGTCTCCGATTTGTAATGTTTCGACTATTACTTGCACTTGAACCCTTTCAGATTCAATTGCTTATCGAAGCCACGCTAAAATAAGGTGTTGACTCCATTTTGGCCGCCTGAAGTGACTTCTGCTGCAAATTCTCAAAAAATTGTGCTTGGTTTTGAAAGCTCCTGTGACGAAACTGGCGTAGCACTGTGCACCACCGATGGCCGCATTCTTGGGCAAGCGCTGTATTCTCAAATTGCAATGCACAAGGACTACGGCGGCGTGGTGCCCGAACTGGCTTCACGCGACCACATTCGCCGCCTGATCCCGCTGATGAATGAAACCTTTGAACAAGCCGGCATTGCCTTACAGGATGTTGATGCGATTGCCGTGACCACAGGCCCCGGTTTGCCAGGCGCGCTGATGGCGGGTTGCGCCTTTGCCTACAGCCTGGCGATGGGTTTGAACTTGCCTGTTATTCCTGTGCACCACCTGGAAGGGCACTTGCTGTCACCTTTGCTTTCTTCGAACCCACCTGCTTTTCCTTTCACCGCGCTGTTAGTTAGTGGCGGGCACACGCAGCTGATGGGTGTGGAAGGCCTGGGACGTTACACCCTGCTGGGTGAAACGCTGGACGATGCAGCTGGCGAAGCGTTTGACAAAACCGCAAAAATGATCGGCCTGCCTTACCCAGGTGGCCCGGCGTTATCAAGACTGGCAGAAAGCGGAAATGCGGAACGCTTCAAACTGCCCCGGCCCATGCTGCACAGTGGCGATTTCATGTTCAGTTTTTCAGGCCTTAAAACCGCAGTACTGACCACCGCCATGAAACTGGCCGGGGTCAGTCAACCTAATGAAACCATGGCGATCAGCGACACAGACAAAACTGACCTCGCGGCCAGTTTTCAAGCGGCCATTGTGGAAACCCTGGTGAAGAAAGCCTTGGCAGCTTGCCTGCAGCAAGATCACAAGCGTTTGGTTGTGGCTGGTGGCGTGGGTGCGAATAAATTGCTAAGAGAACAATTGGTGAAAGCGGCGCGCAAACGTGGTGTGGAAGTCTACTTTCCCGAGTTGAGCCTGTGCACCGACAATGGCGCCATGATTGCGTTTGCAGGTGCCATGCAACTGGCCAAGAACCCAGCACTGCTGGATGCGCGGGATTACGGCATGCGCACTCGCCCCAGGTGCGAACTGGCCACCCCGATGGAAATATAAATTGAACCCATCGACAGCAAATGCCACTGACTGTGTTTACCGCTTCGCCTCTTGCAGCACCCATGATAAATGCAGCTGAATGCCCCATTTGCTACGAAATACCGTCCCCACAGAACAATCCAGAAATTGAACTTTGCAACAACCAGCACACAGCGTGCACAAATTGCGCACGCAAATTGGCCAATCAGGCGATTGCACAGGGCATAGACCCGCGATGCATGATGTGCCGGGCACCTGTTACCGTGAGCAATATTCTCGTTAATCCAATAGACACCGCGCTCCACCGCTTGCGCGAGGAACCATCCAACCCCAACTATTGGGCACAACTTGGTTTGACCTTGGGCACCGATGAACATGTAATTTTCCAGGGTAAATCGTATTCCAAACAAAGGTGTTTTAACAAAGCCGCAAAGCTGAGTGCCTAGAAACTCGGGCAAGCACCAATTACCATAGGGGTTCTGAAAAAGGTATTCTTTAAAGCTGTCAAAGAGGTACCCCCTATGAATGCGCCCACCGAAGACTTTGTACTGAATGCCGCCCAGCGCGCAGAGGTAATCGCCGGACTGAACCAGATTCTGCCTGCACACGCTGTTTTGCACGAAGTTGAAGACACCAAACCCTATGAATGCGATGGCCTGAGCCTGTTTCGCCAGCTGCCCATGGTGGTGGCCTTGCCGGAAACAGAAGATCAAGTCGTTCAAATCCTGAAACTGGCCAATCGTCTGAATGCTCCGGTGGTTGCTCGTGGTGCGGGCACTGGTTTGTCTGGCGGTGCACAGCCCCACAAGCACGGCATACTTCTGGGCATGGCCAAGTTCAACAAAATCCTGAAAGTGGATGTGCAATCGCGCAGCGCTGTGGTGCAGCCTGGTGTTCGCAACCTGGCTATTTCCGAGGCAGTGGCCCAACACCAGCTTTACTACGCACCCGACCCCTCCAGCCAAATTGCCTGCACCATTGGCGGCAATGTGGCCGAAAATAGTGGTGGCGTGCATTGCCTGAAGTACGGCCTTACCGTGCACAACGTGTTAAAGGTGCGCGCCATCACCATTGAGGGCGAAATCGTCGAATTCGGTTCTGAAGCACCCGATGCTCCCGGCCTTGAATTGATGAATTTGGTGATTGGCTCTGAAGGCATGCTGGCTGTGGTTACTGAAGTCACCGTAAAACTGGTGCCCAAACCCGCACTGGCACAGGTCATTATGGCCAGCTTCGACGATGTAGCCAACGCAGGCAATGCCGTGGCTGCCGTGATTGCTGCCGGCATTATTCCCGCTGGCCTTGAAATGATGGACAAGCGCGCCAGCCAAATGGTTGAGCCTTTCGTGAAAGCTGGTTACGACACTGAAGCCGAAGCCATTTTGCTGCTTGAAAGCGATGGCACCCCGGAAGAGGTGGCCGAAGAAATCGCGGAAATGACCCGCGTGCTGAACGGCTGCGGTGCCACGGCCATCAAGGTGTCGCAAAGCGAAGCTGAGCGCCTGAAGTTTTGGGCGGGGCGCAAGAATGCATTTCCTGCTGCTGGCCGCGTGTCACCCGATTATTATTGCATGGACGGTACCATTCCCCGCAGAAGCCTGGCCCGTGTACTCAACGCCATCACCGAGATGGAAAAGAAATACGACATGCGCTGCGCCAACGTATTCCATGCGGGCGACGGCAACCTGCACCCATTGATTCTGTTCGATGCCAACAAGCCCGAGGAAATTAAACGCGCCGAAGATTTCGGCGCCGAAATTCTGGAACTGTGCGTCGAAGTGGGAGGCACCGTAACGGGTGAGCACGGCGTGGGCATCGAGAAAATCAACCAGATGTGTGTGCAGTTTTCACGTGCTGAACTGGATGCATTTTTCGCAGTGAAGAAAGCCTTCGACGAACCTGGTTTGCTCAACCCTGGCAAGGCCATTCCAACCCTGCACCGCTGTGCCGAATACGGCCGCATGCATGTGCATGGTGGCCAAGTGCCTTTTGCAGACCTGCCCCGCTTTTAAAAGAACGAGACCATGAGCGACTTTATCGACGACCTGTGTAAGCAGGTGGAACTGGCTGCACGCAACAACACGCAAATTCGCCCGGTGGGTGGCGGCACCAAAAACTTTTATGGTGGCCCCTTGCAAGGCATTGAGGTGGACATGCGCCAATGGGCTGGCATTGTGGAGTATGAGCCAACGGAGTTGGTAATCACGGTAAAACCAGGCACGCCGCTGGCTGAAGTGGAAGCGGCACTGGCTGCGCAAAAGCAGGAATTGGCATTTGAACCACCTAGGTTAAGCGCCGGCGGTACCATTGGCGGCGCCATCGCCAGCGGCCTGGCTGGCCCGGCTCGTTTAAGCCGTGGTGGCGTGAAAGATTACGTACTGGGCTGCACCCTTTTGGATGGCAAGGGCCAACTGCTGCACTTTGGCGGCGTGGTGATGAAAAACGTGGCCGGTTACGATGTATCCCGGGTTATTCCCGGCAGCATGGGCACGCTGGGCATTGTCACTGAACTGTCAATCAAGGTCATGCCGGTTGCACCCGCTGAAGCCACCCTGCAGTTCGAGATGGACGTCAACAAAGCCATTTCGCAAAGCAATGAATGGTTGTCCAAACCCTTGCCCATTTCGGCCACGTTCTTTGAGAATGGCAAGCTGACTGTGCGCCTGAGTGGTGCCAGTGCCGCGGTGCAGGCAGCCATTAAAAACATGGGTGGGCAGGAAATCGAGGTGCAGCAGGCACAAGCCTTCTGGACAAGCGTACGCGACCAGCAGCATGAATTTTTCAATCGCGAAGGCGATTTGTGGCGCATGGCCGTGCCACCCACCACAGTAGATTTGGCCATGCATGGTCAAAGTGTGCATGAATGGGGCAGTGGTTTGCGCTGGTTCCGTGCAGATGACTCTTCTGCTGCAAATGCCGAACAAATTCGCGCAATAGCCAAACGCGTGGGCGGCCATGCCACTTTGTACCGAACTGCCAACGAAGCTGCGCGCGTTCACGCATTCCAGCAACCCGATGCGGTAATGCTGAAACTACAGCGTCGCCTGAAAGAACAATTCGACCCGGCTGGTGTGTTCAGCATCAACCGCC
>Ga0114984_1000029_pt1 | contig 58072 bp, 62 predicted proteins | sample Shrwel1BS1Day1_FD_96987 | JGI IMG/M metagenome (GOLD analysis project Ga0114984, IMG submission 96987) | Subsurface microbial communities from deep shales in Ohio, USA - Utica-3 well 1 S-1-Day1 | ecosystem: Environmental > Aquatic > Deep subsurface > Shale gas/oil reservoir > Produced water/Flow...
CTGGAATTAGCGAAGGAAACATGCACCAGCAGTAGGTGAAGCATCAACCAGATAATCCGATGAGATGCCGGTCTGTCTCACTCTCATGCAAAGGTAAGATCAACCATTTAATCCGCTTACCCATTCTGAAATGCTTTGCTCTATCGTTTCTACCCGATGCACTCTACGCCGTTGTGTCGATAATTGCCAATCTTATTTAATAGGCATTATCCGTGAGCGCCCCGGCGATGCCGGGGACGCTCATCAGCAAGCCTGTCGAAGCGTGAATCTCCTGATCGCGGAGTTGCGGTTCAAGATCGTCACGGCAGCGCGATGGGCTATCCGGCCAGAGCCGCCCGGACCTTCTTGCTCAGATGCCCCATTTCCACGCGCCCCAGCACTTGCGGGCGCAGTTCGTTCATCACCTTACCCATGTCGGCCATGCCCTGGGCATCGGTTGTGCTGATCGCCTGGCGGATGAGGCCGTCCAGCTCGTCCTCGGTGAGGGCGGCGGGCATGAATTCCTCAATGATGACCATTTCCGCCCGCTCCTTGTCGGCCAGTTCCGGGCGGCCGGCGTCGTCGTACTGACTGGCGGCATCGCGGCGCTGTTTCAACATCTTGTCCAGCACCTTCAGCACGTCGTCATCGCCCAGATCGCGGCGCTCATCGATCTCGATCTGTTTGACCGCAGCCTGGGCCATACGCAGGGTCGTCAGTCGATCTTTATCCTTGCTGCGCATCGCGTCCTTGACGGCGCTGGCCAACTGCTCTTTGAGTGATGGGGCAGCCATAACGCATCTCCTGTATGGGGTGTTGGGGTTGCTACCTTAGCGCAAAATGGCCCGGTTGGGGCGAGTGCGGTATCGAAAGTCGGGAGGGCGCGAGGGACCGCGCGGGTTCGACAGCCCGGATCACCTGTTCGATACTGAATCAGCGCGTATATGACATCCGGCCATCGTCGGGAGGAGGGTAATCCGCATGTCAGGACAGGAATCGCTGGTGAGCCGAGTGACCGAAGAAGGCATCACGACGCTCACCCTGAACCACCCGCAGCGTCGCAACAGTTTGTCGATGGCCATGCTTGAAGCCCTGTCGGTCGAACTGGACGCCATTGCGGGTGATGCGTCGACCCGGGTCGTCATCCTGGCCGCACAGGGGCCGACGTTTTGCGCAGGGCACGACCTGGGCGAAATCCGGGAGCAATTTGATAACCCGGATTTCCAGCTGGCCCTGTTCAACCAGTGCAGCAAAGTGATGCAGCAGATCGTGTCGTTACCGAAGCCGGTCATTGCCCGGGTGGTGGGCGTGGCGACGGCCGCGGGCTGCCAGTTGGTGGCCAGCTGTGATCTGGCGGTGGCCGCTGATACCGCGCGCTTTGCAACGCCCGGCGTCAACATCGGGCTGTTCTGTTCCACCCCGATGGTGGCGTTGTCCCGGAACGTGTCCCGCAAGCACGCCATGGAGATGCTGCTCACGGGGGATATGATCAGCGCCGCGCGGGCCGAGGAAATCGGCCTGGTGAACCGTGCGGTCGACGAGCAGGTCCTGGACGACACGGTGCACAAGATGGCCCGGACGATTGCTGATAAATCCGGCTATACGCTGAAAATCGGAAAGGAGGCGTTCTACCGCCAGTTGGAAATGCCGTTGGCCGAGGCCTATGCGTACACCTCCACCGTGATGGCAGACAACATGCAGGCCCACGACGCCCAGGAGGGCATCTGCGCGTTTCTGGATAAGCGCAAGCCGGACTGGAAGGATCACTGATTCTTCCCCCCGGCTGCTGCCGGTTTGCAGCATCCGGCGGCCTGAAAGGAGGTAGCCAGTGACACAGGAACGTCATTAAAAGGTCAACTGAGGGCCATCATTCGGTCATGTGAGTGTTCCAGAGTGGAGGCGTTTTTTCTGCGCCCCCTTGGAGAATGTCATGACCGGATGGATCCGATTTCGCCTGCTGTTTGCTCACGCTCTCACCCTCATCTCCGCCAGTGTCCTGGCGACGCCCTACACCTGGAATTACCCAGCTCCCCTCAAAACGCCAGCGGCTGGTAACAGCAACGGCAAGGTGGTGATGTTTGATGTGTCCCACGGCGGCACCGAAGGCAACGCCGACTGGGTCATCAACGGTGGGTTCTCCGACTTTGCCGATGCGCTGGTGGCCGAGGGCTACACGGTGCAAGAGTATCGTGGCGTCGACAAGAATGGCGACGGCGTTATCCAGTTTGTGGATGACTACACGGCACCAGGCAGCGCCGCCACCAGCGCCAACGAGGCGGTCATTACAGCAGCCGGTATCAGCGTGGCGGACGTACTGATACTGGCCGAGAGCAATCGCCCGTTTACCCAGGCCGAGCAGTCGGCGCTGGCGGATTTCGTGGCCAGTGGCAAAGGCGTATTTTTTATCGCCGACCACTACAACGCCGACCGCAACCTCAACACCTGGGACAGCACGGAAGTCTTCAACGGCTACAACCGGGCGACCCTGAGCCAGTTCAATATCGGCGGCGCCTATGGCGACCTGCGCAATCCGGGACAGGCCGGCGCTGGCTGGCTGGCCCAGACCTTCGGTCTGCGTTTCCGCTTCAATGCCATCGACTGGCTCTCCGGCGTCAGCGGCATCGTTGGCAGCGGTCAGGGGGAGGGGATTACCCAGGGCGTTGATCCGATCCTGATGGCCGGTGGCTCCACGCTGGCGATCACCGATCCGTCCCGGGCCAAGGGGTTGGTTTTTTTCTCCAATGCAGACAGCCCGGCCCGCTGGAGCCATGCGGTGGATTCCGGTGTTTATTTTGGCGGCCGGGATGAAGGGCCTTATGTGGCCATTTCCAAAGCTGGCGCCGGTAAGGCGGCTTTCATCGGGGATTCCAGTCCCATCGAGGACGACTCGCCGCTCTATCTGCGACAGGACTCCGGTTCCACCAAGTCCACCTATCCCGGCTGGACCGACGCCGGTAATGCCGCCGTCCTCGCCGTCAATCTGGTGAACTGGCTGGCCCAGCCGGAAAGCTACACCCACTTCGACAGCAGTGCCCATCCGGCCGGTGACGCCACACCCAACCCCATGGCCAGCGAGGAGCAGAACGATCCGGACGGCGGCCAGCCCTGGAGCACGCCTTCCGGCGGCTATAACCCATGGGATGCCGCCTCCTTCGCCGACGGTGCCTACGGGGCGGCCAATCCGGCCGGAGGCGGCAGCACCACGCCGGGCGGAGACGCCATCAGCGTCAGTGTCGCACTGGCCCAGCCCAATGGCACGGACGTGACCGTCACCGGCACCATCACTCAGGCGATCAACGGAGAGTACGCACTGGAGATCGCCGATCCGCAGGACGCGTCCGCCACCCTCTACGTCAAGCTGGACAGCCAGTACCGGGACACCTTCAGTCCCCAGAACGATCCGTCGCTGGTGGGCCAGACCCTGCAGGTCTCCGGAACGCGGGACGACTATATGTCCGAGCCCAGCGTGGAATACGTCACGGACATGCAGCTGGTGAGCAGCGGTGGTGGTTCGACCGCCGACTGCGGATCCGCCGATGCGGTGTCGGTCAGTACCGCCTACGCCAGCTCAATCGGCACGCCCCTGACTGTGATCGGCACCGTGGTGCAGGGCATCAACGACCCTTACGCCCTGGAACTGGCTGACCTGGACGGTTCCACATCGATCTACGTCAAGCTGGAAGCCGACCAACGTGCCTACTACAGCCCGGCCAATAACCCGGGAGTGATCGGTCAGGTGCTGGAAGTGGACGGCCAGCGCGACGAGTACATGAGCACGCCCAGCGTGGAATCGGTCACCCAACTGACGTTGCCCAGCGGGTGCCCTTGAGCGCCGATCGTGAGTAGGCCTCTCTCAACCCTGAAACCAGCATAAGAAGGAAACTTGAATGCGTCACTTTGTCCGAATCCTGCCCCTCTGCGTGATGGCCGGCACCGCTTTGCTGAGCGGGTGCAATTCCGATGATGAAAATACGGCCAGCGAGGCCACCGTCGACCTGAGGTTGATGGAAACGACGGATATCCATTCCAACGTGATGGACTACAACTACTACAGCGACGTGCCGGATCCGCAGATCGGTCTCGTCCGCACGGCCAGCCTGATCCGTCAGGCCAGGGCCGAGCTGAGCGAGCCCGGCAACTACGTGCTCGTGGATAACGGCGACCTGATCCAGGGGAGCCCGATGGGCGACTGGCGTCAGGCCGCGGGGCTGGCGCCGGGCGAAGTGCATCCGGTCTACAAGGCCATGAACCTGCTGGACTACACCGTCGCCAACTACGGCAACCACGAGTTCAACTACGGTCTCGACTACCTGGCCGAGAGCGTCAACGACGCCGACTTTCCCTACATCAGCGCCAATATCTTCAAGGACGATGGCGATGACAATCCGGACAACGACGAGCCGTATTTCAGCCCCTACAAGCTGGTCGATAAAACGGTCCAGGATCGCGACGGCAATGTGCATGAGCTGACGATCGGCTTTATCGGTTTCGTGCCGCCCCAGATCATGCAGTGGGACAAGTCCAACCTGCAGGGTCACGTCATCACCAAGGACATCAAGGCCATGGCGGAGCGCTATGTACCGCAGATGAAGGCCGAAGGCGCCGACGTGGTGGTGGCGATCGCCCATTCCGGCATCAGCACCAAGCCCTATGATCCCGCCGCCAAGACCGAGAACAGCAGCTGGTACCTGGCGGACGTGCCGGGCATCGATGTGATCATGATGGGTCACAGCCACCTGGTGTTCCCGTCCGACACCTTTGCGGACACCCCGGACGTGGATGTCGACAAGGGCACCATCAAGGGCGTGCCCGCGGTCATGCCGGGTTATTGGGGCGACCATCTGGGCGTCATCGACCTGACCCTGGACTACCGTGCGGCCGACGATGCCTGGACGATCACCGACAGTCAGGTGGCGGCACGTCCGGTGATGGTGGATGGCCAATCGGTGGTGGAAGCGGACAGCACGATCACCGCCGCGGTCGCGAGTGACCATCAGGCGACTCTGGATTACATGAGCACGCCAATCGGTTCCTCGACGGACGATATGTTCAGCTTCCTGGCGCTGGTGAAGGACGATCCCTCGATCCAGATCGTGAACGACGCCCAGAAGGCCTATGTGGAGGATCTGATTCAGGGGGACGTCAACCTGCAGGACCTGCCGGTACTGTCGGCGGCGGCACCTTTCAAGGCCTGTGACCGCAATGGCGATTGCAGCGACGAAGGCAGCTTTACCACCGTGCCCGCGGGCGAGTTGACCCTGCGCAACGCGGCGGACCTGTACCTGTATCCCAACACCCTGGTGGCGGTGAAAGTCACCGGTGACGAGCTGCGAGGCTGGCTGGAATGTTCGGCGTCCCAGTTCTACCAGATTGATCCCGGCAGCAGCGCCCGTCAGGAACTGGTCAATTACACCGGCTTCCCCACGTACAACTTCGACGTGATCGACGGCGTCACCTACGAGATCGACGTGACCCAACCACCCCGGTACGACCGCGACTGCAACGTCATCAACGACGGCGCCCATCGCATCCAGAACCTGCAATACCAGGGTGCGGCGGTGACGTCGGATCAGGAATTCATTGTGGCCACCAACAACTACCGCGCCAACGGCGGTGTCTTCCCCGGCACGGGCAGCGACCACATCGTCATCAATTCGCCCGATGCCAACCGCACCATCCTGGCGAACTACATCCGCAACAACAGCCCGGTGACGCCGACGGCCGACGGCAACTGGTCGTTCGCCACCATCAGCAGCGGAACGTCGGTCAAGCCGGTCTTCCGGGTGCCCAATACCAACCGGGCCCTGAACTTTGTGGCGGATAAGGCTCCGAACGCGACTTTCCTGGAGGTTAACGCCAGCAACGAGCGCGTCTACGAACTGAACCTGCAGTGAGCGGGCCATGACACGACTCTGACGTTACTTGGAAATCCCGGTTGGTGTGGTGGACACCGGGATTTTCGCCCGTGAGGCATCGGCACGAACATTCGCCCGAACCGCCGCGCTGATCGGCGTCGAACCGGCATTGAGTTCCAGAATCTGCCGGCTGATCCGGGGTTCGTGGGTCAGCTCTGCCAGCGTGCGGGCGACGTCTTCGCGGGCAATCTGGTGGTGATGCTCCGCCGGACCGAGGGAGACGGTGCCTGAGCCCGGTTCATCGGTTAGCAGGGATGGTCGCAGGATCACCCAGTCCAGATCGCTCCGGCTGAGTATCACATCCGCACTTTTCTTGATGGCGAAGTAGTACTCCACGTCGTCGCCCAGTGCCCGTTCCCGCCAGGATTCAGGTAGCACAGATACCGAAAGGAAGCGGTCGACGCCGGCCATGCGGGTCGCCTTCATGGCCTTTTCGAGGCCGTCGCCGTCAATCGCCTTCGTGGTTTCCCGGCTGCCACCGTTCGAACCCGCGCTGAAGACAATCGCGTCCATATTGTCGAAGGCTGCTGCGAGTTCGTTCACCGTCATAATCGACAGGTCGCGCACGGTGGTGCTCAATCCTTCTTTTTCCAGTTCGGCCTGCTGCTCCCGCTGGCGGACCAGCCCATGGACGCTATCTCCACGTTCTTGAAGCTGACGCGAAAGCAGACGGCCGACGCCGCCGTTCATACCGATGATAAAGACGTTCATTTGAATACCTCCTGTTCCGTTTGCGATGGGTGCTGACGATGGCGGCCCGGACGAAGTGAGCTGTGCCTGGCCTTGCCGGGCCGCCAACGCGTCAGGCTGCGGCCGGAATGCGGGCGATGACCTTGATCTCGAAATCAAAGCCGGCCAGCCAGTTCACGCCGACCGCCGTCCAATTGGTGTAGGGCGGTTCGCCGAACACGCTCTGCCGGACGGTGTCGATGGCGTTCCACTGTGCTTCCGGGTCGGTGTGGAAAGTGGTGACGTCGACGATGTCGTCGAAGGTGCATCCGGCGGCCTTTAGAACGGCGGCCAGATTGTCGAAGGCGAGTTGAACCTGCTTTTCGAAGTCAGGCTCGGGCGAGCCGTCCTCATGGCTGCCGACCTGGCCGGAGACAAACAGCAGGTCCCCCGAACGAATGGCTGCGGAGTAGCGGTTGATGTCGTAGAGGGCCTGTCGGCCTGCGGGAAAGATAGCGTCTCGTTGAGTCATGGTTTCAGTTCCGATGAAAGAGGATGTTTTGGAAGACCGTTTGGCCTTTCACTGCCTCGAGACCAACATTAAGATACGAGGCGTATGTCAGTATAATCTTACATACGCAGCGTATGCCAATTGGCATACGACGCGTATGTTGCCGAGAGAGGAACACGAATGGCCGCAAAAAAACGCGCACAGATGGTCGAGGAAACCCGGGCCAAACTGATTCAGGCGGCCCGCAAGGCGTTCGCAGCGAAGGGTTACGCGGCATCCTCCATGGATGACCTGACCGCCGCAGCCGGCCTCACGCGGGGCGCGCTCTACCACAACTTCGGCGACAAGAAGGGATTGCTGCAGGCGGTGATCGATCAGATGGACGCGGAGATGCTGGTGCGCATGCGCGCAGCACGTGAGCAAGCGGACGGCGCCTGGCGGGGCTTCATGGAGGAGAGCATCGCTTATATGGAAATGGCCCTGGAGCCGGAGATCCAGCGGATCATGCTGCTGGATGGGCCCGCGGTGCTGGGGGACCCGTCACAATGGCCGAACCAGAACGCCTGCCTGCAGACCACCATGGAGACGATCCAGGCGCTCATTGATGAGGGCACGGTGCGACCAGTGGATGCCGAAGCAGCGGCCCGTCTGCTCAACGGCGCTGCTCTCAATGCCGCGCTGTGGATTGCCGCGGCCGATGATTCACGAGCCGTGTTTGAAAAGGTGGTGGATGCTTTCCGCTCCCTTGCGGAGGGACTGCTGCGCAAACCCTCGCACGCTGGCGATTGAGTCCGAGCGCCCCTTGACCCACGCTCAATCACGCATAGGGTTAATAGAGGCATCCCTTTTTGGTTTCCAAGTATCGACTCACAGGACAAGCGAAAGGAGTACGCGATGGGCAACAAGATTCCGGTGGATTCGCCGCTGGTCATCCTCCACGGTGACGAGATGGCCCGTAAGCGCCAATAAATCAGCACCTACACTCCGGCCCTGAGATTACCCAAACTGGATTCCTCTCCAAGATCAAGAGGAATCGGCATGACGCAAATCGAACGGAAACAAACCTGGCAGCAGCGTATCGCGGACTGGCAGGCCTCGGGCCTGTCCGGTGCGGCCTACTGCAAACAAGAGTCCCTTGTTTACCACCGGTTTGTCTACTGGCGGCAGAAGCTGACCGGCAGCGAGGAGCCCAGCAAGCCGGTTCAAACTCGATCCGGATTTACCCGCGTGGCACCGGTTCCGGATGCCGGAGCCGGTCTGACCGTGTCACTGCCCGGCGGCGTATCAATCACCGGCCTGCACGCTGGCAACATTGAGTTGCTGGGCGCTGTGCTGAGACAGCTGTGATGCGTCACCGCTATCTGCGTCCGGCCTGGGATCTGCCGGAGATTTACCTGTACCGGAAGCCGATCGACTTCCGCAAACAGGCCAATGGCCTGGCCCTGCTGGTGGAACAGGAACTGGGCCACAGCCCGTTCTCTGGAGCGCTTTATGCCTTCACCAACCGGCAGCGGAACAAGATCAAATGCCTGATGTGGGAAGACAACGGCTTTGTGCTCTATTACAAAGCTCTGGCTGAAGAAAAGTTCAAATGGCCGGGGCCGTCGGATGACTTGATGTCGCTGACCGGTGAACAGATCAACTGGCTGCTGGACGGCTACGACATCACGCTGTTGAGAGGCCATAAAACCCTGCATTACGAGAGCGTTGGATAGTGCTTTCAGACGCACTTTTTTGATGTGCCAGGGCGTTGTTTTTGCTATAATTTCGCCATGAAATCAACGCCTGACAACGCCCTTAAAACCCCGGATCTCAACGGTTTATCGACCGCTGAGATGGCGGCTGTTATCAGCAATCTGCAAGCACAATTGGCCGCTAAAGAAGACGTCCTCCAGAACCAACAAGTTCAACTGAAACAGCACGACGAGGCCCTTCAGCGTCGCGACAACTATATCGCCATCCTCGAAGAACTGCTGCGCCACAAGAAGATCCAGCAGTTCGCGGCCAGCAGTGAAAAGCAGCCCAACCAGATCCTGCTGTTCGATGAAGCGGAGCTGGAAGGCGAGATTGACGAACTGCGCGACGAGCTGCCCGAAGATGTCGAAGAGGCCGACGCTCCCCGTCGTTCCCGCAAGCGTCGTCAGCGCGGCTTCTCGGACAAGCTGCTGCGCGAGCGTATTGAACTGACTCTCAGTGACGAAGAGAAAGCCGGGGCCAGCAAAACCTTCTTCACCAAGGTGAAGGAAGAACTGGAGTTCATCCCCGCTCAACTGAAAGTGCTGGAGTACTGGCAGGAAAAGGCGGTGTTCGAGCAAGACGGTGACGAGCGCATCGTCGCTGCCTTCCGTCCGGTTCATCCGCTGGGTAAGTGCACCGCCACGCCGTCACTGCTCGCTTATCTGATCACCTCCAAGTATGCCGACGGTCTGCCGCTGTACCGGCTGGAACAGATGCTCAAGCGATTAGGACACGAGGTCAGCCGTACCAGCATGGCCCACTGGATCATCCGCCTGGATGACGTGTTCAAACCGCTGATCAATCTGATGCGGGACGTGCAGAACAGCAGCGATTACCTCCAGGCCGATGAGACCCGGATCCAGGTGCTCAAGGAGGATGGCAAAACCGCCCAATCTGACAAATGGATGTGGGTGACCCGGGGCGGTCCACCGGGTCACCCCTCGGTGCTGTTTGAGTATGATCCCTCCCGTGGCGGCAAGGTACCGGTTCGTCTGCTGGATGACTTTCAGGGCATTCTGCAAGCCGATGGCTATTCCGGCTACGGTCAGGTCTGTGCCGCGAACAAGCTGACCCGAATCGGATGTTGGGACCACGCGAGACGTAAATACGTGGAAGCGTCCCGGGCTGCGCCGGCCAAAGGCAAAAAAGGCCCACCCTCAAAAGCCGACGTGGCTCTGAGCCACATCCGCAAACTGTACGCCATTGAAAAGGCCGCCCGGGATCTGAGCGATGAAGAGCGCTATCAGTTGCGGCAGGAAAAGAGTCTGCCATTGCTCAACACCTTCAAAACCTGGCTGGAGAAAAATGCCCCAAAGGTGATGAAAGGCCTGCTTACCCGTAAGGCCATGGATTACACCCTGAACCAGTGGGACACTCTGGTTGGTTACTGCGAACGCGGTGACCTGAACATCAGTAATGCCGGTGCCGAGAACGCTATTCGCCCGTTTGCCCTCGGCAGAAAGGCCTGGCTCTTCGCCGATACCTCACAAGGGGCGAAAGCCAGCGCCACCTGCTATTCGCTCATAGAAACCGCCAAGGCCAATGGCCTGGAGCCCTCCGCTTATATCCACCATGTGCTGGAGCGCATTGCTGGGGCCGATACACTGGAGAAGCTTGAAGCCTTGCTGCCCTGGAATGCCGAGTTGCAGGCTTTGAAAAAAGTGGCTCAATACGATTAGGGCAAGAGGGTCGATTTAACGGCGCTTACGATGGCCCAGGTGGCTTTCGAGGCACTCCTGAAAACGTTCGTGACGTCGAGGCTGGACATCAAGCTCAAGGAAATCGACCTCTCCGCCGAGAATCGCCTGGCCACCAACGGCCGGGCGGTGACCGAGGCCATCGAGGCGATCAAGGAATACGGCGGTTGGCATCAAGAACGCGGGGATTACCGTCAACCGCAGCCAACTGGAAGAACTCCTCAAAAAATACCCGGACGTTGACGGCGACGCCCTGGATCCGCTGGCGACCAAGTCCCCCAACGGCGCCATCCGCAAGGGCATCGGCGGCAACATCACCCGGGAGGACATCCAGTTCCGCAATCTCCGCGTGCGTCGTCCTGAATGGATCGATCGCGACATCGAAGTGATGACTATGGACAACGGCGGCATCAAGGACAGTTTCAACGAACTTGCCCGCGCCACCGGCATCATCAAGCTGATGTTCGTGGGCAGCAGCGGTTTTGATCAATCTGATTAAGAAGCTCTGGCTAAAGAGGCGTTTAAGGTTGTCCTCGACACACCAAAATGTTCGGCCACCTCTCTTTTCGTAATGTTTGGATCTGCCAGCATTGCGGTTGCCTTTCTAATGTCTGAGTCAGACATGGCAGGCTTGCGACCACCTTTACGCCCTCTTGCCCGGGCAGCCTGAAGCCCAGCCATTGTCCGTTCCCGAATCAAGTCATGCTCAAATTCGGCCAGAGCCCCGAAAATATGGAACACCAGGCGACCACCCGAACTCGTGGTGTCAATGGATTCCGTGAGGGACTTAAAGCCAATACCCCGGTCCTGAAGGTCCTGAACAATCTCCACTAGGTCTTTCAGAGATCGAGCTAGGCGATCCAACTTCCACACGACCAAGACATCGCCCTGCCGGAGCATACGGAGACACTGCGACAACTCGGGTCGCTCGCGCAGGGTACCGGTAAACTTTTCCTGGAAGATCTGTTCAGCCCCGGCTTTTTTCAGGGCATCGACCTGGAGTTCGGGATTTTGGTCGTTAGTGCTAACGCGCGCATAACCTATGATCATAAAAGGTACCTTTTCTGTTCATAGATTGTTGTACGTGATTGTTGGACGCAAAACAAGCCGAAATCGGGTGTTTTTGAGGGGTGAGCTAGAGCGTCCAACAAACGACCGTTTCTCCAACAAACACCCAACGTGAATCAATTTGCCGCTTCTCGTGCTTCGCCTGAGAGTAGCACTTCTGCTTGAGCTACCGGTAATGCCATTGCTGGTAGTGCATCCCCAGTGCCACGCGGTGCTCAGTCATTGATTCTCCATAACCCAGCGTGAAGCCCTGGTTATGGTTGGTGCTATGGATTATGGTGTCGATGATGCACATCAGCTATTTCAATGACCACGGGGTCAGCTGGAAGGAATGGGGAGCCTTCCCTCTGTGGTTAAAGATTCCGATTCTGGTGGTTGCGCCGGTGTTTTTTTATTTCCTGGTGGGTTCGCTAAAAACAGCTAACCATCGGCAGAGATAACCTCCTTATCACCTACCGGCTTCAAGTCATGAGTACTCCGCACCGGCTCGCACACCAACGGTGCAGAAATATGCGTTCGCATCAGCCCCCGAAACGCATCCGTCTCGTGAAATTCCGGATCCAGCCACAGATCAAACTCCTCTGGCCGCAGCATCAGCGGAATGCTTTTCGGGTGGATATGTCTGAACCTCGGGTGCGGCGGCAGTGTGATGACCGTGAAGGAATTCACCTGCTCGTCCCCGAAATGCCAGGATTGCCAGAGCCCCGCCAGTGCCGTGGCTTCATTCTGCGGGTGAATGTTGTAGACCTGCCTACCTTTCCATTCGTGAAATGCGCTAACTGGAATAATGCAACGCTTGGTCGGATACACCTTTTTCCATAACGGACTGCTGGTCAGCCGATCGCTGCGGGCATTGAAGGTGTGGAATTTCGGGTTGGTCAGAAAACCATAGCCGCTTGGGTTTGGCTCGATCAATAGCGACCAGATACCTGGTAGCAGATACCGGTCATCCGCCGCTTCTATGACAAACTCGCCGATTCCGCCCGGTGGGACGTTGTGCTGGGGTCTGGGTGCAATGCCAGACAGCCCCAATTGTTCCATCAGCGTTTGGACTTCCGGAGAGTCGGTTACGTTGTAACGTCCGCACATAACTGAATCCTTGCCCGACCTATCTGAGGCAGTGTAGCCAAAATCCAAGGGCGCTATAGGCCCAGGCTTGAGGCGAATTCGCAGTTACCAGGCTTAGTGCAGGACATGCTTACCTCATACACTGTTCTAATGTACAGTATTTTGGCGAGACAACACGAGCGGATCAACCCATCGCCGGACACAATGTCCTATACTCGGACTAATGCAGCTGCCTAGAAGGCGGGAGAAGTCTGTATGAAAAGCGTGATACTGATGTTTGTTGGTGGCTTGGTCGGCGGCCTGATCGGACCGGTGACAGCGTTGGTCGGTGTGGCAGCCGGCTACGTGGTAGGCCGCGCCCTGACGCACTCAGGAGTTACCCGGAAGCCTGCTGAGAATCAAGCTCCCTGTCGGTGAGGCCTCAATATAAACCGTATTTCCTGATCCTTTTGGCGTAACAGGTGACCTCGGGGGCAGCTCCAGATATCTGTCCACCAGAAATGGGCCCTGCCGGCCTGGACTTCGTTTGCCTTCGTGATCGCAATGTCTTGGACTTCATGGCCGCATTCCGCGGCAATACACCGTAGCGGTTCCATCGGTTACCCAGTAATTAATCCGCTCTTCAACGAGGCCGAAATGGCCGCCCGGCAACCGACTCACCTTACGAGTGTCGAAGGTCGAGTTCGCTAGCCAGATAGACAGAGCCTCCCTCGCCGCTTGGGCACTGACGTTTTGAATCACCGTTCTCTCGGCGTCTTCCCTTGCCCAGGCCAACAACACTCTTGCAGGCACCGTAACATCGCAGAAAAAACCCTCTTCCTGGTCCTCGCTGGTGGCTACCAGTATTTGCCCTTCACATCTGGGAAGCTTCGCCAGATGCTCTTGAATCAAGACCCTCAGCTCGCTTTGTCGTTCTTCAGCGGCGAGCTGGCGGCGATACGCCCGGGAAAACAGTTTTTTTAGATAGTGCGGAATGGAGTTCATAGTTACCCGCTTATGGTCAAGCTCTTTGCTTTGGTGCATCGCGCTGTCAGCGCGACCTACCGCTGCTGCAACATCCTTTCAATCATACTTGATTGGTCGAGACTGGGCGTACGTTATCAAGGAGGTGTTGAGAAACCCATAGCCACCCGCAGCAGATATGAACCAGGTTGTGGTGCGGTTTGGGTTTTTTGGACAAGACCCATTTCATCACTCCACCTGATTAACCGTTGATAAGCTCGCTGGCCAGCAACCTCAGGCAGGGCGAACAATGATCTCTAAGCAGCGTGTGGCTCTGATTCTCCTTCTGGAGGGTCTCGCCAGTTCTGGCGTACAAATGGTCACAATACGCCAGACTGTGGCGTTTGTCGGCAGTTCCGTGCTTTGCACCTCTATTATCATCAGTTGCTTTTTAGCGGCCCTGGCGCTTGGCTATTATCAGGGCGGGAAAACGGCACCTGAAAAATTTACCAGAGCCCTGTTGGTAAATCTCATTGTTGCCATCGGATTGTTCGGCATCGGTCTCTCCTACCCGTTTGTCAGCTGGTATTTTCTGACGGTCGCAGACATTACTGCGGGCATCCCGGGACTCCGCAATCCCCTGATCCATCTGCTGAGTTTCTGTGTGGTCATCATGGGACCACTGGTTTTCTTACTCGGACAGACAGTTCCCCTGCTACTCAACACAGCAGACCAAAACACTCGAAAAAGTGAAGCGGCCGGCAGTGCCACGGCTTTGAGCACGATCGGTAATGTTGTTGGCTGCCTGCTAACCTCTTTGGTGCTGATGTACTTTCTTGGCGTGGGCTATTCCATCGTCATTAATTGCGCAATTCTGGCTATTTGCGCTGTATTGGTGATCAGTCCCGAGCGATCGCCCTTGAAATCCGCCCTGCTGGGCATCGCCGCAATCTCACTCGCCATCACATTTGTTGCCAACGTGCGCATCCCGGGCCAGCTGTTTGCCGCGACCACCCCGTACAGCGATATTCATATTGCGCAGGATGCCGAAGGCAAGCGCTTAATCATCAACCGCAGCTCCGCCTCCTATATTGGCAGGGAGAATCGCGAAGGCTGGCCCTACATTGAGATGATGAAGCAGGCCATTTTTTCCGATGATGTGACCGGAAAGCACATCCTCGTGTTGGGCGCCGGCGGATTCACTTTGTCCGCAGAAATGACCGGTGGTGCGCGGTTTACCTACCTCGACATTGATCCAAAGCTGAAATCAGTGGTTGAGGAAAACTTTCTGGAGGAAAAGATTCAGGGGGACTTCGTTGCTCAAGATGCCCGAGCCTATTTGCTGACCAGTAAGCGGCAATGGGATGTCATCGTCGTGGATCTTTACACGAACGCCGCCACTATCCCGATGCATACGGCCACCTTTGAATTTTTTTCGCTCGTATCCGAACGCCTGTTACCTGACGGCAAAGCCATTCTTAATATCGCGGCCAACCCCAGGCTGACGGATCAATATTCCCTGACTATGGATAAAACGGTTCGTCGGGCGTTTTCCCGGTGCGTGACAGACATCACTAGCTACCGGGATGGACTGGAGAATCTGGTGTACCTTTGCGGAAAGCCGTCCAGCAAAGACCCAGTTGCGGGTTTGTATCGAGATGATACAACCAGAGTAACGGTAGACGGATATTTGTCTGCACTGAATGGCACGACTGGGCAGGACTGAACATGGGGAAGAATCAGCCTCAGCAACGAACAGAGTGGATTTCGGCTTCTGACGTCGGACGCACCGTTTTCTGCCCGCATTCTGTGGCGCTCAAATATCAGGGTGCCAAGCCAACCAAGCAGGCTGTCCTGGCCCGGCAACAGGGTGACTTAAAGCATGAGGCATTGAACCGGCAGGCTCGACAGGACAAGCGCTGCTACGTGGCTTCATATCTCTATGGTGTGGATGATCCACGAACCAATGTTCTCCGAAAGTTTCGAGATGACGCGATATTAAAGTGGCCCGGAGGAGCCCTGCTCGTCAGGCTCTATTATCGACTGTCCCCACTGGCCATTCACTTGAGCCAGTCATCGCCCAGGATTACAGGCATTTTGCGCTTCCTGGTGGATCGACTGGTGTGCTGGTGCTCCCGAAGAGGGAATCAGTCATGACAGGTTTTCTTGCCTCGGCACTGCTTTTATTCGCTATCGCAGTCGTCATTCTCTGGCACCGTCTCAAACGTTCAGATGCGCTTGGCATTGATGGCCGTTTAATCTGGGTCGACGACGGACGGCGTACCAAGCCGTTTTTTAACGCCAGGTACAAGGTGTTCGGCAAACCGGATCTGCTCTATCGCGTGAACGGCGGTGTTCTGGCGGTCGAATACAAAAGCCGGAATGGCCCGATCTTTGAGAGTGACATCGTGCAGGCAAAATGCGCCGCATTGTCCGCAAGGGGCGATCAGTACAAGGTCTCCAGAATCCTAGTCAAAACAGGACAGGCCGAGAAATACATTACCCTGCCCCGCTCTGACCATGCCCTGTACCGGGAGATTGAATCCGCAACAATTCTGGCCAGAAAAGCAAAAAATGGCGAGGCGGTACCCTGTCTGCCGGCGCCCCGGAAATGCCGTTCCTGTGCCTACCGGGACCATTGTCGGGAATCTGGAGGTAATTAAGACATACACTGAGCAATGCTCTTCAATACCGGCCAACCGCGGCTCCGTCTAAACTCAGCGATTTTGGTACTCTGAAATCTCCTGCTTCAGGCTGGCATACCATCCCAGCAAATCATCCTCGGTGACCTCACCCTGGGTTTGCGCACTGGCCTTTTGACGCTCGATCTGAGCGCGTTGTTCAGCATACACATCGTGAAGTGCTTCAACCGAGATGTTGTAGCCTTCATGCTCGTTGAGTTGTTTACGAAGCGCTTTGAAGGCAGAGGGGCCAACCGGATGCTTGCGCTTCATTTCAATATCTTTAGGCCGAATATCGAAAACCTCACCCCAATGGTCGACCGCTTGCTCCCAGGCTTGGGATAAGGTGCAGTCTTTTGTGATAAAGAAGCGGACTGGATTTCCGGGCTCATTCACGGAGAAATAACACCGCTCCTGATCAATCCGTTCCCCGGTCGTGATCCCCATCGTGATACCCCGGAACCCCACACCACGGCATGGGCGCGTGTTTGGGTGATTCGTTTTTAAGGCATCGATGTATTTCAAAGCCGCCGAGCGGGCAGACCATCGGGCATCGTAATAACGCGCTCGTGTTTCCTGATAGCGATGCCAGAATTCATTTGGAATCGCAGACACTGGAGGAATCAGGCTGAAGTACTTTTGGTAGCGCTTACCTCTTAGTGTCGCTGTCACCTGCCAGCCGTGAAAACCAGAGGATAGCTGGCCTTTCTCATAGAAATGGATGGCCATAGGTCGGTATCAGACCTCCGTTTTGGTTAGTGGAAAATTGCACAAATGGGTCTTACTTCTGAAAGCCGCCCGCCAAGTACCAGGAATACGACTCACCCCAGCATTCAGTTTCCCCTCAGCGAGGCCCTTTCTGCGCCGGGTGCGCCCTCGGCTGAAAAAGGATGCAACGTCTTGCGGCGGGCTCAAACAACCAGGAGAACCATTTCTGACTCACTGAGTTTCCCGGCTCAAGGTAAGAACGCCTGATTGCTGAGTGAAGTTCAGCTGGCTGAGGACGCTCATTCCCAACAACACCATGTCGGGATCCATGGCGGGACTGATGGTGCCGGGCACGTTAGTGAACCTCATATCGCCCAGACGGAGCTCCGGTATGATAGTACTCCACACTTTCACCTTACCAGCCGCCGTCTGTGCAACGCCGGGGCGGCCCCGAGTAAGGCCCGCTTTCTGGGCTACCGATTCTGAAATCGACACGGTAGTGGCGCCAGTGTCCAAAATAAAGGTGACGCTGTGGTTATTGATGGTGCCGTCCACCAGATAATGCCCTTGGCGATTGGCTTTCAGCTCAATTTCGGTGGCACCGCCACGGACATGGCTGACCAGTTGCTGATTGGGGTTGTTATTGCGGGCATCCACTCGGTCGAATAAATATGTCACAACACCGATCAATACAGCCCAAAAAACAGCAAAGTAAAGAATGTATCTGATTTCGGGTCTGATGGCACCGGGTTTACTCATCCCATTCCTTGCTGTGAATCCGCGACAGGCTGTTTTCTATTCTAACCCATCCTGAATTCCGGAACAGCCGGCCAACACGACGATGAATTCGAATCAGTATCCGTAAAGTACGGGCCACCAGAGCCGCACATAAATCACGGTTGTTCTGTCGCCCCTCCTCCTCGCGTACGAAAGGATCACGCAGAATCTGCAACGGCGCTCAGTTCAACTGCAGGCTGAGCTGGTGGGAGTCGCACTTTTCGGGCTCATTATCTAAACAAGCCACAATCAAGAGCTCCGCTGTTTTAGGAATGACATTCAGAAACTCTGTGATATCCACCACATGACTTTCAAGCCCCCGTTCTCGCCCAGCCGGTAAGCTTGAGCAGACAAGCTCATGTCTATTGTCAGGGGCATAGTCACACCGGAACGATGCAAACTGACCACAGGCCGTCTGTTCTGAGGAGGGAAAAACACACTGAACCGAAAACAGCTCTACGTCATCTTCCACCTGGAACGCGCCGTCCTCACTCAGATAAACAGACGCTGTATAGGGAAAGGTCTCATCGAACCCGGGAACCGAGAGGTCGTCATAGTAGACATCCGTATTCCAGGTCAGACTGATGATATCTCCCGGTGAGAACTGATTTTCCTGGCCTTCTGAGAACGCGGCCAGATTGAAAACACTCGGTTCCCGTGGTGAATCGGAAAACTCAAAAACAAGTTCCTTGTTTGCGTCAGTGTTGCCTGATGATGAGGATTTCTCGATACCAGCCCCATCGCCCCCTCCCCCACCACAACCGAGGAGAAGAGACGTTGTGACTCCTATTAACGCAAACTTAAGGTGGGGCATGGCAAGGCTCCTCAGAAAAAATCCATGGTATGCCGGGACTGCGGGGAGTAAATCGGGAATGGGTCTTTCGTTGATGTCCCTTTAACGGTTGAAAAAGGGCCCTCTTTCGAGGGCCAACCTCACTCAACACCCACCACAGGATCCGCACACTTTCGATATGGGTAATGTCTCATGGGTTTTGGAACCCGCAACCCTAGGGGCAGGCCCGTCTCTATGCAGAGTGTTGCCACCGGGCCGCTTGGTTCTATACTGGGATAAGCGCAGCCGGATCCGTCAGTCCTTTGAAGAGCCCTTTGGTTTGGGCCTACCGCCGGCCGTGAGTGGTGTTCTTGACATCATATTTTGGCCGGCTCGACCAAGTTATGACATAACCCTTAGTCGTGACCGCCGCTCTTAAACATAAAGCGAACATTCGAGTCAGGGCTTTTCTCCAGAGACTCCAAGCATAATCACAGCCATTTCATACAGTACGATTGGCAGAGTAAATTGCAGACGCTGAAAGATCACATTGCAGGGATGTCGGTGCCCGGCTAAGCTATTGTTTTATCGATTTATGTGTAGCACGATTGGTGGTACAAAGTCAGTAATAATGAAACAGTCAAATTGGCGCAATGATAGAGCGCGCCGGATAGTCGCTGTTATAAATTAGGGAGTTGTCATCAATGGAGTGGCGCAAGGACGATTACCTAATCACTGACGACAAATCCAAGGTGCAACTGGATATTGTCCACCGCTTGCTTGCTTCAACCTATTGGGGTGACCGCCGTCCCCCAGAAACCGTAGAGCGCATGGTTGCAGGCTCCATCTGCTTCAGTCTTTACCGCGGTGCCACGCAGATTGGTTTTGGGCGTGCAGTTACCGATAGTGCTACGTTTACCTGGGTCGCGGATATTGTGGTTGAGCCGGAGTTTCGCGGAGCTGGCTTGGGACAGTGGATCATGGAATGTTTGGTGGCGCACCCAGCCATACAGGGAACTCAAATGGTGTTGCAAACTCGCGATGCTCAAGGGTTGTACGAGAAGTTTGGCTTCTCTGGAAATAGTGCTCTCATGAGCACCAAAGTCACTGATCTATAACAAGTCGCAGCAGTGCGCGGCCGGTGGCCGCCGGACGCCCTTTCTGTGGCTCCTTCGTCGCCACTCCAAGGCGGCCGCTGTGCTTCAGCCGTGGGAGTCACTAAACATATGAGCCATCCAGAAGAACACCCTTTATTCGACATCCCAGAAGATAAGGATATCAAGATATGGCGTTTCATGGATTTCACAAAATACGTTTCATTACTAGAGTCGAAAAGGCTGTTTTTCTCTCGCGCCGACCGCTTGGGGGATCCTTTCGAGGGCTCCATAAGCAAGCGATCAATGGCAGCTCGCAAATATATAGCTGAAAAGTTTGGCCGTGAGGTGCAGGGAGTGAATTCTGCGTTAGTAGAACTAGCGGGATTCGAAGGAAAGCTATGGGATTCAGTAGAGGCTGATACCTATCATCTTCGTTGGAATGCTGAGTGGATGTTCATAAGTTGTTGGCACATGAACCCTGTTGAATCATCCGCCATGTGGCAGTTATATGCGCCTTCAGGGCACGGCGTAGCCCTTCAGACTACATACCGAAAGCTTCGAGAATCATTGCCGAATGATGTGTATATTGGGAAGGTACAGTACATCTGCTACGAGAAAGATCTAGTTGATCTAAAAAATGCTTTTAGTCCATTTATATGCAAGCGCGAATCGTTCTCCCATGAGGCCGAGCTCCGAGCAATACATCATGATAGTCCCAAATATACGAAGCGTGACGAAAATACAGGTGAGGAAGTACGGGCAGCCGCTCATCATGTAAGAAACTCCGAAGGCGGGAAGTCTTTCGCTGTTGATCTTGATCACTTAGTAGAAAACCTTTACGTCAGCCCCGTCGCAGAGTCTTGGTACGCAGAGCTAGTTACTTCAGTTACGCAAAGATATTCCTGTACGTTTCCAGTGAACCAATCATCTTTGGACGCAACTCCAATATTTTAAGCTGACACCCAGCAATTGCATGCAGCCGACCCACCTTTCGCTACGCTCTAGGTGGGCGGCTGAGGCAAGCCGTTAAGTGTGAGAGGAAAAGATTTTGCAAGAAGTAGAGCCTTCAGAGGTAATTGAATTCGGAACCGCTATCTTATTGTTCCTCGCAGCGCTAATTCCCTTTGTGCAGTGGGTTTGGGCAAAGATCTCAACCCATGATTCTAAAGAGGCTCTCTTTGTCAATATCTTGAACATGTTTGCAGGCGGTCTATACACGATTGGGCTCCTCTTCTGGATAGCCACCGGTATGCAGAAGGCAGCTCTCGTTATCTACGGGATCGGGCTATTGTTCCAAGTCGCAGGCTTTTTGAGAGAAGAGAAGAAGATCAAGGGTGCAACTCTATCGCTGGTGATTTGTTCTATAGCGTTCGCCAGCCTTATTCAGTTCTATTTCCTCGAGCGTGTGATTGAGAACCAAAACCGCATGATCGAAATTCAATCTGAAGTAATCGGGCATTTAACCAACGAATGAAACTGACCGAAGGAGCCACTCCAAGGTCGCTGGTCTTCAGCGTTATATTTGAGGTAGTAGTTTGACTAAATTCGAGATTATCAGCTCACTAATATCTCTACTCGCTGTGGCGGTGGCTTTCTATTCGCTTCACCGGTCAAAGAAAAACCATGATCAGCTTGTTGAGCTCGAGAAGGTTCATGCCAAGCTCAGTGAACGAGAGCTTGCCGAGTACGACAAACGGGATCGTGATGCACTGAAGGCCGTTTTATCGGTGCGAATGGTAAAAGATGGTAGCGCGCATAAATTCGTAATAACAAATCAAGGTCAAGCAGAAGCCAAGAATATTTACTTTGGCTTAGAGCAAGACAATGACCACAATCCGCTCGTCCCAAACGACTTTGAGCAAAAGACTCCTTACCGAATACTTGGGCCGGGCGACAGTTACTATCTATTGGCATCAATCCCACTTAGCGTCCGGCAAAATTCCTACTCGGTATCTCTTCGCTGGGATAATGCCGATGGTAGTCAAAACCGCGTTCTTCGGAGTGTTGCCAGGTAAAATATGACCAGCCGCTGTTGCCGGACAATTTTTCCACCGCTTTGCGGCTCCAAGGTTGCCGCAAAGCTCTGCGTTGAGGCTGTAGAAAAACCCTAAATCGGACCGGTTTTGGTAGCATTGAGCAAACAGACAAGGAGTCGTCGGGATGCCCCGCTTCAAGCACTACAACTACGACCAGGATGCGATGGTCGTGATCAACTACCAGGAACAGCTCCAGCCAGGCACCTTTGAACACGCCGTTCATTATCTGATTGAGCACAAGCTGGATCTGTCGGTGTTTCATCCCAAGTACCGCAACGACGACACCGGCCGCATGGCCTACGATCCGGCCATTCTTCTGAAGATCATCCTGTTCGCCTATTCCAAAGGCATCACTTCCAGCCGTGAAATCCAGTGGTGCTGCGAAACCAACATCATTTTTAAAGCACTGTCCTGCGACACCGTTCCGCACTTCACTACCTTGGCCAAGTTCGTTAGCAGCCACGCTGAAGAAATCGAAGAGCTGTTCGAACAGGTGTTGCTGGTGTGCCATGAACAAGGCTTGCTAGGCAACGAGTTGTTTGCCATCGACGGCTGCAAAATGTCCTCGAACGCTGCCAAAGAATGGTCGGGCACCTTTAAAGAGCTGGGTGAAAAACGAGACAAGCTGAAGCGGCTGATTCGCCATCATCTGCGTGAACACCACGAACGGGATGAGGCCGAAACCGAAGCCGAATTGGATAGGGATATTCGCCGTGCGAAAACCATCCTGTCGTTAGACGAAGCGATGACCAAAGTAGACCGATTCCTAAAGACGAGCAGCCCAAGGATGGGCCAAGGGAAACGGCGCAAGGAAGTGAAGAGCAACATCACCGATAACGAAAGCGCGAAGATGACCACCAGCAAAGGCACGATCCAGGGCTATAACGGCGTGGCCACGGTGGACAAGAAACACCAGGTCATCGTGGATGCTCAGGCCTTCGGGGAAGGGCAGGAACATCACACGCTGCAACCCGTGCTGGAAACGGTCGAAGCTCGCTTCAAGAAGTTGGGCATTGCCGACAATATCTACCAGCAAGGTACTGTCGTTACGGCGGATACGGGCTTCGCCAACGAAGCGAACATGAAGTACCTGCACGAGCGACAAATCAACGGCTACGTGCCGGACAACAAATTCCGAAGCCGGGACCCTAAATTCGCGCAGCAGAAAGGCAAGTACGGAAAGCGGCACCAGAATCTGCCCAAAACCGATTGGAAAAACATCATTCCGGCGAGTGAATTCCAGTTCGATCCGGTGAACCTCACTTGCATTTGTCCAGCCGGGCAAGAGCTTCATTATGAAGCGACCCGTACGGATGGGAATGGTGTATCCAGAGCACACTTCAAGGGCCGTCTGCTTCAGTGTCGAAACTGCCCCAAGAAACGCCAATGCATGCAAAACCCCGCTTCGGCCGAGCACCGAAAAGGCAGCGGCAGGCAGGTGACGTTTGCACTGGAGCGAAATCGTGGGCCCAACTACACCGATTGGATGAAGCACCGAGTGGACAGTCCGCAAGGCAAAGAAATCTACAGCCACCGCATGTCGGTGGTGGAACCAGTGTTCGGCAACATCGGTACAACGAAACGCCTAAACCGTTTTAGTCTGCGTGGAAAGCGAAAAGTGCAGGGGCAATGGCAGCTGTATTGCTTGGTGCACAATATTGAGAAACTGGCGAATTATGGGCAGATAGCTGCGTGAACAGGGCGAGGCAATGCGTCCTGAAATGCCCCTTGGGCACAAAGCTACGAGCGCCTGAACGCTGAGATAGCGGGATTGAGGTCTATTAAGGGCAATCAATCCGGAAACAGGAAGTTGCTGGGCGAACTGACCGGCTGAAACAAACGAGATCGAAGGCGGTGGAATGCTCGCTCATTTTTGGGTTTTTCTACAGCCTCGTTATCGTCCAAGCCAAATGTCCGCTTTGCGACCCCTTCGGCCATTTCATGGTGTCAATCTCCGGCCACAATATGGTGGCATGACCAAGTGGTTTGAGCTGTGATCGCGAGTTATCCACAGAAATCTATGGATAAGTTGACAAAAAAATACGGAAATCGTCGTTACAGCAAGGAGTTACAGGGATGGTTAATTTATGATCAAAGCAAGCTCAAAAGTACAGATCAAGGCAGCGACTAAAGGAGACTATTGGCTGTTCAGGATTGGCCTGTGTGTAGGATCGATAGCTCTGGTGCTTTCGCTGGTCAGCCAGTCTTTATTTGCTCCGATATTTCTGATGTTGGGTACAGGTTTGTGCCTCTACGGAAAGAGGCACGGTGTAGTTTCGTTGGTCAATCATATGGACGAGAAGTATGGAGAGTTCGCTGGTTACCGAATTCTCAGGTGGATACTCCGAGCCGTGTTGTACTGTGCCGCCTTGATTATTGGCGCTATTTTTGGGCTCATTACAGCGGAAACGAGAGCTAACCGCCGCCACTCTGGAATGGCCGACATGGTTGAACCGAATTTAGATGCAATTTGGGAGAGCGATCCCGCCAGGTATTATGAAAAGCAGGCACCGGGTCCCTTTGACCGATAAACCGTGATCAGTGGCTCCCATGCCTGATTAATCGTTATTCCCTTGTTTTTTGAGTTTGATAACCGCTTTAGGCCGGTTTCTAACCGAGGTCTGTTAACGGGTGGATGTCTTGAGTCTCTCCGTCCAACGACGGATACACAGAGGTACGGTTCCAGGCAGGCCAGGACGCTGGCCATGCCCCCCCCTTCTACCACTTGTGAGGACGGGAGCCACTATTCGGCAGCTCCCTTAACCAATTTATGGTCGGCCGCTCCGGCCTCCCATTTTGCTTGCCACCCTACCCGCGACCCGTGCAGCAGCCATACCTCCAGCTGCGGCTCCACCGACGCCGCGAGAGAAGCCCGTTGCACCTGCTGCTGTGCCACCAGCAACGCCACCACCAGATATTCCTCTTAACATACCCGCCCCTGCGTAGGCCATGACGGACAACCAGACCATCGGTAGTAGCAGGATCGATGACGTAGCAACGGTGGAAATCAACAACGAATTGGTTGCTTCATCAAACCCTCCCGCCTGGGAGCCGTACATATCGAGGATTCGGTTATCAAACCAGTAGGCAGCAGCCCAGATCGCATTGATGAACTCAAGGCTGAAATAGGTCAGGGCCAGCCCGAAAAATGAAACAAGACCGTAGTTACCAAACAGCATGACAAAAGGGGCCGCCAGGATAATCACCATCTGCAGCATCACCAAGATCATCGGACCCGCAATCTTGAACATCTGGCGAATGGAGTTTGCCTGCAGAAACTCGTTTGCAGAGGTACCGACATTGGCGATATCGAAGATGTTGTCGAGAACCGAACGCCACAGTGACTGTTCAGCCTCGAAATTATTGCTCATATCGACGTCTGTGCTGGACTTCAGGTTCGCAGCGTTATTCTGCAGCACCAGCTTCAGGATCATGTCTTCTTTAAGCTCTTCGGTCACATTGGTTGTGGTAAAGACGTTGAAGCCCCATGTTTTCCAGTCGGCAAGAATATCGCCAGCTTCGTCCATAGGTATGTCATTGAGAAGTTTGTGTCTTAGCCCCAGGCTCGCATTGACGCCGCCCCCAAGACTTTCTTCACCCAGCCAGACTTCTTTACAGGAGGGGTTAGCACCGAATTCATTGACCTGATCGCTTTGGCGCATCACAGTTTGTCGAGTGAAGCCTTTATCCTCCATCCGGTGCATGTAGGCCGAGGGATGTTCGTAGTATTCGTCCAGGTAGCCCAGCAGGATGTGGCTCCCCATCCAGTCAATGTTCGCCCAGGGTGTTACGTTGGCCGGCAGCTCCGGCGTCGGTGGGTTTTCTCGGAAGCGCGCTATAGCCTTCTGGTAACACACCTCGTTGAATTGCTGTACCTCTTCCCGAAGCCGTTCGGACTGGATGCTGACGTTAGAAATCCGCATCAACATATATTCGTAGTTATTCACGCACGTCATGCTCTTGATGGTAGTGTGCGTGATCGCTGTCGACAGGAACTCCACAAAGCTCCAGGCCACAGGTTTATGAACCTGCCAGCCGGAAAGGTCACTGAACGTCGAGTTGTAGGCCGGGGACACGTTGTTTCCCGTCCCGGAGATATTGGACGGGGCGTTGCAGTCCGGCACGCCGAGTTCATAGCGCACCGTCGACAACTGTGTTGAGAAACCTTTATAAGGAAGCACGCACAACATCAGAACTAGGATCATTCCCAGCAGTGTCGTTTCCATGCTTCTGATGGTTTGAGCGGCTTCTCCTGTCGAGTAGTTATCCTTGAAGTTAGAGATGATGGCGACGATAAACGGCACCAACGCCAATCCGGAACCGACCAGCACGTCCCAGATCGCCTCATACATGTTCCACCCGAACATCAGGGTGTAAATTTCCAGCAGCGTATTGGCAACCATCCCTGTCAGCCCCCCAGACCCAATTGTTGAATCAAAACCAGTTCAATGAAGATCAGCAACAAAACAATCTTCCACCACTGCGAGCACATGTGCAGATAGTCCACGTGGCGTTTCTCCAGGATTTCCTCTGACTCTGAGCCGTTTGCACCTTGTCCTGCGCGAGTTGCCCAACGGGAAATGAGAGGCCAGCAGCCCACTAAAGCTGCGTACATGGCCATCCGATACCATTTCCATTCAGAAATCAGGTTCAGCGTGGATAACTCTTCAGCCGAGGTTTCGGTAAAGACGGAAATGACCATGCCAACCAGCATTAATGCAATCAAACCGCCGACACTTATCAGTAAGAACTTCCGTGTCCTGTTCATTCAAGGCTGCCCCAGCGAATTCAGGCCGGTTGGTTTTGCCCTCGAAGGTGCCCGAGTATTCTGGATTTCACGCTCTTCAGCACCAACGATGCGTTGAATGGTCAGCTTCGCAATGGCCTGACGGGTTTTGATTTCATTATCGAGTTGGTCGAGTTCAACCTGCAGGTGATCAATTGCATCATTGACCACAGCTTTGGCCGACTGCAGATTGGACACATTGGGCTCTTTAACACCCGAACGAAGCATTTGTGTCAGTAACCTGCCCTGCTCGACCAGGCGGGTGTAAGCAATTTCACCGGCTAACTTCCGAATCATGGTTGGCTGGCTGTCCAGCGGTCGCTTTCGAATCGCCGAAATCACCGTGTCGTCAACCAACACTCCCGGTGGTGCAGACACTCTGTTCAGGTTCTGCCAGGTCATTGGGGTCACACCGCTCACGAGGTCTTCCAGGTCGTTGTAGATACTCTCGGACATATCCCGGTGCTTGTAGGTCAGACCTTTACCCGGCGTGGTTTCCAGTTTTTTACAGGTCTCACAAGTTCGGATTTCAGTATCACCCACCACTTCCATGGCCCATGTGGCGGCGGCGACCGGACCACTCCAGTACTCCCAGAGCGGTGTCCCCTGACCGGCAGCCGGAGGAATACTGGCCGTGGTGCAGGGGTTACTCTGATCGAACAGCACGTTGTACCCGACAATCACGACATCTCGCAGCGCATTGATGGGCGGCATTGCTACGCCCCCTTTCTTGACGCCGCAGATCCACTCCGCCCCTTCGTTACCCGCTTCCAGCCTATCAACTTCATCCTTGGTCGCTTTAGCATCACCACCTTTAGCCCCAATTTGGTAAGCCCACTCGGAAACCTGGGCATTCACTTTGAATTTCTCAAACGGAAAGCCCTGGTCGCCCATCATGACCGACGCCATTTCCTGACAGGATGTCTCGGCCCACTCAAAGTCCATTTTTCCCTGCAAAATGCCCTGCTGAAGAAGGTCATACAGTGCCGGGTCCGCTCGCTGGATTGCCAGCGCGGGTAAGGATGCTACCGCTCCGGTGGCCGACTGGATGATGTTGTTCATCATGTTCTTGAAGCCATCGGTGATGCCGTTCAACTGATTTGACACCGTAATCTTCGGATCAAACTTTCCGCACTCCATACCGAGATCCCAGCCTGAACCGAAACTGAGCACCGGAACGGTATGAACGGCCGTTGGAGGCCCTGACAGCATTCCGCCTCCGATTCGGTAATCAAACGCATTTTTCAATCGCGGTGAGCTGGTATCCAGCGCAAACGCTGGTGCCACCAGTGACACTGCCAGCGCAAAGCAAACCAAACGTTCTTTTGGGTTTTTCATACACCTATCCTTGTCGTAAACAGCTTACCTGGTGGCGGTCATCAACCACTGTGCCAAACGAGGGTCTGTCCAACCCGCTGGCAGCACTTGTAGGCTTTCCAGAAATTCCAAACGTACGAACCATCCGAGCTGCGCTTACTAGGGCCAGGCATTGCGGACATGGGGAACTGGGCGCAGGAGCTCTCGTTGTCCGGATAAAGCATCTGAAACACACCCGTGTCCTTGTCGTTCTGATCCAAGGGGCCGGCGGGCCAGTAGCCATCTTCACTGGGCTGGCCAATTGAGAAATACAGGTGAGGTTCAAACGTACGCGTAATGAAATGCATCGCCCGGAAGGACGTCAGAACCGCACTCTTCAACCCATCGGCCTGTGTCAGAAACCCCATTCTCGGGAAGATCGAGCCGTAGTTATTCGTCATCGTGCCGAGATTGTAGGCAGGCACGCCAACAGCCCAGGACTGCGGGTAGAAGAGTTCTGGCAGATTCCAGCGCCAGGCAATGGAGTCCAGGTTTGAAATGTAATACGGAAAAAAGGGAAACGACCGGCCGGAGCAGACCATACCAAACAGGCCGGTCGCCATCGCATTGTAGGCAACCAACGCGGGGTTTCCGTAGGCGTCGACGAGTTTAAAGTCCAGGTTAACGTGGTCATTTTTGACCGCTTCGTTCGATTGTCCGCCTCGGACCTCTGTGACATTGTAATTCTCGACCCAGGAAATCATCGTCGTCACCCAACTGCTATCCGACGTCCCCTGGCTGACTTGATTGATGTCCTGGCTTTCTGTCCAGGGCTCACCATTTGCCCTGTCATAACTCTGAACCACCAGATCGGGGACAAAGTTTTTGACCTTGATGCTGGTGGTAAAAGTACAGATCGGCGGAACCACACAGCTCATCCAAACACAGGCGCCCCGTAACTCCCAGTCCATACAGGACATGGCCGCGGCCATTGTCTGCTGCGTAATATCGATCGTATTGATAACCCCGCTGTACTGGTCGTTGGTTTCGCCGTGGCAAGCGATGCACTCAACCGTGCCGCGCTGTTCAAGCAGCTGTTGAGTGCTGCCAATCGTAGTGTCCCGAACAGCGTCCGTGGAGGATGGGTTATAGTTGGTCCAATCCGACGGGTATCCAACGGCCCATCCGGACGCCAGCAACAACCAGACTGAAGCAAGTAATTTCAGACACGGGTTCACCGCCTACCCTCCTTGTTGTAAACCTCCAGAGCGGCCTTGAGCGAGCGCTGGCCGTAGACAACTTTTTGGTCGTTAAACACCACTGCAGGTATTTTTTTGATCTGTAACCTAACTGCGGCTTCGATCGCCCGGCTACCCACTTCAATTTGCTGATAGACGCCCCCCCAATCAGGACTGTTCAACAAGTCGCTGAAGGCGCGCCGGTGGGCATCTTCGTAGGTCTGGAGATTGAGATCCTCTTGCAAGCGGGATCGAACCTGCCGGTTAAGCTCCTCTGTCGCTCGTTGGCTCGCATCCAGCTCATAAACCTCGACCGGTAGCCCGGGAGGCAATGAAACGTCATCCAGCACAAACGTTTCCTGGGTCTGAAATATCCGAAGGCTGTGGATGGGCTCCAACGCTTGGGCATTTCCCGTGATCAGGCTGACCAGAAGGGAAAGGGCAACAGTCGTCGTCCTCACAAGGCTGTCTCCTTCTCGGCGGCCACATCAGCACGCAGCGTTTCCAATACTTCCTTGGCTACCGCGTCCTGGCCCTGATCAGCGTGCATTTTCTCCAGCCGCTCAAGCGTTGCCTCTGCCGCGGTTTTTCTTTCGCGGTTCGGAACGGGATCCGCCGGCTTTTCCGCAATACCCCGGTAGTAGTCGATCATTTTCCCGACGTATTCAGCGGCCTCTACCTCAGTGATTCCGAACTGTTTCATGTATCGGGCACGTTCCGTTTTCTCATCTTTCTCTGTACCTGCAAGACTCAGGTACAACGACGGCGGCACGTTTCGGAACAACGCCTCCATGTTTTCCGACAGAACGACCCCTTCCGTGTACTTCTTGGGTTCTTTGCGGGCCGACAGCATCAGTTGCTTCTGCTCTTCTGTCAGGTTCTTGAAGCGGGCGATATCCTCAATCTCGTCCTGTGGCATAACCAGACAAATCCACCACTCAATCATGTTGAGCATCTTTTTCGCAGAACTCGGAAAGTCGGCCATGTTTTGAGTCGCCACCCACCACCAGGCACCCAGCTTTCGCCACATTTTCACGACTTTCACGACAAACGGCGCCAGCAAAGGGTTGGTTGTTATGATGTGGCCTTCATCGGTGAGCATGACGATGGGCCGTTCGTCATGCTGGTGTTTCTCGGCAAGGTTGTTGATTCGCATCATGATCGATGTGTAGGCAATGGCCAGCTGGGCGTTGTAGCCTTCCCGGGCAAACGTCGCGAGATCCACGATGGTCACATCGGTATCGGGCCAGGCTTCACCGTCTGTATTAAAAACCTCACCCTCGAACCCATCACAGAACATCCGAAGGGATTCGCCCATCTCGAAGGCCCGCATTCTCCGGTGCTCCGGATAGTCCTGGTCTTCGTTGATCATCCGAAAGCCGTCAGCCACATCTGAGGTCATGGTTCTCCGACCGGCTTGCTCTGCTTTTCGGGCACCATTGAAAATGGCATCCCTGATCATTCGGCGGTCTGCGCGGGACAGCTTTTTCGCCTCTTCTTCTTCGCCTCCGGTGATCATGAGCGTGGCGATAATTTCCATCTCACCCATGATGTCGCGCTGGTCATCACCATCGTCATCGGCGGCTGTGTCCTCGGCCATCATCATCTCTGCCAGAACATCCATTGCCGCTTTGGCCCGCACCTGCTTCTGCTCGGCTTCGTTCAGCTCGTGAAACGATTTCATCACACCATCGCTTCGGATCTTTTCCGGAATGTGAGCCGCCAGGTCCTCCTCGCCGACTAATGAGCTATCGCTGACGATCCGAGACCCCAGAAGATCCTCTTTATTGGTCTGGAGAAGTTTGTCTGCGTCCACGAACGGAGGCAGGCATACCCCCGCGCCGGGCTTGAGCTGAACTTTGTTCACGGACAGGCCCTTGCTGGCGAAATAGTCACCCAAAAGCCCGAAGGAGTTACCCGCCTCGACAATGAAAAGCCGGGGCCGAAGCAAGGCCATGATCTGGCCTGCCATATTCGTGATGTGCGCAGATTTGCCCGCACCGGTTGGGCCCAGGATCAGTCCATGTGCGTTTTTCTTTCGGTCTGCGCCATTGAAAGGATCGAAGGACACCGGCTCCCCACCCCGGTTGTACTGGGTTTGTCCCGGATTACCTGTGCCTCTGTGGCGACCAAAAACGGAAGAGAGATTTGCCAGGTGCTGAGACCAAACCGGACGCGTGGCTTTAAAGTTAGCGTCCATGCCGGGCTCATAAACCATGGGCAGGTTGTAAACATAGGCATCGAGTCCAAGAGATTCGTCTTCCTCTCGCACCGGTGATAGCTGGTTGGTCAGAAGGATCGTACTTACTGCGTTGGACTTCTTGCGAAGATCGCGAAGATTCTCACCGCGAATATAGACGCACATCATCGCCCGATAGAGCTTGTGCTTGTTGCCCATTAAAGCCTTGGCGGTCTCACAGTCACCCCGGGCCATCGTCGCATCAACTGACTCGCCCTTGGATTTATCCTGGATCCTGTTGATATGGTTCTGAACTTCATCCTGAGGCGTGATGATGATGGTCGTCGCCATGACTGTGCCCGGCGGCATTTTATCCATCATGCAGGACGCTTTACCGGTGGTGAGACCGTCCGGCGTTACCGCGCTGACCTCCCCTGCAATCTGGCCGATTTTCGGTGTTCGACGGATCTTATGAACACGAATGCACCGATGCGGCAAGCCATCGAACCACCAGGTTTGCGAATCGGCATCCGACCTGGGCATGCTGAAAAACAGGGATTCCGCAAAGTCATCACCGTAAGGCAGCGCCTCTTCTCCGGGATAACTGGCTAATTCAACAAATTTCCAGCGGTTGCCACCGGTCAGCTCCGGGCGCGGATTGAACCATTTGAGCAGCCACTCATAATAGGTTTTGCCGTCATTGCGCACCAACGTGATGCCCGCATCGCGAAAAGAGGCTTCAAGCTTTTCAATCGTATCGTTCAGTTCTTCTTCTGGTGTCATCCCCGCGTACGATTTCCACTTTGCCGGCAGTCTGCGATAGACCACCATTTTGATGCGGCGAATTTTCCCGCTCCAGGGGGCATCCAGGACTTCTTTGTCCTCGAACAGGCCACCTTCTTTACAAATCCCTCGCAGGTGGGCTTCCATCTTTTCGAGCCAGTCTTGGGTGAACTCTGAGCCTTGACAGTAGTGCTTGGGATACGCCCTCAACGCTGCGATGTAGGACTCCATGTCGTCATCGTCGTAGGTGTACTGCTGTATAATCCAGGGACCGCTGGTCAGCTCCTCAAAACAGTCCTGCAACGCATCCTGAATCATGTCCCGCCGGTTCTGGAGCCAGTTGTAGGATCGGCCCTCAGTCGCGATCGGCATGATGTCAAAGACAGCGCCTACGCTCTTACCGTCATCGAGCAGGACGGTTTTCGAGTCTGTCTGGAATTCGTACCAAGGCAGCTTCTGAACGAACGACGAAGGCCGCCCGTACATGCGCTTGGCCTCCAGCGTACTAAGCGGTTTAGCTCTCGATTTGTGTTCAATTTGCGCGGGAGTTTCAGCCCTTTCCTCCTTCTGGCGGGCATTACCCGAGGGGGAGAAAACATCTTTAAGTGCCTTGGCGATATCCATATCGTTACTCTCCGAATTCGTTCCGCATATCACTGAGCTCGCCCGGCATCGCGTAGTGGTCTTTCTCCCACATACGGAACTCGGTCAAATAACCGGGTATCGGGACCTGGTCACTGGTGGCCAGGTGCGGAGCGACAAACATGTACATCGTCGGATTGGGAAGCAGTTTGAATCGTTTCTGTAGCTGATTTTTTTCGGAACGTACGTAATCGCTGAGCCGAACGTCCCCCTCGACCATTGGACGGCGAACCAGAGCACGGGTATCCAGCAACTGTCCATCACCAACTCCGCTCATGTGATTTGCATAAACGGCTTTCATGTCCTGACTGGGCTGAGGAATAAAGTTGTCCTTACTCGCGCAACCGGTCAGCGCAACGCTAATCAAGGAAATACTCAGAGCGGCGATTGACATTCGCATAGTGGTTTACCTTTCTACCTTCGGGATCGTAATCAATGGCCAGTTGTTCCGAGATGTGAATCACCAGCTCCGTTCCTGGCTCAACGTAAATGGCGTCAAACGAATTGCTTTGGCGGGCATCAAGCCAATCCGTCACCTCATCGAGGCTACTGGAAATGGCATCGTTCTTTGCGACCACCATGGGATCGCCCGTCAGCCCTTTGGTCTGTCCACCAAGGGCATTGGTTGAGGTGGTAAATTCGGAGTCCGCTTTGGCTTTGGAATAAGAACTGGCCCCCGTCAGGAGAACTTTCTGAGCGAGATAACTTGGCGCGTTTGTAATCCGCTGGCCTGTCACGCAAGGAATACCGTATTTATCCGAAAACCACGCAATGGCCTCTATAGCCTTTTCGCCTGGCTCGGGATAGCTCACGATTGTTCCGTCCTGGAACGTGAACGTCATCGAGTCGATCTGTCCGCTGACACAGCTCAGAGTCCAGTCGCCCTTGGCAATCCCGGACATCTTGATGCCAGTAAGACCGGGAATTTTGATGCCATTTGAAGACAGGTTCTCAGGTCCAACGATCAGCTTGAACGGATACGGGTCAACCACCTGCCCCCCGATTGGAATGCGCCCCAACAGGGCTGTCATCGAGACTGAACCGAGTAACGTAGCGTTATCGGGAATGGTGTACGCTTTCACCAGCCGCTCTTCTTTAGACTTTTGCTTTTGCTGTGGCATATCCAGGCCGGTGACCGAGGAAACACTGCTGGCGCCCAGATCAAAATCTGGCAGCGAAATCTTTGATGGATCCCGGGGGTCTACCTCAGCTTCCAGGGGGTTTGTCCAAATCACTTGATCAAAGTCGACGGGCGAGCCGCTGTCGTCATAACCAAGGCCCGTAGGGATTCCGGCTGAGTTAATGTCGTATCCGTTGGCCGTGGTCTGGCTTTTTTCGTTCGAGCCCTGAAGTTCCTCCAGCCGGCTTTCCAATTGAGCAATCAGGCCTCGCGTGCGATCCTGAGTGTTTTCAAGCTGTCGCTTCTGTACCGCTGCATCTCTCTCGGCATTCTCGAATCGATTGGCAATTCGCTTATTGAGGCTCTCCTCCATCTTCAGAAGACTGTCGATCCTCGCCTTCAGGCGTTCGTTTTCTTCCTGCAGCTTAATGCTGTCCTCGCGAACCGCACGCGTCTCATTGGTCAACGTCCGCATCGTTTCAACGGGAGTATCAACGTCTACACCGAACTCTTCCTGAAGGTAATCCGCTTCCAAGGGATCTATCCCAAGACCGTTATCGATCTGACCGGGACCGCTCTCAATAGCTGAGAGACCCGAAGTCTCGATCGAGCCGGGATCAGATTGGGCCTGAGAGTCATTGGAACTGCCGCCTTTCATGATGATGACGAAGAGAACCGCAACCACGACGACGGCCAGTGTTTTGACAACAATGTTGGCTTTCATCAGGCTCTCCTTTAGCTGTCCGCTACAGACGCTTGGGTTTCACGCTTCAGGTCCTGGTAGTAAGTCCAGGGATAGAGTGTCTCTTTGAGGGACTGCTCAGAGATCAGGTACAACACCGTGCTATCGCCGGGCGTTCCCTGTGGCTCAAGACTATGGTGCTGTAACGTGGCATGTGAAAACGGCAGGTTGAGGTCCAGATAATCCAGTTGAACCGTTTCGTCAGAAACATTCCGGATGTACAGCGCCGCAAGGTAATACCCGCCGCCCTGGTAGGCCACAACAGGCTTTGAAAGGGTTTTGTAACGGGCCGGGCCTTTGAAAATTCGTACCGCGCCTTTGACCGCAAGCGGCGTTTCCGAAATCCCGGCTTGATCGTGGTGCAGTCGGGTGGGGCCGTAGAGCCTTTGCGCCGCGTAGCGAGTCAGATCAATGGGCGTAATCAGTTCAACCTTTTCAGGCATAGATGCAGCAGCGTCGTCCGCAGAAACCACATTGTCCGATGCCAGCACGATCCGGACGTCCTCAAGTGATTTTTCTCCATCTGCTTTGTCGGTAGCGATGAGATCGAGAAGGATCACTTTTCCGTCGTCCATGCGTCGGATTTGAACACGCTGTTTATCAAATGCCTCGTAAGGGAGGAAATGAACGGCCCCCTGCGCGGACTGGGCCCGGAAGAGTTTCTTAACCTGCTGTCCTTTGGTGATGCCAACCTGAACATGGGAACCGAACTGAATGGATCGTTCCTCGCCATTATGCAGCTCAATGGTCACCGGCAGATTGTCATAATGAATAATCTGTTCCGCCCAACTTGATGTGGCGACACACAGGAAGGCGACTGATGTGATAATGAATTTCCGCATGTTTATTCACCGATTTCCGAAGAGGTGTTCTGAACGTCATCCTGCTCCCGGCTGCTGCCTTCCAGTCGCCTCGGTTTTTTATAAAAACCGTCAAGCGCCAGGCCCCACAGATTGCACTCGGGATCCACATCCCAGCGCACGACTCGAAGGGGGTATCGAACAAAAATGTCTTTGACGATCTCGGAACGGAACGTCTCTTTTACGTTGACGTCGTAGAACGCCACCCAACTGTCTCCAGATTCCACATAGACTCGTTTGGCCGTGTACGGGCGATCCGGCATTTCCTGAAGTGCGCGAGAACGGGTGAGCTCGTGGTTTAGAAGGCGCTGCTGATAATCCCGCTCCAGTTCACCCTTAAATCGTGGAGTGATGTAGCAGCTCAGGCGCTCGATCTGTTGTTTATAGTTATCGGTACCTTCGACTGGCCAATTGTTCACCTGTTGCCAGATGTAGTAGCCAAACGCATAAATATTGAATGGATGCCGTTCGTCGATTCCACGGGTAGAGCCAGAACGAAGATCGGGCGGTATATCCACTTTGATGTGCTCGGGTGCATCCCTCCATCCCATGATCGTAAGAATCAGTGCGACACTTAAAAGTCCGAGCAGTATTCGTAGGGTCAGAATGTGCGAATCGCGACCATCGAGAGCTTTTTTTGTACGCCCCATTGTCACTCCTCCGTCTCCATGTGAATTCGAACAACGGGCTTCTCGCGCCGTATATCCCAGCCTTGGGACGTCTCGATGTAGTTGAAATTGATAAAACTGAATTTTTTCTGGGCAAGTTTCTTCAGATAGACAATATGCAAACCGTCAGGTCTGCGGCGCTTCAGCTCCTGAAGGTATTTCCCTATGACCAGCAAACTGGCGATGGCCATACCCACTCCGATCCCAACGCCAAACAACCCCCACCCGAACGGCAGTAGCACCAGAACTGAGACAGGAATCCAAAAAACTAGGCCAACGCTGATGAGAACAACGACTTCCGTATCCGTTAGCCCCCGGAAAACAACCGGCTCTTCAATGAGCCGGTCGGGGATGAAGTCGATTTCTCGACCCTTCATTCCTGGTTGATTCATCAGAAGATAACGGTTGAGGCTTCGGTAAGCAGGAAGACAACAAAGACGAGCAGCAGAACGCCCATACCACCGTGCATCCCCATATCGCCCCAGGTTTTCTTGCCGTCCCCAATTTCGTTGTAGGTCGAAATCATGTTCCGAGCGACGGCCAGAAAGGCGATGGTGCCCAGAATCAAACCAAGTACGATGGCGATGTCATAGGCGTAGCCTTTCAGCAGTCCGATGTAATCGCCTTGGGCAGGCGCTTGGGAGGGGTTAGTTGTCGTCGGCAATGCAGCATGGACCTGTGTTCCAAACGCCAACATTGCCATGGCAACACCGTGTTTAAAGGCCCGCGCTTTGTGCAAACCTTGATGAATCGCTCTTTCCATTTTTCAATTACCCGGTTGTTTAGGTTGGTTTATTAGCTAACGAGTAGGTACAAAAGAACCATCAACAGAAAAACACTCCGACACCAGATGACGAGCATGCTTGTACCGCTGATTCGCTCCGCACCAAAATCCTCATAGGCCTGCATACAGAGCCAGGCCGTGTAGAGGAAAAACGCCGTCCCACCAATGAGCTGAATTGCATCGAGCATGGCCGCAGAGGTCTGGAAGCAAGGACCGCCCCCACACCCTGCGCCTTCAGCGAACCACTGCTGTTGTTGCGCATTCATTACTGATGCTCCGTGTAGGATTCACTAAGGGCATCAATAGCCGACGGAATGACGGGCTCCATCGGAACAGTCAGATGATGAGCAATACCTGCCTGTATCTTGCGCAGGTCAGCCAAGAGAGTTTCGTACTCGAACTGGGTGCGTTCGTTTGAGTTGGAACGGGCCTTAGCACTCATAACCAACACTTCGAGCGCGGCAAGTTCTGATCTGATATTGGAAAGGGCCTCACGCTCAGCCCATACGTCCGCGTTGGATACGGGCACAAATGCGAGGAGGCAGAACAGCAGAAGGTGTTTCAGGTTACTCATCACGAATCCATTGGACTGGCTTACCGGAGATGAGTTGAATTTAATCAGAGCGAGCGGAGGGCATCGGGTTTATTAGGTCAACAGAAGTTGACCTATTTCGTTACGGATTGGCAAAGAAACATTGGCTTACCAAGGACAGAACAGCTGTAGTGAAAGTGAAGCAATGACTGAGGTGATGGCTACAAACGGGCGCAGGATAAATCCAGCAAGAGATGTTTGGGCGGTAGTGCTTTTCGCCAGCCGGATCTCGGAACATAGCCGTCTCACCCATACCCCCCGCGGATTCAAGGGAGTATGGGGAATTAGAACAGCCAGCATTCAAAGATACTTTTTGAACTTCGAGGTCATGACCATCAGACAAAGCCCAAAAAGAACCGCAAACGGCGTGATAATAAAGTTCGGGTGGATCGAATTTGGAATCGACAGGTAGAGAATCCAGGCGAGGGCCAATACCGGTAGGGAGAATCGTTTTGCCCAGTGATAGACATACCCGGATTCATTCCCGCCACACCAACGCCGCAGATCCCGCTGCATCAGTCCATCGCTGATCCCTACAATGCCGAACAGTATGAAAGCCGGCATCGACAGAAAGAGAATGGCCATTCGAACCAGGAACATGATCAGAACGTAAACTGCCGCCATGAGGTAGTCGTAATATCCTGCTACTAGCCTCTTTACTGCAGCTTTGATCTCACCGTCATCCGGAGACACCGTTTTTACCGCTTGAAGATTGTCGACAATACCTGAATCGATAAAAAGAAAATTCGCTACGGTACTTACGGTTTCACTGGCCGATGAAATCGCACCTTCATTCATGCCGTCCCCGCCTGTCAGGGACTCGCTCAAATACCCAATCTCCGTTTGCATCATGGACTCGGCGTGGGCGTATCCTGGCTCGTCGTAGAAAAACGCCATACCGACCCACTCGATTACTACGGACATAAAGGCAGAAAAAAGGAGCAATCCGATTATTTTGAGAACCAGCTCAATCGTCTTGCCTATGGGCCCTCGCCGCCGGGCCGGGTGTTCAGTGCTCGCCTCAGCCATTACTCATGCCCACCAATTTTCCGCCGTGTGATAGTTTTTATCCATTTCCCGGGTGAGCGCCTGAAGATTCTCGGGCATGTCTTCATCATCTTCCACGGGCAGCGGAAATCTAACTTTCCAGAGTTGACCGCCATCCAACAGGCAAAAAGCCTGCCCTTTTGGCAACGAGGTTATGTGTCCGGGCTCCAGCATCGGTACACGGAGCATTGAGATCCGGTCCTGGGTATTAGACGTGAAGTCCACACTGGACTCGGTGTCTGAAGAATCACTCGCGCCCGATACCGTCATGATCTGCGCAATTTCAACTTCAGGCAGCTGATTGGTGAGCAGCTCAGCTGTTTCCTTTTCCTTGACCCGCAGCATAATCAGGTTGTTGAAGTTGCCTTCCACCTGGCGGGCCTTCGCGGTATTCCCCAAACGAGCCTCGATGTCGCCCCGGGACTGCGTATAGGCGGTAATTTGCATGCCGCTACCGCCCGATTTATTGACCATGGGGAGGAATTCGTCCCCCATCAGTTCATTAAACTCGTCTGCATGTAAGCATACTTTGGGCATAACGTTCGCCTTGCCTTCGAGCATTCCATGTTCGAAGCCGTGCTTATAGATAGATCCACAGACGCTGACCAGGTCTGAGAACATTGAGTTGCCAACGGCTGAGGAGATTTCTGTGTCCGTCATGGCATCCAGACCTATATAGACAATACCTCGCTTACGAATGATCTGCGTCCAGTCGAAAATCGGCCGGTCATCGTCGACATCGAAGTAGTCGGGTGCCAGTAGCTTGCCAATTCTGCCTGTGGTGAGTTTCTCAAGAAGGGGCAAAAGACTCGCTACCAGCTTGTCGAAGTACGTTTTGTCGTAGCGTAAGGCTGAAAGCAGTCCGTGCAGGATCGGATCACTCACCTGCATTTGCTCAACGTATTTCCTTAAAGCCTCGGTTCGCGGATTGGCATGTTTAGCCATGCGGGGATTGGATCTGTATTGCCGTTCGGCATCAGCGGTCATCGCATTGATGTCTTCCATCCAGCCTTCATCACCGTTCATTGGCAGCCACCAATCCAGGTACTGATTGAAAAGCGGCTCGATGTCCGTCACGTACCGGAGAATGTTGTTGTAGTCCGGGCGCATTCCCAGGGAAACAAGCGCACGAGCGACAATATTAATGAAGCGCCACGCAAACTCCTTGAAAGCAGCACTGTTTCCTTCTGACGACAGCTGACCAGAAATGCGGCCGGCAATTTCAGTGATACGCGAAAAGTTACCGATAGCGTTGTAACGAGCACTGATCTCCGGGAAACCGAGGTGAAACATGTAAAAATCGTCTGTTCTTCCTGTTCGCTTCGCCGCCATATACATCCTGGTCAAAAGCCCAGGATCTGACTTTGGGTCGAATACGATGACGGGCCCTTCGTTACGGCGAATGTCCTGCTCAATCAGAATTTCGGCGAGGCGGCTCTTACCGACTCGGGTCGTTCCCATGCAAAGGGTGTGACCGACTCGCTCTGACATGGCCAGAAGCACTTCTTTTTCGTTAAGTTCAACTGCATGGATGGCCGGATTTCCGCCGACAGCGGGATAAGGTCGCACAGGATTCAGTGGATGATCTTTACTGGTCAGTTCCGCAAGGAAGCCTAATCTGGTGTGCTCTATGTTTCTCTCAAATTGCCGAAACCAGGCGTTGATTCGAGACGGCCTCGTGTATTTGGCAAATGCTGGAGCCATCGTATCTTTCAAGCGCTGGGTATGGTGCTGGCCCCAGCGAAATCCCTGCCCCAAATAGAGGTGTTTTCGATAGCAGGGAATCCGGCGCGATGACATCTCAAATCGTGGCAGACGCTTGAGGTTGCGCTGATATCGGGTAACCCGTGTTCCCTGAATGAAGCGGTATACAGCGAACGCGGTTAATACCGTCGCCGAGGTGTAGCCAACACTCGGTGTCATCATCAATGTGGAGGGTGATAGCAGGCAGATCCCGGCCGCACCAATGCTGACACTCATCGACCAGTATTCCACTGGCGGCCTGAGCAGCCCTTCAAGTGGGTAATTGGCCACTAGCGCATAACTCCATCTCGATCCAGATAGAACGGGTAGTGTTTGATGTTCATGTATTCAGCGAAACGGTCACCGGGCATGGGTTGAAGCGTAATACTCTCGCCCGCGATGGACTGTAGTTCGTTCATCTGGGGAATTGTCTGTACGTTTACAACAAAGCCCACGGCATTCTTTGATGCCAGGAACTGGCGGTTTTCCTTAAGCCAGCTCATGGAAACGGGGTCGTACCCAACCAGGAACATGGCCCGGGAGACCATGTGGTACGGGACATTTCTGGCTTCTTCATCGGTCACTCTGCCGATTGATAGCGATGGCGATGACACGGGAATGTTTGAGGTCATGAACCTGCGGCCCTTCCGCTCTTGTTGCAGCTTTTGCAGTTGGGCCCGAAAGTCTGCTTTCTGGGGCAGAAATGGCTGCGCAGACTGTCCACCAAAGTCACCGATGACCTCAAGCTCGTGGACTCCTGTCAGTGCTTCAGGGCTCGCTTTCGGGCTTGATGCCACTGTCGCCGAGCTCATCATCAGACCCAAGAGAAGCACGCTCAGATGTTTGACCATAGTTTCATAACTCTCTCTCGGTAGTTGGCAGCAATTCTTTTATCCAATGGCTTCTGTGCGGGTCTGTGATAACAACCAATGGCAAGATCCCAGGAATTACACTCGGGGCGTTCGTATTGCTCCCTCAGGTGTGCGGCTGACGCTGTCAGGTTCATGTAAGGATCCAACGCATCCCACAGGTCACTAAAACGATGGCGATGCCAGCGCCAGTTCATCTGTCCAAGACCGACATCGAACTGGTAATCACCGGATTCCACCAGCTGTCGTGCAAACCGATAAGCAGCGGCTCTGTTATGGAAAAAATGTGGAGTGCCCCGGTGGTTAATGGTCCAGGGCCAGGGCAATACTCTGTTGATATGCTTATTGGTGCTGCGGCTTTCATTCAAAATGATCGCGTAAAAAAGCTTTGCAGGAACATCTTGTTCTTCTGCGACCTGTAGATACATTTCAGGTATGTCTGAAGCGGCGCTCGGGCCACTAATGAATAGAAGCATTAGGGTTAGCATACGAACGAGGCTCATGCTTCAAACCTCATTCGTAATCCCGAATCTGACCGGTCTCAACGTCCATCACTTTGACTGCCGGCAGCCGGGAAAGGTCGACACCAAACTCCGCCGCTTTTCCGGACTCAAAGTTGAGGGTCACTTTCCGGGCCCTAACGATTTCCGGATCAATCTTCATGTGATTCGCCCAATGGCCGATGGATTCGGCTGTGGCATCACCGGCGAACCAGATATCAAGCCGGGCGGTTCTCGAGACCGAGGCACTGACTTCGTGAAAAAGGTCTTCGCAGTCCTCCAGGCAATCATCCGTAACAAAAAAACCAATGTACTGAGTCATTGAGTTGTACTTTCTGTTCCAGTCTTCAATCCACTCTCGGTTGTCGATCACAGGTTGAGTCCCTAGCAGCTGTTGAGCGGCTTTCTGGCGCTCGACCTCAAACGCTAACTCCAGCTCCATTCTTCGGGATTCGACCTTCATCCAGATCTCGGCATACCGGGCACGCTCTTTGGGATCGGTCTCAGACACCCCCAGAGCGGTCAAGGGATCAAGGCCGGGCGACCAGACACCCCTTGGTCCACTCATAATCTGCTTGTACTTTGTCCAATCTCTTTCTTCGAGCATCCACTGTTTGGCGAGACTTTTCTCTTCGTTAGTAAGGGCGGCTGGAGAGTTTCGATCCACACTAGACGATGAACTGGTATCAATCTGAGAGCTTCCGGAAAATGCCGAAGGCGAAACCTGAGCCTGAACCATCGTGGATAACACCACCGCTGACGAGATCAATATCGCTTTGCCAAGATGCATGAACCTATCCCCCGCACCCCAGGTCAACGGATTCGACAGGTAGTGTCTGGCCAGACTTAGGCACACTGAGGTCGGATACCAACACTGGTTTGTCACAACCCTCAGGCTGAATCGGTTCAGGTGTCAGGTTCGAGATGTAGTAGCCATCGTCTGACCACGCAAAATAGCCACGCTCGTACCCAACGGCAGCGTTTGTTCTCACCAGCTCAATATGTGAACTTTGCTCAGAATCTCTAATGTCTGCCGCAGACTGATCGTTTATAAGGATGTCCCCGCCGACGAACAGAATGAATGCTGATACCATTAAAATTGGTTCCATGCTTCACTCCACCGCCAACCGGCGTGTTTTACTTCCAGACTTGAATATCGCCTCATTTCCTACGGCACCTTGTAGACGCCAGCCCTGGTAATATTCACCGGTCTGTAGTGGGATCCATCCACCGTTGCGATCGCGAAGAACAACATACGGCTGACTCCCCCACATATCGATTGAGGCAACCGTTGCACCTTCCAATGAATGGTTGAGTTGAGGCTGAGGAGCCGGAGCGGCTACTTTCTGGACGAGGGTTTTAACAACCGGGCGATCATTCAGGATTTTGACCTGCTTGCCCATGTTGTCGATATCCTGGCGATGTTCATCAATAACCTTTTTCTGGGTATCGATGACGGTTTTAATACCTCCCAGCTCAACTTGGATGTCCCCGATCGCAACCTGCATCGTTCTAAGATCCCGCCCGAATTGCTCAATCGTTGTCACTCTTGAACCGTTGACCTGAACGATCGACTGCGTGTCCGACAAGTCTTCAGCGATTTCATTGTCGCGACTCGCGAGGGCAGACAGGCTTTCTTTGATATCGCTAATCGACTGACTGACGTTAACTTCGCCTGTTACTTGCTGGAACCCGATATAGCCACTAGCAACGAGTGCAGCCAATGAGATGGTTAATGCGGACACTATGAGAAACTTTCCGCCGCCTGGATTCGATTTACGACTCTTTTGGTTCGGCTGTTCTGAAACGGGAATGGGTTCCGGTTCCCCGCGAGACTCGACTTCCGGTTGAACAAATATCTCTTCAGGCAAATCCAGAGTCGGGTCTTCAATACCTCCACTATGGACCGTGGCAGACTCAGAAAGTCCAGCTTCTGCGAATTCATCATCAGACGCCCCTTGGTCAACCCGATCTCGACGTTTACCACCCTCAATGGAGCGAATAATACTTTGACCCAGCTTCGGCATTACTGATTCCTCGCAACCAGGTTTGACGCAAGTTCAAATGCAACTTTCCGGTGCACAGGGTCAACGACAAGTTCGAACGCCTCACCGGAGAGAGTGGTCAGCGCTTTGTCGAGCGTCATTGGTCCTATTTTTCGATGGATTGCTGGCAACGGGAGGTTGAGCAACGCTTTAGCCTCTTCGCTTAACACCGCCGCATCCGCCAGGACGTACCCGGAACGTGCGAGTAAAAACTCAACGGTTTGTCCGACAGAGTTGACTGATTGCGGAATGTTGGTGCGGACCACGACCTTTAAGGGATTCAGTTGATCTGCCGGCGGGATGTTCTTTACGTAGCTGTAGCGGCCCGTTTGAATCCGCTCGACAGTTTCGTCTGGGCTTCCAGGGTGTGTGTCTGCCTGTGCGAATGAGCTCAAACAACTCAGAGCTAGGGCAAGTGAGATTGATTTCATTAGAGTTACCTCAACACGGTTAAGCAGACTCACGGTAACTCGGGGATGGGCCTGTCTTTGCTTTTTTAGGTCAGGGCCTGTTGACCTATTCGGAGGGTTATAAAGTAGTTAAGGGCGCGAACGTAATTGCTGAGGGGAGATCAATCAATGATCTCCCCTCATTCAATAAAGACTGGGCTCAGCGAAACCCATATTTGGAGACTGATCCGGAAATGGGGCGGCGGGATCGTTTTTCCCCTAGTTTTTCGTGCGGGCCTATAGCACTCGCACGGCATAGCTTCGCTACACAAAAGCCACTCGGCGTTTGGCGTCATCATCATACAAGAATCGCTTGCTTGCTGACCGAGTTTCCAGCATCGAGAAGGTTGTATTGTGAACGCTAACCGGACTCCCCTACCCTGCTTCGCAGGAGATTCGGGTTAGCGCTCAAAATAGTGCTGGTAAAAGCAAGATTGCCTGATCCGATGCCGGGTTGGCACAATGGAGGTGTTGTTCAGAATAGCGAAGGGACTCTTCGCAGATAAGCCCGTAGGCTGGGGGTGATTCAGGAACTATTACAGAAGCCCTTCCGTTTTTCAACTAAATAGCCAGCTCTCGCAGCTCAGCGATTTCATTTTCCGATTGCTCAATTGAGTCTGCCATTGCCTTCAGCAGGCGCAAATTCGCATTGAGATAGATAATCTCCTCCTCCAGAACCTTCAAGTGACGCATCTCTTCGCGATCGAGACTTCTGAGGTAGTCCTGGATGGAGACTGCCGCAAGTCGGACATACTTCCGATCCCGTTTGCTCGATCGAAACCGCCAAAAGTATTTTCTTGTCGTTCCGTCTGATCTCGAGCTGATCGCCAACTCAAAGTTATCACCAAAAATAGTCGCGAGATCATCCCCAATCTCTGATGCCCTCGCATCCAACTGTGCTCGGAACTTCTCGATCTCGGCCTTGTAGAGATTACGTCGAGCACCACTATTATCCTTAAAAGGTATTAGTAAATTTATATTTAAAGAGTCGGCCATCAAATTTCTGCCTCTGATCCAACCGCTGATAACCGGTTCTGATCCAGCTCCAGGGCTGGTTATGATCCAGGATCAGTCCGGTTCTGATCCAAGTACCTATCGAAAAAAGGCGCCGAATGAAGGCGCCTTAATAATTACGTTTCTCAAGCACTCATGCCGTTGCAGTAGCTTCCTGTTCGGCAAGAACTCGGTCTAGTTCTGACTCCAGATCAGTCAAGCGAGGATCCTGTAATTTTCCTTTCGCCTTAGGGTGCCTCGTCAGTTCACCGCCAAGCGTCTGGAGCCTTTTAACCGGTAACGTCGGGGCATTATCCGATCTTGTACTGCCTTCAAGATATCCGATCTCCAAATCACCCATCAGCTCTTTCGCTTTTTGCGCTCGCTGATTGTTTGCAGCCATATCGTCCCGGGTCACTCCGGTATGGCGATACCGATAAACGAGGTGCAGGACTCCTCTTACTCTTTTCTCAATTCTAGCCAATGTCTGGAACTTCTCCTTATTCGGAAGCAAGCCAATGTGATTGGCCAATAGAACACTCAGAACAATCTGATCAACCTTCAGCAACTGGTACACCAACTGAAACCCCAACCTTGAAGCAAACCGCACTGGAACTACTGCTGGATTCTTACTCGCGACATCTGGCAGACGCATTGCAGGTGGAATGTTTTCATCAATGAACGCCTTAATGTCTTTCAGTTCTTCATCCAGATCCTCGGAGAGGTGCTCGATGCCCTCTTCAATCTGAGCGAAGTGATAGTCAGCGTAGGGGTCGTCCTCTCTGATAGCCTGCTCAATGGAGCGAACTCGAGAGCAGAAACCAGGCAAGCCTAGAATGCCGTGACGATTCTCTGTCTTTTCACGGCCTTGCCAAAGCCTTAATGCTGGCCTTGTGGCTAACTCGATTTCGATATCCTGTGTTGGAGCAATCGATGCCATTTTGCTTTTTGCTTCTTTCGTCATTGTTCTATCCTCAAGCGCAGATTCGGGAGGCATTGCTGTGGGCTGTTGCAGCAACTTGTTCGATGATTTGGACTTCACGGTAAATCTGCGAAAGCGGGATTCCCGTGCTTTTAGCAACGACAAGCATGCGCTGACGATTATCGGCAATCGTTATATTGGCTAACCATGCATCATAAACTTTGCGCTGTTCATCGAGAGTCGTAGCTGGAAGGCGCCCTTTCACAGTCGGAACATTCAGGAATCGTTTTCGGCTTGCAACCTGGGTGCTTCGAAGTCCAAACAGCTCAGCCATCATCTCTTTGCATGCGCCTCGACGAAGAAATTCATCGATCATGACATAGCGCTGTGCTTCCCTCGCTTCTATCTCAATGATTCGCGTCAGCTTAGACACATCAACGGGAAACCATTTGAGATTAGGCACGTCCCGGACGTAATTTTCTGAGATCGACTGGATCTGATCAGCCTTCAACTGATCCAAAGCCTGCATCGCTTCAAGCGATAGGCCCAGATCTTCTTGTAACCCGAAATCCCCTTCACGGCAGGATTCGAGTGCGCTAACCAAAATAGTGGAAAGAAACCTTGAAGATTCAGTTTTGAGTTTTACATTGGTGGCCACGACATTTTCCCCTGTGTCGGCTAACCATGGGTCATGGCTGTTAGAAAAGCTAAGCCCGGGCGCAGTTATTCGCCACGGAACCCTTCTTTTCGAACACTAGAGGAGACCTCGGAACTCGAGAGCAGCATCCGTACTTCAGAACAAACTCTATGCCATGTTTTTCCGACATGATTAGCCCGAAGAGGCTTTGTGTCAATTTTTTTCGACTTATTTAGAGTTTAAAAATTTATTGAGACGTTTTTTTTAGACATTGATCACGATTGTCAGGCATGCACAGGCCTGGCAAGGTATACGTAACACCAGCCTTCAGATTAGCCTGCTCGATGTTCGCGAAACTTTGCCAAGGCGCATGATGGCTTTCCACGGCGCCCTCGGGCGAAATTTATATGGCGACCCGCCCTACCCTCACCAGCCGCATTCTACAAATGACAGCGATCTTGGTCCGATCTAACCAATACAATTAGTCATATGACTAAACGCTGATGATTAGGCCTTCCCACAACGTGAAGTTTTATTTTTTAGTCACGTGACTATAATGATGGGCAAGAATACTACCCCACTCGGTTGCAACCCATACCTACACGCAAAGGTCGGTCAGGATGGCTCATTTACCGCTTTTAACGGACGCCGAAGAGGCAATCGACTACTACAAGTCCCAACCACACTCCCCTTCTGACCCTATCACAGCCCACGTCATTCGGATTCTGGTCCAGGATGGATACAAGAACAGAGACATCCGTGAAGCCCTGGGTATTGAGAAGGTTTATACAGTTACCCATTTCATCAGAGTCAGCCAGGCTTTAACCGATGGGGAAATGGAGCTGTGGTTTAACAATCCTGATCGAATTACCCTGGGTCACCTTCGTGCCATCGCAAAGCTCGATTTCCCAACACGTGAGAGCCTGTTGAGAAAACTCTTAGTAGCCCGCACCCCTGTCCATGAGTTTGAATCGATAGCTCGTGGGGATGCGCAGGAAAAGGATGTCGATATTGCTCGGTTTGCCAGCACAATGAGTGAAGTGACCGGCCGCCCTACAGACATTCGATTCAACAAGAAGAGAAAGAACGGAACCATCACTCTGAACTTTTATGACCTGGATGATCTGGATGATCTGTGTCGAAAACTGGGTTTTAATCCATCGGAGTACTTTTGATCTCTCATCTCAGATCCCGAATTCCTCACGCTTTATTCCCGGGATTTAACGGAAATTCTTCCCCCGTTTTCTCTCCGGTTCCGCCGTTAAAGGAGGAAAAAGTTTCCCTGATTTCTCAGCTATGTTGCCCAAAAAGCCGGAAACTTTTTCCGCACTTTTAAAGGCGATCCATAAACATACCCTTTTCATTTCAAGTGGTTAGGGGTAAAGAAAAGCCGGATTCCCGCGGCGGGAATCCGGCTTTTTGCTAAAGATTCCCGCAACGGGAATCTCCGGGATTTCCTAGCAATTCCCGTCGCGGGAATTGCCAGAACATCAATTGCTCTCGTTAAGCTCAACCCCTAACGTCTTTGTCAGAAATTCCACAATCTTCGAGAGAGATTCTTCGTCCGCACCATCAATCTCAAACTTTGTGGTCCCCTTGTTAGTGATGCCATGCTTCAGAAAACGATCACCTTCAGGCGACTTGTACAGCACAGGAGCTTTAGCTTTTGGCTGGGCTTGCCTAACTCGAACAGAGCTTTTAAGCGCTTTGATAACCTCCTCAACACCCAGCGATTCCCCACCCTCTTTCATCGATTCTTTGCGAAGCTCTAGCAGTTCATCAACTTTGGCCAAAAGGGATCTTTCGTTCTTCTTTCTCAGCTTCGAAATCATCTCTCCATAAGAAAGAGGCATATCAGAGGGTGATGGCAGAATGCGCACAAACTTTTCATCAAGCTCAACACACGCCTTGTATCTGTTGATATTTGACGAACTAATACCCTTGGCGGCCCCCAACTGTGTCCAGTTGGCAAACTCGCCATCATTAATTTGCCGCTCCCAGGCTTTCGCTTTTTCGAAATAACTAACATCCTGGTGCTTGTTCTCAATAACACTCAATTCACGTACGTCGGCGTCTGGAACGTCCCCGACGAGAGCCAGGTACGGCTTCTTGGCAAGCACAGCCGCCTTTAACCGTCGAGAACCTTCAATGAGCTCAAAGCGACCATCTTTTTTAGGCCTTACAGTGCCGGGGAACTGCTGCCCTTGTTTTCTGATAGATGGAAGAATGTCTCTCAGTGAAATCTCATCAAGAAACTCCTGAATGCGCTCATTTTCCGGAGAAACATCGATTTTGGATGGGTCAATTCTCTGAAGCTCGAAAACCACTTCCTGCTGAGTAACAGGCATTGTCAATACAATAGGCTTGCCCTTCTCCTCAGACTCTTTGCTCTCAAGAAGGCGGAGAAGCTCTTGTTTCTCTTCCTCAAACTTTGATGTAGCTTCTTCAAGCGCCCGCTCGGCTTTAGCCTTCTCCTCTTTCAGCGATTCTGTAACAGAAATTGGGCGTCTTTCCCCCTGCATCGCACCAAGAGCTGGCGATGGACGCCTCCTCTTACGAGTACTGGATGACGAATCCGTTTCTTCACCCCCACCAGGGAGAAGCTCATCGATATTTCCATACTTGTTAGGCTTAACCATCTTTAGGCCTCCTTATCTGACAAGCGGTTGGCTCTCTTAAGGTCATCACGAGCGAGATCCGCACTAGACATAATTTCGTCGATTTTATCCAAGTGTGATGAGCGCAAGGCATCCTCGAAACAAGTTTCCCAGACCGCATCATGCATTTCTTCAAAGAGCCGATCGAACATCTCTATCGTTTTCTTCAGTCGTTTTCGGTTATCTGACTCAGCGGGGTTCTTCTCATAGATGGAGTAAGTGCTGGTATTGGCCTTCCCTATTTCATCCGAGGCGTGAGCCTCCGTAGATAGGACATCACCTCTCTCAACAGTAAAAACGCGACGGATTATTTGCCCCATAAAGTGGGCGTAGCTTGATCCGCTGTATTTTGTGATGAAATAACGCATATCCGGAATGTTCGGATACATTTTTTCTTGCTTGTACATCTCAGCAGTCTCCGCAACCAGGCCGGCAAACTGAAGCGTAGAAGCAAAATCCAACATCGCAGCCGGTGTTGGGACGAAACAGACATCACAAGCGCTTACAACATTCAGCGTTGACAGGTTTAGTGAGGGGGTGCCATCAATGATAATGAAATCGTAGTTTTCACCCACTTCCAACAGGCCGTTTCGTAATTTCATGATGCGATCCAACATTGGTACGTTGGCTTCATTCATTACGGAAGGCATCAAAAGATCAATATTGAGGTTTTGAAGGCAGGCAGGAATGATATCGATGTTATCCCAGTAGGTTTTCTGAATTGCATAGTGCAAAGACCTCGAAGCTCCTTCCGGATGGCCTGCCTCGACTAGAGCTTCATCGTCTTCCAGAAAAAAAGGTGCGACAGTGTTTTCGTAATGAACATTGTCATCAGGGCGTTTGCCAAAATAGAAGCTCAAAGAACCTTGGGGATCGGTATCCAGAAGCAAGCAGCGATACCCGCGAATTGCGAGGTACTGTGAGAATAGGTGGCAGGTCGTTGTTTTCTGAGACCCGCCCTTCAAATTCAAAATTCCAGCAATCGCAGCAGACGAACCCTCTGGTTTCCTGGGGGCGGTATTGAAGACACGTTGCATATGGTTGATATGGTTTATGGTGTAACCGGCTCGTACCTTCCTCGCCGTATCGCTGCGATATTCTGGTTCAGGCAGGCGACCATCTTGCTCAGCAGCATAGAGAAGGCCTACACTAATTCCTGCTAACTCAGCAGCTTGCGTGGTTCCATATCGACGCTGTTGAACCCTATCATCAACCTCACTCTCCTCAAGCCAGGTCAAGTCGTGCTTATCAATCTGAGCTTTCTTTACAAGGCCAGGGATCTCCTTCATGATTTTTTCACCGCGCGCGACGACCGTATTGATCTTTTTCAGCGCAGCTTCGAGGTAACTTTTTTCCGAATCATTGTCAGCCATATTGATACCCTTCCTGATTATTTGACATCCAGAATACATGTAGGATAATCATAGTCTAATGTTACCGAATGCCTTTGAAAATGCCTTTTTGGTGACATACACAAAACCAAGCGATTCATTGATAATTTTGGCTCGTAAAATCCGACGTTCGATATCGGAATACCGGACACTTAGCTTGACGCGGAAGGGTACATGGACAGGAAGGTTCTCAAACAAAAAGAAAAGTCTCAGCTGAAGCTTGATCTTTTCGGGCTGGATCCCTTAATAGATCAGAATTACAGCCATTCCTTCGAGATCTATGACACCGTAGGAAAATTCGAGTACGACAAAAAGAAGAAATATCGGCTCTCAGCTGCTGCGGATGACACTGAGTTCGTGCGGCAAACGGAGTACAACGGCTTAATCATTAATGTTTCGGTCACCGATGCAAACATTGAACGCATTATGCCCGATGGCACAAAGAAAAGAGTCTTTGTGCGACCTGGAGCCAGAGAAGAGATCATTGAAGACGTACTTCGAAAGCTCGCCACAGAGAGAAGGGCAGAAGCCTATGAAATTACCTCGGGTGACAGCAAGGGACAGCAGTTAGTTGGAATTGAGTTCAGCCTTTATGAGGTCTATGAAGAGCTCAAACGGATCAATAACGGTAAGGTTCAATATTCTTACTCCGAAATCCGTGAAGCAATCACCGTACTAAACCGGGCCCATCTCCAATTCGATGCCGAAGATGGCTCCATCAGTTTTTCGGCACCGTTCCTCCCATTTCTAGCCTTCGCAGAAAAGGCCACGAAAGGTGAGACCAAATCCTTTGTTTGCTTTCATCCGATGGTGACCAGCATCATCATGACAGCAAACTACCGTCGCTATAACTACAAAAAGGCTCTTTCTTTTAAGGGACAGTACACACGTTTGATTTATAAGCGGCTGTGTAATCGCTGGATCCAAGCCGGGCCGGGGAACCCGTATCGCGTCAAACTTTCAACCCTGGTTGCCGCCATGAAAGCTCCCTACAAAAACCTCTACCAGGATAAAGCGCTCCTGCAGGACATCCTTGAAGAGCTTATCGCTGAGCGGGTGATTGAAAGCTATGAAGCCACACCAAAGAAGATAAAAGCCAAGATCGTCGACTGGCTGTTTGAGTTAAGAGCTACGAATGAGTTTGCAAAGCAGCAAGCGGCCAGTAACAAAACAGCAAATCGCATTGCTGGAAAAGCACAGGCCCAGATCTCAGACAAGCGAGATCATCAACAGGCTGACGAAAAAGGTTGGTGGTCAGAAGCGAGGGCAGGGCAGGGCGACGACTCAGTCCAAGATATCGATCAGATTCCTTTCGATGAGTAAAGCCTAAGACTCCATCCAGTAAGCCCCTTACGAAACCACCAGCACAAAAGCCTCTCCTTGCCTTTTCTATCTCAAACCATAGTTTTTTGGCTTTAAATCTTGTCTATCCCAGCCTGCAGTATTTCCTGAAGAACCCACTTCTATCTCAAACCCAAGCAAACGGCTAACTACCACACGCCTCCTTTCTCAAACCCTAGTACTCTGACCCACCTAATTTAAACTCCTATCTCAAACCTGAGTAACCTTTAGGCCAAAAATTGAGCAATTCAGGAATTATTTAATACGAAAAGCACAATACTAGGGTTTGCCATAGAGTTTGTTCCTCAGGGCTTGTCCCTTGTCGCACAAGGGATTGGAGGCTTGCCTGTCTTAGAGTCACCAGAGCTTGCTTGCTAGGCTCAGATCCCAGGAACACTAAGGGCAGACGTTTACTATCGCTTGCTTTAAAAAAACATTGAAGTGTCCGAGAAGAGTTTGCTGAAGCAAAAAAAATAACTGGGGGGATTGATCACTAAATAGCAGGGAAAAATACTTTAAATTTTCAGGAAAATCTCTATGCTATTGTTTTATAATGTTTTTTTGTATTTTTAAGGAGGCTGTCGAACCATAGCTAAAGAAAACGCTCGAACCGTTACTAGGGTTAGAGATAGAGAATTACTAGGGTTTGAGATAGAGGACAAAAATATTACTGCGGTTTGAGATAGAAATTGATAGATTGACGGTGCTCAGGCAACTACTAAGTAGATTTTTGTGGACAAAGCTGTGCACATCATGTTTATAACCTGTGGATAGGAGTGTATAAATTTGAGTGTTTAGGGTTTGAGATAGAAAAACACTAAGGTTTGCCCGAGCAATTCACTCTGTTTAAAGAGAGCGGTTTACTCTGGTTACACGCAGCAAACTACTAAGGTTTGTCATAGCAGTTTCTACGCTAAACCGTTATCCCACAAGGCCTACAGGCCCGATCGCAACAAGGTCTTCTGTAGCACTACCGTTGTTAACCCGTTATTAATCCGTTTTTGTCTTTAATAATCAGAGAAAAAAACTTGTCAGCTTTTTTCTTTAACCCGATCTACGATCCAGAATACGACGCAACAAGCTCCAACATTTTCTGACATGATCAATTAAAGAATTTTCTCAGCAGGGCAGGGGAGAGCAGCAACAGATGACAACTAAACGTTAATCGGAAACAGCCGCTCGGGCTCTAAGAAAATGAAACAGGGCCGTATGCAAAGCACGAGTGGTATTGCAGTTCCAGAAAGACTGCAGGTCCATCAACAATTCCGTTGACTCACAGATATAGTAGCTTTTGCTAACACCATTCCTCTGAGGGGCAATGGGCATCAAAGAGACACGATGCTCAAAGGCCCAGGCTACTGCCGAGTCCAAAAGCTGGTATTGGTAATCGATGGAATCATCCTTCGCGCAAAGCATCTTAACCAGCCGCTGATCTTTTGGATCAATCTTCAAACTGAATGGGACGAGTTTCGGAATAGCCACATCTGACTCTAGGGTAGGGGGTTAGATGCCCAATTTTCTAACACCAAGCTATTACGTTCACTTCGTTTTGGGTCATCTTGATTCGACCCTTTTTAGTACAGGTTTCAATGGGGTTCGATCAGAATCACTCTGCGGAGGACTCTATGTTTACACGATTAATGCGGAAAGAACTAACTAGCTCACCAGAACCCAAAACACCTGAATACGCAGTAGCTCTTTCAGGTAAGGATCTATTAAAACAACCAAAAAGGACTGAGCTTATCTCGAGGGTCAAGAGATTGTTCAGTGTCACGGAGCGAGTGTGGAATAAACACTATCTTTACGCTATTGAGCAATTCGCCGAGCTAGTCCAGGAAGTCCCAGCCTCCGAGATTCATCACCATTCAGAGTCAGGCGGATTAATCGATCACACTCTGGAAGCACTCTACGCAGGCGTCCGCATATCCCAGGGATACATCCTGCCACCCAACGCGGAACCAGAATCTATTGCGGAGTCCTCGGACCGTTGGCGATTCGGAGCCATGATCGCAATACTCTCTCACGATCTAGGCAAAATCGTTACTGACATCGAAGTGGTCTACCGCTTACCTGAAAAACAATTTCAGATTTGGCACCCTTGGTATGGAAACATCCCACCAGGTGCTGCTTACCGTTACCGGTTCAGAAGAAAAATCGAGAACACCCGGCTTGCCAAGACATTACATGAGAAATCAGCGATGTCGTTACTACCAAGACTTCTCACCAAGGAAGCTGCTACCTGGCTATTCAAGGATCTGGAGTTAATTTCACAGTTGTTTAGCACAATTTCTCATTCTACTTTTGGGGGTCAGGTAATCGCAGAAATTGTTCGTGCCGCTGATGGGGCAAGCGTTTCAAAGAACGTAGGCGCGAATACCGGCAAGAAAGCTGACCACACAAACACAGTACCACTCTATGAAAAGCTCATCGTTTCACTCCGTAAACTGGTTAACGATGGCGACCTCAAGCGAAACAAACCGGGCGCCGCAGTTTGGGTTACCGATCAGGATACCTGGGTGGTATCTAAGGCAACAATGGAGGCAGTAAGAATCCAGCTCATCAACGAAGGTCACTCCGGGATCCCCAAAAATGTTGTCACTCTTTTCGGCATTCTGAATGACCACGACTGCCTTGTTCCAAATCCCGATGGAGATAGCGTCTGGTACGCCGAAATCAATGACCACGGAAAGAATTGGCAGCAAAAACTAACTTTCCTGAGATTTAAAAACGAGATCATCTGGCCAACAAGCCAGCCAGACAAGTTTGATGGCACTGTCACGCCAATCGACCGTAATGGTACCCCCTTGGGGATATCTCGGGTCGTTGAACCAGATCCAGAGGCAGGGGAAGGCCACTTGGATCACCTGCGCATAGAAAGCCATAACAATGAGCACAATCAGAAAGCACCAAAAGTAGCCACCGGTCCTGTCACTTCAAAGATAACTACGGCTCACAAAGAGAAGGGCGGTGCGGAACCTGAAGAGACCAAGGAAAGACAATCGCAGGCTCAAGCTCAACCAGGAAGCAAAGCTCACGGTTTGACCTCAGAGAAGGCTGTAGAGCACTGGAAGACCAAACGTCAAGTGCAGGAAGATATTTTGAGAGAAAATGACTTCCTGGCCTGGTTATTGAAAGGCATTGCCCGCCGGCAAATTCGGGTAAATGAGCCTAAGGCGCCTGTCCACATCCTTGATGGCCACGTCGCACTGGTCACTCCGGCAATTTTTAATCTCTTCCTCGATAAGAACTCGCTAAAGAAACGCCTGTACGAAAAGAGAGCAGGGGATAAGCGGGTTTACACAGTTCTCCAACGAGAACTGGAAGTTTTGGATATTCATCAGAGGGGAACAGATGGACAAAATATCGTGACCGTTTCAGTGGAGGGCCAGCGTTCAAAGAGTGAACTGAAGGTCTACTTACTAAATCGAGCCTGTTTCCCATCCTTGAGAGCCTTTGCAGCTAATCCTGCGATCAAAATTCACCTTTAGTGGGGGGGCTTGCATTTGGCCATCGTGTGCTGAGGGGAGGGGAGAATAGTAGCGATCGCTGGGTGTAGTTCGTATAGGTGCCGGAAACTAGCTCCCAAAGATTGGATTAACCACTTTCCATGATGGACTGACGAAAAATTCTGGCGTATTGTTTTCAATGTCATATTTTTACGACACTGATCACTAATATCTAGAATTAGCGCTGGACTGTAACCGGCCAAGGCAACAAGAACGAATCTTATAATGGTCGTCATGGAAAAGGACAACACCGAGCAGTTCCAGACCCCTGGATCGAGCTTGGAACATCTTCTCGCTCAGATTGGCTTCGAAAAAAATCGAGGGAAAATCACTGATCTCCATAACTATCTGGTTCAAGCAAGCCCAGAGCATTTTGGAGACCTTTCCTATGGCGCTGTCCGTGGTTGGTTTTCCGAGAATGCGCCACCGATGAGGAAGATCGGTCTCGTTCTTGATGCACTTAAAAAGAAATATCCGATCAATTATGACGAAAAACACCTGAAAACCTGGTGGAAAGTCGGCGGTTTTTACCCATTCCAGTCAGCCATCTCACAGGAAGAGCTCAACACCCTGGATAGTCAAGCGAAGGTGAAACGAGAGAAAGCTGCCTATGTCGTAATGTCTCTGATTCATGAGGAAAGTGGAGAATTATTCAACGATCTCTCTACAGACGAACTGGATCGGATCAGCCAGATAACGAATGCGTTCATCAGTGACTTTACGGATCCTTACCAAACCAACTGTCCCAACAGCTACATCAGAGCAATTATTAGAGACCAGCTCAGAAACTTGGAGTGAAAGATAAGACGACTTGGTCGTGTAGCAGACTTACGCCGGCGTGATACTGATTGAGTACGTATTGGCAGTTAAAGGGATTTAATCAGCATAGGATATTATGGAATGAAGTGGGCATTCATCGATTATGAGAACGTTGGAAACCTGAGAGATATCAGTCTCTCAGAGTATGAGCGGATCATTATTTTTCTTGGAGCACAGCAAAAGAAGCTAGATTTCGCGGAAACGAAGTACGACAAACCAATCAATCTAGTTGTGATCCAATTAAAGGCTACTCAGGCAAATAACCTGGATTTTCACCTTGCTTATTACCTCGGGAAGTTCGACGCAGAAGCTGGTCGGTCAGTTGCTTTTGAAGTCGTCAGTAATGATGCTGGGTTCTCTCCGCTTATCGCCCACATTAAAACCCTTGGTCGCTCCTGCAAGCAACTCAGGGTTGCCGGAACCTCAAGCGGCACGCAGACATTGATGAAGAATTTGTCTTCCATACCTAAGGCGAAGCGGCCCCAGAAAGTTGCTAGTTTACGCAATCACATCGCTGCCCAGCTGAAACTCAAAGGCAATGAGGTGGCGATTCAGAATGCCTTGAACCAACTGGTTACCCAAAAGTTTCTTCAAATTTCGGATTCTGGACTGGAGTACTTGGCCTAAGTTCAATTGGAAATGAATTTTCACCTGTGAGCACATTTTACGAACGAATAGCATAGGGAGTGTTCAACAATGCCAGATTACAGAAGGATGGCAGGAGAAAAACAGGAATCACAGGTATCGTATTTTCTTGACCGATACTTCGGACACGATGATAGCTACAGAATTCTTAACAATCTTAAGATCGAGATTAATGGATTTACCTCCCAGATTGATCATTTAATTATCTACAAGGCTGGATTTATTGTTATTGAAAGCAAGAGTATTCAGGGATCAGTCCGCGTCAATTCTGCAGGTGAATGGGAGCGATCATACAAAGATCAGTGGTTTGGCATCGCCTCCCCGGTTCAGCAAGCAGCAATGCAGATTGATAACCTGAAGGCTCTACTTAGAGATAACAGCACGCAGCTACTTGGAAAGCTCCTGGGCATACAAAAAGGCTTTGGTCTTCGACAGTACAAAACTGTGATTGCTATTTCGAGTTCTGCTCGGTTAGATCGTGACAACATACCCTCGGATATATCAAAGCATATCGTAAAATCAGAATTTCTAGTTGAAAAGGTCAAGGAGCTAACAGAAGCTTCGAACAGCGGTCTGAAAAGCTTTGCCAAATCCGAGCCCCGTTTCACATGTGATGAAATGGAGCGAATTTTCGAGTTTTTAAGGGGTTACCAGCAACCACTCGAACAAAGCTTGGGGTCGGATATAAAGTTGGCTGGCAGCGTTGTTGAGCCAAAGAAAACCCAAAATCAGCCAGCCATTCGTATATGTTGTAAAAATTGCGGTGAGACATCCGCGCTTTCGGCGCAGTACGGTCGCTTCGGATACTATATTCGCTGTGAGAAATGCCTAACGAACACTGCCCTTAAGCAGCCATGCCCAGCGTGCAACTCAAGCTCGACTAAAACCCGGAAATCTAAATCCAATATGTACTTGGATTGCCTGTCGTGTCATCAGAGCGTGCTGTATGCTGTAGAATGGGGCGCTGGCAGCACCTCCTTGCCCACCCTTAAGGCCACACCTTGAATTGCTGCCCGTTTCCAGATCCACCCCACCATATCAGCACCTGGAAGCGCGACCTATTGGAGAGCGCGTCCGACCTCCTCGAAGGCAAGAGTATAGTCGGTAAGCAATTCGATGAACTCAGCACGGACGAACTGTACCGTGAGATTCGCCGACTGA
>Ga0114984_1000030_pt1 | contig 55610 bp, 48 predicted proteins | sample Shrwel1BS1Day1_FD_96987 | JGI IMG/M metagenome (GOLD analysis project Ga0114984, IMG submission 96987) | Subsurface microbial communities from deep shales in Ohio, USA - Utica-3 well 1 S-1-Day1 | ecosystem: Environmental > Aquatic > Deep subsurface > Shale gas/oil reservoir > Produced water/Flow...
ACCCGCCCGGGCGGGTTGCAGCCGGAAAACAAGTGGTGCAACCGACAACACGCCTGCCAAACCCAACATGATTTGCAGTGCACTTCGCCGGCCGGGCAACTGCGGCAACGTTGAGCACGGCAGTTTTATTGTGGTCGTTTTAGTCGTACTGGTACGTGAACTCGTGGCCATCTGTGCTGATACTCAATGTGCTAACTGATTTGCCCAGCAGCGTGGCCTGCAACAATTGACGGCTCACTGTGGGCAACAAAGTGTTGCTCAAAATGGTGCCCACCATGCGCCCGCCTGAGTCAGCCTCGTTGCAACGGACCACAATACGTTCAATCACCGAAGGGTCAATTTGAACCGCCATTCGGTGTGTAGAAGCAATGCGTTGCTGAATGCGGCTTAACTGCAAGCGAACGATGTTGGCCAGCATGTCACTGGAAAGCGGGTAATACGGCACCACTTCCAGCCGCCCCAACAAGGCAGGTGGAAACACTTGCAACATGGGTGCACGCAGGGCCTTCACAAGTTCCTCGGGTTCAGGCATTTCTCCAGTGTTCAAACCCCGTTTGCAAAGCGCCATTAATTCAGGGGTGCCCACATTCGTTGTCAACAAAATCAGGGTGTTTCGAAAATCAATTCGACGTCCTTCGCCGTCCTCCATCCAGCCTTTGTCAAACACCTGAAAAAACAGCTCGTGCACATCGGGGTGGGCTTTCTCGACCTCATCGAGCAACACCACGCTGTAGGGCTTTCGGCGCACAGCCTCAGTCAACACACCGCCTTCGCCATACCCCACATAACCGGGTGGTGCGCCTTTCAGTGAGGACACGGTGTGCGCCTCTTGGTATTCACTCATGTTGATGGTGACCACATTGTGCTCACCGCCGTACAGGTTCTCGGCCAGGGCCAAAGCAGTTTCAGTTTTGCCCACACCCGAAGTGCCCGCCAACATGAACACACCCACCGGTTTGTTCGGGTCATCGAGCCCGGCGCGACTGGTTTGAATTCGACGCGCTATGGTTTCCAGCGCATGCGGCTGGCCCACAATACGCTCTCCCAGAGCCTGGCTCAGGTTCAGTATGTTTTCAATTTCATTGCGCACCATGCGCCCAACAGGAATACCTGTCCAGTCGGCCACCACGGCCGCCACGCACTGCGCATCCACCTGTGGGTGAATCATGGGTACTTCGCCTTGAAGCGCCTTGATCTCGCATTCCAGCGCCTTCAATTGCTCAAGATTGGCCAATGCCTGCCTGCTGCTTGTTTCATTGGCATCTGTTTGATCAACATCACGGCGCAAAATCAGCAGGGAATCCAGAACCCGCTTTTCCTCTTGCCATTGCGATTGCAACTTCTCCAATTCCTCAGTCAGCCTGATCGATGCTTCTTCAATTTCACCAATCCGTGCTGCATGCTCACGCCCAAATGCTGCTTCCTTTTCAATCGCCTGTTGCTCAACACGCAAAGCAGTCAACTGTTTTTGAAGCGACTCGATTGGTGCAGGTGTGGCGTGCTGGGAAACAGCCACGCGTGCGCATGCGGTGTCGAGCAGACTGATCGCCTTGTCTGGCAACTGCCGCGCGGGAATGTAACGGTGCGACAAACGCACCGCCGCTTGCACCGCCTCATCGAGAAGCAAGACCCGGTGATGGGCCTGCATGGCCGCGGCCAAACCACGCAGCATGTCGATGGCCTTGGCCTCGCAAGGCTCATCCACCTGCACCACCTGAAAACGGCGTGTTAGTGCCGGGTCTTTCTCGATGTATTTTTTGTACTCTGCCCAGGTTGTCGCCCCGATGGTTCGAAGCGTGCCACGCGCCAAAGCGGGCTTGAGCAAATTGGCTGCATCACCAGTGCCCTGGTTTCCACCTGCCCCCACCAGGGTGTGCACCTCATCGATGAACAAAATGGTGCTTTGCTCGCTGGCCTGAATTTCATCAATCACCTGGCGTAGCCGCTGTTCGAACTCGCCTTTCATGGAAGCACCGGCCTGCAACAAACCCAAGTCGAGCGTTAATATTCGCACTCCTTGCAAGGCGGGTGGTACATCACCAGCCACCACCTGCAAGGCAAACCCTTCAACCACCGCAGTTTTGCCCACACCCGCTTCACCCGTAATTAACGGGTTGTTTTGCCGTCGGCGAAGCAAAATGTCTACAATCTGCCGCACCTCCAGTTCCCGGCCACTCACCGGGTCTATTTCGCCTTTTCGTGCTTTGTCGGTGAGGTCCACGGTGTAACGCATCAAAGCCTCTTCACCGCCCAGCTGTGCAGCGGGCATGGCCCCACTGGCTTGCCCGGGTAATGCACCCAGTGGCACGTCGGCAGCCAACAAAGACTGCTCGGCGGAATTTGCCACCAGCTGTGCAAAGTTTTCACTGAGCGCGGCTTCAGGAATCTGTTTGAAGCGGGATGAAATTTTCAGTAGTTCATGCAACAGAAAATCGGTTTTCAGCAAAGCCACCAATACATGGCCTGTGCGTACTTTCTGTGCGCCAAACATGAGTGAGCCATAAACCCAGGCCCTTTCTACGGCATTGGTAATCGACTCGGACAAATCGGAAATACCTTGCGCACCGCCGGGCTGACGCTCAAGGGTACGCTGCACGTCGGCAAGTACGGCGCTTGCATCCAGCTCAAAATGCCGAAGAATGTGATGCCAGTCGCTGTCATCTTGTTGAAGAATTTGCGCAACCCAGTGCACCAATTGCACATAGGGATTGCCTCGCAGTTTGCAAAGTACAGTGGCGCCTTCAACCGATTTGAATGCAAGGGGATTTAATTTGGCAAACAGCGAAACACGGCTGATATTGCTCATGCTGAACTCCGGGACAATGAAGAATAGGTGGGAACCGCAGGACATTTCATGCGAACGGTGGTCGGCTGTTGCGCGCGTTTGTGCAGCTGTAGTTCACCCAGCCATGCCGTGCGCCCCAACTGGGCGGCGCCATCAAGGCAAGCTTGCGGAATTTTGTCAGGGCTGATTTGAAGTGCAAATTCACAATCAAATTCAAGCCCCAAGTAGGCATGGGCTGCCTGCACAAGGCGCTTGCGGCCATCGGTGGCAGGCAACAGTTGTTGGTAATCGCTATAGGCCATGGGGCCAATATCAATTTTTAGTTTGCTTTGCGCGCACCACACCCTGCTGCCAAGCATGGCCCCATGCCCAAGCACTTGTGGACCAGCCTGCACAGGCAATTGCAGCCATTGCGCCTGAAAGGGAAAAATTTGCACCGGCAAACCAGTCAAGGCCGACAGGCTGTTGGCCAGGCCCTCCTGTGTTTTGCTTCGCCGGGTGAAGTGCGCTGCCAGACTGGCGCGAAAATGAGTGGGCAAGGCCTCGCGACCCCAGCTGGATGATGCACCATGACCCACCAAACTATTCAAATGCTGCGCAAACGGATTGAACGTTTTGCGGTGATAGGCAATATGTGGTTGCGACTCGGCCCATGCCCGGTAAAACAACAAATAAGCCCGATGGTGAAAGATATCCAGAAACTCGGCGAATGTGGGGTCATTCCACTGATGAATCCGCGTGTAGGCATGTTCTGTGTAATGCAGTGGTAAGGCGCCATTGGGGCCCAACAAACCGAAATTTTGGATGTACAACTTTGGAACCGCACCCAAACGCCCTGCCGCAATGGTGTCTTCGCGTTTGAAATCTTGCGTGGCGAAATCGAGATAGGGGCGCTGCCCCAAACGCACAGGGTCGTCACGCAGGCGCAATGACTTTCCAAGCAAAGGCTTGCCTGCATGGGCGTGTTCAATTTGCCGCAGCAAAGCAAAAAAATTCGGGGCAGGTGGTTTGAGTGCGCTCATTTGCACAAGCCCAGCTACAGCAAAGGCCGGTTACCCGACCGTGCAGGAAAATCAAACACAGCACCGGTGCTGTGCAGGCATACCCGGGTTTGCACAAATGAATTCACCGACACATGGCTTGCAAGGTAGAAGGCCAGCACACTGCCCAGCACCAGGGCACCCGTGCCCTGCAAGGCCATTTCATCCAGTGTGAGGGTAACCCGCAAGCCACGCACCACAGCCGGCCTGCCTTGACGCACAACACGCGACACCAGTGGTTGCGACTCAACTGCCAGAATGGCCCTGGCCATGTGTTGATGAGCCTGCTGCGCAGGGTCTGCGTGCAAGGCCAAAAGCTGCCCCAAGGCCAGGGCCTCTTGATCGATTAAGCCGAGGTAGTTCAGTGACAAGTGCTCGATTAACTGCCAGCAACTTTGCCCGCCATACATGGCCGCCTTTGGACGGCTGGGGCCGCGCAAAAAGCGAATGGAGTGAAGGGGCAAGTTGCCGGGCCAGACCAGGTCGGTGGGCCCTTGCCCCACAGGCATCAGCAGGGGCAAATCCCGATTGGTACACAAGGCCCGCACTGCGAGCTGTTCAAGCCCGTGTGTTTGAATGAGTTCACCGGTGGGCAAGGTAAGGCCAAGGTAAACATCACTGCCTGAGTATGAAGAACGACCGCCCTCACGCGCTTGTTTTTCTGACAGCAAAGTGGGCACACGCCTGTGTACGAATCTGGGGGTCTCACAATCGGCCTGGGTGTTGGCTTGGGTCGACACTGCATACAAAGGCGGCAATTCCTGCACCTTGTTTTGTCCGTACCCCTGCACGCCCAGCACCGAGTGCACTTCGAAATCGTGTGGCTTGCTGCGATTGGGCTGCACTTGCACTTCATGCAAACGTTCATCCAGCAACACGCGGTCGCAATTCTGTTCAAACAAATTGACCACGGGGGTGCAATTCAAGGCCAATGAGTCTACGCCCACGACACGGTCAAGCTCGGTGTTAGGCTCGGCAAAACAGAAGGCCAGCTGAAATGTGGAATGCTGGCAACTGGCCAGAAAACGCCTTAAACCTTGAACACGGAGAAACAGAAATCGGGCGGGAAATGCAAAAAACTCCTGCAACAAACGCATGCCACTGAACTGGTTTGAATGGACCGGCAGCAGCGCCTGAGAATCATCAAGCCCCAAAGCAGCAACACACGGAAAAGGTAGCCATTGCCAATCGACTTGTTCAGGTACACGTATGCCAACCGAGACAGTTTGATGACACAACCTTTCCAAGAGTGCGTAGGCGTATTCATCACCACAACTGACATGAAAATCGAGTTCATCCAGTGGCATTTGGGACAATGCAGAGTGCATTGAATTCTCGATGGTGACCAGCAAAGCTGACCTTGGCTGCTTGCCACCCCGCATGGTTGGCACATGGGCCTTGAAGGGGCCGTGTTCAATGGCCTGAATGACCAAAGGCCACAAGGTTAAACTGTGCCCAACCCTGAACTTGCAGGGCGTGTTGATACCCTTGGCCACCTGGCTTTGCAGCACGGTGCCGGCTGAAAGCGAAATGCCTTTTTTCAGGGCAACATCGCTGTGATTGGGATTGAGTTGCACCACCCCCATGGCGGGCACAGGGGCTAAAAAATTCGGGCTGATGCAGTTGAGCAATTGCTCGGTAAACCGCGGAAACTCCTCGTTCAAGCGAAGCTGAACCCGGGCAGTCAAGAAAGCAAACCCCTCAAGCAATCTTTCTACATAGGGGTCTTGTACCTCGGTTGCATCCATCGCAAGGCGCGACGCAACTTTAGGAAAACGCGCGGCGAACTCGGCTCCCGTGTCGCGCACGTGAGCAAGTTCCTGGATATAAAACTGAAGTAAACGTGGGTCCATGCTGCTTCGATGTCCGAGGCTCAGAAACCGGAGAGCGGCAACAACAGCACCTTGCCGGTTTCAAGATCCACTTCCGTGCGCAACATCAATTCGATTGGGTAGGGTTGAGCCCACAACAAACCGGAAATACGCAGGCCAATCACATTGTGCAAATGCATCAGACCTTGTTGGGTTTCCGCCGTTACTTTCAATGAATTTCCGTCGATTCGTGGTTCGAACCGCCGAATAAGATTGGCTACGGTTCGTTCAAAATCTTTCACATCGATCATGGATGCAATTTTTCCCGCCACCGGGGGCATGCCATAAGCCAAAACAGACTCATTCAATTGCGGCTGACCCTCAAGACACTTGCTGTCAAGAACACGGGTTGCATTCAGCAACTGTTCGAGATCGCGCAGCACCAGCTGACGCAGCGCCTCTTTGGTAATGAAGCGACAATTGGCAGATTCAGTTTGAATGGCGGGCTCGTCATCCTGAAGACGATCCAGCAAGGCTGGTTGCAGCGCGTCCCGAGACTTACTCATACACGTCAATGTAAGTGCAGGCACCTGCCTTTAAATTGGCTGCCGACTTGGGGGTATACACCACTTCGATTTCCTTGAATGCAATCGAAAATGACTCCCCGACCTGTCGGCCATCGCTTGCACTGCCTGTGATTTCATAATCGCAAATACGCGCCTTGCGCAAAGTTATACGGAGGTAATCAATGGTTGCAAGGCCACCAGGGTCGCGACAAGTGAGAACCACTTTGCTCAGTAACTCTGCAGATTTCAAGGCACTCATGATTGCGGTGGTCGAGCTGTCGATCGCCTTTTGCACGCTCAAAGTACGCACCGAGGCTTTGGATGCAAGTTGCGATGATGAATGGACTTGCTGGGACATGCCCCAGGACCAACCGGCGATTTCTATTTCACCCACATGACCACTGACCTGGCTTTCCCCTTGGATGGCCCCTTGGCGGGAACCATCCAGGGCCAGGAACATATCGACTTTCGACATTGTGTTTCCTGGCTGTCCGATTACTTCTCGGAGTTGGTTGCAATATTGAATGTGGCCTCAACCTTGCCATCGGGCCCGCCATCCTTCTTCTGTGGCACGTATACATAGCTGAACTCGGCAAAGTTCAAAGTCACGGTTTCTGTCAGGCGGTCTTCACCACCAGAACCACCCTGACTTACGTTGGAGATGATGACGTCTTTCATGGTCAGCACAACATATTCCAGTGGTTTTTCACCTGCCTTGCGCACGGTCAGAATGGCTTCGTCGAAATGCTTGCCGTTGCAACATGCCTTGATCAGGTTTGGCGTTGCCTTGTCAATGTACTTGGTGAAGCTGATGTCCTGCACGCTGACTTTGCCTGCACCACCACCACGGCCCACATGGGTTGTGCCCGACTGGGACATGCCCCAGCTCCAGGCGGCAATATCGATCTCTTTGGCATGTACGCTGTCTACGGATTCGCCATCTACACCCTTGATTTTCAAAAACATGTCTACGGACATTTGATTCCCTCTGTAATTGGTTGATTAATAGTTCAAGTTTTAAGACGCTTTGGCGGATGGCAACTTGCTGACCAAACGCAAAGACACGGTGAGGCCCTCTAGCTGGTAGTGCGGGCGCAAATAGAATCGGGAGGCATACATGCCGGGGTTGCCCTCTATTTCCTCAACAACCACTTCGGCTGCGGCAAGCGGACGAGAAGCTTTAACCGCCTCGGAGGAATTTGCAGGATCGCCGTCCACGTATTGCATGATCCAGTCTTGCAACCAGCGCTGCATGTCGGCGCGTTCCTTGAATGAACCCACTTTGTCGCGCACGATGCACTTCAGGTAATGCGCAAAACGACAGGTGGCAAACAGGTAAGGAAGACGGGCGGCCAATTTCGCATTGGCTGTTGCGTCCGGGTCTTCGTACTCGGCAGGTTTGTGTAAGGACTGCGCACCAATGAAGGCTGCCAGATCACTGTTCTTTTTGTGAATCAGCGGCAAAAAACCGCTTTTGCTAAGCTCAGCCTCACGGCGATCGGAAATGGCGATTTCAGTGGGGCACTTCATGTCCACTCCACCATCGTCAGTGGGGAAGGTGTGCGTGGGCAGGTTGGGTACCGCGCCGCCAGATTCAATGCCGCGAATGCGTGAGCACCAGCCATACTCTTTGAATGATCGGTTGATGTTCACCGCCATGGCATACGCCGAGTTGGCCCAGGTGTAGCGGCTGTGATCGGCCAGACCGGTGTCTTCTTCAAAAGCGAATTCCTCCACTGGATTGGTTTTCGCACCGTAGGGCTGACGTGCCAGAAACCGTGGCATGGTCAGGCCGAGGTATTTGGAGTCGTCTGCGTCGCGCAGGCTGCGCCACGCAGCATAGTCGGGCGTGGAGAAAATTTTGGTCAGGTCGCGCGGGTTGGCAAGTTCTTGCCAGGAGTCCATTTGCAAGGTGGCCGGAGACACTGCCGACAAAAACGGGGCATGTGCAGAGGCGCTGATTTTTGACAGCTCACCCAGCATTTCCACATCGGGCGGAGAGTGGTCAAAGTAGTAATCGCCAATTAGGCAGCCATAGGGCTCACCACCGAACTGACCATATTCATGCTCGTAAATTTTCTTGAACACCGGGCTTTGATCCCAAGCCACACCCTTGTACCGTTTCAAGGTTTTGGCCAGTTCAGTTTTGGACACATTCATGAAACGAATTTTCAAGAATTCATCGGTTTCAGTGTTGTTGACCAGGTAGTTCAGGCCACGCCAGGCACTTTCCATTTGCTGAAAATCGGTGTGATGAATAATTTCATTGATTTGTACGGAAAGCTTTTGGTCAATAGCAGCGATCATCCGCTCGATGGAATCAACCACATCGTCGCCCACCAAGTCCACCCCCTCAAGCGCCTGCTGCGCCAAGGTAAGCACTGCGGACTCCACTTCAGACCTGGCCTCATCGGTTTTAGGCTTGAATTCTTTTTGCAACAGGGAAGACAGTTCACTGCCCTCAAGTTCGATGACGTCGAGCGCACGATTTTGAAGTTGTTCAGACATGATTACTCACCTTCAGGGGAGGTTGATTCAACAGGCTTGACGCTGGTTGACAGGCTTTTCAACAAAGCAGGGTCAGCCAGCAGTTTTGCCAACAGCTCTTCAGCACCGTTTTTGCCATCCATGTACGTGAGCAGGTTGGACAGTTGCTGGCGTGCCTCCAGCAACTTGCGCAGAGGTTCTACTTTTCGCGCAATGGCCGCAGGGCTGAAATCGTCCATGGATTCAAAAGTGATGTCGACCGCCACATTGCCCTCGCCGGTGAGGTGGTTGGGCGCATGGAAGGCCACGCGCGGCTTGATGCTTTTCATGCGTGCATCAAAGTTGTCGACATCCACTTCCAGGAAATCACGCTCGGCCACCGGTGCCAATGGCACCTCGGATTTGCCGGACAAGTCGGACATGACCCCCATGACAAAAGGCAGCTGTACCTTTTTCTGTGAACCGTACACTTCAACGTCATACTCAATTTGTACGCGGGGTGCACGATTGCGCCCCACAAATTTTTGTCCGCTCATTGATCAATCTCGCAAGTAAGAAGAATGGGTAAACGCAGGGCGACTTTAAGCATCTTCCTGCTCGAGAGAATCGGGATTGACTCCCATGATTTTTGCCACCTCGGCCAAGGCCTCTGGCGCAAGGTCTTTCATCAACTGCATGAAGTTTTTGTCGATCAGGCGACGCGCCCGTTTCAAGAGAAGCTGCGCCGGGTTGGTCGGCTCGGCATGCTCAAGGTAGGTACACACTTGATCAATGGCGGCCAAAGCCTGTGCACGGGAATGAATTCCTGCCGAAACCATTGAGGGCACGGGCTTACTTGAATTACAGCTTGAATCGAACAAATCACTGTGTGGCACAGCCGCCGGGTTTTGTTCCATTTGGGGTTCGGGCAGGCAGGACAGCACATGGTTCAGCAACACACCGAATTCGGAAAGTTGCGGCAGCCGATCCGCTTCGACATGTTGGGCCAGCGCGGCGAGAATTCTGTTCAAGTTGAGCTGGCTGTTCAACAACATGGCACGCAAGGCTTCAGTCTTGCTTTCAGGAGAACGAAAGAACAACTCAATTTGCTCGCGAGACACGGGCACTTCAGTGCCAGGAGCATTGCCAGTGAGCGCTTCGAAATCTTTTAGGCGAATGTCGCCAATTCGCGGATTTCCAACCACGACACAATTGCGCAGGGATTGAAAAAATGAGCCACCGAATCCAAGCCCTTCAATGACGTTGATGCGGGCATAGGGATCGCCATCATCGAGAGGCGGATTGACGACAGACCATGCCGTTTCGAGCAGGCTGGCCAGCGCACCTAAACTTTCTGGCAGGGTTTGCAAACCACCCAGATTCAAGCGCGACTCGGCCCACAGCACCACCAAGCGCAAATCTCGACTGCGCTCCAGCAATTGCAAGGCACCTGTTTCCACAGCACTCCAGTCGGGCGGTGTGGCGGCTTCAAACTGGGTTTCTGGCTTGCCTTGGGCTGCTTGTTGCAGTTCAAGAAATGCGTTGTCGTATTCAAGATTGGGGCCGCAGTCACCCTGCACAAAGGGTGCCGCCCAGGAAGGTGCAAGCAATGCCTCGGGCTCAACTGATGTTGCCGGGGCTGATGAAAATTGAGAAGCTGACACGTTGCGCAGAGGCCCTAATGGTAAAACCATGCGGGACTCTAGCAACGGAATTTGAAGTTGGCGATGGGTCTAACCTGAGCACCATCACCACATGTAGTGATCGAGTGATGTCTATCCGACTTTGCGGGTCAGTTCACGCAACAACACCCACTCCTCCGCAGAGCTTGGATGAACGGCAATGGTGCGATCGAAATCGGCTTTGGTCGCACTCATGGTGTACAACACACCGAGCAGTTGGATCATCTCGGGCGAGTCTTCGCCCAGCATGTGAATACCCACTACTCGGTCAGTGGCATCATCGATCAGCAACTTCATGTAAGTTTTCTGTTCACCGCCCGAGAACTTGGTTTTCATGGGCGTGAACTCAGTTTCATACACACGCGTGGGTGCGCGCTTGGCCGCCTGTTCCTCGGTCAAGCCGACACTGCCAATGGGCGGTGAGGTGAAAGTGGCTGTGGGCACGCTGCTGTGATCCACCGAGAGATTTTTCCCGTTGAACTCATTTTCAGCCAGTGCGCGCCCCTCTGCGATGGCCACGGGTGTCAGGTTCACACGGTTGGTGACATCGCCCACGGCATACACACCTTTAATGCCAGTGTGGCTGTATTTGTTCACTTCAATTTCACCGGCAGGCCCCGTGCGCAGGCCAATGTTTTCGAGTCCCAAGCCTTGCGTGTTGGGGCTGCGACCTGTGGCATTCAATACAAAATCAAACGTGTGAACTCCTGCTGCGGTTCGCAATTCAAACGAGGCTCCTTGCTGGCCGAGCGATTTGAAATCGGTGTCGGGAAACAGTTGAATGCCTTGCAGTTTCATGGCGGTGACCAAGCGATTCCGAATGCCTTCATCGAAGCCGCGCAAGGGCAAGTCACCACGATAGAACACCGAGACCTCAGAACCGAGGCCGCGCAATATACATGCAAATTCGAGTGCGATATAACCTGCGCCAATCACACCCACACGTTTGGGCAACGTAGAAAGATCAAGCAGTTCATTCGAGGTTGCGGCAAGCTCAAGCCCCGGAAATGCGCTGCGATTGGGCGCAGCTCCACTGGCGATCAAAATTCGCTGGGTGCTCAATACCCGATCGCCCACTTGAACTTCTGTGGTGGACTTGATGACACCGTGACCGCGTATGGTTTCAACCCCACTGTTTTCGAGCATGCGGGCATAGATACCTTCGAGCCGGTCAATTTCCTTGCCTTTGGCTTCTTGCCATTGGGCCATTGAGAATTCTGCTTGTGCTACTTGCCAGCCGGGCTGCAAACCTTCACGCAGGGTTTGACCAAACTGTGCGGCATACATCATGAGTTTTTTGGGCACACAACCACGAATGACACAGGTGCCACCCAGCCGGCTGGATTCGATGAGTGCTACTTTGGCGCCATAGCTGGCCGCGCGGCGGGCGCTGGCCACTCCGCCTGAACCACCGCCAATGACGACGAGATCGTAAGGTGCGTTGGGTGTGCTCATTGAATTCTCCTTGGTGCTGCATTGAAGGTTTATTGTACCGCGAGGAGCTTGGGGCGATCTTCGCGAGTGACCTTTGCGCGGGTTACTTGTGTCGCACAGAGCTGGTGATTAAGCGCTGGTCACCGCTGCTGTTCCTGGCCAACTCGGCATGGGTTACTTGTTACGCACAGAAAACCGCTGAGTCCCTTTTTGAATGGATTCTTGCTCACCGAGCTCGGCAAAAGGGCGGGCCGAGTCTCGGTGTCGGCATGAAGCCGACCGCTGCGAATCCACTCAAGCGGGGCGGTTTTCTTGAAGTGCGTCCCAAGCAATCCCACTGCCGAGTTGGCCTAAACCAGCATCGGCGAAATCCCATCACTTCGCGACTCTCGTACGGACCTATAGCCCAATCGGCGGCGGTGTTTCGATCGCCTCGCCTTCAAGAAAACCTGCCCTTGCGTGCCGAGCAGGGCCGGTGTTGCCCAGCATGGGCGACAGAGAACGGACCCGACCCGTAGTTTAGGAGGGTCGTTCTCAGGCATCGCAAGGCTCAGCAAGGGAGAAACAGGTTTTCTGGCGAGAGATCGGAACCCAAGCCGAGTGGGCAGTTAACGAACAGCCGAGCAAGCTTGGATCAGCCCAACCGCCACGCATGGTACTTGCCCAACCACAGCAGCACTTTCTCCGGCGCATGCGCCCGCTTCCACTCGCCCGCTGCGTATTTGTTGGCCTCGGCCAATGTGGGGTAGGTGTGGATGGTGCCCAGAATTTTGTTCAAGCCCAAACCATGTTTCATGGCCAACACAAATTCAGCCAACAAATCGCCTGCATGCACGCCAGCAATGGTCACGCCCAGAATTTTGTCCTTACCCGGCACGGTCAACACCTTCACCACACCGTGTGCATCGCTGTCGGCAATGGCGCGGTCCAGGTCGTCAATGCCATAGCGTGTTACCTCGTAGGCAACGCCCTGTTCTTTGGCATCCTGTTCATTCAAACCCACGCGTGCCACTTCAGGATCAGTAAAAGTGGTCCAGGGAATGACTGAATAATCGGCCTTGAATTTTCTAAGATGGCCGAACAATGCATTGACAGAGGCATACCACGCTTGGTGCGCAGCCACGTGGGTGAATTGATAAGGACCTGCCACATCGCCTGCTGCAAAAATATTGGGGTACAGGGTTTCAAGGTACTCGTTGGTGACCACTGTTCGGTTGGTTTCAATGCCCAGTTTTTCAAGGCCATAACCGGTTAGGCGTGCTTTGCGACCCACTGCGCAAATCACATCGTCAAATTCAATTTCAACGGTGTTGCCCTGGTGTTCGGTGACCAATACTTTTTGATCGCCTCTGCGCTCAAACCGAACGGCTTTGTGTTGGGTCAGAATATTCACGCCATCAGCGCGCATGCTGTCCATGGCCATGGCAGAAATTTCCGGATCCTCGCGCACCATGATTCGATCGCCCAGTTCAACCTGGGTTACTTGTGAGCCCAAACGTGCAAAGGCCTGGGCCAATTCGCTGCCAATGGGGCCACCGCCTAGTACGACCAAACGTTTGGGCAGGTCGTCGCGTTTTGCGAATTCGTCCCACAAGGTGTCGCTGGTCAGGTAACCACTGGTTTCAATGCCGGGCAAAGGTGGCACCACCGGTTGGGCGCCAGCAGCAATCACAATGCTGCGGGTGGTCAAGCGGCTGGTTTCACCGCTGTTGTGTTTGATTTCAACTGTCCAGGGATCGACAATGGTTGCATAGCCCTGAATCACATCCACTCCAAGGCCGGTGTAGCGTTCTACGCTGTCGTGCGGCTCAATGGCTTTGATGATGTCGTGCACACGGGCCATGACCGCCTTGAAGCTGAAGCTGGGCGCGGCTGCATGCAAACCATATTTGTCGGCATGGCGCATTTGGTGAGCCAGCTTTGCACTTTTAATGATGGCCTTGGAAGGCACGCAACCAAAGTTCAGGCAATCGCCGCCCATTTTGTGGGCTTCAACCAGGGTCACTTTGGCCTTCACTGCGGCAGCAATGTAAGAGCTCACCAAACCCGCTGCACCAGCCCCGATCACCACCATGTTGCGATCAAATTTCACAGGCTTGGTCCATTGGGCATACACCTTCCGAGCCTTGATTTTGTCGGTTACTTTTTTTGCGATCAACGGGAATATGCCCAGCAACACGAATGAAAGAATAAGGCCAGGTGAAAGAATGCCGGCAAGGCTGTCAATTTTTGCAAGTTCGGTACCGGCATTCACGTACACCACGGTGCCTGCAAACATGCCAAGCTGGCTGACCCAGAAAAAGGTGAAAGCCTTCATGCTGGTCAAACCCATGAGCAGGTTGATCAGAAAGAATGGGAACACGGGCACCAAGCGCAGTGTGAACAAGTAAAAAGCGCCCTCTTTTTCAACGCCCTCATTGATCGCTTTCAGGCGGGTACCAAACTTGGCTTGCACAGAATCGCGCAGCAGGTAACGTGCACCGACAAAAGCGAGCGTGGCACCGATGGTGGATGCAAACGACACCAGAATCAAACCTTGCAACAAACCGAACAAGGCGCCTGCAGCCAGGGTCATGACTGCGGCACCCGGAATTGAAAAGGCGGTAACAATGACATAGGCTGCAAAGAACACACCAGCAACCAGCCAGGGAGATTCAGCCTGGAATTCACGGAACTGCTCAAGTCGACTTTTCAGGCTGTCGAGTGTGAGCAAACTGTGAAGATCAAAGGCAAACACCGCCACAACAGCTGCAACAATAAGCAACAGAACAATCTTTTTCATGTCAATTCCTTGGTTTTTCTACGCAGTGTGTTGCCAATCATGCATGGTCTGGGCAACTTGTACGGATAGTTTCGGCGAGTCGTACAAAAAAGTTACCTCGATCTGGAAAGATAGTGGCGTTAATCTAGGTCAACACAATGACAAATGCATTTCGACCATGAGCACAACCATTCATTCAATTTTTATCAGCCACGGCGCACCCACTTATGCACTGGAACCCGGCCTGCCCGGCCAAGCCTTGGAAACCTTGGGACAACAACTGCTTGCCCAGGACACGCGCGCACTGATTGTACTAAGCCCCCATTGGCGTAGCGCCAAGCTGGCAGTGACCAGCCACGAAGCGCCCGTGATTGTTCACGACTTTTATGGTTTTCCAAAACCGCTGTACGAACTGAAACCGGAAATTTGCGGTGCGCCTGAACTGGCATCGCAACTCACCGCTTATTTGGCTGCAAAGGGCCTGGACGCTGGACTGCGCCCACAACAAGGTTTTGATCATGGGGCTTGGGTGCCCTACATTCACCTGTTTCCAAATGGTGGACCGCCCATGTTGCAACTCAGCATGCCTGCGGACTGGAATGGCGAAACTGCATTGAATATTGGTGCCTTGGTGGGTGAATTTGCCCGCAACAAGAAAGCGGTGGTGATTGGAAGTGGCAGTTTGACGCACAATTTTTCTGACATGGACATGCGCGCCGCAAAGGCAGGAGATGGTGGGCAGGCGCAAAACCTGCCTTACGTACACGAGTTCAATACATGGGTTCAGGAACGCCTGCGGGCGTGCGACAGCAAGGCGATTGCACGCGCAGAGATTGACGCACCGCACTTTGCACGGGCCCACCCGGACGACGACCACTATCTTCCCCTGCCTTTTGCCATGGGTGCAGCGACGAACAACTTCAAGGTCAATGTGCTGCCCGAGGATGTGCGTTACAAAGCCCTGTCGATGCAAAGCTTTGCATTCACCGCTTAACCTGGTCGGCTAATATCAAGACAGCTGAGTGGCACTGCAGTTGATGGTTTCGGGCAGCACACCGTCTTGCAAGGCTTTTTTCAGCGACTCAACACCCCGACCCCACAAAGGTACCTGCGTGGGCTGGCCCTGCACGGTGGGCACAGTGGGTGGATCTTGCCCGGCTTCGCTGTATTGATTAATGGCGCGTACCAGATCAAGGTGACGCACCCACACCCACTGACTGCGTTCTATGTCCACACACTGGCGGGTTTGAGCGATGTCATCGACGGATTTGAAAGGCACCTGCGCTATGTACAGATGAAAAGGCACACCGGGCGATATTGAAGGGCCCTTGAGCTGACCGATGTCGATGTCAGCACTGCTGTATACGCAATTGGATTCTTCGGTGAACTCTCGAACAGCAGTTTGTGCGGGCGACTCGCCCTTTTGGGCGCTGCCGCCCAACGTGGCCCAAGCGCGGCGCGTGGGGTGCGGGTCAAATGCCATTAAATGCACGGCCTCGCCGGCCACACAACTGTAGGCGATCAGCCCGGCAGGCGGTGCGTTGCTCGATGAGCAGGCAACAAGCGTGAACAACAGCGGCACTACAAACAACAAACGCATGGTGAAAGCAATCCTGAATGTGGAGTGCTCATTATTACCTGCTTACATGACACCTTGCGAGATCAGGCACCCATCCAGCCCAAGGCAATGGCTGTGAGCACGGTAGACACACCGACCGTGTAAATTGTTTTCAGTTTTCCAGTCATTTTGATGCTCTCCGGAATCATTTCATTGCAAACCACAAATGCCATGGCACCCGCGGCGAAAGCCATTGAAGCCGGCGTACCCATGGCCCATGAATCGGCAGTAATTACGCCCAAACCAGCGCCCAGTGGTTCAACCAACCCTGTGGCCAATGCGGCCAGCGCAGCAAGCGCTTTGTGCACGCCAATGCTCCACAAGGCTGTGGCCACAATCAAGCCTTCGGGAATGTTTTGCAAACCGATCGAAAAAGCCGCGCCGGAGGCACCGTTCAGGTTGCCTGCGCTGGCGCCCACTGCAAAACCTTCCGGTACATTGTGCAAAGCAATGGCGATGGTCATCAGCAAGGCCATGCGCAGGCGTTGATTGCCCGCCATTTCCGGGCCTGCCACGGGGTGTTCATGCGGCAGGGTTTGGTCAAGCACTGTCATCACACCGTAGCCTGCTGCAGTGGCCACCAGCACCACCATCAAAGCGCCTTCCGTTTGAATGGCAGGGATAAACAGGGACATCACCGCTGCGGCGGCCATCATGCCGCCTGCGATCGCGATGAACAAACCCAAGCCTTTGTCATCAATTTTTTTCATGACCAGCAACGCCATGCCACCCAGGCCGGTGGCGGCGCCGGCAATGGCCGAGAACTCGACTGCCTGAAGCTTCGATGGGCTTGCCGCGATGTACTGAACCGCAGCCCAAACCGCAGGTGCGCCTTGTGTGACGATGAGGTACAAACCCAGCGCAACAATCAGAATACCCACCACGCCACGCACAGCGCGAAACGCACGAACGGCATCCAGCCCGGCTTGGTCGGCGATGTTCAGACCTACAATTTTGGTCATTTGATGAAAACTCATGACGGGCTCCCGTGCTTCAAAGGCTTGAATACACGGTTAGTTTGCCCGAGAGCATATTATTCGTCTAACGGATAATTTCTTTGAAGTTAATCGTTTTTACCGATCAATGGCACAGGTTCTGAAGCCGGACAACACGTCTTGCCGGTCCGGTTGAAAATAGTTGCGGTATTTGGGGTGAACCATTTCCGCCGATGTAGCCCAACTGGCACCTTTCAGCACCTTTCGGTCATGAAACCAGGGTTGGGAGTAATCGACGTAAGGGTGCATTTTGAACCCGTCAAAAGGAAGGAAGGTATTGGCAGTCCATTCCCACACCTGCCCCCACTGCATATTGGCTTGTGTGTGTGCGGCATATTCCCATTCGGCCTCAGTGGGCAACCTGCGGCCCGCCCACTGGCAATACGCCTGGGCATCCAGCCAACTGATGTTCTCGGCTGGTGCACTCAGCTTGAGCGGTATTTTTTGACCATAACCCAGGTTAATCCAGCCACCGTTTTCAAATGCAACAAAGGCAGGCACAGGGTGTTGGGTGGCCTGGACAAATTCAAGATACTGCGCCCAGCTGACCGGACGTGAATCGATGGTGAATGCCTGTATCTGAACCACACAGGCGGGTACCTCATTGTCAAATGCGAAACCCTCGCCTTGCCAGCCCAGAGTCCACCGGCTGCCTGGCAGCTCGAGCTGAACCAAGTCGCCGCACTCCTGAACGCCGGGCCTGCAGGCGTTGTGGGGGCGCAGCCGGATGTTCAGCAACTTGGCCATGAAAACCGCGGCTTCGTTGTGCATTTGTTCATGCAACACACACAGGCGGAAAAAATAAAGGTACTGGTCGGCATTGCCGGGGTCGCTGGCACACAGCGCATCAGCCTGCTCCAGCAACTTCAATGTGTCGCGCAACGAGGCGGCCAGATACTCACGGGTGCCCTGCAAATCGGGCAAACCGATTTCCCAGCGGGTGTCATGCGCGATGGTGCTTGAATTCAGACGCGCATCGGCATTGAACAGGCGAGACTCCAGCTTGGGTGCATCGGGATTGCACTGCACACCCAAGGCCCAGTCAGGGTTGCGGGCCAGCCACCAGTCTTGAAACCAGGCCACATGACACAATTCCCAGAGCGGCGGGTTTAACTCGGGGCGGCATGGCACTGTGCACTCATGTCCCAGAGCATTCACGTAGTCCTCGAGCAAGCCCAAGGTGCGCTCGCGCGTGCGCAACAAAGCGTCGCGAAGAAAGGCGGCGTTTGCTGTTCGGGCCAACTGGGCTGGATGGATGCGGCTGTTCACTGTTTTAGACGGTAGTGCGGATAAGTTAGCTTACAGCAAGTTCAGCATACTAGTAGGACCAGTTTTCAAAGGCCAAAGGAAGGCTATTCAATAAATTTCGACGCTCACGCCAGCTGGGTATTAGTCTATCGATATGAGCCTTGAATCGTTCATTGTGATGTCTCTCCAATAAATGAACCAATTCGTGCACCAAGATGTATTCCAGGCATTCAGGAGGCTTCTTGACGAGCTCTAAATTTAGCCAAATGCGTTTGGTGTAAGTATTGCAACTACCCCATTTTGTTTTCATTTTTTTAATACCCCAAAACGAGGGGGTAGCTCCTATTTTAGGCGACCATATTTTCAACAGCCTTTCCACCTCTGCCTTTAAGAGCGTACGGCCGTGTTCAGCCAGCACGCTTTGCTTGTTTTGAATTGAAGTACCGGGCTGAACGTAGAGTCGCAGTGTATTTTTCCCCGAAAGGATCACCTCATGCCTCCCCTGTCTTTCAACAACACGCAAACGACACGGTCGGCCCCAAAGGTAGTGACATTCCCCACTCACCATCTGACGATCAGATTGCCTAGCCTGCGCACGAAAATCTCGCTGCTGCTTTCGAATCCACCCGATTCGGCTGGCCACAGCGGTGCGAATGGCTGTGTCGGTCATTTGGCGAGGGGCAGATACCTTTACCCTACCGTCTGGTGGCACAACGCTGATGTGTAAATACTTAATGGCCTTACGGTCGAGCTTCAGCTTTACAGAGCCAATTTCCATCTGGCTCATTTGTATTCCTTTTGGGCCTTTGCCAACTCAACTACTTGTTTCACATCAATATCGTAATCCTTGATCTCTTCATTCAATGCATTTATCAATTCCCTTTCTTTGAAACGATCGCCTATCCATTCGGCACGTTTGGTCAAACGAATGGTAGTGTCAATTTTCGTTGCAAGAACTTCATCATGACCGAAGTTATCGTAAAACGCCCGCTTGGCCTGGGTATCCATGGCTGGTGGATAGGTATAAGACACTTGCTCCGGCTTTACCACCCTCCGAGACAAGTCAAGAATTCGCTTGAGAAACTCCTGATAATCAATTGCTTGTTGTTTGCGCAAATTAACCAATTCAACCAACAAAGCCGACATTTGTTCGTAGTACCTCGGATTTACAGGATTTTCATCAGCGATAGTTCGGCGGACGTTGTTTTCAATGGTCTCTGCCATAGCCTCCTGGTCATTCCTGATTCCATCTGGCAAACCATCCAACGCGCCTATGCCCTTCTCAACAATTAGCTCTATCAAGCCCAATTCCTCAAAGTCCATAAGCACTTCACTGTCGTTCGCTCGAATGTACATGTCCAACAAATGACGCATATCGGGCTCAAACCGTTTCATATCGAGCAAATCGCCACTGGCCAACTTTACTTCATCACGCACCTTTTCGAAGAAGGCCACTTCCTCGGCAATTTTCAAGGCGTGAAAATCTGTAAACCCCGCTTCACTCATTTCATTGGCGATACCCGCAAACTTACGGAGTAGCTTTGCAACGGCTTGATAAAAAGTAAGTCTTAGGGCTTCCTTTTCTGTTAGCACATCATCATTACAGCCCGACTCACCACAAAAGTAATGGATAAAATTCTGCGCATGGCGGGGCACCATCACTGGTTCACAGAGTGCACGTACCGTCTCGAGTGCATCGTCTAAATCAAGTCGGGCTTGCTCAACACGGTTTTTCAACAAACCTGCGACATCTTCCTGGTCAAAGGCATCAAATGCCCCCGCCGTGTAATCGGTAATTGCCTTGTCTAGCGATTTAAACAAATCTTTGTAGTCAATAATGTAGCCATACTCTTTGTCTTCATCGCTTAGTCGATTCACGCGGCATATGGCCTGAAACAGGCTGTGATCAGCCATTTGTTTGTCAATGTATAAATACGTGGCAGACGGCGCATCGAAACCAGTCAATAATTTGTCGACGACAATCAACAAGCGCATTTGACCAGGCTCATTTACGAAGCGCTTTTTAACCTCGATCTCAAACTCATCAACCCGATTGGCGGCCTGTTCCTCCGTTTGCTCAAAGAAATCGGCAAGCATTTTGCGGTAGGTTTCGTATTTGAAAAGCTTCTCGGTCAGACCTTCTCCAGTTTCCTCACCCTTGATGCTAGCAGCAGTGGGCTGAAAGCTGGTAACAATTGCCACCTTGCCGGCCAAACCGCTGTGGCTAAACATTTCAAAGGCTTTGCAGGCCTGGTATACACTTGAGCACACCAACATGGCATTGCCCCTGCCATCCATAAGACGGGGCTTTGTATCCATGTCCATCAAAATATCGTTCACAATTTGCTGCAAGCGCGATTTGCTGGAGAGAACTTTCTGCAAAGTTCCCCACTTTTGCTTCAGCTGAGTCTTTGCAATTCGTGAAAGGCCTCGGGTTTTTGCCTCAAACCAATCATCAATTTTTTGAGGCGAGGTAATGTACTGGTCTATATCGCGGGCTTCATAACGTAAATCAAGCACCACACCATCGGCTACCGCCTCGTCAAACTTGTAGGTATGTATATAAGGGCCGAAGATTTCGACGGATTTGCGTTTGTCCGCCTTCATCAACGGCGTACCCGTAAAACCGATGAACATCGCAGTGGGAACGATCGATTTCATCGCCTCATGCAGCTTGCCCGATTGGGTTCGGTGGCACTCATCAACAAACACAAATAAATCGCCCTTCGCTTTGAAGTCACTGGACAAAGAATTCTTCAGTTCGTCAACAAAGGCATCGGCAGCTTTGTCGTCTTCTTCATCGCTTTGTCGACCAAATTTATGCACCAGCGAACCGACCAACCATGGGTAGGTTTGATTCAACACGGCGATTAAGTCAGCCCCACTTTTAGTTCGATGAATTTCTTCATCAACACCGCTAAAAACCTTTTCAATTTGTTCATCCAGTTCGGTACGGTCAGTGACAATTAACACTCGCGAATTGGCAATGTGTTCCCTAATCCACTTGGCTAGCCACACCATGGTTAGGCTTTTACCTGAACCTTGGGTGTGCCAAATAATTCCACCCTCTCGGCGTGCAATGTGCTGTTTGGCAGACTCGATACCGAAAAACTGATTGTGCCGGCAGGTTTTCTTGATGCCGGAATCGAACACCATGAAGTCGTGCAGGATTTGCAAAAAACGAGCCTTGCTACAAATCCGGCTTAAATGAAAATCAAGTTTGTGATGAAAGGGATTGTCGGCAGCTTCTTTCCATTCCAGGTAATACTTCTCTGTGGTTTCAATGGTGCCGTAGCGCAAGCCTTGCGTATCGTTACCCGCCATCACCAATTGGATTGTGCTAAAAAAATTGCGAATGAAATCCTTTTTCTGGTTATCCAGATTCTGGCGGATACCTTCGCTAAGGTTGGTGCGGGAACGCTTTAATTCAAGTACCCCAAGCGCGATACCATTTACATACAGCACTATGTCTGGGCGTTTCTTATTCTCACCCTTTATCGACACCTCCTCAGCAATCGAAAAATCATTCGCTTCAGGGTTTTGCCAATCGACCAACCACACAGTTTTGTTTTGTTCGCCTGCAGCGTCTTTGTCTTTCACGCCATAGCGCAGCAGGCTGTAAACATCTTTATTGGCGTAGTACAACTTTTTCCCATCACCCAAAGCCGCCGCTGTGTCGAGTTGGCGAAGTGTTCGGGCCACAAGCGCTTCGCTTATACCTCGCTTTAATAACCAGGCACTCAGCAGCTCAATCTCAATATTTTTATTGTTGGGGCGATCGTGCCAATTGCCCAAGTAGCGGTAATCCAAATGTTCTTGGAAAAACTTAATGATTCGGTTTTGTGTTGTGCGTTCTGATTGGCCGACTAGTGACAAAACCGGTCTCCTGAAGGTTTGGGGCGGTGGGGTTCGATGTTAATTTAACAGAACGACACGAATTTATGTTCCATTGGGAAAGCGCAGGCAAAGTCGTCAACAATGCTCCATGAGCTTTAATTTATTGGATTAGATAACACCACCCGAGCGGTAGGAGTTAAAAACTGCTTAAGCGATCAATTGCTATTTGCAAGCTTCTATCATCGAATAAATTCTGCTTCCTCTCGGCCCAGCGAGCGCCAGCAGGCCATTCAGCCAAACCAGCCCTGACACTTTCCAGTGTCGGCTTACAATCTTGCTGCGACAACAACCAATCAACCGTTGAAAGCAACTCCATACCATATGGCGATTCAAACCCCTCAACAACGGCAGCAGCTTGTTGGAGTATAGGCAAATAAGCCTTGGCCTCGCTTTTCATGTAAGCATCTACCAGATCTTTTTGATCATCGTTAAAGTACACAATATCAGTTGGACTGCAATCGGGAATCCGTTTGTCGGCATTCAGGTAGCTGCCATCCAATGCATCCAATAAATGATTCAGATTATTGGCGTAAGGGCCATAATTCTTCGCCTCGAATGTCAGCTTCAAATTATTTGGTATGCCGTTTTTATCAATACAACGGTTCAAAAACCAGGCCAGCTTCTGAACTTCAAGCATGCTGCACTCAATACCAAGAACCCAATAACGCCGAATCAATTCTGCGATCATTGCCCTGGGTGGAGTTAGCGCTTTTACACCCGTGCGTTTCGCCACATTTTGATAAGCCGCCGTGGGTTCGTAAACCAGAATTTCGACGTTCTCAAGATTGGCCAACGCTTCATGAACGCGCGGCTTTACATCGGCCCAATTCAAACCACCATTGCCCGCACCCAAGGGAGGCAATGCGATGGAGCGAACACCGTTATCAACAATAAAACGGCGCAAATCGAGCAAACCTTGCTCGATCCATTCCATACGAGAATTGCCCCGCCAGTGTTGCTTTGTGGGAAAGTTAACCACCCAACGTGGTCCCATTAACTCGCCTGTTTCCGTTACAAATACTTTGCCCGTGACAACACCGCCCTGCTTACAGGCTTTTGCGTAGGCGTGCATATTGGCGGGGAAGCGCTCTTTGAACATCAACGCAATACCCTTACCCATCACCCCCACGGTATTCACCGTGTTGACTAAAGCCTCAACAGGTGCATCAAGCAAGTTACCTTGTGTGTACGTAATTGTCATAAAAACCAATCTGGTCGGGTTGCAATAGTTAGCGACAGGCTGCGTTGTTGAACGTAAGCTTCTAGCTGCGCCTTAACATCATCAGTGTAACAAACCATGCCCAACAAGGCATCTACAGGGCAATAGTTGTGAACCAAGACCTCCGCCTGATAGCGTTCAAACTTCATGGGGTCGTTCGGGTCTCTTTTGAAATCCCGGAGTTGAAGCATTTTCCAATCGATCTTGTCCAAATCATCTAGGCTTATGTAGAAATTGGCCCATTCGTAATAAGCATGCATATCTGTAAAAACGAAAGGTAAGTTCAGTTTTACAATTCGATGTAAAGAAGACACCAAAATCACGATTTCATCACGAGCCCGCTGAACCACCCCTGCATGGCCTTTGAATATATTGGCCATCATCGGCGAGAAGGGTGTGAAATAAAAAGGAACATAGTCATTCACATACCCACCTGCCCCGAGAGGAACCCTGTGCATCGATCGCTTAACGATCAATTCCTGGTTCCCAATATGAACCCAGGTACTTGATGTAACACCCGAGTTGCCACAATGCAGACCGTTGTCGAGTATCCAAGGTATGTTTTCTCGATGAACAATTCGCAACATCAATGCGCGTTTTGGATTCAGCCAAGTGCTGTAGTCACGACTCATCAATCAGCTCTCTAACTTTGGCTGGCTGCACCAGCCGAATTTTACCGGTGAGCAGTTGTTGCATCATGCCTTGCTTGAGTTGGCGGGTTTTTGACAGACGGCCTTCTAGGGCCTCCAGTTCCCGATCAAGATCTTTAAGAACTGCTGAAATAGCTAGTTGCTCTTCATAGCTAGGTAACCTAGCCCGCGCCTCCTCCATCATGCCTTTAGTAACATGAAGCATCGTTCCACCGCTGCTTGAACCCTTTTTCAACTCGAGAGTCATGTGACAAAGTAAATAATAAACAAACGCCCGCGAAAACTCCTCATTAACGTCTACTTTCCAAATGTGGTAATGAAATATAGCTCGCTCGCCTTGCCATATAACGGGTCCGAAAGTAGCCGACCACATAAAGAGAAGATCACCAGTTACACAGTAATTTTTTTCTGGAAGTTCAATATTTGAAAAATAATACTCATCTCCTCTTCCAGTCAAATTTTGAAGCCTGATAACCGGAATTCCTTCTGTTTCCCACTCATTCAAAGAATACGCACGCCCATTTATAAAAGATGCTATTTTGCCCAAACGGTGGACTATCCAATCCTCCGGTATTTCACCCAGCTCATTGTTCTTGAGACCCTTTTTTGAACCATCTTCGCGGAACGCAAACTCAGGGAGTCGAGTTCGGCCTGTGAGCAATTGCTGCATGGCGGCCGCTTTGACAGCTTGCTTTTTCAGAATCAAAATTTCCAGTCTCTCCATCAGCAAATCTAAATCAGACAAAATTTTTGCGATTGCAGATTGCTCATGTTTACACTTTGGGTAAGGGATTACATAATTTTGTAAAGCATGCAGCGGTACCCGTCGATGCCCTGCGCTACCCACCATTTCGGACTCAAGCGCCGTTCTTAATCTTCTCGTTGTAGTCCAAAAATAAATGAAATCAGCATCCGAAGAATCGTTCGCTCTCAAAACATGGAACTCTGTACTACCAACCCCAACATCTGTTGGCAAATTATTTGTGGAACATCCTTTTCCATTCTCGAAACAGGGCGTGATCTTTGCTACGAGTACATCCTTTTTCTCAAAGTAAGTGAAGCCAGCCTTTACCTCTTCAAAATTTACAAGGTGTACGCTCTTTAGCCTGGCGTTTTCCGTTACATCTTGCATTCCAACGAATGAGACTACCTCTGAAGATCTAAGGGCCTTACGTGATGAAGTTTTCTCAAATAACTCACCGAACGGGCCAACATTCCAATCCTTTGGAGCCACCCCAACTTCAGTTTTTTTATAACCAGCAGGGACATCTTCCTCAACAGTCCCAACCAAATAAGCTGCGCTCACTTCTTCCACCATCCTATTCATCACCGGTCCCCTTGTTGCACAGTTTGGCAACCGCCTCGGTGCGCATATTGCGCAAGTTGGTTATATCAAAACCTTTCCCTAGCCGCCATGTAAGCTGTTGCGAAATTTGTCGTAGCCCATTCATACCTGCCACTCCAACCCCATGGCTTTCAGGTGTTCTGCTACTTTGGCGCTTAGTTTTTCCACTTCTTTTTCAATGGCGGGCAAGGGCTCGGCATAACGTTCTTCAAGTTCACGCACGCGGTTGGCCAGTTGTTGGGTTATGCGTTCAATTTCAGCTTTAATTCCCCGCTGTATGGCAGGCAACCACTTGAATTGCACCAACAACAGCTTGATTTCCCCCTCGGTAAGGTGCGAATACTTTTGAAACACGGCATGGTCAAGCTGCACCTGCAAATTCTTCAGTGAATTCTTGATCTCGCCTTCATCTGCAAACAAATGAATCACTTTCTCAAGTGCAGCCGCTTCTTCTGGATCATTTGTGGTTCTCAGGCGTGCAACTGCACTAAGCCTGGTTACTTTGTCACTCTCATTCAATGCTTCCGCCAGCAAGCCGCCTTCCGTTGCATGTTCTTCAATGTAGCTTTCTAATTCCTGAGTAACCACATCAAGTTTTGTTTGCCATTCTTGAATTTTCTCTTGCTGTTCGCGAAAGTAAACACCAGCCACAACTGCCGGGGGTATTAGCTCAGCTTTGAACTTGGTTTTACCAATTACAAGGTCGGGAGTTTCCTTCAGCTTTTCACCTTTGGTAACCACCAGTTCACGCAATATGCGCCCAGCCAACCAGCCGTCTTGCACCAGCACGTACACATCGTCTTGCAGGGTATTGGCCCAATAGTCCATCAAAATTTGATACACATCGTATTGGTTCAGCAAAGGCACGTTGGCGTAGCTTTGCAGCAAGTCTTCGCTAATTCTGTGAATAATTTCCTTGGGTACATCACCTTGTTGAATGCTATCCAGCTTGGCACGCTTGCACCACGCCGCGTAGGGCTGCAAGCTTTGTAAGGCAAACTCGGTGAACTCCGGGTGTTGAACAATGTGCTTTTTCACCTCATTGGAAGGCAACAACCCTTTGCTGTAACCAGGGCGCAGGGGTTCAAACAAGGTGGCACGCAGTTCTGGAAATACTTTCCAATATGGTTCAAGTGCGTCAATGTCGCGGTTGGGTATGCCACCGTTCAGGTGCGCATTCAAGTCGTGCAAATCTTCAGGCTCAGAACTGTCGATGTAACGCGGTATGTTCAGGTTGTAGTCGTTTTTCTCGATTTCTGCCAGTGGCACCATGCGGCTGTATTTGGGCAATTGTAGTTGCTTGGTGAATACGTCGACAATTTTGTGAATATCTTGGCTGCGAAGGCGGTTTTTATTGCCGTCTTTCATAAAGCCTTTGCTGGCATCAACCATAAACACGCCTGTGCGGGCATGTGCATTTTCTTTGTCAATTACAAGCACGCACGCAGGAATACCCGTGCCATAAAACAGGTTGGCTGGCAGCCCAATAATTCCCTTGATGTAACCCTGCTTCAGTAAATTCTCGCGTATCCGTGCCTCGGCATTGCCACGGAATAAAACCCCGTGGGGCAAAATAACTGCCCCCTTGCCCGTGCTTTTTAGGCTTTTAATGATGTGTAACAAAAAGGCGTAATCGCCATTTTTATCAGGTGGGGTTCCCCACACAAAGCGGTTAAACTCGTCGTGCTTTAAATTCAAGCCGCTGGTCCAGTTTTTATTGGAAAACGGCGGGTTGGCCACGGCAAAGTCGAAAGTTTTTAATGCGCCGTTAGCGTCTTTCCATTGGGGGTCAGCCAGGGTGTTGCCCTTCCACACTTTGGCTGTGGCATTGTTGTGCAAAATCATGTTCATACGGGCCAGGGCGCTGGTGGTGCTGTCCATTTCCTGGCCGTAAATGGTTAAGCCACGCGGGGCTTCGTCACTGGCTTTCAGTAACAAAGACCCCGAACCACATGTTGGGTCATATACGGTGGCATCTTGCGGGGTTTGGGCATTTATACCAATAACCTTGGCAAGAATTCGAGATACCTCAGCCGGGGTGTAAAACTGCCCTTTGCTTTTACCTGACTCGGTGGCGAAGTGGCGCATCAGGTATTCATACGCATCACCCAGTAGGTCGTCGCCATCTGCCCTATTGGCTGACAAATTCATGGTTTCGAAAATACCGATCAGCTTGGTTAGCCGATCTACCATGTCTTTGCCCTTGCCAAGCTTGTCTTCATCGTTAAAATCGGCAACATCAATAACGCCCTTCAAGTCATTTTCCTCGGCTAGGGCACTAATGATTTTGTTGATCCTGTCACCAATTTCTTTATCGCCTTTCAAAGCGACCATGTCGGCAAAGCTCGCGCCCCTGGGAACCGTGATCAAACTGTTTGGATCTGCTGCGAACTTGTCAGACACATACTTCATGAACAATAGAGTAAGTACGTAGTCTTTGTACTGACTGGCATCCATGCCGCCGCGCAACCCGTCGCAGCTGGACCAAAGGGAGGAATAAAGCTCAGTCTTCTTGATTGCCATTGGATTTTTGCTTTTGAGGTTTTATTGATGACACATTATGCGGCAGGATATCCCCTTTTGGTCGAATCTAGGCGTGTTGGCAACACCGCATCAAAGTGGGCGCGGCCATATATCAAGAGCCTGCCAACTTCGCTCATTGCTCATTTTTACCAATAGGCTTTGATAATCGATATAACTGCCGTTTTTAATTTCATCGGTTAGCCAAACGATCAAATATTGCTCGCCTGTGCCCTTATCACTGAATTGAAGAGCAGGTATCAACTCAAACCGCATGGATTCATCTACATACAAACAGGTTGGAGTGTTACTGGGCTTGGTTTTAAAAAGTTCATTTAGCGTTACAACGCCATCTTGCATCTGAGGGCGCAGGGAATGGGAAAACGTACTCAAGTCAAGCTGATTGCATAAACCAGATGAGATTTTTTCGCCTTCAGAAACGAGTCTTTTGACTTCGGCACTTTGCTCAGACGCATTTAGTAGTCTTTTTAAGGCTTCACAGCTTTGATACTCCTTTTCAACACGGCGCTCAGAGCTCACCGCAAGCACCTCGCTACTTTCCATGGATTCTAAATATTCGTCGCAACTGCGCACGGTTTGGCCAGCTTCAAAAGTTAAAGGTTGGCGAACTGCGGAATATGCATTTCTTATGTCTTCGGAATGAATAGGCAATTTGTCGTGTATTACATTAACTGCAGCATCGCTTTTCTGCCCGGAACAAGATACCGAGAACATAGACAAACATATCACCGAAAAATAACGTGATCGTAGAGTCATTTCAATATTTCCCTTAGTAGCTTGGCTTCCTCTTTTCTTCGTGGTTTGTATCGGTCACCGAAGTTTTCAAGTATGGATACCACTTTTCCCCAGTCTTGCTCTAGAACTGCATTCCAAAATATTGGTGTTTTAATGCGTGGATCACCGTATTGATAAGAGACCGACATGATGACTGTTTGAGCTTGACTCGGTAGATCTTCGAACTTTTGTTTGCCCGTTGCGATAGACGAGTTGTATCGCGACGTAACCTGAGAAGCAAAATGGGCTTTCAACGCAGCATCAACTTGATGGCATTCTTTCAATGAGATATTCATGGGATTCTTTTTGACAAACGCCAGTGCATCCATACCTTGCAAACCCAAATAAGGCCTGAAACGCTTCAATAGCTCACCCTGTATACCCAGTTTCTGCAGATCGTATTCATTACGAGCACCCAAATCAAACCCTGTTGAAATAGTTGGCCCGCTATTGCTACGCTCAGGGTCTGGAACGTACACATTCAATTTGCACTCGCCTTCCATGCGAGCAAGAAATTTATAATCAATACGTAAAGTCATCGCGATCAAATTGTTAACAAAAGACCACGAGCGTAAGCCAATTGTTTTATCTCGAGAAATTGAGGGATAGGGATTCTTTCGCGGGAGGGATCGATTGATCCAAATTTTCTGCTTTAATCGATTTTTCCGATCGTATACTCATGCGCATCATGCCATTACATCAGTCCAGCGCCCTTTCATTGAAGCAACTGAGCTATTTGCTAGCCGTTGCTGAAACGCTCAACTTCACCCGGGCGGCCGAGTTATGTTTTGTCACGCAATCTACTTTGTCAGGCGGCATTGCAGAACTTGAGCGCACATTGGGTGTGCAATTGGTAGAACGAGACCGCCAGCGAGTTGCGTTAACGCCCGTGGGTGTAGAAGTGGTGGCGCGCGGACAAAGTATTTTGTCGGCCAGCCGCGACCTGGTGGCGCGCGCGCAATTGGCGGCCGACCCCGCGAGCGGAGAATTCAGGCTGGGCATCATACCGACCATCGCGCCCTTTTTGCTGGGAGCAATTTTAAGCAGAACCAAAACCGGCTTTCCAGATTTGATACTTCGCCTGCGCGAAAACCAAACCGCAGCCTTGCTTCAGGAACTGGAACTCGGGGAACTGGATGCCGTGCTGGTTGCCCTGCCCATCGATTTGGGCAAACTGAAGGCTTTTCCCCTGTTTGAAGAACCCTTGCGATTGGTCGCCCACAGGAATGACGCCCTGTGTAAAACCACGGGTGTACGCCTGCGAGAGGTGGACACTCGCCGCCTGCTGTTGCTTGAGAAAGGCCATTGCCTGCGAGACCACACCGTATCGGCTTGCAGTGCCAAACAACGGGAAGCGAACAACAACGACGGCAATCCGGTTGAGGCCAGCAGCTTGGCCACCATGGTTCAATTGGTGAACTCCGGCCTGGGCTGTGCCTTGTTGCCTGACATGGCCATACAGGCCGGTTTGCTGCACAAAACCGAAGTGAAACAGATTGAACTGGCTGCGCCTTTGCCCAGCCGGGAAATTGCCTTGGTGACCCGCAGCAGTCACCCCAAGCTTGGCTTTATAGAAACAGCACTGTGCCCGTTGCTAAAGGCTTGTCAGCCGGGGTAAACGGCAATCCACTTCCACTTGCACCACTTGGAATTTAACTGGTATGATCAGTTGACCAGTTAATAATTGTTGCTGCTGATATATGCAAACCATTGACCACATTCATAAAACGTCGATCTCTGAGCAGGTTTACACCCAGCTTCGCGATCGAATCCTCAAAAAGGTATTACCAGTTGGGGCAGAACTGCCTTCCGAACGGGAACTGTCTGAAACGCTGGGAGTTAACCGGGGTGCGGTGCGTGAAGCGATTAAACGCTTGCAACAGGCCCGACTGGTTCGGGTACGCCATGGTGGGGCGACACAGGTTGAGAACTTCGAAGCCGAGGGAGGCCTTGAACTGCTGCCAAGCCTGATAGTCAATGCACAGGGGCAAGTCAACCTCGAAGTGGCCCGGGGGATCGTAGCCTTGCGCAAAGCACTGGCGCCGGTGGTGGCTGGGCAAGCAGCAGTCCACGGCGGCAAGGCATTGGCCGATGTGCTGAAGCCGGTGATTGCCAACATGCAAAATACCAGCGAACTGCCAAAACTTCAGCAACTGGCCTTTGATTTTTGGGCCCTGGTGGTGCAAGGCAGCGGCAATGTGGTGTTCAAGCTGGCTTTCAATTCCATGAATCAAACCTACCTTGCGGCCTGGAATACGCTGACCCTGGTGATGCAGGACGAGTTTCGCGATGTAGACACGCTAACCCAGCTTATGCAGGCCATTGAAGCCGGAGAACAACGGCGTTGCGAGGTGCTGGCCCGGCAACACGTGGAGCTAGGCAGCCGTGCATTGAACGCTGCGCTTGGTACCGCTTAACAATTGGTTAATTACGGAGACACACATGTTGGGAATTCCTTTGGGTCTGTTGACCGCTAATGCTGTGGAATGGGGCATGCACAAATACGTGCTGCACGGCATGGGGAAAAAACGGGGTACATTCTGGGCTTTTCACTTTCACGAGCACCACAGGGAAGTGCGTGAACATGGCTATTACGACCCGAACTATGAGCGATTTCCGCTCGGGATGCATGCACAGGGCAAAGAGGCCTGGGCACTGATTGCCAGCGCGGTGGCAGTGACACCGCTGTTTCCGGTGGCACCCTTTTTTGTGGGCACACTTTGGTACAGCAGCCTGAATTACTATCGGGTTCACAAGAAAAGCCACATGAACCCAGCTTGGGGGGAACAACGCGTACCCTGGCACTTCGACCACCACATGGGCAACAACCCAGGCGCCAACTGGTGCGTCACCCGCCCGTGGTTTGATTACATCATGGGCACCCGCGTATTTACCGAAGGTGGGGTGCGCGAAAACAACGTGCTGGGGTTAAAACGAATTCCGACCTGGCTTGAACGTTTGCTGCCCAAGCCCGAATCGCTGGGTACCTTCGCACCAAAACCGGCAGTACGGCGCGCAGCGTAAGCCTGTGACATAATCGGTTCACTACAAAAAGGAGAACTGAATGGGCTTGTTGATATTGGTCGCCGGGTTGGCGCTTTTTCTGGGCATGCACGCGACTCGAATTCCAGACGACCAACGCCGGTCGGGCATGATTGCAAGGCTTGGCAAAGGGAAGTACCGCGGCATTTACACAGCCGTTTCTATCGTGGGCTTGGTGCTGATTGTCTACGGATACGGCCAGGCCCGGCTTGACCCTGTTTTTGTGTGGAACCCGCCCGCGGCAATGCGCCACATTGCGGCACTTCTCATGCTGGTTTCATTCATCATGCTCGCGGCGTGCTATGTGCCCACCAACCACATCAAAGCCAAATTACAGCACCCCATGACCTTGTCTGTGAAAGTATGGGCGCTGGCACATTTGATTGCCAACGGCACCCTGGCCGATATCATTTTGTTTGGATCATTTTTGGTGTGGGCTGTATTGCTGTTTAAAACAGCACGCAGGCGCGCCATTCCCATGGGTTTTGCGGGCGACGGTCCCACCAAAGTGGGCACACTGATGACCGTGGTGGTGGGTGTACTGGCTTGGCTGGTTTTTGCGGCCTGGCTGCATGTTCACTTGATCGGTATCAGCCCATTTAGCCGATAAGTAACTGGTGTTAAAAAAAGCCCCTGTGTGTTTCGCACAGGGGCTTTTTTATTGAAACCTGACTGGTTTAGAGATACCAGAAGCAAAGTGCTGCGACCGCTGTGGGCCCGAGGGCCCCGGCAAGCAAACCTCCAGCTGACACGGCTTCGTCAGGGAATTGGCGCTTGAGCAACGACAAACCCGCCGGGTTGGGCGCATTGGCAATCACTGTAAGGCCACCGCCCGCCACTGCACCAGCGACCAAGGCGTAGCGGAAACTTTCTGACGTGCCTTCAATCAGCGACCCCAAATAAGTGAGCGCGGCATTGTCGGTAATTGCCGTGAGGGCCATAGCAGCCATAAACAAAACCCCATCGTCCAGGTCGCTAACCGCAGGCTGCAGCCACCATTGCTGCATGCCGCCCAACACCACCAAGCCAGCCAGGAAGAATGCCACCAGCAAGCCTTCCTTCAGCAACAAACGAGACTGGAAGGTATTGTACGCAGCGGTGAAACCAAGGAAAAACAGGAAGATACCCAAGAATACGGCGGGATGATGCGCAAACAAAACCACAGCGCCCAAAAAGGCCAAGTGAACCACCATGGCCCACCAGGGCACCGGCGCCAAGGGCTGACCATCTTCACCCAAAGCCTCCGGGGTTTTAACTTCCGCACCCAAATGCTTGGCTGCGAAAAAGATGAACACGGAGGCATTGATGAACACGCCAATTGCCGCCTTCCAGCCAAAGTTGGCCAACATGAACGGTGTATCCCAACCCCAGGTGCCTGCGACCATCAACACGGGCGGGGCAGCAAACGATGTCAGCACCCCACCAATCGAGATATTCACGAACAGCACGCCCAAGCCCCAATAACGAATAAAGTTTGGAACAGATTTTGAAAACAAGACATCACGTAACAACAAGGCAGCCAGGGTCATGGCGGCAGGCTCGGTGATAAAGCTGCCCAAGAGGGGCACCATGAACAAGCCGAGCCAAGTGAATGCAACGCCTTTGTTCACGGGCATCAAACGGGCCAGGCTCTCAACCAGCAGACGGGAGGCATCTAGCACCGGGCGGCTTGCTGCCACCACCATGATCACGAATACGAACAAGGGTTCGGTGTAATGGCGGGTATCCACATACTCCACGGCTGAATCGAGGTTGACTGAAAAAGCCATGGCGATGACCAAAAACAGGGCCCAAATGCCAAATACGGCTTCAACTTCGCCAAGCAGGTGAAACAAGCCACTGTGGTGTTTGCTGTGGTGAGCCAAGCGTTCAAAGTAGCTGGCCGAAAAAGTGTGAATAAGCGCGCCGGCAAAAAGAAAGGCGGCAATCCATTGAATGGTGGTTGCTGTCATGTCGGTGTCTATTGTTGTGAAGGTTAATTAAGCGATCCCATAGAGGGAGCCTATCACGCCATTAAAGTTCCCCGTATTGCGAATATTCTCGGGAAAAGTTCACTTGGGAGTTGCACTGTCCGGTTCGTCGAATGTCGAGACTCGTAAAGACCCTGCAACCGATACGCTCACCGCCCCACAGGCCGCTTTGCCAGCTTGCGCTGCAAAGTTCGCCTGTGCATGTTCAACGCACGCGCCGTGGCCGATACATTGCCTTCGTGTTCATTGAGCACCCGCTGAATATGCTCCCACTCCAAGCGGGAAACCGACATCGGTTGAAAGTCAGAAGCTTCGTCGTCATTTGAGGCCACACTGCCTGAATCATCGTCCAAAGCCCGCAACACCGCCGAACTGTCCGCGGGCTTGGCCAAATAATTGTCAGCACCCAGCTTGATGGCCTGTACGGTGGTGGCAATGCTGGCGTAGCCGGTTAGTATCAAGATATTGGCACTGGGCTGCAAACCACGAAGCTGGGTGATCAACTGCAAACCCGATTGCTCACCCAAATTCAAATCAAGCGTAATGTCGGTGAATTGCTGTTGCCGGGCAGCAAGCAGGGCCTGCTCCTTGCTGAATGCCACATCGGTCATGAAACCCTTGCGCTCAAACGACAAAGCAAGTGTATTCGCAAACACCTCATCATCGTCGACAATCAAAATCGAGCGCGTCATTGCGAGAGCACCGGCAGGCTCAAACTGGCGCAAACACCAGGGTTCAGGTTGCGAAGGCTCAGCTTTCCGCCTTCACGTTCCAAGAGGTTGGCCAGTAAAAAAAGGCCCATGCCTTGCCCATTGGCTTGAAACAACTGTTGCCCAATTTTCGGCAACAACTCAGCATCAATACCGCCGCCCGCATCATTCACAAAAAGGGTCAGGCTTTCGTGATCACATTGCATGCCCACCTGGAGAGGTTCTCTCACCGAGGCGCGCTGCTGGCTTTGTGCGGCATTGTCCAAGAGCGTAATCAAACCCAACTCAAGCAACTCTTTGCGTACTTTGAATTCGCCTGCAATAGAGGCAATGCTGGGCATCAAGCGCACTTCATGTTGTGGGTTGCGAGTTCGCCAAATACCCAATGTGGTCTGAAGCCATTCGCTGGGTTTGATCATTTGCGCATCAGCATTGTGGCGTGGGTTGACCTCGATTTGATCCCGGAGCTGGCCCAGGGTGTCGGTGATGGATTGAACCTGGGCACTGAGAATATTCATTTCCCGCACTTGCGCCTGCATGGCGGGGTCGTTTTTCCAGTCTGAAACAATGGTGGCAATGGTCGACACTGGCGTGCCCAACTGGTGTGCAATGGAAGCAGCCTGGTTGCCCAGTGCTGCCAAACGGGACTCGCTGGCCAAACGTTGCTGCGCGCGCCCCAAGGCTTGGTCCCTGTTGCGAATCGACGAACTTAAACGCGCCACAAAACCCACCAAAATCAACACACTGACCAAAAAATTCAACCACATGCCCACCAGGTGAAAGTGCACACCATCGTCGGGATTGGCCAACACCAGGGGAATGTAATTGCCCATCAACACGGTGTAAGCCACCACGCTGAACAAGGCAAGCACAGCAACTTGCGCCCAAGGCAGCAGTGCCGCAGCCAGGCCCAGTAGCGGCAAATAAAGTGACACGAAAGGATTGGTCACGCCACCTGTGAAATAAAGCACAAAGGTGAAGGCGGCCAGATCGGCAAACAACTGGGCAGCCACCTCAAAGCTGCCCACCGAATGCCCCTGCCGCAGGCGGATAAAGGTGATGGCATTGAGCAAAACCAACGCACCCAAAATGACTGTCAATACCGGCCAGGGAAGACTGACGTGCAACAGCAAGCCGACCACCGCCAAGAGCAAAACCTGAGCGGCCAGCGCAAGCGTACGCATCCACATCACTGTCACCATTTGCTGGCGGCGAACGGACAAATCGCTTTGGTCCATCAAGCCTTCAGTCCAAAGGTGCATGAAGGGACGGTGCTCGGGAAACAGGCTTGTTTTCATGCTCACATTCTAAGTGGCTTCTCGCTTCACTGCCTTGAAATTGTGAGGTGTGCAGCCTGGCTGCGACAATATGCCGCATTTTCCCGAAGCCAGGCATGGCGTATAAACCGGGCTGGTTGATCTTGCCCGGACTATGTGATGCGCGTTCATGCTTCTTTCAAAATGACTACTTTGTCCACAGGTCTGCTGTTGGCTTTTGCACCACCGGCTCAACCGGTGTTTGCAAACCCCGCACTCAGCAGCGTGGAAGTTCAGGCCCAACGCGAGGCGCTGAGCGCAGCCAGTGTGCAAGTGGCCAAAGAAAAGTTGAACCAGACTGCGGGTGGTACCGCCGTGGTCGAGGCAGAAAGTTTTGAAGCAGGCAAAGCAGTGACCATCAAAGACATGCTGGACTTTACGCCTGGTGTATTTGCGCAAAGCCGGGTGAATGAAGAAGCACGGCTGAGCATTCGAGGCTCGGGCCTGTCGCGCACCTTTCACATGCGTGGCATACGCCTGTTGCAAGACGGCATACCCATCAACCTGGCCGACGGTGGCTCGGATTTTCAGGACATCGACCCATTGGCCCTGCAACACGTCGAAGTGTACAAAGGAGCCAATGCCTTGCAGTACGGTGCGGCCAACCTGGGCGGGGCCATCAACTTCGTCACGCCCACCGGCTACACCACACCCAACAGCCTGTTGCGCCTGGATGCTGGCAGCCATGAATTTGCGCGCGCGCAATTTAAAACCGGCGATGTGCTGGGCAATTGGGATTATTTTTCATCGCTCTCGCAATTGCGTTCTGACGGGTTTCGGCAATTCAGTGGACAAAAAAATACTCGCTTGAATGCCAATGCAGGTTTGAAAATTTCGCCTCAACTGGAAACCCGTTTTTATGTGATTCACGGCGACATGAATCAAGAACTGCCCGGCAACTTGACCAAAGCGCAGTTGCAAAGCAACCCCACACAGGCCAATGCCGCATCGGCCGCTGCCAATTCGCAGCGCGACTTTCTGATTACCCGCATTGCCAACAAAACCACCTGGATTTCGCCAACAGGCGTCGAGTACAACGCCGGGGTGTATGCAGTGGACAAAAACCTTTACCACCCCTTGAGCTTCGGTTTGATTGACCAGCAAACCCGCGATGTGGGCACCTTTGGCAATCGAATTGCGCAAGGTGAATTGTGGGGTTTGCGGCATGACACCACCTTGGGTTACAACTTGGTGCACGGCATCACCGAGGCGCGCATATTCAACCATGTTCGCGGCGATCGAATCAGCCTTCGAAGCTATGAAGACCAGAAAGCCCACAACATGGAGCTGTACGGAGAAAGCCGCCTGCACCTGACTGACACCTTGCAATGGATCAACGGCCTGCAATGGACCCACGCCAAACGCACGGCAGACGATCAGTTTTTAAGCGATGGCGATGGAAGCTACCAACGCCGCTACGCGCAGTTCAGCCCGAAAACCGGCTTGCTTTGGCAGGCCAGCGAAGCTGTACAGGTGTACGGCAATTTGAGCCGTGCGTTCGAGCCACCCACATTCTCTGAAACAAGCCCCACGCGTGCGCTGGAAGCCCAGGAATCGACCACATTTGAAATGGGTACCCGAGGAGTGGCCCAAGAAATTCGCTGGGACATCAGTGCCTACTACAGCCAGTTGAACAAGGAATTTGTGAGCTACCAACTCAACCCGCTAGTGCCGGGCCTGAGCGCAATTCTGAATGCAGACAACACTGTGCATCAAGGTGTGGAAATTGGGCTCGCCGGGCCTTTCACGCGTGATTTACTCAGGGCTGGCGATACTTTGAACTGGCAACTGGCTTACACCTTTGGCCGATTCCGTTTTGACAATGACCGCGTATACGGCAACGCCGCCATACCGGGAATTCCGGAGCAGTATGTGCGGGCCAAACTGGACTACGCCAATACCTTGGGCTGGACCTTGTCACCCAACATTGAATACGTGCCGCAAGGCTACTTTGTGGATTTGGCCAACACCTTGTCGACAGATCCTTACTTGTTACTTGGCTTGAATGCATCGTACAAATTCAGCGACACACTGCGCGTGTTTGTGGACGCCCGCAATTTGACGGACAAAGTGTATGCCGCCACCACGGGTGTGATTGTGAATGCGAACGGGGCAGATTCAGCACAGTTTGCGCCGGGTGAAGGCAGAAGCGTTTATGCGGGTGTTGAGGTGAAGTGGTGAGGTGAGTTTACCAGTGTGGTTTGGATTTGCTGTTGCCATGCCTAAGCAAGTCTTCTTGGTCCGGCTTGGCAACAGCAGATCCAACCCCCATCCATTCATGGCACACGATCACCTCAACAGCGCCGACTCCGCAGCCCAAACCCGGCCATCATCACCATGGCCAGCACAACCACCACGCACATCACGATGTTTTGAACGTTGCGGCCCAAACCACCCAAGAAGCTCCATTTGTGAAGCATGCTGAAACTCCAGATCTCGGGTTTCGCTGAATTCAGGGTCATGTCAGCCAGCACACCTGTGGCTGTGTCCACAAAAACGCTGGCATTCAAGGAGGCGCCGTACTCAAACTTCCACACCGGCAAGCGCTTGTTTCGAAAGTCGTAATCGCCGCCAAAGCGCGTGACTAAACTCACTTTTAGAACAGCCTCGCGCGGAAGGCCCGTGTGGAGCTGCGCAAGTTGATGGGCCATTTCACGATCGCCGTCTTGCCACAACAAACCAGTGTTCGCATTCAGATAAATGGCGGGGCCAGTTGGCTGAACACCGTCAAAGCGCGCATTGCGTATGGCTTGCGGATTATCAGGCAGGCCATTTTTTGGAAGAGGCAAAGCGAGGCGATACAACAGCTCGCCATTCTGGTTTGCAACCAGCGATAAACCTGTCACTGGTAAATCTCGAGTCACTTCAGTCCAGTTGGAATGAAGCGGGAAGTGCAATTTTTGCAGGTCAATTGCCGGGCGCATGGTCAGCTTCGATTGCTCCTCAGGCCAACCATGCTGCACCACATGGTACACACCGCTGAAAGAAAACATCAACACGGGCACCACCAACACATAGCCCGCCATGCGATGCCAACCTTTGGCCCCTGCTGCACGCACCTTTCGTCGAATCAACACCAGCATGGCCAAACCACTACAAGCCATCGTGAACAGCACACCTACCAGCACAGCGATCAACCACACACGGGGTGTCTCGGCCACACTGGGCATCCAGCTCCAGGTGTGAAGCCACTGAAACACCGTTTGAACCCGGTGCTTGGTGTTGTCCGAAACCGCCGCCAAAGAAGCAGTTTCTGTGTACACATAGGCGTTCAGGCCATCGGCCTGATCAAATTGCACCCGGTACACCGGCAACAAGCGGTTTACCGCTGGATAGTCATTGGAGAATTTCTCAATGCGCTCCACCTTGGCGATTTCTGCATAAGGTGCATTCAAATAGTGACGGGCCAAAAAAGCTGCATAAACCGGATCGTGATTGGGCAACTCCAGCCCGGTGTTCAAGTCGAAATAGCGCCTGGGTGCAAATTGCGATTCAGTGATTTGTAACAGGTTGGCCGATTCCGCCACCACCAACCGAACAGACTGAGCCTGTTCAACCCCAGCCTTTTTAAGGATTTGTTCAAAAGGCAATGTATCGTGCAGATTCAATGCACGTTGGGGTGGCACAAACACCGCCTGTTGCACGCCAAAGGTAGTCAGCCAAGGGTGCAACAAACCCGATGTGCCCCACAGCAACATGGTGGCAAAGCCGAACAACGCCAATGCGCGGTGCAGTTTCAACAACTTGATCTTCATGGTGGAATTCACGCTTGCCCAAACAAGCACGAATTATCCGGCAGTGTTTGCAGACAAGGCTGCGACATATCGTCGCAGGGAAACTTATGCGCCACGCACTTTGGTCACCATGTCGATGAAAGCGCGTAACTTCAGTTGCGCTTGCGTGCGTGCTGGAAAGTACAAATACAGACCTGAGGTTTTCGGAATGAACTCGCTCAGCACAGGCACCAGACTGCCCTCTGCCAACTCGCGCTCTACCTCGTACTGCGCCACATAGGCCAAACCCAAACCCTGGCGTGCAAAGTTGATCAGGATATCCCGGTTGTTCACCACCACCGGGCTTGGCAAGTCTACAAAAAACTGCCGCTTGCTACGGACAAACTCCCAACGGTGAAAGGTACCGCTGGTCACGAAGCGGTACATGATTGCATCGTGTTGCTGCAAATCCTCAGGCTTTGCAGGTTTGCCATGGCGCTTGAAATATTCCGGGCTGCCCACCACATGAAAAGCCAAATCGGGAGTCAGGCGCACGCCCACCATGTCCTTGTCTACCGATTCGCCCAAGCGAATACCTGCATCGTAGCGACCTTCCAGCAAATCGGTCAGGCCTTCATCAATCGTGATGTCCAGTTTCACATCCGGGTACTTCTCGCGGAACTCGGCCACAATAGGCTCGACCAAATAGGTGCAGGCCGATCGTTTCATATTCAGTCGAAGCGTGCCGATCGGCTTTTCCCGAAATTGTCCCAAAGCGGCAATTGCCTCATCAATTTCCTGCGTAGCAGGGTTCAAACGCGAGAACAATGCCTGGCCTGCTTCAGTCAAAGCCACTTTGCGGGTAGTCCGCTGAAACAACACCACGCCATGGCGTTCTTCCAGCACCCGAATCGCCTTGCTCACCGCTGTGGGCGTAATGCCCAGCTGCGCGGCCGCCAATGTAAAACTGCTGTGTTCGGCCACGGTTAAAAACACCGGGATGCCATCAAGCAAGTCTTTGTCGAGCACCATGAAAAACCCCCATTGTGAACCACATGTTAATAACCAATACACCATATCCGCCTTTATCTTGATAATCAAGGGGGCTAAACTGTAAAAATAGGTGCACTGCAACATTTTTTAGAATACCGGAGGTGATGAATGGTTGATTTTGTATTGAACGGCAAAGCCGTCAGTGTGAATGTGGATGGCGACACGCCACTGCTTTGGGTGCTTCGCGACGACCTGGACATGACAGGCACCAAATTTGGTTGCGGCATGGGCCTTTGCGGCGCTTGCACAGCGCATGTCGATGGCGAGCCTGTGCGCAGTTGCTCCACACCAGTATCAACCGTTGCGGGCAAAAAAGTTAGCACCATCGAAGCCATGCAAAACGACAAAGTCGGCTCGGCCGTTCAGGCAGCCTGGCAAAAGCTCGACGTAGTGCAGTGTGGTTACTGCCAGTCAGGGCAAATCATGTCGGCCACTGCTTTGCTGGCCAGCAACCCGAAGCCCACCGACGACGACATTGATGCAACCATGGCAGGCAATGTGTGCCGCTGTGCCACCTATGTGCGCATTCGCGCGGCCATTCACGAAGCCGCCAAAACATTGGCTTAAGGAGAAATATTCATGAGCATTGTTACCAAGGTTTCTCGTCGCGACTTCTTGAAAGCAGGCGCTGGTTTAACACTCGCGGTCAGTATTCCCTCCGTATTTGCCAACAACAAACTGAAAGCCGGTGGCCCAGGCCTGGCTGGCAGTGCGGTTGAAGCAGGCAACTTCGCCCCCAATGCCTTTGTAACCATTGGCAGCGACAACACAGTTACTGTTATTTCCAAACACCTGGAAATGGGTCAAGGCGTGTACACCGGCCTTGCCACCCTGGTGGCCGAGGAACTGGATGCCGATTGGTCCACAGTCAAAGTGGAAGGCGCAGGCGCCAGTACCAAGCACTACAACAACCTGTTTTGGGGTGCGCAAGGCACTGGCGGCAGTACCGCAATTGCCAATTCATTTGAACAAATGCGCACGGCGGGCGCCACCGCCCGTGCCATGTTGGTAAACGCCGCAGCTGCGCAATGGAAAGTACCTGCCCGTGAAATTACGGTGAGCAACAGTGTTGTGTCGCACGCGAAAAGCAATCGCAAGGCCACTTTTGGCGAGTTGGCCGAAGCGGCCAGCGAGCAAACTGTGCCGGGCGAAATCAATTTGAAAGACCCGAAAGATTTCAAACTGATTGGCAAAACAGCACCCCGCAAAGACAGCACTGCAAAAACCAATGGCACCGCGATGTTTACGCAAGACATGAAATTGCCAGGCATGCTGGTGGCTGTAGTTGCGCACCCGCCCAAGTTTGGCGGCACCGTGAAGAACGTAGACGACAAAGCAGCACGTGCTATTGCAGGTGTATCGGATGTGGTCACCATTCCCAGTGGTGTAGCAGTGCTGGCGACCAATTACTGGACTGCAAAAAAAGGGCGCGACGCACTGAACATTGAATGGGATTTGTCCACGGCTTACAAGGGCAGCAGCGAACAAATTGCCGTCGACTACACCAAGCTGCTGGGCAAACGCGGCACCATTGTTCGGCAAGATGGTGACACCGAAAGTCAATTCGCGCGCAGCGAACGAACCTTTGAATCCGACTATCACTTCCCTTTTCTTGCGCATGCCTCAATGGAGCCTTTGAACTGCCTCATTAAACTGGACAGGGACAGCGCCGAGGTGTGGAACGGCGAACAAATGCAAACTGCCGATCAGGCCGCTGTGGCCGGGGTGCTGGGCCTTGACCCCGAAAAAGTGAAACTGAACATGCTGTATGCTGGCGGCAGCTTTGGCCGCCGAGCCAACCCGCAAGCTGATTACCTGGTTGAAACCGCCCACATTGTGAAAGCCATTGGCGGCAAAGCGCCGGTGAAACTGGTGTGGAGCCGGGAAGACGACATGAAGAGCGGCTACTACCGCCCGGTGTACGCACACCGCTTGCGGGCAGCCTTGGGCAAAAATGGTTTGCCGGTGGCCTGGGAAAACCGCATTGTGGGCCAGTCCATTGCGAAGGGATCTCCCTTCGAAGGCTTCCTGGTGAAAGACGGTGTGGATGCCACTTCTGTGGAAGGTTCATCCAATCTTCCTTACCAAATTCCGAACATGCTGGTGGATTTACACACCACCAATGAACAGGTTCGCGTACCCATTCAGTGGTGGCGTGCAGTGGGTTCCACCCACACCGCCTATGCCACCGAAGTATTTGTTGATGAACTGGCCGTTCAAGCCAAACAAGACCCGGTTAAATATCGGGCCACCCTGTTGACCAAGCACCCCCGCCACGCAGGTGTACTGAAACTGGTGGCTGAAAAAGCCGGTTGGAACAAGCCGCTTGCGCCTTCAGGTGACGGTGCCAAACGCGGACGCGGCATTGCTGTGCATGAATCATTCAATAGTTTTGTGGCACAGGTTGTTGAAGTAACCGTTCAGAAAGACGGGAACTTCAAGGTAGACCGCGTGGTGTGCGCAGTAGACTGCGGCGTGGTGGTAAACCCCGACGTGGTGAAAGCGCAAATGGAGGGCGGAATTGGGTTTGCCCTGGCCGCTGCACTGACTGGTGAAATCACCTTGAAAGACGGCGAAGTTCAGCAGTCGAACTACCACGACTACCCAGTGTTGCGCATCAACGAAATGCCCAAGGTCGAAGTGCACATGGTTCAGTCTGGTGAAAAGCCAACCGGTGTGGGCGAACCCGGGGTTCCACCATTGGCACCGGCATTGGCCAACGCCTTGTTCAATGCAACCGGCAAGCGCATTCGCAAACTGCCGATTGGTGAACAACTGAAAGCGTAAAGGAGCAGCAACATGGAAAGTCTTGATCTTGAAGTGTTGCAGCGCGCGCACCAGTGGCTGGAAAATGGCCACCGCGTGTTGCTGGCCACAGTGGTGCGCACCTGGGGCTCTTCCCCCAGGCCACCGGGCTCGTTGCTGGCGTTGCGCGACGACGGCCATGCCCTGGGCAGCGTATCCGGTGGTTGTATTGAAGACGATTTGATTGACCGCCTGTTGAACAAGGACGGCTTCCCGTTACAGCCCCAACTGGTAAGTTATGGTGTGGGTGCAGAGCAGGCCCGGCGCTTCGGCTTGCCCTGTGGCGGCACCATGGAGCTTGTGCTTGAACCCCTGGCTGCAGCCAATGAATTGACCGATTTGTTGAACGCATTGAAAGCCGGAAAACTGGTGCAGCGCAGCCTGAACACAAAAACAGGCGAGCGCAAACTGGAGCCCACCCACCCGGAACAAGGCCTGGTGTTTGATGGCACCACCCTGATCAGTGTATTTGGCCCACGCTACCGTTTGTTGCTGATTGGTGCAGGCCAACTTAGCCAGCAACTGGCGCGCATGGCCGTGGCACTCGACTTTGCTGTCACCGTATGCGACCCACGTGAGGAATACGCCGATGAATGGAATGAGCCGGGCACCACGTTGACACGTGAGATGCCCGACGATGTGGTGCTTGCGATGAAACCCGACGCACGCATGGCCGTGATTGCATTGACCCATGACCCCAAGCTGGATGACCTTGCCTTGATGGAAGCCCTGCAAAGCCCTGCATTTTATGTGGCAGCGCTGGGTTCGCGCCGCAACAACGAAACCCGCCGAGCCCGCCTGCTGGAGTTCGGCGTAAGCGAGGAACAGGCGGCAACCTTGCGCGGTCCCGCGGGTATTTATATTGGCAGCCGTACACCGGCTGAAATCGCTGTTTCAATTGCCGCCGAACTGGTGGCCATGAAAAACGGCGTTGCCGGCGACAAGGTGTTGAACGTGGCACAAGCCAAAGCCGCGCTTGAAGTGGCTGCTGACACCTTGAGCGCCTGCGCAAAATGATAAAGCCCAGGCCATGATTCAGGGTATTTTGCTGGCCGCAGGCCTGGGCCAGCGCTTTGACCCCAGCGGAGAAAAGGACAAGCTGCTGCAACTTCGTCCCGATTCTGGCAAGCCTGTGTTGTGGCACAGCGGCAGCACCATGTGCAAGGTGCTGCCTGGCACGCTGGCTGTGATTCAAGGCCACCAACCCAAGCGTGTGAACTGCCTATTCGATGCAGGCTGCGAAGTGTTGATCAGCCCCGAAGCACAACACGGCATGGGCAGCGCCTTGGCTGCGGCAGTGAGGCATTGCCTTGAGAGAAAGCCTGGCACCACCGGATTTGTGATTTCACTGGGAGACATGCCTTGGGTGCCCGTTGAAGCTGTTGCACGGGTGCATGCTGAACTCTTGAAAGTGAGTACACAAGAGTTGCATGCTGTGGCGCCATACTTTCAAGGCAAGCGCGGGCACCCAGTGGGGCTGACGCGTGCATGGGCAGGCTCACTGATTGCCTTGCAGGGTGACGTGGGTGCAAAACATTTGCTGCGCGGTGCAAAAATGATTGCAATTGATTGGCCAAGCGCCGATGTGTTGCAAGACGTGGATGTGCCAGAGGACCTCGCGTAGAATCAGGTTCTTCCTTCAAGGTAAGCGCAGTACGCCCATGTTCAACTTTACCCTTCTCGCCACTACCACTCTGCTTGCACTGTCTGTGTCAGGCTGCGCCATGGTTAGCGTGGGGTCGGTCAGCTCGGAAGATTACCTGTCAGCACGCCGGGGCGATGTACTCACTACTGGCCAACTCAGCGCGTCCGCGCGCACGGCCCTCCAGGTGGTTGGCACCGACGAGGCGCGTTGTAACAGCAATATTTCTGAATGCAGGAAATTGTTGCTTGCCTCCATCGGCTTAAGCGATGAACAGCGCCTGTCCACTGTGGCAGAGCTGTGGTTGAAGGAGGCCCTGCAAAACGAAGAAGCACAAAAACTGGAGCCAGCCAATGATGCGTTGAAAGCTGCCACACTTTCCGCCTACCTGGAAAGTGCCAAGCATGCGTATGCTTACCTGTTTTTCACCAGCCGCACACCCGATCTACGCGCTCTCGAGGACCGGCAAGCCCAAGTGCGTGACTACTACAATTTTTCAACCCAGCAGGCTGTGGTGGGTTTGTTCAACCGCTATCGCGATCAACTGGAGCAATCTGTTTCGCAGGAAAAAACCTACCTGCTCGACTTTGCCCCCTGGCAGGTGAGCGGCAGCACCTCGGGTATCAGCTTAAGCCACAAGGGCCAGTTGCCCAATGAACTGCTTGCTGCGTCGTCCCTCACATTCAAGGGCTTGCGCAATCAGTATCGCCGAGACGGTTTGGGTGCTGAACTGGTGGCCGTGTTTGCCGACAGTGTGGTGAAACGGGAAGACGAGAACAAGCCTTGGAGCGAGACGCCCTTTCCTTCTGTCACCGTGATGTTGCACTTTCCCGGCAACAGCATTGAGTCTGTTCTAGACGGCAGGCAAGTAGAACTGCAAGGTTTTGATCCTCACCGAAATTCGAGTGTGGATGTTCGCGGTATTCGAGTACCACTGGCCGCCAACTTCACATCGGGTTATGGCTTGTGGCTGGCCCGCTCAGGTTTTGCGCAAGAAAGCTTGTTGTCGCTGATTGGTCGCAGTGAAACGCTGGACAAACCCCGCATTTATTTGATGCAACCCTTCGACCCCAACCGCCGGGTTATTCTCATGCTGCATGGTTTGGCCAGCAGCCCGGAGGCCTGGGTGAACGTGGCCAATGAAGTGTTGGGTGACGAAGAACTTCGCCAGAATTTTCAGATTTGGCAGGTGTACTACCCTACCAATTTGCCGCTGCCATTCAACAACCGCGAAATTCGTGAAGCAGTGAATGCCACGTTGAAAAACTTTGATCCGCAAGGCAAGCGAAGGGCCTCCACGGAAATGGTGTTGATTGGCCATAGCATGGGTGGCGTGTTGGCACGGCTGATGGTGTCGAATTCGGGTGACCAATTGTGGGAATCGGTGCTGGACCGCTACAACATTTCAGAACAACGGGAAGAAAGACTGCGTCAGAAAATTGAGCCCTTCGTGATATTCGATGCCATGCCGCAAGCCACACGCGCCATTTTCATTGCAGCTCCGCACCGCGGAACCCCCTATGCAGAAAATCGATTTGCACGTTTTGTGTCGGGGCTTATTCGCTTGCCCGCCACCGTACTAAGCCGCGTAACTGAAATCGGCCAGCTGTTGGTGAATCCCGATGAAGCATCGAATGAACCCCTGGTGGACTCTTTCAACAGCATCAAGAACCTCAGTGACCAAGACCCGTTCGTGCGGGAGTCTTCCAAATTACCGATCTCGAGCAAGGTGACCTACCACTCCATCATGGGCAACGATACACCCGGCGTTATTCTTGAGGCCAGCAGCGATGGTGTGGTGCCCTATGCCAGCGCAAAACTGGAGGGTGCAGCCTCAGAACTGGTGGTGAACTCCTGGCACAGCGTGCAGGAAACGCCCGAGGCCATTGTTGAAGTGCGCCGAATTCTTCACGAGCACTTGAACCGGCTACAAGAAAGCCAACGTTAATGCGTGGCTGCTTTCACTGGTAGCCAACGACCGTCTTGCAACACCACCTCGTAACGCGCCCAGCGCTTGAAGGCCTCGACATTGCTCAAACCGGTTTCATACAAATCGGCACCGGCCACATTTTTGTAAATCACTTGTTGCCCGGCCTCGCCCTTGTAAGGCGTGGTTAATGACATGTCCAGCAACTCGCGCACGCACCAGCGATAACCCACTTGGCCGTTGCTGTAGAAAGCGCCCACGGTCAGGGTTTGGGGGTGAGTGCTTTGCTCATCGGCATGCTTGGTGGCATATTCGAACAGCTCGGCCAACACATCTGCACTCACGTCCACATAGGAATCCATGCGGGCAATTGCAGCTGCAAAATCCTCGTGGGTCAGGCTGGCTCCGGTTTCGGACAAGGCCTCCACGGGCTTTTTCTGTTTGCGTGCAAAATGATTGGGGTAGCGCCGCCAGGCAAACAGTGCATTAAAACTGACCGCTACAAACAGAATAGCCAGGGTGTTTAACAACACCGGGTTGATCATGTACCAATAACCCAGGTTTGAAATGGATTCACCGCCCAACACGGCGGTGAGCGCCGTAGCCCCGCCCGGCGGGTGAATGCAATTGGCCCAGTACATCACGCCCACCGCCAAACCCACTGCAAAAGCCGCAGCCAAATAAGTGTGCGGAATGTAACGCGCACAGGTAACACCAATGAGTGCCGACACGAAATGCCCACCCATCAGCGCCCAAGGCTGCGACAAGGTGCCGTGCGGCACAGCAAACAACAAAACCGCTGTAGCACCCATAGACGCCACCACCAAAATTGCATCGGTGCCCTGCACTACAAAACTGGACACCCAACACACCATCAAGATTCCCAAAAAGGCACCCAAGCCAGAAATGGCTTTCTCGCGGGGGCTGGTGGAATTGGATTCGAAGCCAAGAATCGACCTAGACACCGAGAGGGCGCGCAAAGCCCGGATGGAGAGTTTCATGTTTGGAATCAACAGGTTTGTGTGCAACAAGCCCATGATGATACGCCTGTAAAACACTGGGTGGCACCAAGTTGGTGCAGTTCAGGCCAATCCATTTCAAGCCACATGTACTGAAGCAACTCGCCTTATACTTCGCACTTGCCCATTCCTTCTGCCTGCCCTGTGCGCAATTCCACCATCGACCTGCTGAAAGCCCTGGCCTCCCAAATTATTGTGGTTCACCACCTGTTGCTGTACACACCGATGTCGCCGGTGCTGCAAGCCAAGTGGCCCGGTTTGCTGGGTTTGATCGCCGACGAGGGTCGCTATGTGGTGCAAATTTTTCTGGTAATTGGCGGCTTTTTGGCGGCCCAGTCCATGTTCAGCTTGCTGGGTAAGGCACGTGATGTGGCTGTTTGGCCCCTCTTCAAAAAACGCTTTCTGCGCCTGGCCAAACCCTTTTGGGTGGCCATTGCAGTGGCTGTGCTGTTGAGCTGGCTGGGCGGCAAAATTGCGATGCATGAGGAAGTGGCTGATTTGCCCAGCTTTACCCAATTGTTAGCCCATGCATTCTTGTTGCACGACATTGTCGAAGTGGAGGCGTTGTCGGCCGGGGTTTGGTATGTGGCGATCGACCTGCAGCTTTACGCGGTGCTGGTGTTGATGGCGTGGGCGAGCCAAAAAACCGGCGGGCTGAAATTGCTTGAACCCCAGCAAGGATTGTTGCTGCTGGCAATTGCCATGACCCTCGCCTCTTTGTTGGTGTGGAACAGAAATGCTGAACACGACGAATGGGCCTGGTATTTTTTCGGTGCCTACGGCTTGGGCGTTGCCGCCCATTGGGCTGAACGTGAAGGCAAATTGGTTTGGGTCAGTTTGCTGATTGCGGGCCTGCTGGGCTTTGCACTGTGGGTTGAATGGCGCGAGCGCTTGTTGCTGACGGGTGTAACAGCTTTGCTGTTGATGAACAGTGATCGTATTGAAAGCTTGGTCAGTGTGATTGTTCAAGGCCCAGTGCGCTGGCTGGGCGATATTTCGTACTCGGTTTTTTTGATTCACTACGGCATTGCCGTGTTTGCAAGTTCAGTGGTGATTGCCTTGGGCTTGAGCAGCTTTGCAGAGATGTTGGTCGCGTTTTTGCTGACGTGGGTGATTAGTGTTGCGGCGGGGTGGGTGTTGTATTGGGGGGTTGAGAAGTAAGGTTGTTCTCCCACCTAGGGTGCGCCCTTCTCCAATAAAATTCATTTGACAGGCAAAACTCCTTACTCTAAAGTAAGGAAATTATATCAAGGGATATATCAATCATGGCTACAGCTTCAGTAACATCCAAAGGACAAATTACAATTCCCGCAGGGGTGCGCGCTGCGCTTGGGCTGGAAACCGGCAGCAGGGTTGAATTTGTTGAAACAGAAAAGGGAAAGTTTGCAATTGTTGCAGCAACAAATTCCGTACACGCTCTTAAAGGCATGTTGCGCAAACCGTTATCACCTGTAAGCATCGAAGATATGAACTTGGCGATTGCCAAACAAGGGGCCAAAGCCCGATGATCGGCCTTGATACCAACGTACTGGTCCGCTATATCGCCCAAGATGATGCCAAACAATCCCCCATCGCCACCAAACTGATTACATCGCTTACAACAGAAAACCCTGGGTTTATTTCTCAAGTTTCACTGGTTGAATTGGTGTGGGTTATGCAAAGCTGCTACAAAGCAAGCAAACCTGAAGTAGTGGCAATTCTTGAAACCTTGTTGAGCACACGCGAACTGCTTGTTGAAAATACGGAAATAGCGATTAAAGCACTGAAAATTTTCGAAACATCAAGAGCAGACTTTTCTGATTGCCTAATCGAGCGAACTGCAAACAAAGCCGGGTGCCTGCACTGTGTTAGCTTCGACACCCATGCCATCAAGACGGCGGGATTTAAACCTGTTTGATTTAAAACTAACCCCGCTGCGCCTTCAACATGGCCTGCTGCGCCCGCCCAGCCATTTCCGTGCTGAACTGGTCAAGAATCCAGTGCAGGGTTTGAATGGTGAGCGCTGTGCCGCTGATCGGTGCACGCCCCAGAAAATCAAGCATGGAATTCACAATGGTGAACACATCCTCAGCCAGTAGCTTGCTGGCGTTTGCGGCTTTCACCAGCACTTCTGAAAGCAGATCTGCCGCTGTAACGGCAAGGCTTAATCCACCCTGCACTGTGACCAGGTAGGCGTATCCCATTGAGCGCAACACCTGCTCTGTCAGCTTGCCCACCAGGTCGAGCAGCTTGGCATTGAACATGCCACCGCCACCCAGTTTCGCAAACTCTCGGGACAAATCGGTGTACTGCGACAAGCCATGCGGCATCGGAGAAAAATCGCTCCAACTGCTGCTGTAGGCCATTTTGGAATAACCGCTGTGCAACAGGTGCGCATCAATACCCACCTTTTCGCCATGCCGTATCAATAATTCAGAAGACCCGCGCGAGGCGTGCATGTAAGGAAACAAGGGCACCATGGGCACTGGGTCGCAGGGGTTGGCAATACGCCGAATTTGGTTGGGTGTAATTTGTTTGGTCATATCTTGCGCATAGCTAACAATACCCACACGCGGTGCGCCAATGGTGTAAAGACACACATTGAAACCCGCGTCGCGCAACATACACGCATTCAAATTGGCCAAGGCACCACCCAGGCTGTGGCCCATGCAGTGAATGGTACTTGGCCGCTTTGCACCACTTTGCGATACAAAATTCACCAACTGGCTTTGATAGCTTTTGAAGGTTTTCAGGAACCCACGGTGAAACACATTGCCGCGTGGGCCAATGCCATAGCCGATGTTTGCATTGGTTGCCAAATCGAATTTGTTGTGCTGGAAGTTGGTGCCGCGCGTGACAAGAACCAGCTCGTTTACGCGGCTGCCAGTACCGTGTGCGACGAAGCCGAAACCGCTGAGGAGGTCGATGTTGAAGAGGCCGGATCGGCCTGCGAGTGTATTGAATCCCTTTGCTTGAACAGGAATATCTCTTTCCTTAGCTGCGCGCCTAAGCTGGACTGAGCTTAGAGCTGAGATATATGAATCACTTTTTCCTGGATTGGCATCTTTGAAAGTTCTAAAAGTTCGATCAGCTTGGTAAACAAAGTCGGACAACGCATGTACCAAGTTTGGCGGCAAAAGTAAGTTACTCATACTTAAAGTTTTTCCTTTCTTCTGATTTTTCAACCTCACAATCAATTACTGGTAATAAGCCATCATCCATATATTTGTTCTTTAGATCGCATTTCATTCTTATTTGAGGCAACCCTGTCTCAACATTCTCCTTGTAAGAACTACGCCCCCCGATATACGCCAAATAATCGACGTTTTTTATAGGGACATAAATTGCGATACTTACAGTGGGCACATGAAACAGCTTTGCTAAAAAACCGAACTCTGCCGCACCGCGCACTTCCGGAAATTGATATCGCCCCTCCGTATCTGTCGACGTAATTTCGGTACGTGGTTCAGCCTCCATGTTCCAGCTGATGATTCGCTGCACTTTCAGCCCAGCAACGGGTTTGCCATGGTCGAGTATTTGCCCCTCAACTGCTGAGGAAAGAATGAGATTGTCTTGCCGCACAGCGTGGGCTCCTTGGGGAATCAAAAATAAGAAGGGGGTACAGGCAAGAGCTAGAAGCGCGAGGTTACGAAAGCGCATGAATTGTTTGCCTTCAAAGGGAAAGGCAATACAGTAGCAGGGTAGTTTATGGCTTCAAAAAACCGCTGTTTCGGGTCACCCGAAAGGGTTGCTAGATTGGCCGAGCCGACAGAAAACCATTAGTTCAGATCGAAATAAATCAACTTTGTTAACATGAGATTCCTGTCATGTTAAAAAAACGCGTTTTGTTTAACATGAGCCGAGTCAATCGGGTGCCGATTTCTCGCAGCGCTTCTGGATAAGTGATCGCAACTTTGAGCAGGGTTGTTGCCGCGCCGGTTGGGCTCCTGAGACCCGGATTCAGTCGTATTCAAATAAATTATTGTGACCTGTCGCCTCGCCGGTAAGGCTGCTTATAGGTCGGCGCGTACATCAGGACTGTCAGCCGAAATGTCTGAGTTATTGGCGAAAGCAGACTTCGAAACTTCGGTGGTAGTAGATGATGGCGTTGACCTTCGGAACGAAGTTTCAGGCTGACTATCTAGTGGCGAATAACCAAGGTTTATTTTTCATCCTGTTCATGCGATGCTTTGTAAATATCTGAAATAGTAAAGTTAAAGAAATCTTTTGCGATGTGCGGATAAATGGATATCGCCGTTATTGTTCTATAAATCAAGTTAGCTCTCATAAGGTTTTTGCTATGGCTCAATCGAAATCAAATCGTGCCAAGAAAGCACCTGTTCAGGCTGCTACTCAAAAGCGCACTTATCTTAAGCAGACCGATGTTCCTGCTGCATCGTTGGATGAAGCACTCAGGATTCCCCAAGCGATTTTTGATCATTACGCGGGCAAGCCTACGGCCCCCTTGTATGTTGCGAAGGCTCTGAACGTTGACCCTCGTGGCTCACAGCTGAAAGTTCTTTCAGGCGCTGCCATCGCCTTTGGGCTAATTGAAGGCGGTGCACAAGCATCAACTATTTCAGTAACAGACTTAGCGAAACGAATCCTCCGTCCAAAGGAAGAAGGGGCGGATATTTTCGCGAGAAGAGAAGCTGTCCTTGGACCGAGGGTTTTTGGTGAGTTTCTCCGTAATTATGACAGTCACCCATTTCCAAGGCCGGACATCGCTATAAATGTCCTGGAAGACTTGGGCGTGCCGCGCGATAAAGCTACCGAGGTTTTAGAACGGATTGATGCTAGCGCAAGGTCTGTTGGTTTTGTCGAGGAAATCAAAGGTAAACCATATGTAAGCCTTAACCGAGCTGCTTCCCTAGGAGTAACGTCAGCTGAACCGAAAGTGGCCGAGGACGACCCAACTCCTGTTGTAGATACCCCCGCTCCACTTAAGGCTTTAGCTCTACCCGAGGTTACGATTGCTCATCAAGCACCAAAAAAAACAACACTCGCAACCGCCATTGCGGACGACGAACGTCGCCGCAAGGTATTTATTACCCATGGAAAGAATCGTGAGCTTGTTGAGCCAATAAAAAAGCTACTGGAGTTCGGTGAGTTGACTCCAGTTGTTTCGGTTGATCGTCAATCAGTCTCAAAGCCTGTACCTGAAAAGGTAATGGACGACATGCGCGCTTGCGGTGCGGCAATCATTCATGTTGATGCAGACCGCACTATTGCCGACAAAGATAGCAATGAACATGTACTGCTAAACCCGAACGTCTTGATTGAAATCGGTGCTGCCATGGCGTTCTATGGGCGCCGATTCATTTTGCTAGTCAAAGATGGAGTAAAGCTCCCATCTAATTTGCAAGGCCTGTATGAAGTTCGTTACACGAATGACACACTTGATGCCAACGCAACGATCAAGCTCCTTGAGGCAATCAAAGACATCAAGAACTATTCACTTCCTACTGATGTTGTCGGCAACGAGAGCTAACACTTCGGTCAAGCGGGACGCTCCGCCGGCAAGCCCGCCCCGCGCCCCTTACCTTCAACGTTATGCCTCACACTGACCTATGCCGCTAGTTCTCGAACATGACGAAGGCAATCTCATCCTTGCAGACGATGTGTTTGTTGTTGCGCTTGACGATACTGGACACGAGAAGCTTCACAAGGCAAATGGCGAGTGCTTTGGTATTGGGGGCTGCGCTTTCATGGTTTCCGACTATCAACGCTTGATCGAGGCTCCATGGAATTTTATGCTCCAGCAGTTTTTCCCTGATGTTCCCAGACCGGTTCATGCTGTAGAACACTTTAGAAATCTAACCAAAGAGCAGATGTCCGCCTTAACCCACTTCTTCACTAAATTTGAGTTCTTTCGGCTGGCGGTTACCGTAAGCATCAAGACAATAAATTCTGTTGATGCCAGCTATATCGAGATAGTGGGCGCTTCAATTTTGCAGCGAATTGCAGAGATTGCTGCACATGCCTCGTTTAGTCGCGTATTCATTCTGTTTGAAGCCTCCGAGCGTTTCGATAAGAATGTAATGCAAGCCCTTAGCGGAAAAAAACTGCGTAGAGGGAATCGACATTTTTCAATTGAACTTGGAGTCATCCCCAAGTCCGCATGTGCGGCAGCTCTGGAAGTGGCAGATGTCATTGCTCATACAGCTGGCGGCCAAACAAGGCACCGAAATAGGCCCGATTCCCCGCCAGTAAGAAAAGACTTCAAAGACATTTTCCAAACTGTCGATCGTCGGCTTGTAAGCTTTTTGGAAATTACCGCTGCAGTGCAGAAAAATACATAACCCGTCAGTTAAGGGGGGACTGCGCAAAAGCGGGCAGCCCCTTACTTTTACGTTATGCACCAGTAAGCCGTTCTTCGGAGTAGACAGAGTGAGTATGCGATTTTTATATGTCATGGATCCTATGTGTGCCTGGTGTTATGGGTTTCAACCGGAGTTGGATCGGTTTCTAGAACAATATCCTTCAGCGGAAGTGGACTGGATAATGGGAGGGTTAGCGCCTGATACCAAAGAACCCATGAGCGAGAATCTGAAAGAAGCGATCTCTTCCTATTGGCATCAAATAGAAAAGGTTTCTCAAGCAACGTTTAATCACAGTTATTGGGAACGAAACACACCCTTTCGTTCAACATACCAAGCTTGTAGAGCAGTGATATCAGCTGAAAGGTTAGCCGTAAAAAGCTCACAAAATATGGCAAAAGCGATTCAATCTGCTTATTACCGTGAGGCCAGGAACCCGTCTTTAGATGAAACGCTGATTGATTGTGCTGGCACAATAGGGTTGTGCAAGGAGCAGTTTTTAGCTGTCCTTCACTCCAAAGAAACTGAACTTGAGTTTCAAAAACATTTGGCAATTACAGGTCATCTTCACGTTAGTGGGTTTCCCGCCCTCTTCTACATTAACAAAGAGAATCAGGCTTACCCTCTAACTCACGGTTTCTGCAAAGCTGAAACGCTTTTTGAACGTTTCAGTTCAATCGCAGAAGATTAAGCACATAGCAAAGCGTTTAGGAGCGACTCAATAAAGCGGAGTTACATTAAACCGGCTCAAGACTACGTTGGAGGCGTTTGAAGTCGAAAGTCTGACGGCCGCTCCGGCCGATAAACAGTCAAACACTCGACGCCTGCTGAATTACATCCATATCACTGGCATTTACCTTGAGCCACATGAAATCAGCGGGCGAGAACTTGCAGAGAAACTGGACGTGGCGCCCTCTACACTCAGCCGTATTCTCAACGGTAGCAGCCGGACAACACCGGAAATGGCACTTCGGCTTGCCAAGGCGATCGGGCGATCACGATTTGTGGATAGCACGAAAGAATTTGGATCCACGCCGTGTGGGCAAGCTTCGACTAGCAAATGTCTGATGAATCAATTCGCCTTCCAAAACCGGTACTCCGCCTTGTAACTTACCTCGGCTTTTTCGCCTTCATTGTCAGCTGAACATTTTTTGGAGGGCGCAACACCGCCCTGCGTATTCACACGCTGCACATAGCTAACCGCAGTCAAGGCACCCTGCCCGCCGGCCACATCGGCTTTCACCAGTTGAAGGGGAATGTTTTTGCTACCGTTGGGCGACAC